>JAABUS010000574.1_pt1 | contig 92256 bp, 73 predicted proteins | sample 5560161 | NCBI WGS metagenome assembly JAABUS01 (sample SAMN10711885, study PRJNA513376) | rock metagenome | isolation source: Antarctica rocks | place: Antarctica: Victoria Land, Trio Nunatak nord | collected 2016-01-04
CCCTCTCCCTCCCGCTCAAGCAGACACTCGACCCCTGAGTCTGAGCCCGCTGACAATGCCCATGCTCAAACGCCCGAGGAGCTGCAAAGCGAGATCGCCGAGGAGGAAGACGAGCGGATCCGTGCCACGAATGCGTATCCTGGTGCGGAGAACAGTGTTGGGAGTATTTATCAGCGGCGTTGGTTCCTAAGCTTAGATCGTAAGCGATCGGGGTTTTCTGCCGTGACCGATCCTGAGGGATCGAGGACGTGGAGGAAAGTCTTTATGGATGATGACACTGACAGGGAAAGACAGGAGGGAAGGGATGATGGCGGCTTCGTGGTGCTGGGCAGGGACGTCGAGAGGAGTATCGTGACGGGACGGACGGCGGAGGAGGTCATGAGGGATGAAGGCGTGGAGGAGTTTGTGGGAAGGAAGGGGTGGAGGGCTGTTGTTGAGTAGGAGAGGAATATCAATGATGTGCGCTGAAGTTTTGCCGCTTTCCCGCACTGGTCGCGCTGTCAACGCGTCTTTCAAGAGGGCAGGGCGATTGGAGAGTTGTTCAGCAAGCACTTACCTTCTGACATGATGGGTGCTTGGAAGATTCGTGGGACTATTCGCTTGGATCGGTCTTTTCTCGCGTATAGGGGTTGCCATGTTGGGGTGTGCCAATTGCGTGCGGTTCTCCGTGTCAGCTATGGGCCTTGAACGGTTAAGCAGTCCATCGTTATTATGTCGATCGGCTTTTCCTTGCGAGTGCCAATGAATGGGTGTGCCCCTAAGTGCCAACAGATAAGATGAATTATGATTATGACTATGACTGGAGGGATAAAGGAGTTTCGTTAGAGCAGCCATTGCCGCACGGTTTTGCGAGCTTATATTGGAGTCGCTATATATGCAACGGCGTGGCTTGTTCAAGGTCAAGTCGCCTCAAAGACGTTGGCGATCATGAAATCCGGGGCATACGGAAGTAGTGCAGCCATTGAAAATCTCAATGCTAATGCCTCGAGTTGGTTGATTCCAATGCTCTTGAACATTATCAACGCTTCTCCGTAGCAACTCATGCGCTCCCGCCTTATCCACCTTACGCAGCGCTTTCTTCTTCTTCTTCAACTCTATTTCCTTCCTCCGAACCTCATATCTAGGAACGCCGTCGTGTCCTTCAACCGGGCCCCTTTTTTCCTCACTGTCAGCGCTTACGACTTCCTTGGCTTCCGCAGCCAGACCAGACCGATTTGATAGCTTCTCCTGGATCTATTGCGCAAGGCCACAACGTCAACTGCGTTTGGGGGCTTTCTTGGGTGGGTAGGGTGCATTGAGGGAGAGCGGGTCGTCGGAATCTGAAGCGGGATCTTGAGAGAGTATGGGGCGATAACTCGTTACGGGTATAATGTCTGCTGACTGTTTGCGAGGGCCGGTTGGGGATTTGACTTTATTTGGCTGCAATTTAGAGGCCCTGGTCATCGGTAAGGCATCCGAGCCAGGAGTCTTGCGAGGCCGGCCCCGTTTTTTAGCGGGAAGCTGGGGGAGATCATAGTTATCCTTTTTCGCAGCGACTGGTTGGTTCATTGTTAGCTCGATTTTAATAGGTGGAGATATGATCGGGCCTGGTTGGAGTGGGTGGGGCGTCTTGGGTTTGGGTGCGGATTTCGTTGGCTTCAGCTTCCGGACTTTGACTGGAGCTTGTTCCCGCACTGAATTGTCCGCGGCAGATTTTGCTGCTAATGTTGGCGTTGACTTCAATTTTGACAGCGACTGAGACTCTGGTGGCCTTGACGCTTTTGTCTTGTGTATAGGTAAAGCCGGGACTATGTCTGGTAAGAGGTCTCCGTATACTTGGTTCTGCTTTGGCCCGGCCGTAATGTGACCCTTGCGCTTCAACGGTCTCGATAATGAAGCATCGTCATCTGATTGACGTAGCTCTACTTTTTCCACCTTCGGACCCGGGGTAAAGTTCGTGACGTCCGCCAGCGGCTTCCTGGCTCGCTCTCTAGCTTGCGTCGTTCCAGCACTTATAGCTCCGTCTGCCTTGTCTTGGGCGTCTCCTTCCGGTGGTACCGATAAAATAGACTCATTCGCACCACCGTCTTTCTTGGATGCCTTTCGAGGTCTCGATATCTGTGCGATCGGCTTCCGTTTCTTCCTTGGCTTTGATTTGGCCTTGTCCATCGATTCCGACAATCCAGCATCAATCTTATTTAGCCCATGGATGTTTTCTTGGACAAGGTTGGCCTTCTTTCCGCTTTGAGTCACATCAAGCTCTAGAAATCCTGATGGTGCTTCGAATAAGTCATTCTTAGGGTCTGTTGGTTCCGTCATCTCCAAGTGGAGAGGTCGTTTCTCCTCAGCTACCACAGGCGGCCTCTTCCTACTTCTCGTATCCTGTCCGATAGACCTGCGCTTCTTGCGCCTCCTCTTTGGCACTGGACTGGCCAGAGTTTCGGTCTTTTCGATAGCAGCTTCGGGTTTGATATAATTTTGCTCGACAGCGGGCGCAGTCTTTGATATCACAACCTTAGTGGTTCGCTTTCGCTGAGTAGGCTTGAAACATTCTTTAGCGGCTTTGCCAGCCTTTCGTTGGATCGCCACGTTGTTCGGCTTATCTTGGCCCTGCAAAGGACCACTGGCAGCGTAAACTGGGTCGACTGGGCTATCATCGTGATACAGCAACGAGCTGAGCTCATCGTCCACTACATCTCTAATTTGATTCGAGGGTCCCGTCTGAGAGTGCATGCCAGCACTTGTGGCCGGCTTGGCCTTCGTTAGCCTACTTCTTTTGATAGGCACGTTCTTCTCTTTTTGACTGTCGGTAACAGTCTTCGGCCTTTTGGCGGCCGTTCGTCCCTCTCCAACGCCGGCAAGCTTTCGCTTCTTTGTTGTAGCCTCAATTCCTTCACTCTGCCCCAACGCGGAGCCCAATGCACCGAGGTCATTCTTATTGGCTTCTTTCAAAGGCTCGAAAGGGGCTACTTGCAGCTTTCTTTGCTTGGTCTTTGTAGGCGTCCCTGCTGGCTTAGGTGTACGGCGTGATGATTTCTGAACAGCAAGCTCCGCTCGTGGTGTCCTTGTGACTCTGCCAGACTTGCGAGGCTTCAGTGGCGCCCTAGATTGGCCTGGTAGAATGAGATCGAAGCCTATATTGTTGATTTGACGCGTGCTATATAGATTAGTATAATACTGCAGGGCTAGTTGTGGGCGGGCTCACCCAGCACCGCGCTGCTTCATCAAGAGCCGTTCTTCTCGGTCTGGCTGGGTGAGCAAGACGAATTCACTGTCTAGAAGTATACTTACTGTTGCTCATTTCTTGACGCAAAGACGAACGCCCTAAGTTTCGATTAGTTGGATCAAAATAATGTGATGGTCGTGAGCAACCGAAGACGTGAAGTTGCATTTCGGCACACGGCCCGGTCCTCCAGTCAATGCTCTTCGCCCGGTGCGAGCCAATTGCACTTCATTGACGACCAAGATTTTGATACAGTTCCTGAATAACTGACATCATGATTTTCGTTCAGTTACTACACAATAAGTAGAGAGAGGCTCGTAGGACGCTGCTTTCGGTCTCCCACGTGTGTAATCTGTCTGCAGGTGTATGATGGCCTACGATGGACTGGAGTCGCGCTCTGAGATTCACGACCTCAAACTTTGGAATAGCAACGCCTTATGGGAGAAATGATCTAGCTTACACATAGCCCAATTGCAGTATCCTTCTTCAAAATCCCCACATTAGGTGTCCGATTCGGACTTGCCGCGTTGTGGCTCATGCTTCTTGCTAATCTCGCCGTTCTTGCTCTACTAGTCCTTGTCTCTCTTCTGCTTACCATAACGGTTGGATCTTCTACTTACCTTACTGGTCGCTGAAACGTGCGATCATGTTCTGAAGATTGCTTGGTCAAATATTTTCCCAAAACAAGCTTGACAAAAAGTCAAACCAGGAAAAAACACACGTTGTGATTTACCCAATCAAGGTGGAGAGCAGATGATAGGCTTCAGCCTCTGTTATGCAGCCTTGATATTCAGCTCACACAAGATTCGGAAGTATGCACAGCTTACCACGTCGCGTCGATCCCCTGCCAATTAGCATATTGTAAACAAGCTTTATCGTGTGACCTATTTAGACCGATTTGCATTTCTGGACCCGAAAGGAACTGCAATATTCTGTGAAGAATTGCAGCTTGAGGTACGACTGAAGGCAACAGCAGACTCATGATCGGGAACATTGTAGATTTCTGTGAAGAGATTTGACGTCGAGGAAAGATTGCTCGGCAAGAGATCGCTTGAAAAGATCAATAGAATCAAGGCTCCAATAAGGAAGGGTGTAGAAAACTCCCGAGTAATGCTTGTAATGTGAGCGGAAGACTAAGAATCTGCTCAAAGATGCTTCCAACGATAAGTCTGCAGCGTCCCTCGAATAATCCTTGTTTAAGGAGCATATAAGTCGTGAAGGAAGAGAAGGATGCGGGAAAGGAGGACTCGGAGGACCCGAGCGTGGCTGGGAGAGCAACACAACATGTAGATGAACGGATATAGACTAATTTGACCGAAGCCACCATGATATAGAAGAATATTATATGTGAATCTCTACAGGCACGCTACCCTTAACCTCGGCGATAGATTTCTAGAAGATTATTGCACGAGCTTTGAAAGAATGATAGCACAGGGGCTGGAAATCAGCTTGGAAATGCAAGCTGTCCTTCGTCAATAGCACATGGTGCTAAAGCGCCCAAAACGAGGTGGAGCATTGCGATGGGAGCTAAATACCAGTGAGTGTCTCAGAAGTCCCACATCTATATCATCAGCGCCACATTCTGCTCATGTCCTAGGAGGCCATCAAAAGGAAGTAATGCTTAATTAAGTGTGACTCTCTATGCACTATCGGCCTTTGAAAACTGTCCACAGCGGACGAGAAGCTGTACCATCGTAGTGCTCGTTACAGTATCGTCGTAGGTCAGCTCCGTCTTGAGATAAGAGTAATCACTGATGGAGCTGGATTGTAGTCTTTTGAGGACGAGGTACTCTTCCATAAGGTACCTTACTCTGATCCTGCACGTGAGGCTTGGCATCCTTGGCACCAGGAACTCCGCTCCGCGTTCCGCGTGAGATGGGAAAAGTCATGGAGCAAATAGTGTCATGTAGCTGCATCGACTGATTCCAGTGCCAGCTCACAGCCATGGGCTGGTTCTCAAGCTCCAAGCCCGATTCCTCCTCCACTTCCCCATCCGCCGACCCCCTCCGCAACCTCGACCCCGAACTCCGCGCCTATCTCGAGCAAGAGTCCCCCGTCAAATACAAACCCACCTCCGCGCCCTCTCTCCCTCCCCCACCCGAACCCTCCCCTCCAAAGCCCGCTCTTTCCACCCTTGCCACCACAACCAACCCCACCTCTTCAAGCCCCGTCCCCTCACAATCCCTCTACCCCGACGGCCGCTACGCCCATCTCTGGACGACCTACAGACCCCTCGCCGAAGTCGAGAACGAAACCAAGACCGATCAGGAGAAATTACTCGACGTCCTCGATGGCTACAAGCAGCGGAAAGCGGACATCGGGCGCGCCGCGCTCGAGAACTGCGCGTTGGAGCAGCAGGCGATCACGGATTGCTTCAAGAGTGGCGGGGTGAAGGCGCGGATGACGATGTGTAGGCAAGAGAACCGGGAGTTCGAGCGGTGTTATACTTTGCAGAGCGTATGTCATCATCTTGAAATCCTAGGATCGGGTATCGCGAGAAGGGATACTGATGGACAGGACAGAGATTCCTGAAAGCATTGGGTTACTTGAGCGCCTTCGACCGCCCTGCATCTGTGGATGAGGAGATACAGATGCATGCCGATACGCTCTATCACCGCATGCTGGATCAAGAGAAGGCACAAAAGGAGGCTGAAGAGGCGGGGCTGCCAATTCCGCAATTTCCGCCTATCATTCCGAAACCCCGCTCAGCTGTTCCGAGCCCTACTCCTTCGTCATTGCCGTCGCCTACCGAGCACGAAGTAGCGGCGCAGACACGAAGGGCAGCGGATTCTGTGGAGGTTGCTGCGGAGGGGAAGCAGAGGGATTACCTCACGCCCGAAGCACGCGCGGAACTGAAGAAACGGATGAAAGATAAGCCAGAGGTTGTGAGGGAGCTGGAGGAGAAGGCAATGAGAGCGGAAGCGGAGTCTGATGCCTCTGTTGCGAAAAGAGTCTTGGCACTCCAGGGTTCTGCGAAGGAGCAGAGACAGCGGAGGAGGGAAAACGGAGAAGCGACAGTAGGAGATTCAATCAGTGGATGGTTTGGTTGGTGACATCCATTGTCTGATCTTCTGGTCTAGCATATCATTCGAACAGTATGTGCGAAACAAGGCATTGGAACTCGTATATTTGGTATTCTGTATCATGACTAGCTATCCGGCTCAGTGAGCGAAAGGCACTACGCCTGTGAGCTCAGCGCCTAGCACAACTTATGTGCAACAGTATGATATGCTATGCAAGAACCCCCCATCAAACCCGGAACGCCTTGCAGTATTTCGATTAGCATTAGCGTATCTTACAAATCATGACCAAGGCGACTGCTGTTGCTGCTGCTGCGGCGGCTGCCCGGGTCGTGGAAAGACGGGTATGGTCGGCAATTGCTCCAAACCACCCATCGTCCCCTGCGAAGCCTGCCAGCCTTGCCCAGTCTGCTGGTTTACGAAGACGCTTTGGCGGAAAGGGTTGGTGCTGCCGGTAGGGTTCGGTTGCAGAGGCGGAGCACTCGGTTGTTGTGATTGCGGTGGTGAGACATTACGAGCGAAGGGATTGGTGCCTGTGCGCATAGGTTGAAGAGGTTGCGGCTGTTGCTGGTGACTCTGGGGTTGTGAGGGCGGTGGCGAGGTAAACGGTGCTCCTTGGTTAGGAGATACCAACTGCATGCTTTGACTGGGAGGCTGTGAAGAGAAAGGTGTGGCTTGATTTGGGATTTGAAATTGTGACAAGAATGGTATGCCTTGGTTCGGCGGCGAAGGTTGGAATGGCGAGTTCTCGTAGGCCTGGCCTGTGACATCGCGTGCGAAAGGATTCGTAGATTGCTGGTCTGCCGGGGAAGAGTTCGAATAGTTGTTTGAAGAAGGACTAGTGGTAGTGCTTGAATTCTGGAGAAACATGGATTGGCGGAAGGGATTAGTTGATTGAGGCTGCTGTCCGGTATGAAATGGCTGCTGCTGCTGCTGCTGCTGCTGAGAGAAGCCATTGACGCCATTCTGCGAATATCCTGTGACTTGACCTTGCTGTTGCGCAAATGCCTGCTGCGGATCGAACTGAGGTACGTTGTTCTGCGTTTGACTTGCGACAATTTGCGCCTGATCGTATGGCTGCTGTGAATAGCCACCAAAGCCCGCTCCGTTAAAGCTAGGTTGCACTGACTGCAGCTGTTGAGGCTGACCAAAGAGATTGTTGCCTCCAGTTTGACCGGTGTTCTGCCGTTGCGGTTGCCCAACCTGACTGGGATAGTTGGATTGCTGAGGTTGATATGACTGTTGCTGGAAGTTCGGATTCTGTTGCTGAGGATTGGTGGCCAGTGTCGTCTGATTTTGCTCGATTGAATCGAAGAAGTCCATCAGATCTGGGGCAGGTACCTTGGGCTCCGGCTTGCTGGATGCTGTCTGTGCATGATTTGGATCTTGGAAGGCTTTGTCGGTTTCGCTCTTGCTCAAGGCTGGTTTGCTGTTAGTCTTCGAAGGTTCTGCCGTTCTATTGCTCGAGAATTTCGAGCCTTTCTTAGCTTCCTGCTGTGCTAGATATTGTCGTCGATTGATCTCAAAATCTGGATCATTGAGATACTCTTCTAGCGAGCCGGTCAGACTCGTCGGTGCATGCTTAAGCTTGGGTATCTCAAGCCGAGTAGCGTGCTCATAATGCCTTGCGGTGCTAAGGAACTCCACAACCTGGTCCGTCTGGGTGCTGAAAGTCTTGTAGATCTTGAACGCTCGTTCTGCATCGTACTTTGACATTTCGAAGTAATGCTCCAAGACATTGATCGTCCCCTCATTCATTAGGTGAAAGAGTGCTAGAAGATCCATAGTTATTAGACGGAACGCCGTCAAGGTAATCTCATTCTCCACCTCGTTACTGAGCAGGTCACACTTGAGCAATGCCTGTATCTGACTTTGCACGGTCTCGGTCTCTCTGAGTAGCCCTTTGTCCACCGTCTGTCTCTTCAAGCGACCCTGACCTTCCCTTACCCAGTCAAGTCTCGTGTCTCGATAAGCCTTTGCCCGCATGAGAAGGTACGTATGGTAATGCCTGATATTGAGCCCTTGTACTTGTACGTCGGAGAAATTGCTGATGGCTAGTTTGGAGGGCGATTCTGATATATACTTGAGTGTAACATTAGGCTCTCCTTCCCTTATCATAAGATGTGTGACGATTAGGGCCTTGAAGACGATCGTCCATGTCGAGTCCCGTAGCCTATGTTGCAGCGTTCGAAAAATCTCTGCTACTCCAGCATCTCCAGCGTGACTTGCGACCAGAATGTGCTCGACGTATTTCGACTTCGGCGCAGCGAGCTGTCAGATTGAATTAGCGCATGCAGCGGGTTTGTCTAAACGCTCAATAGGTTTCTGACCTTCTGCTTCGTCCCGCCCTTCACGGATTTCTCAAACGATCCGGCCATGGTGATCACAGGTATTGGAGGGCCCTGCCGCGAGCGGTATGTAAGGCCGTGGTCGAAGTTCAATTATCCCTCGTTAGACAGCCATCATCGTGACCAAGGCACGTTTCCTGGGTCGACAAAAACTTTAGATGGCGTGACGCATATCACTTCATCGTGGCAAGTACACGGAAGGCTGTTGTGAAGCCAGGACTAAGTGCAAGGTTGAAGTTGCGCCAATGGCGATGGAAGCCTGAGAGTGCGGTCAATCGTTCAGTCATTCAGGTCGGGATTTCTGGATGTAGCGTCTCAAATACAGATCTCGATGTTCCTGGTACTTTGCTCATTGAAGGTACTTTATTTTCATTGGTTACGGTAGCTCCAGTACATGTGAGTAAAGTAGTCTGCGATGTCGCGGGGGAGAGCTCTCGGCGACGGCCGATCTTAACGGCTGCCAGTATGGGACCAGAAAGATGTTGCAGCCTTTTAACATACATATTAAGATCTGCTTCTACGAGTGATGGGTCGTTAACGTTGAATGTCGCGAAGCTGTTACGTCTATCATCAATTGATTTAGGCTTTTGGACCTGTAGATGGCAGACTGTTGGCAATGCATCTATATTCTTTCGCTCAGCAATCGTGGGACTCAACATGGCGTAGTCTGAGTCTCGAGTGCAGCCTGCGAATGCATGGAAACTACTACAGTACAACCGGGAGAGGGAACATGGAGGCGGATTGATGAATTTGTGTATTACTATGTTCAGTATATTTGCAACAGACGCTCGGTCGACAATCCTCGCTCATCTGTAAACCTTGTGGAATGAAATAACGGGTCGGGGAAGCCTTCCAAGTATTCGATGGTCAGAGATGCCTTCATCGCGTCCGTTGTTGTAACAAGGTGGTGTGCCGAACGCCGATATCAATCTTCCATCCTTTCGCCAGCGGAAGCCACTTAAGCCCGGTGAAGGGAGAGCTATCCGCTAGATAGGGAGGAATCTGTTCATATGGTACACTCTAGGCTTTCATCATCTATGATTCTTATTAGTGACCGTGCAATTGTACAGACGCACGTTGACTTACTTGTTCAAAACTTGGAAGGATGCAGAGAGAAATATCTTCAGTGCGCGGGTACAAGATGGAATATCGGCATGCTCCGTAGCGCGAAACGCTAGTCCGAATCGGCCACTTCATGGTTCCCGGGCCCGTCACGTCCTGATGCTGTTTGTAACTCGATGTTTTCGAAACACCTCCGTCTGACCTTATCAATCAACGAATCTTGACTGTACTTGTACGAAACATTCTCGCGAAAATCATTGCATACCCAAGCGATACCAGGATAGTCCGGCGGCATACTACGGAGCTTCATGTAGTATATTGGGGTGATGCACATGAGACTTGCTGTCAAAGCCTTTCCAAAATGGCAGAAAGCTAGACCTAGCTATATCGGAGTATCCGCCTTTATTCGTCAATTTATCTGTCCTTCTACACTTCCCCTATCTAGCTGCAGCCCCGTAACTTCGTCTTGTCTACCACGATTGCACAAAGGTCGGAAGTCTTCCGATGAAGCAAGGGCTTTTGCTCAACAGCATGTCAATGAGACTACTCATAATAGGATCTTGATCCAATTTGGAGAATACAGTATGCCTTGTGCTGCCCTATTGAAGTCTTTTCACTAAGTTCAACAAAGTCAAATTCCCTAAGGCCACTCATGAGATTTGTGAGCTATCAAGTCTGCCGAGGAAAGAAATTGTTTCGCGACACGTCGTATTGCACGGATATCTTGGTAACCGTGCAGATCTTTCTAAAAATCTATCCTTTGTTCCCCTCTTGAGTAGATCACTTGATTGGACCGTCCAGGTCATCTCCTCAAGCAAATCTTCTTCTGCCGATGTCCTTTCCGCCCATCAGAAACTCAGAAAGCTCGCTCCCAACACGCCTGTCGCCGTGGTTGGCTGTCTCAAGTCAAGGCCGACTGCTCCTGCAGATGACGGGCCGGTTCAGAGGATTAGTGACGTCGAACTCGAGCTTCATGATGTGCAATGCCTCAACGAGTTCCCCAAAGATTTGATCGGCTCCACAGATGATGTTTTTGGCCCGGAAGACCGACACCTACAATTACGGACTGATAAGAGTCTTCGCGATGCTCTCGGTTTTCGAGCAAAACTTGCGAAGCTTTGTCGAGTTGAGCTCGAGGACCAAGACTTCCTGGAGGTTGAAACACCGCTCCTTTTCAAATCTACCCCTGAAGGTGCAAGGGAATTTGTTGTGCCTACAAGACGGAAAGGTTTGGCTTATGCGTTGCCCCAAAGCCCACAGCAATTCAAGCAGATACTCATGGGAAGCGGCATCTCTAGATATTACCAAATAGCAAGATGCTTTCGCGATGAAGACCTCAGAGCAGATCGACAGCCAGAATTCACGCAACTAGACCTCGAAATGTCTTTCGCGGGTGGTTCAGAAGTCATGGAACGAGTCACCATGCTTATCCGTACGCTCTGGAGAGATCTCCTAAGCATTGAGTTACCCTCACCTTTCCCAACCATCACCTACAACACAGCGATGACTTCGTATGGGTCCGACAAGCCTGACCTCCGCCTTACAACTCCCCTCCATCGAGTCGAACACCTTCTCCCCCCAGATCTGATCAGTAAGCTTAGTGATCTCCGAAGCCCCATCATTGAAGCGCTGGGACTCAAGATTCAAGCACCAGAGGACTTACATGATCCTCCAGCAGCCATCGCCCGCAGATTCATTAACACCTTCCTAGACTCGCCACCTGCTGCGCCGTTCAACGCTAACCCGCACGGTGCTGCTGGAATCTTCGTATACAATCCGCTCGCCCCATTGCGCGGCCTTTCCGCGTTTGGCTTCGAAGCCGCTTCCGCCATTGAAGATCTTCTCATGCCAGACGAAGGCACCCTCATTATCATTCAAGCACGCCCAAACGCTCCTTTGTCTGGTGGCTCCACCGCTTTAGGCAATCTACGCTCCTTATTATTGAAAGCCGCTTTCAAGCAGCGAATTTTGATGCCCGAAGTCTCATATGCTCCACTCTGGGTCACTGAATTCCCCTTATTCACGCCTAGCGAACATAATCCGGGTGAAGGCCAGTCATCGCCTACTGGTCTTTCAAGCACCCACCACCCTTTCACATCTCCACTTTCACTCCATGACATCTCTCTTCTCCCTCATTCACCCGAGAAAGCTTTGGCGGACCATTACGATCTCGTCATTAATGGTGTCGAGCTCGGTGGAGGGTCTCGTCGCATCCATAATGCGGCTTTTCAGAAGTATATTCTGGAGGATATACTCCAGCTATCAGAGGACAAGCTGAAAGATTTCGAGCATCTGATTAAAGTTCTCAAAGCGGGATGCCCACCCCACGCAGGCTTTGCGCTTGGCTTCGATCGGTTGGCAGCATTGATGATGGGGAAGGAGAGCGTGAGAGATGTCATCGCATTTCCAAAGGGAGGCGGAGGGGAAGACAAATGTGTGGGAAGCCCGGCAAGCCTCAGAAGTACCGAGCTGGAAAGGTACGGTCTCAAGCTCGTCGATTGACAAATATTGGACTCGATGGAGCCGTCTTTGCAATTAATTCACACCGAATGGCGTGCAATGCAATCATACGCTAGGATAAATGCCGGACGAGGTCTAATCACCAAACCTTTACGATTTGGATGATACCAAACACCCCCAATCATAAATGATGCCCGAAGTAGAGCACCGATCTAGGAAGGCCAAAGCAAAGAGAGATTGATAAGCTATCCACTATACTCGGATCATACATCGATACAACACACTGCTCTACACTATTTCGATGATTCGATATCCTCAACGTTGTTCCCTTACAACGATCAATGCAATGGACGGCTACAGAAAGTGCACACGTCGCTCGTTCACCACACTCTCTTGCGAATGCCTCGAATGGCGATTAGCAACTGACTAGACCTCAGCCATCCTGGTTATTTCAGTGCCACACCGCGGACAATGATGAGTTCTGCGGCGCTCGTTTTCGATAAACGCCGAGGTTTTGTCGAATAACAGCTGGTAGACGCCAGCATCATATTTCCTCTGTACCCCGTTACCTAACCATGACCATTCAAGGAAGCTTCCATAGTCAGCAAACAACCATCGTCAAGCATGCGGGTATTTTCTGAACCACCCACTCTGTATATTGACAGCTAGACACCCTTCCTTTTATGAATACAACGACCCCATACCAAGTGACCCCGTGTTCCTCATCTTCTTCTTTACCATCGCTTTTCTTATCATCGCTATTTTCTCCTCTTTCTCCGACTATTGTTTTTTCGTCGCTTCCTCTTCGTGCACCCCTACTTTCGTTCCGGACCTCATACTCTTCTTGAATGCAGTTTGCCAATCGATATCCGTCCTCTCAACCAAGCCGAAGAAGCGCGTCTGGGGCTCGGATACCTTTCTGTACATCAGGACATTAAAGCGCCTTTAATATTGCTCTTCGTATAGAAAGCGTATCACCCGTTGGGCCCAGGCTCTACGGGGGATATCGTTACGAAGGATCCGATCAGGGATTTTGTAGGATTCGGGAGAATTGTCTGATTCCTCGTCTTCTCGTGGTGTATGCTCGCTTTCCGGAGGCTCAGGGGCTGGGAGTGGCATGTTCTGGTGTGCGACTTATTAGGTATGGGTATGGAGAGTCGTGCCAATCAGAGGTCTCAAACAGAGGATTCAAAGCAAGAGCGGATGGGACACATCTTATCTCTGAAGACATATGTCCGAATGGTAACAATTCTTAGCTGCAAAAAGCTGGGAGAACGCACAAGCTGGGAGACACGAAGGAGAAGGAGAAAGTATGTCTTTATGCTTGAGGCTGCCAGGAATATTATGGAATACCTGTCTTATATACACGTGAGGGGAACATCATCTGCCAACTTCTCAGGCGCCGAACCCTTTGTGCGTACTACATATTCGGAGCCTGGATCGGGGTCTTGCAGTACACAGCGCTTAGATGGTACATCGTCCAGTATCATTCTTGATTAAAGCTCGTGTTCAACAGCAAGGACATATTCTAGACTTGGTAGGTAGTACAAGGCGCATGCGATGGATGTTCTTTGATCCACATAGTCACAAGAATTAGGCACTTATGTCCCACAAGCTGGCGAGGTATAACGCAGCTTCATAGACGCTTTCTGAAAGAAGGTTCTGATGGATCAGCGAAGATCCCAAGCAGTAAAGGGAAACATTTTTCGATTAGGGTACTCAGGAATATGATGCTGAAGTAGACATGCTTCGGTCTTCGTTATCAGCCATGCACCCTGCCAGCGCATGCACCATATGATGCCCGCTTTCAAGGAGAAACATATCTTCCCACAACGATTGGGGAGCCGTGATGCTGTGCCTTTGTGCAGTTCATTTCCACGGTCGATTGAGGAGTATCCGCCGTGCAGAATTATCAGAGAGCAAGCAAGACTAGCCCCACCTATGCATCGACTCTTCCTTTGCATGTGTTCGTGAAGGCTTATAGAAGGTTTACAGTAATACTCGTGGGCATTGGTGCGAGGCTGCGTATTCGGTTTCTTGGGACGCAACTCGTTCTGAGTATGAGTAGCATGGCTCTGGAGTAGTGCACATGTTCTGTAAAGTTCAACAAGATCCAGGATTGCTTTAGCCTATGAGTTCTAGAAGTTGTCTCGGTTGTCTTCAGCTTTGTACGGAGGTCGACACCAAAAGTCCTGGCAATGCCAAGACCGGGCTGACAGGGGCTCTCCAGGGGCCACAGGTGAGCTTCTGGGTGACGGGTGACCCGTAGGCAGCTAACATAGTCGCCCCGATGACGACCTTTAGGAGTCGTTCCAGTGACCTCCAGTTGACCACACTAGTGGCGCTACTAGCGTCTGCCAGGACTTTTGGTGTCAACCTCCGTATGCGCGATGGATTGTAGTAGTAGTAGTAGTAGTAGTATATTCATAGATCGACCCGCACTCTAAAGAGCGCATGCGGCATCTAACTATAGATAGGTATTTAATCTCGCCTAATCACTAAGCTATTTACATTGCAACGTAACTTCATCTACAAAGTTTCGTTCGTTGAAGTCAAAAACTTTTAGACAAGATTTTTTGTTCGTTTTTCTTTTTTTTTTTTTTTTGTGTGCGTAATTATATATTTACGAAGACTATTGCTTGCGATAACTTTCGAAAGTGTGTCTAATAAATAAATTTATATCTAAAATAAATATTGCTCTTTGCTATATAAAAACTTTATTATTTGTTAAAAATCGAATTCTTGCTTCTATCTTTTAAGAACTTCAATAAAGAGTAATTTGTAATTATTAAAACATAAAAAAAAATCTCGATAGTAAGTAGTCGAGTAATTAATTATTTTTTGACAATAAACAATAAAGCGATTGTCGCTTTTATAACAAAATAATAGAATATATTTATTGTTATTATCTTCAAATAACAAATTTTTCTCGCAATTTTAAAAAATTAAGTAGATATTCGATCGACATTTTAATACATTAAAGATATCTATAGAAATTGCTACTTATAATAGCTTTCAAAAGTATTTATTTAAATAGCAACTTATTATAAATATTCTATAATTATATTTATAATATATTTTGATTTTTTTATTTTATTTTTTATTTTTAGTCTTTAGTTTTTTATTTTTTTGCGAACAAGATATAGATAATGCTATCAATATAAAAGCTATAAATTGTAAGCATAAAAATCTACACTTAATAATATTTCTTTATATATTAGTTGCTATTATACTATAGCAATTAACGCTTAATCGACAACAATTACTTCTAAAGATTTATTTTAACTCTACGTATTTTTTGAAAAATAATTTTTTTTGTTTTTGTTAAAACTTGTGTTGTTGTTCTTAATATTGCAAAATTGCTTAAGTAATTCTATATTTATCAAAAATAATATTGTTTTTTTAACAAATATTAAGTTATCTAAAAGTTTCTTTAAGTTATATCTATTTTATCTATAATATTTTTGTTAAAGTTGTATTTATCTTAAATATTGCAACAATATATATTATACGTTTTTTATATTTTTGTATTTGTAAAACTTGTTAATTTTGACTTCAATACAATAAAGATAATTTTTTAAATTTATTTTGTCAATTTTAGTCTATATAAGTATCGAAACTTTTAATTGCTTTAATTTATAATATTTGATTAAATTTTTTATGTTAAAATTAGAAACAAGTTTGTGCATAATTTGTTTATATCGCACTTTGTTTTAGTTTGCAAATTATTATATATTTGTTTAAATTCTTATTTTTAATTTAATAACTAAAATAAAAGTTTAAAGCTTTATAAAAGTAACAACTAACAATTTAGATTTTTTAGATTTTTATTCGATTGCTTTCTTAGCTACTATATTAGTAGTTTTGTTGTTAAATATCTTCTTATAAGCGAGAATTTATTGTAGAATAACGTTTCACTCTAGTTAATAATAGAGTTCGATTATACGTTTAAGCATATATTGATTCGCTTAATTTCTAAAACAACAAAATAATTTAATAGTTGCTTAATTGTTGACAAAAATATATATTAATCGTTTAATATTATTTGTCTTCTTAATTAGTTTTAATATTATAATAATCTCGTAAAGTTTGTCGAAGTAAATAATAAATTTGTTGACAAAATTTAAATAGATTTTTTTGTATATATTGTTAAAAGTAGTTATTTTAAGATTATAGTAATTTCTTATATTGTTAAGAAGTTTATGCGATTATTTATTTTGTTTCTATTTATATAGAATATAATATTATTTAAGTTTAAGTAAATTGCGTTGTAATTAATCTTAACACAATATAATAATATAATTTTTAATAAAAATCTATTATAACGAGAAGACGTATGCGCAACATTGTTTGATATTACTAAGTAACTAATTAAAAATTGTCTAATATCGAATTTTTAACTTGCGAAGAAAGCTTAGTTAACTAAATATGCGTTAATTAATTTAGATCTAATTAATATCTAAACTAAAACTCTCGCAAATTGCTATAATCTCTTTGTATATTTAGCTAAATACTATTTTTAGCATTGAGTTTATTAATGCGTGTTTTAAAATTAAATAAATTAAAAGTAAATAAAGCTCTATATTTAATACAAGATTGATTGTAGTTTTAAAAACGTCGTTAATTATTTAAGCGATTTTGCGTTAAATAATCTTTATTGTTTTAAAAAAAAAAAAAAAAAATTTTTAAATTTTTATTTTTTAAAGAGAACGTATTATATAAAGACGCAATAAAGAAAAAGAAATAAAACAATTTCTTAATAAATTATACGTATATTTTTGAGATCTACGTCTTAAATAAAATTTAATAAAATTTAAAGAGCAACAAGACGTTTAATTGCTTTTGTCTTTATTTAATTAAAATAAAAATTCTATTTAAGCTATTTATTAATTGTAATCTTTAAATATTTATAGCTCTTTGTAATTTTAATTGTAATTACTAATAGTTTTAGATCGCATTTTAATTCTTTATTTAAATTTTTATTATAAAAGTAAATTAATTAATATTTCTTTAAATTAAATATCAAGATATATCTCTTTGCTTAATCTAAAGCGCAATCGTGAAATTGTTTAAACTTTATAACATTTTTCTCTAATAAAAATTTAATAACTAGAATAATAATATTGTTTATATAATTAACAATTATAACGTTTATGTTTTTGTTATTTAAAACGTTAAGAAAATTCAAGTTGTAAAATAAATACAATATTGACAATATTAATAATCTCTAAAATATATTTGTACTTGTATTTATTTATTTGAAATTATAATTTAAAAAATAAGTTAAGTTTTTCTATTTACTATAAAGCTCTTTATTTACTTTAATATTGTATTATTAATTCTTTATTTACAAAAATTATAAAGCAATCGACAATAAAATATGTTGTTAAAAGTATTTAAAACATTAAATAAAAATAGACTTTTTATTAATTTTTTTTTCTATTTTATGTAAATCTTTTTTATTAAAATATGTATTGCTATTTTTAATAATATGCTTTTGCGTTCTCTTAAATATAAATTTAAAAATAAATTATATATTTTTATTATTTATAAAAGACAATTAATCTAAATTAATTTTAAAGTTTTGTTAATAATATTAAGCAAAGTGATTAATTAATATATTTTAGAAATATTATACAACTTTTATTTTTATTTTTTAAAAGCAATCGTAATTAATTGTCGAAAGTATTCTAAACAATATTTTAATTATATACTAATTTAAAATAGCTATTTATCTAATAAAATTAGACGCAAAAGCAATATTAAAAGAATTTTATTGTTAATTTTATTGTTGTTAAACGTCTTATTTTTTAAAATATTCTTAATAGCGTTTTTTATTTTGTAATTTTTAATTTTTTTGAAATTTATTAATTTAAAGTAATTGTAGTTGTCAATATTCGATAAATTTGCGTTTAAAGACTTAAGAAAAAAGAATTTTACTAATAGTTTTGCTTTATTTATCTTATAAATAATAATTTTTTTTTAAGTATTTGTAAAAATTGATGTGTAAACTCTATAAAGATTGTTGCAATTCTTTGTTTATTTTGCGAGTTTCTAGACTTTGTTTATGTTGTCGCGAAATTATTTTACTTTTTTTTTGTAAATTGTTTTAAAAGTTAACTTAATAAGTTTTTTCTTTTTATAATCGATTTTTTGCTATCGTTGTTTAATTTATTCGATTAAATAGATAAATGCAAATATGTTCTTTATTTGCTAGTATAGACGACGTCGTTTTTAGATATTCAAATACGTTTACTTGCATTTTTTTGTTTATTTTGATTTCGACTTGCGAGCAATATTGATTTTCGATATTGTTATCTTTATAACGTAATCAATAATTACAATAATAGTTTTTACAATTTTGTTAATCTTGCATTCGATAAATAAACTCTTTGAATTTAAGTTTAATTTGTTTAGTTTATTGTCGAATATTTTGTCAAATATTGTTAGATTTTTTTTTTAATATTAAGAATTTTTGATTAAAAAGTTGTCAATTGTAAAATCTAATTTTAGAAAAATAGAAAAATAGTTTAAGTTTTGTTCGACGTTGTTTTTTACAACATATCGCAATATTCTCTCTAATAAATTTAAAATAATAAAACAAAAATCGAGAATTTATAAAATGCTATAATAATTCGATATATAAATTATTGTTCTCTAGAATACATGCTAGATAAGCTAAAATTTATTTATAATATTTAGAAATTTGTAACTACGATTGTTTAATTTTATCTCTAAATTGTTCTATTGCAAATAATAGATATTAAGATTTTTTACTATAATTTCTTCGAAAAAATTCTTTACATTAAAATTTTAAAAACGTTTATTTTTTGTTAAAGTTTTTCGAAACTAAGTTACAACAAAGATCGAAATAGTATTTAACTTATTATATATATTGTAAATGCAAACTATATACTTAAAATTCAAATTTAAACTATCTAAAGCTATTTCGAAAATAAAAAAATTTCTAAAGTAAAAATTAATATTTATTTAAAACTTGTCGATGCGTTTGTTAATATAAAAACAAATTCGTAGCTTTTTGTTGTTAAGATTTATCTAATTTTTGTAAATTAAATTAAAGAATTAACTATTAAAAAAGTGTGTAATAGTTAAGTATTTGTTGTTTCAAAACTTCTAAATCGCAATAATATTATATTTTAATATTAAAAAGTTTTTAAAAAAGACAATTATAATTGTATCTTTATTATTGTATCTTTATTTTTATAAACATTGTATTAAATTAAAATAAATTGTTCGTTTATTAATTAAATAATTATTTAAGACAAAAATAATAGTTTAAGTTTTTTAATTTAATTAACTATAAATAAGACAATAATTTTACAAAGAAAAAAAAGAAAAAAAAAATTTATCGATCAAAAATGTTACGACTCTAGCTCGTTACAACTAATATATATTCTACAAAGTAGTTTGTAGCATATAGTACAATTATTTGCATATTCGACGACTTAATAGACGAACATTGTTCGACACGCTAGTGAGCGAGTTCGACATGTTCGATAATGAACAAAGCGAACAAAGTTCAACATATTCGACAACGAACAAAGCGAGCAAAGCTCGACATGTTCGACAACGAACTTAGCGAACAAAAAGAATCTTCTTTAGTATATAGATTCCCTAGATACGACTTTTTTATAAATCGTGTTCAACTTATTTATTAAGTTACTTTCTATCATAGATACAAGCTACAAATTCTTGTTACTAAGTGATTGCTTACATTGTCTAAAGACGTCTACAAATCTCTTTAACAATATTAATCTATTCTAATACTCTAGTCGCCTAGATAGCAACATAATACTTTGAACACTCTAAGAATGTTTATATTAGATTAACGCGCCTCTATCTTAAGCACTAGCTTATCAACATCACGTCGATTCTCTATCGAAGAAGATGACAAGATTAAGATAAATAAATCTAACATCTATTATGAAGATCGCATCGATCTAAAGAACTAGCTTATGCAAATGAATATTTATTTTATCTTCTATCTTGTTTTAGCGAACAAAAAGACAATTTTCGCATTAACATTTCTTAAAGAAAGAGTTTAACATTGACTCAAATCAAATTTACGCAAGTACTTAAAGAATTATGACGAAAACCCTCGTGCGATGTTCACGAACTTCGACAACTTCAAAAAAGAGTTTCGAAGAATCTTTGAAACATTTAACGAGAAACAAATCGCAAAAAGAGTGATTTAACATTTAATTCAACGAATCTTTGCAACAAATTACGTCGCTAGATTCTAAAAGTACGTCAATTTAATCAAATGAAACGATGTCGCACTTATAACAATGTTTCGACGAAATTTAAAGAACAATCTCAAAGACGAAATTATGCGTAACGAAAGACGCATTAGCGACATGTTTGATCTTATTAAAATAGTTATCGATCTCGACGACAAGTTATATAAAAGAGCTATGAAAAAAAAATACGATCAACTTCAAGAAAGAATAGAAACCTTCTTTAAATTAACAATTAAATATTAGCAAAAAGAATTTTGTTCTAATCAAAAGTATAGTAATCCCAATTATCGTGAACTTGCATTTATGAAACTAGATTTTATTTAACAACGTAAAGAGAAAAACTTTAGAGAAAAGCAAAGTAACAAATCCTAAAAAACGTGCTATTTATGTGACAAATTGAGTCACTTCGCAAGAGATTGCCAATCACGAAACTTAATAAATCGTCGACAAATTAATGCTATGTTAAGAGAAATATTTAATAGTTAAAACGACATTAAGAAGCAAATTGACACAAAGACGAAAACCCTCAAGACTAAATTGAACGACAACTACTATTTAATAAAAAATCTAAATCAATTATAGAAAGTTCTAGATGAAACATTATTAAGCAAGGCACTCGCATCTACGCAAAAAGTTAATCAAATACTTAATGAAGCTATAAGAGCACAACGATTAGGAACGTTATACCTTTACTCAACAATAAACTTAGACAACAAGTATAACTAAAAGAACTTTCACGAATACCTAAATAACATTACGAATTACCTTGACGCTTTAGCTAGCTCATTAAAGAAGAAAAAGATAAACTAAATCGTAAATAAATGCGAGGAAGCGCTAGGAAGCGACGCCACTATAAAAAGAGATATTTTTGATGAAATTAAACGACAACTAAGCAATGTAAATCTATTCTAAAAGAAGATAAAGAAAGCAAAGAAACATGCAACACTTAGTTAAACAAAATGCTATAACAACTTATGCTAAACTCACTTAGAAGACAAAGAAGAAGTCAATTGATTCTCTAGAAAGTTAAAGTCATTAATCTAGCATAGAAAGAAAGCTTAGCGCAAACAAACGTTCGAAGCAAAAGTCGCAACACAAGAATAAGAAAAAGTTCAAATTTTTTAATAAAGAGCATATTAGAGAAATGCAATATGTTAGCCCAACAATAGCAACTAAACTTAATAGCACACGCACAATATTTTATTACATTAATTAAGATCAATGATTATCGACTCATCGCAATGATTAATTCTAATGCAATAGATAATTTTATGACTAAAGCTTTTGTTAAGAGGGAAAGATACTCTACTTAAAAGAAGTCTAACGCATACAACTTAATAATTATAAATGAAAACTCATTATTCGACGAGAATGAAAAAGTGAACAAAGAAACGAAGTCACTACTAATAGTTATTTAGCAACATCACGAGAAACTAATCTTTAATATAGTGAAAATGATTACTCATAATATCGTTCTAGAAATGTCTTGATTGAAGTAGCACAATCTAAAAGTTAATTAGAATATATAAGTACTTAGATTCGCGCAATGTGATCACGTAATTCACATCTAATCTACGCATCAACACCGTTCAATAATAAATGAAAGATTAAGTCGAAAATCGATCGCAAGTAGCGAGCTTGCATTCTTGCAAAAAAACGATTTAACAAAATTCGATTCGATAAACATTAACAAAGGTTAATCGAGTCACAAAATCAAAATAAGTGAAGAAAATTACGAATCTTTTAAAAATCTTGAACTATTTAATATAGCGAAGAAATCGCTAAAGTACGTATCACGAATATACAATAATTGAGAGCATTTGTTCTAAGAAGAGAAAACAACAAAGATTTTTTCTAAACATTAATCGTAAAATTCCGAAATTAAATTTGAACTAAACAAGCAACTTACATTTGAACTTATATATGCTTTATCTAAGAAGAAGCTCGAAGTACTTCGCGAATACTTAGCAAAAAACGAAAAGAAAGAATTCATTAAAAAATCCTAATTATAGACAAGATACTTAATTCTCTTTGTATTAAAAAAGAATAAAACTCTTCGTCTATGTGTTAATTACTAAAAGCTAAATAATATTACGATTAAGAACCAATATTTACTACTCAATATTAACGAGCTTTAAAATCGACTATTTGGAGCGAAGTACTTTACTAAACTAGACTTACGAGAAGCGTACAACTAAATTAGAATAAAAATAAAGAAAGAGTGAAAGATAACTTTTTACACACGATATAAATTATACGAATACACGATAATGTCATTTGAACTCACGAATGCCCTAGCAACGTGTCAAAAAATGATCAATGATGCACTACGACAATATTTAGATCGATTTGTCATAGCATACTTGAACGACATCATGATTTACTCAAAAATTTTGAAAAAACATGTTAGTTATGTCTTCAAAGTATTAGAATGTTTGAACATAAAAAACTTACATCTTAAGCTAAAGAAATGCGAATTTCATCAAAAGAAAATTAATTTTCTTAAATTTGTCGTTAAACAATACGAAGTACGCATGAATCTTAAAAAGCTACAAGCAATTAAAGAATAAAAATCATTAATAAATGTTAAAAAAATACAATTCTTTCTAGATTTCATAAACTACAACAAGAAGTTCATCAAAAACTACTTAATAAACGCGATATTATTAACGAATTTTACAAAGAAGAATACGTCATAATTATAGAAACTCGCAAAAGAAAAATTATTCTAAAATCTTAAGCTAAAATGCTTAAAGAAGCTAGTACTAAAAATGTATAATTTGCGATTGTTAAACAAGATTAAAATTGACGCATTAGATCTAGCTATCGATGCATACTTTAATCAAAGACATGAAGACATATAACATCTAGTAATATATCTCTCGAAAAAACTCTCGTTAATCGAACAAAACTATGATGTTTATAATAAAAAACTACTCGCTATAGTAGTCTTCTTGAAGTTATAAAGAGTATACATAGAAGAATTATTAAAATTTACGATTCTTACAAATCATAAGAATCTTGTGCATTTCACTATTATTAAACAATTTAACAAAAGACAAATGCGATAATTAAAAAGACTCGAACAATACAAGTTTAAAATACAATATATCTTAGATAAAGATAATGACAAAGCAAACGCACTCAATAGAAGAAATGATTATATAGAAACGAAGAAATCGTTTAATTACAACATACTTAAGATCAATAAAGACGAATCACTATTAACAAACAAGTATAAGCTAAATGCTACACTACGAATATTACGAAACGATACGAAAGAGTTTCTAATAAAGAAAGGAAAACTCTAGATATCTATCGACAAAATCGACGAATATATAAAAGAGCATTATGACGAATCACTACAAAGACACTTAGAAGTGACAAAAACTCTTTAGCTTTTACGTTAGCATTGTTAGTTTTCACAAATAAGACAAGTTGTCAAGACATACATCAAACGATGTCTTAGCTATTAGTAGAACAAACATAGTACGCATGCGAGTTATGACGAAATTCAATATTAGAAATCACTTAAATCGTTATGAAATGAAGTCACGATAAACTTTATTATTAAGTTGTCGAAATCGACGAATCTAGCAATTAAAAACAAATATGATTCGATACTAATAATAATTAATAAACTTATTAAGTACTTACATATTATCGCATGCAAAAAGAAGTTCATCGTAAAACAACTAAGATACATTATATTAAATCGACTTATACAATATCACGATATATTTAAGAAACTAACTAGTGATAGAGACAAACTCTTTACGTCTAACTATTGAAAAACGCTTCTTTCAATGTTAGATACGAGGCTTCGAATGTCTATTGTTTATCATTCGATTACGAATAATTAGATAGAAAGGACAAACTAGAGTCTTAAGCAATATCTAAGACACTACATCAACAATACTTATAGCAATTAAATATTACTTTTATCTATGACACAACTAGCACTTAATGCTAAGGTTTTAAATATTATTAAGATAACTTTATTCTTCGTTAATTATAACAAGGAATCAAACCTCTTTAAGAAAGAGCGTACGCATCTATTAGCGCAATTAGTTATCGAAAGAGTAGCGACATTAAAGAAGATATACGACAACATCTTAAAAATGCAAGAAAGATCGATCAAATATTAAAACAAAAAACGAAAAACAACATCTTAACTAAAAGAGAGAGATAAAATATATCTTTTTACAAAAAATCTTAAAACAAGAAAGTTAAGCAAGAAGTTAAATCATATTAAAGTCGAATCGTTTCTCGTTAAAAAGATTAAGAGATTAGTTAACTATAAACTTGATTTACTTAAGAACGTCAAAGTATTTCTAGTATTTTATATATTATTGTTGAAATCAATCGATCTAAGTACGTCTATATAGAAAACATTTTATTATAAATTACAAAAAGAAAACTAATTTAAGATTAAGAGAATTTTAAAACAACAAAATCAATAGTATTTTGTAAAGTGAAAAAAATACTTTACGACAAAAAACACGTGAGAACCAATTAGCAATCTCGACGATTATTATGCCCTTATCTAGAAATTCCATCAACGCTCGAAAGATTATCTAGCATAGCAAGAGAAAATCAAATGATAAAAGATGTTTCAATTAAAGCATTCACAACAAGATAGTTCGACGACTCAATAATATTTGACTTCTTTATATTAAATAGCAAACACTATGTCTTTTGCTTCGTCTTTGCATCGATTTTCTTTAGCATCTTTTTATTACGAAGTAATTGCGTAATTACGATTGTTAACACGATCTTATTCTTTGTCACTTTAGAGAATAGATCTTCTCTAATATGATTCAAAAAAGTTTACGACATATTTATACACAATTTGTTTACGCAAACACATTTCGAACACTTTAGATAAGATGACGAATCTTTTATGACAATGCAAGGCTTGCTAATATAGCAACAACGTTCACAAGCAAAATTAACAAATGTTTCATAGCAATTTATTTCGAAAGCAAGACGAATACGATTTTGATAAAAAGACATAACATGTAAGCATTCGCTTTTCGAAACGAAAAAGTTTAAAGAAAAGAAATAGTGTTACGACCCTAGTTCATTACAACTAATATATACTCTACAAAGTAATTTATAGCATATAGTACAATTATTTGCATGTTCGACGACTTGACAAGCGAACATTGTTCGACATGTTAATGAACGAATTCGACATGTTTAACAACGAGCAAAGCGAACAAAGTTCGACATGTTCGACAACGAACAAAGCGAGTAGAGTTCGACATGTTCGACAACGAATCTAGTAAACAAAAAGAATCTTTTTTAGTATATAGATTTCCTAGATACGACTCTTTTATAAATTGTGTTTAACTCATTTATTAAGTTATTCTTTATTATAGATACAAGTTGCAAACTCTTGTTATCAAATGATTGCTTACATTGTCTAAAGACGTCTATAAATCTCTTCAACAATATTAATCTACTCTAATACTCTAGTCGCCTAGATAGTAGCGTAACAAAAAATATCTCTTTAACAAAAAAGAAAATTTTTTTAACAAAAATAAAATTAAAGAATTTTTCGAAAAATGTCTTTTTTGCTTTTTTGTTATTGTTGTTGTTTATAGAATTAAATTTTTTTGTTTCTTTGTTTATAACAATTTTGTTGCTATTGTTATTTACGCTTAATAGTGTACAAATTATCGCGTCAATAACTTAATATTTTACAAAATTAAAATTATCGTTTATTTTTTGTTGTTTATTTAAGAAAATATTACAATTTAAATTAAAAATTTTTATAACTTTAAGTTTTTATATTTTCGTAAAGTTTTTTGCTTCTTCTTTATAAAATATTATCGTCAATAATTGCTTCAAATTGTTTTCGAATAAACTTATAATTTTTTTTTTGTTGTTATTTTTGCTAAAGACTTTATTTGTGTTAAAAATTGCTTTATAAAATTTTTATTTAACTTTTTTATTTTAACAATAAACTTGTTCTTTAAAGTTACTATATTTAGATTTTTTTTTAAAATAATAACAACAAGTTTTATCTTAAAAGAGTTGTTTATATTTGAAGAGATTAACTATATATTAGAAGATTTGCTATTTTTTTTTGAATCTTCTTTGTTATTATTATTCGCTTTTTTCTCTTTCTATATTGTTGCAACTAATTTAGTATCGTTAGTTAAATAAATAAAAAACAATATTTTTAATAGCAAACGCAATACTATTAACAGAAGACTTTAATTTAAATTTTATAACGTAAAAAGCTTTTTAAAGACTTTTTGTTTTATTTAATTTTTTTAGTTTATGCTTTTTGCGAAAGCAAGTTTCGCTAATTATTTAATATTTGTTAATGCAAATTGCGCATTTGTTAAACTTGTTATAATATTTGCTTTTGTTATAATAATTTATATATTTTTTATACCTAAATTTCTTAATAAAATATTAATAAATATAGTATTCGTAACTTTAGCAATTAAAATATTGTTAAAGCTTGCAATTGCGTAAATATTGCTCAATAATATAAAAACTTCTTGCGTAGTATAACAATTTTAGCATAACTTTGTTTGTTAACTTTGAGAAAATAAATTTAACAACAATTAATATATATTTCTTGTCGATTTTTAATTTTCTTTTGAGTTATTTAACGTAAATTACGTTATTCGAACTTTTAAAATTCGAAAAAAAGTAATTTGTTATATAGAGATTGCTTCTAAACATTTACTTATAAATTTTATTGTTTTTGTTAAAATATAATTCTTTAATGCGCATTGTATCTATTATTATTTTATAAATAAATTAATAAATTTTTGCTAGAACGTCGAAGTAATAATATTAATATATTTTTTTAATTAAAGTTACGATCTCTTATTTATAACAAATATAAATCTTTATATTTTTGCTTTTTAATTAATAAACAATGGAAATAAATATCTATTAATTGTTTCTTTTTTAATAGAGATAATTAAAAAATATAGAAAAAAAAAGAGAAACGTTAATATTAATTGTTTTATTAATTTTTTTATAGATAGTTTTGTTGATCTTGTTGCGAAAAACAATTTTAACATTGCTTTTGTTTAATTTTATTAATAGTTATATATTTAATGCGTCGTATTTAGACTCTAAAGCTATCTATTACTTAGATAAATTAATAATAGAATTGTTTTAAACAAGATTCTTTAAAGCATGCGCATATTTAAAATTTTATTTGTGCAATTGTGTTTTTATGTTATTAAACTTGACGTATAAATTTGTTATTATCTTTTTTATTTGTAATTGCTTTAGCAACTTGCGCGAAAGATTTAAATATAATTTTATTAAATGTTTAAAAAGAACAATAGATATCTTTGTTAAGTTCTTTTTGATAGTAGTTACGTCGATTTGATAAAAGTCGAAGCGAAATGCGATAATATGCTTGTACGTTTGTTTGAAATCCTTTTTGACCAAAACAAACTTATAAAAGGCTTCAATATTTATCTTTGCAACTATGAACTTCTAAAGTGGATAGTATGGAAGCTTAAGTAATGCGAAATGACTTGTTGTTGTTTAGGCGAAGTGTTATTGTGGTTGTGGTATGGTATTTCAAAAATTAGTTCTGAGCTGGTGTTTATGCGCGGTGGATTGGATATAAAGGGAAAACCGGGCACCTGGTGCCGGGTCGCAGAGCCCGCTGCTAGTCACACCAACTCTAAAAGCTCGCTTGGCATCACTCTGTCTTTGGTGCAACACTCGAGCCTCAGCATCTGCGGGCATGAAGATAAACATACAACCTCTGTTACCTTGACACTACTGAACACCTGCAACGGCTTGATTGTCGCAATGTCGATCTCCGGGATCGGTGGTCATGCGCCATTGGCCAGGTCCAAGATCTCGGAAGCATGGCACTAAACAATTCTTCGAATGCCATGTCGATCGTGCCATACGCTAATAACCGCGAGATCGTCCTGTAAGTCTGCATTATTGTCTACAATAGCCTTATTCTGCGATGGAGCTTACCAGTCCACCAGACGTCACAATGATCAAGTAGTTGTTTACGATCCGCACTCTAAGCAATTGGTGCTGCGCAATGCCTCGTCACAGGGGAACCTGGACTTTGCAGAGTGTCCTTACTGTCATCGCCCGCTGAGAGAGGAGGATAGGCCTCGAAACCGCGAACATGGCGGACCTGGACCTGGGGTCTCTCCCGGCTTCGTCAGCCCGGAATACTTTCGCATGTTGCACCAGAGCTTGCTCTCCGATGCCGCGGGCCCACCTTCCCCGAGGAGACGACTCGTGCAGCCTGTGAGATCTCGAGATGTCTCTTCCTCGAGCACTGCGCCAAATGTAGGCTTTGAAGACGTGCCAGGAACCCCGCCAACATCGCCAGGCATATCGTCGTCTGCGTTTAGTCCTGGATATTTTGAACGATTCTTCGTCCAGGAGCGAGAGCTTGGAAGAGGTGGAAAAGGTGTCGTACTACTGGTGAAGCATATGCTGGATGGTGTCTTGTTGGGCCATTTTGCCTGCAAGAGAGTACCCGTTGGCGATGACCACGAGTGGCTGAAAAAGGTGCTTGTCGAGGTTCAGCTGCTACAGTACCTTTCGCATCAGCATCTGGTCTCCTACCGGCATGTGTGGCTCGAAGATGTGAAGCTGTCCAACTTTGGCCCCAGCGTCCCCTGTGCCTTCATTCTACAACAATACTGCAATGCCGGTGATTTGCAGAAATACATCAGCAAAGGCGCTGGATTGGAAAGCCCCCCACAAAGCCTTAAAGAGCGTATGAGAAGGCGCTCGAAGGCACAAACCGAGCGACCACAGGAATTGCGGGGACGCAAGCTGAACTTCGACGAGATCTACTCTTTCTTCAAGGATATTACGTCAGGCTTGAACCATCTTCATGTCAATGGCTATATCCACCGAGATCTTAAGCCAAACAATTGTTTACTTCACGATAGTAGTCACGGGCTACGAGCACTCGTGAGCGATTTCGGTGAAGTCCAAATAGGAAACATGGTCCGCAAATCTACAGGCGCCACAGGCACCATATCCTACTGTGCACCAGAGGTCCTTCAGCGCGAGCCTTCTGGTCGATATGGTAATTTCACGCCAAAGTCGGATGTCTTCTCCCTGGGAATGATTTTATATTTTCTGTGCTTTGCGCGATTGCCATACAGTAACGCCAATGCGCTCGATGAGGACGAAGACGAGGATCTAGACCTGTTGCGGGATGAAATTACATCCTGGGCAGGTCTACATGAAGAAAGGAAGCTCCGGCCAGATCTACCAGAAAAGCTTTACACCTTCCTCCGACGCTTGCTCTCCCTGGACCCTGCAGATCGTCCCAGCGCTGAAGACATCCTCCTCGGTATCAAGACCGGTTCTGGGCTCGACGAGATATCCGACTCAAGACCCTCATCGTCTGGACATATGTTCGATGACTTGCGTAATAGCTCGCGCATCTCGCCTGTCGATAGCCCGGCTTCGAGGGTCTCACGTAGCCCAATGCCACAGACGCCTCCTCGAAAGATGTCGACAGGCTTCACCCGGCCCGCTGGTGGTCTTGCGAAGCTACGGATGGCTTCTTTCGTTAAAGACTATCTAGGAAGCCCTTCGACGCCAGCTGTAGAGGAGAGCCCGCCGCCTGCAAGCCCAGGGGGAAGCCTAGTACTGCGCGAGAAATATCCATCACCAAGCCGCGTCGACCCCCTTCCATCATTACCTGCTCCTCCGCCATACGCTACACTCGCTCAGGTGAACAGACTTGGCCGGTTTTCCACCGCGCGGACGATCAAGGGCGCCGTCTTCCTCCTCAAGGTTCTCTCGATCACGACGCTCTGCGGCCCAGTAGCATCGAACGGCAACGTCGCTTACCCAGTGCTTGCTGTTGCGGTAGTGGATCTTTGCCTGGAGAATCCTCATGTATTAGTCTCGATTGCCCTGTCTCTGCTGCATGTAGTAGCGTTGCTTCTGGTATGGCGAATGGAGATGCTGTGCCAGTCGCGAGCCAAATTTTGGGGGGTGAATTAATCTCTAGATACCCCAATGAGCATATTCATATCAATGTTAGCAAAGAATTTTGATTCAGCGTGCAGGTACCAACAGAAGACGCGCAATCCTCCTTGCAAACTCAACGAAGTGGGTCAACAGGTTATATGAAGCGCACGCTTATGTTCTGTGCCGTAATGCGCTGATACGATCCTGCTGTCGCGCCGAGGCATACTCAGGAACGTCTGCTGTGTATTTCCAATGTTCGTACTTTCGATGTTGAAGTTTTGATGCTAAGCTTGATGCTTGGCAAGACGCTAGCGACGAGCTGGCCGGGGAAGAAGCCCGGCCCGCAGCCCGCATCGACTTCCCTGGTTCTTCCCAGCCCCATCTCACTCGACCAGCCTTTCGTCAATGGCCGCCTTGCTCCCCATCGTCGCACGCAGGTTTTGCTTGCCTTGTCATACTTCTTCTATCTTCTCGTTCGTGGATCTACCTCTCTCTTCGCTTCTTTCCAAAGTGTCCATCACCTTGACTCACTGTCACTTCGATAGTCCGACTTCATCCATCTCTACCAGCCGAGGCTAGGCAGCTCGAAGGATCATCGGGAGCGTCTCACACTTGACCACGCATTCACTCGACGCAGAGTGCGCGATTGAGTCCGGCAGGAAAGGGCAGTTCGCTGTCCATTTCAGAACACGATTCACCCCGACCGAGTATCTGCTGTCCTTAGTTTCCCCACTGGCCTCAGCGCAATTCTTCCCTTTCTTTCGGACATCAGCAGCCATTGAAGAAGCAAGTTCCAGTACAGTGCTTCCCCACAAAGGTTCGGTCCTTCGCCCACCGCGCAGTAGCCGCACCCTCTGGACATCAATATCGGCAAGATGATTGCCTCAATATTCTTCATCTCGAATCGGATCCTCCAAATCCTTACTCTAATACCCACTATGGGCATGCTGGTACGCCTGAGCCAGACCTCGTGACTACAACAGACCCAGGACCTCGCTAACGATCTGGCAGGCCTACTTCGTCAATCAGTTCAACAGGGCAAACCGGCTGACGCCATCTTACGTACTGTATGTACTTCCCCTATCAATTCTTCGGCATATTTTCTGGACGCCCGCTAATACACCTCCAGGGTCATGTTTATAGTCTCCACCCTTGCCGCAGCATGGTGCCTGCTCACGCTCCTCCGCCGCAAATCCACCCGCCGCTCCGCCTACTTTGTCTGCTTCGTCGATATATGCTTCATAGGAGCCCTCATTGCAGGAGTCTACTACCTGCGCGGCGTCGCCAATGCCAACTGCTCAAACTTCTCGTCCAATGGCTCCTTCTATCTTAGTCTTGGCCCAAATGGCTTCAACGGCAACTCGCCGTTCAGCTACAATATCGACAAGGAATGCGCGATGCTGAAGGCGGCCTTTGCATTCGGCATCATAAACTGCATCCTCTTCCCCATCACGGCGTTCCTTCTGCTGTTCATGCACAGACAGGAGAAGGATGTTGTGGTCAAGGAGACCTATAGGCGAAGTAGCCATGGCTCGAGGTACGCTCGAAGCCCACAAAAAGCTTGATGTACAGACCACTTGACTAACAGCCTCCTACAGACGAGGTCACTCACGCAGCGGCTCCGGCCACCACCACCGAAGCTCGAGGGATAGTCGAAGAGGTTATTACGTTTGAGGTTCCGACTCCGAAGTCACAGTGACACGACATAGGCAAGGAGGGGTTGGTGGTATTAGCAAGCGATATCTACATCTTTTCTTTCTTGTCATTTACTATGAAATTTGGTCATCTGTTCCAATATCCGAGCAATTGCTGGCGACTGGCGAGCGAATCTAGCGTGATAGCGTTTCTCGGAGTTTGCTCTCTGAGGGCATTGAGGTTGAAGATATCCACGGCAGGTTGTCGGTTCGCCAAAGCTAACAGGGTTGGAAGGGAAAGCAAACCGTTTATGTAGGTTACTTCAGCTTTCAAGATATCTATCACATTTGCTGCATCTGCCGTACATTGCCGCTCTTTCATCGGTCCAAGCGCAATTCGCGCTTTCTATCAAAAACACACCTCCGCCCATCCTCATTTACCCGTTGTCCTCTACGGTATCACGAACTGTGATGTTCAATATTTGAGAAACAGACACAAGGACGCGACCTTGGACTTGACGTGTCAGGGTTGGGTATTGTCAGTAAGCGTTTGCTTTACACTGCACTGTGACGCGAGTCTCTCGATTCACTTCGACTCACTTCCACCCTGTTAAACATACTTTACTCCACATGCAAACAGTCAACAGTTATCACTTTGCACATCACCTTTGCAGGACAGACAGTTCTTTACACCCCATCTACGTACGTCTTCAGAGGCATCAACATGGAGACCAACATCCGTGAGGCCGAATCAGCCGTAAAGCAACGAGAACAAGCAATTCGGTCACGCGAAGAAGCACTGGTTCGGCGAGAAGAAGCAATCCGACGACGAGAGGACCTGGTTGAGCAACGAGAGGAAGCTTCTATCTACACAAAACTTGAGGCTGAAAGACTTCGCTCAGATCTCGACACCGAGCTCCAAGTCGCCAAAGAGAAGAGCAAAACACTCTCAAACCAAGCGAAGGATCAAGCTGCACGCTATCGTGTATTCGAGGAATGTGTGCAGGAAGCGGACCGGCTCAAGTTTCTGACGGCCGAGCACGCGAGAAAGCTTACAGGAGCTGCCGCTGCAGCTGGCCCCTTGGACTTACCTTCAGCAGCAACAGAGAAGCCAAAAGCAAGTTTGCGCTTCACTTTGAAGCGAGGGTTCGAAGAGATCGACGGCCCTTCCTATGAGGACAATCCAAGGCATTCTCCACAGCCCCCTAAACGTACAAAAACAAGATCATCGGCTTCTTCCACAACGCTCGGACAAACTTTCCTCACCACGAAAGCAGGCTGGCAATTGCAAGGGCAACCCAGCCTAATGCAGATGTACCGAGGGCGATCACATCAAGAAGTAAAGCCTGAAGCGGATGAGATTGCGAAAAAATTGATTGCTCGTATGAGATTGCCGATCGACTGGAACGAACAAGATATGAGACTATTGGAGACCCGAATCTGCACCTATCAAGACTCGAGAGACTATCAGAGGCATCCTCTACTCATGCTAGACTGGTGCGCAAACCAACCGTTCGCCACATGCTGGTACCAGAAGAGTTTTCGCCGCAAGGCTATCATTCCCCATTGTGGAGACACGGGTAATATGTGCACTCTCTGTCGAGAATTCAACAGCGATCTGTGTTTCGAAGTTGTGTTCGTGGAGGGCCAGAAAGGCAAGGAGTATGATCCGAATAGTGATCAAAAGAGATGGGCCGTCAACAAGCGATACGATCGTTACGCGGAGTAAACGATCCCAGTGCGGACAGGACCGACAGCCGATGAGTTGGAAAGGAATCATGGCCACTGACGGGTACGTTTGTCCTGGTACAGATTCCCTTAGGAGACGGGGGCGTCACGGTTAACCTCGCCTAAGTACTTAATCTGGGATTGCGTCATATTGTCACATATCTTTCGACGAAGATGGCCAGCGGGCTATTGAGTTATCTGGCGGCGAGGGCACACATCCAACAAGCGAGCTTGGCCGCTCAGGCCACCGATGGATACGACTCTGAAGACCTTGAGCGAGTCACTACCAAAATAGGTATGTAGACTAAGCTCGAGGAGCTTTGCAATTCGATTCTATCCGCGTACTGACTTGCCTCTAGGTCTCGGAAGAACATCCGCTGGTGTGAGGCGAAGGCACGGATGTCGAATTCTAAATAAGCGTTCGAGACTGTTTATCCTGCAGATTAGTCTAGCATACCTCAGGCCTTGAAGAAGCATATCATACTAAACATCATCTGAATGCATACTTGTGACGTCCGCCCATGAGAGATCATTACACCACAGCTTCCTAGATTTCACGACAGAGATCCCTCCAATGCTCGATCTCAAGGTATGTACACTCGAAGACTAAGGTAATCATAATCCTACGGAACTCTCTGCTTGCGGCTCGCAATCTAGCACACTATATCTATTTACAAGACAACCATATATCTCTTACTTAATCACTACCTAGATATCTCTCAACACACATTATCACATATACAAAATTTTACCTCCTTCTACTTCCCATTCCTATCTTTCTCCTGGTCGGCGTCGATCAAGTCGACGCGATGGATTTGCCTTACGCAGACACTTCTGAAGTACAAGGGATTTCGACTGAATGAAATGATAGGGAACGACTTCTACTCTGCAAATGGGGGCTCGCAAAGGTACCGGAGAGCAGAATTAGATACAGAAGACAGCAGGCAACAAGTCTACGATGCCGAGGTAAAGCTAGACTAGAGGAGACCTTGAACGACCCATATCGCGATGTGGACTTTTGAGGTGGGCTAGACCGCGAGCTTGTGTGACTTGGCGATTGATAGTTTGATACTCCTTCTCGGATGGCGCCTTCTGATTGACGGCGCAGTGAGGCTTTAACCAAAAATCGCATATTAGACCAGTCGATATTCAGCAATGTTGATAGTGACAGCTCACAGGTGACAGGAGTGACAGGCTCAGTGCCAAGGGACGCAGCATGTATTTGCCAAGCACAGACGTATATCGACCAATCATAGGCGTCCGTGAGATAGGTTAAGCGAAGGATGCTCTGTCCTCGGTTTAGGTCGGTGGCCGCCCCACTCTCTGTCAAGAACGCCCTGTCTCAATTCGCATTTGAGGAGAATATGGGGTATCGTGTAGGAGAGATGCCATTGGCATACACCAGCAGCGAGGGGGAGAGGCTGAACCGTATAAAATGCGAGCATATCGTAGGTCGTTATCTTCGTCGGTCTCGCTGTCCTTGCTTTCTCTTGCTCTTCCCTAGAGTATTTTCATCACTCCATCGCAAGCCCAAGAAGTCGCTGGCCGCCGCTGGCTCACCATGGCCATTGACTGCAGCGATGTCCCATCGAACGTCGCTTACGATTGTGCAAATCCCTGGGGGGTGAATTGTACTAGCAAATTCCACTTTGAATTCGCCAGCTTGTGGAACTACACACAGAATATTCAAGCTGCTTGCGCCAATGATACCCGGTTGTTCCTGCCCAAGGGAGGCTCTGCAACCGCTCAGAATGCTTCGTTGACTCAAGACTCGTGCGCCGCGATTGCTGGCTCGGGATGGACGCTTTACTCCGCTTTGCATATGTGGACTCGCGTAACGACATGGAAGCTCCCACTGCTGCAGCTTGTAGCCTCCTTTCCCCGTCCTCCATTGAGCTTCAAGGTCGAGTGCTTAGTGATCTTCCATCTTCTGGGCGATCCAATTGATACCATGAAGAATTTGATCCTGAAGATGTCGACTTGTCAACGCACGGCCAAACATTGGAAGGAGAAACTGCTAGAGACCTTAGATCAGGATGAGAGCGATCTCCTTAGGGAGGATAGAGAGCTCAACTGGAAAGCACTGGCAATCATCACGGATGCTTATGGAGAGTGGAACACAGGCGGCTTGGCTCAAGATGCCTTAGACGAAGCGTTGTAGGTTCCTTACGCTTTCAAGAAGCTGATTCATACTCATCTAGGCGTAGAACTCGCTTCCCGAGCAATTCAGACTCCAGGAACGATCTCATGGAGGTGGTCCGGCAAACCGGACGTTCGCTCGCAGCTGATAGGTCTACTAAATTCCTTCCCATCATTGTAGCTCAGATATTCTTCATAGCAGCTGTCGCAATTGCTTTATTCCGTACGACTGCATCGGCAGGCGACAATGCACAAGGCGACACGCTCTACGACAAACTCCAGGCGCACAGTATCGCGTTTTCTGCGCAGTATTTCTGGATCCTTCCCGCGGTATTCCTGAGTTCAATCATCAGCGTCTCCCAGACCAAGGCTGCTATCCCGCGGATATTGAGACGTTTCCAAGGCGACCTAGATGGTGTAAATCTGCCGGAGGACCATCCGGGTCAGCCTCAAAGGATTCAAATGCCAAATGACTGTCTAGGAGACGTTCAGCGAAGGATTCTTCGTGGCGGTGTCTACTCCTGGCAACCGTCTTCTTCAACTGGCAGTACGTCTCAGCCACGTCCGGCCGACAACAGTCATGCATTGCTTCCATACCCGGTTTTGCTCCTAGGTACAGTAACAGGTATGCTCCTGTCCGCTCTTGTTCCACCCGATGGGTTCAACTGCCGCCATGCTGGTGAGATTTCTATGGTCACCGCCTGGATTCTCAGCGCTCTAGCGGACAATATTCTGAACCGTTTGTGGCCGCTAGCGGACGCGCAGCCGGTGGGCTCGAACAGATCAACCATTGTGCTTTGGGTCACAATAGTGAAAGACTTCGTAATGACGTTCGCAACCATGGCGGGAGTTGTCGTAATGCAGATCGGAATTTTCAATCGCTGTGCCTGCTATACACGGTGGGGTAGGGTTGGCCTTACGCTGCTTGAGAGACCCGACGTAGCTGCGACGCTCATTCACCGTCTGAACACGGTCTATCCTGCCATCACTTTCACCAGTATTGGCATCGAGCTGGTGATTGTGCCGCTGTATTTTTGCATTCGGTATTGTGATGCTCTTCGCGTCTTTATACAGCGCGATGACGGTCAGTCTAACGCACCGGCGTGGCTCCGGAAGGCATGTCGTAAGTTGCAAGCTACTCAACAACGTCTGCTGAGGCTGTTCCCGCACTTGCGCTTCGGCCCCTGGAAATTGAAAAGAATTGGAACCTCCAGAAGAGCTTCGGAAGAGGGCCGAGGACCCCTTGCGGGCGGGTCACACGAATCACACGAGATGCTTAGACGAACACCATCAGAACGGCAGACGCATACTCCAACAGGTGAGACGCGTGGAGCCCATGAAACACACGGGTCTGCCTCTCAGATCACGCCAGTCTCTGAAACGGAATCCAGCGGCGCGGAGCTTCTTCCACCCTCAGAAACCAGCTCGCCACCCAAACCAGAACCTCGGCGCCGCAAGTCTGAGCCCCAGTGTAGCACAGACGACGACAAACCACTCCCGAACCTTCCGCCGGATGACAAATTGATCCATCGGAAGCCAGTATCGACGGCATCGCCACTGCAGCATGCTCATCGGGACTCCTGATGAAAATTTCGATCTAGATATCATCTGGTGATCTATTATACTGAGGAGATCTGATGTCTGTCATGGAGTATGAAGAAGCCTGATCGGCAATGCAACCTTTGCCCCTTGATGCTGCTCATATAGAAAGCTCTCTGTGTTGATCATTGCCATTGGAATCGAGTTCGTTTCCCCAATCAGTCCTGGATTCTCTACTTTCCTCGAACGCTCAAGAAAACTCCAATCAGGCACTTGTTGTCTGCGTAACTTGGGTTTCAAGTTGCCTCAACTCTGGGCACAGTAATGCAGCAGTCTCCAGACCCCGTGCCTTCCTGCTCGGCCTCTGGTACGATGGACTGCAATGCATACGTCTCGCAGGGGTGTTGGGAGATGATGATGGGCTCCGAAGCGACAAGGCTCTCTCCTTGCGACGAAAAAGATACTGTCTCCGTGCTTCCGTAGCAAGGTAGGCATCTCATGATAAAGTCAGGACTTCAAGCCATCGTCTTGCTGGTTGGCTTCTCCTGTGCGTTATATGACTGATCACTAGGCGTTCTTGAAATATTGAAATAACACATGTTATATAACTTTGCACCCCAAGTATTGAACATGAGAAAGAAGTTCGGCTCCATCCTCTACTTTTGCGCTCGCATGAGTATCCTGAGTCTAAGAAATTATGCCTTTCATCATGTCCTATCCTGAAAAATCAGCCACTACCATCACCTGCACCAAGCTTTTTCTTCGGGAGCCTTACTCCTCCTAACGCAATCCTTTCCTCCATCTAGCATCAATGCTGGCCCGAGACAACGACTACATCAACCAGAGCGCCTACGAGGCCGCCGAGGAGGACGCCCTCCTTGCCGTCGGCAAGGATGGTGAAGCTGGTGATAGGAGGGCGTCGACATCGTCGTAGACGAACATCAAAGACACGGTATGCTTCGAGAATGGAAATGGAAAAGGAACCGTAATGTAAGAAACAAAGGGTCGGTCAATTGAGCAGGACGCACCCAGAACCCGCCTGCGTTCCTCACTCCGATCGTGTAGTAAATCAGCCTGCGAAGTCCAACTGAGCGATGCATAGGTCAAGGGACCTGACGCCCGCCACGGACCTACCAATCCCCTCCGCTACCCAATCGACCGACATCCCCCGTCCCAGTCCCCAGCCTCACCACCACCCTCTCGCCAACCACGCCTACCTAGCGTGCTCTAACTTGCGTCCGCCATTCAGGCCCGCCCCAATGATCCACGCCTCATTGATCTCATCAGCGCGCTCCTGCTCCGTGCTCTCTCATTCGACGAACCTTCCCCTATCGACTATCCTCCCATCGGCTTCAACTCCTCCCGCCCCGTGAAACCCCCATCGCGACGTCAAGTGTCTCCTCCCGAGCGCACACACCTAAATCGTGAACAATACCATCCCCGCATCCACAACTCGGAAATCAAACATCGGCGATACGGTCGGCTCGGCTTCCAAGGTTTCGTGGGTGGCCTCAAGGGATGGTATGTCGCGGAAGGGGAAGTGTGCTACAAGATTGATATACGCCCTGCAACCGTCAGAGACAGGAGGTACCGTCGCTTTTGGCAGGTATCAGCGTAACTAGCATTGTACTAAAGAAATACTACCAATCAACTCTCGTTTATCAGGAGTCGAGCCAAAGGAAAACATCGGATTCAAGAAGCAAACCCTTGTCGAAATCCTGGATCTGTCATCAAAAAGCAAGGATTCTCGCTCTCTACGAAGACTCCGATAAAGCTTCTAAATTCCTTCCCGGCACTCCTGCGCGAAAAAAAGTACTAAAACTCGGAGATTCCAACCAGCACTCCCCACCCCATCTATCTCTACATACCAAACCCCCGAGAACCAACATCAATACCTTAGCTCCAAACCTAACAGCCCCCCCCTGCCCTATCACTGAACCCTCCCAAACCTACTCCTAACCCCACTTCCTTCTGTATTCCTTGCACGTAGCAACACCATACCAGCCAGTCAGTCACGCATCTCTTTGGCATCTTATATATCGAGCATAGATAACTACGCGTCCATGATAAATAGCTTGATTAGGGGATGTGCTGTCTGTTTAGCTGCTGAGATGCTGGGTCTTTGATGAGCGATATTTTGGTCTCGGGGGCGTGGCTGTGGAGTGGAGGCTGGATGTGCGCTGGGGAGGTGGGAACTTGGTGGTGGAAGGGGCGGGAGGATGTGGAGCTGGGGTTGAGGCGTGGTGGAGGTGGGGGGGGGGGGGTGGTAGTGGTGCGGTGGTAGGGGAGGAGGGTGGGCGCGTGGGGAAGGCGATGGGGGTTGGAGATTGAATGGGATCCCAGGGAGCATGGCGAAGACATGGAGTGCGTTTTGTGGTTTCCAGGGGAGTTGGTTAGTGGTATTTAGATCGGAGCCTACGGTGCGGGTTTGACTGGGTTCGAGCTGCGCATCGGATGTTGTAGGGGCTTCGTTCTTGCTGAGCATCCGCGATTAGCAGTCTTTGGAGGAGCCTTGAGGGTTGATACGAGATTCGGAATCAACCTATCCTAAAATGAATAGAAAATCCTATAGTGAATAGGAAACGACTTTTGATCGACGGTGCGCAGCGGATTCGTCGGAAAAAAGCACCGTCACGTGCAGTCCGCGTTGGTAGAAGAAGGGTAATATCCGTGGAGCGGCCTGTATTCTCTGCAAAGCGACGCTGATTTCATGCCTCTTCATTTTCAAACAATTCTGTCGTCCTTCCCATCTGATGCTCAGCTGGCAGATCCGCTTGTCATGACGCAACAAGGTTCGCAAGCGTTTGCAAACCATTTCACACTATTGGTGCACTATCAGTTTAAACCGTTTAGTGCAGTTTAGTTTGAGGCATCTGGCAAACCGTGCAGTTTGGTTTAGGAGGTCTACACCACGGTTTGTACCGATAGTTTATAGATATCTTGATATTCGACGATGCAACCCTAAAATAACCCTGAAACCCTTATTGACGGGTTAAAATTGCTATCTAAGGTACTCTAAGGTATCTAGGGTACTATTACTAGGGCAATCGGCTAGCGACCCGACGATTCTGTCAATGTTTTCGGCGACGATTTTTACTTTAGCACTTTGCATCGTACAAAGATGCGCGATAAAGAGGTCGATACATCTATGGAGTCAAGTCTCTACTGCATTACTAAAGGTCTAAACTAGCGTACACTATCAGTTTAAACCGTGCAGTTTGGTTTAAGGCCTAGAACGCACGGTTTAGGGCGACGGCAGGCAGTTCAGTTTGGTTTAAGGCCTAAAACGCACGATTTGAACGGTTGCGACCCTTGTGACGCAATGGCTCTCATGTACAGATCGTCGGATTCTGCTTCAAAAGCAGGAGGTCGAGCTGTCGATCGTGCGGTAGACCGGAGGTCCAATGAGCGGACGACTTGGTGGAGGGGTTTCCGGAAGAGGTGGCAGTACTTTAGGTGTATGTCAGAAGCGCTGGTTGCTTGAGTAGCTTTTTTTCTGTCAAACTAGTTGAGTATAGGGGCTTCGACTGGTAAATTGCTTACAACCACCGATCTCTCCTATCGTTCTGCAAGCTGCGGATCCGTGACGCTCGAATCAAGTCTGGCCATACCACTGGTGAGTCGGCCTCCTCCAACGAGATTAAGCCATATCCTGGGCTACAGAAAGCGACAACAATCTGCCCCCCACTCACTCGAGGCTCGCGACAGCCTCCGTAGCAGAAGTACTTTCAACATCGCGACGCGCTGATTGGACTAATCTACAGTGAGCCCTGCGCGTACGAGTGAAGGGGGTGGAACCGCCATTACACCCTACTTCCCCCCTCCGTACATTGTTTTTCCGGGCATTACCAAATCTCTAGAGTTATTTGATATTGTCCGCTAACATTAGCGGCTATCGTTCTAGATGCCGTTCGATTTCTCTATATCCAGAAAGAGAAAAGACCGCGGCGATTGGGAGGCGGCCGCGGGCAATACAGGCGACCAAGCGGCGCAACCTGAAAGCGAGATGGAGAGGATCGGGCTGTTTGAGCTCTCAAAAGCTGAGGCGTCTAAGACAGTCGATGTCGTGGCTGTGCACGGCTTGCAGGGCGATGCTTTCAAAACCTGGGAAAACGGACACGGTACTCTGTGGCTCCGAGATCTTCTGCCTAAAGACATCCCAGGTGCAAGGATTATGACATTCGGCTACGATTCGACAGTTGCATTCAGCAATTCTGTGGCACGCATTGAGGACAAAGCACTCGATCTCCTAAACAGACTAGGTGGGCGGCGAGATAAGAACACAGACCGACGGCCGGTGGTATTTATATGCCATAGCTTGGGAGGAATTGTCGTCAAGAAGGCTCTGATCCTTGCACACGAGCGTGCTTCAGATCCGGCATTCAAGGACATTCTAATGAATACTAAGGCAATAGCTTTCCTTGGTGTACCACATGGAGGCTCCGATAGCGCCTGGTGGGCCAACTTTGCTGCGAACGCTCTGAAAGCCGCCACTATCGGCCTTACTACTAACAACGCTCTTGTAGCGGACTTGAGGAAGGACTCGAGCGCTCTATCGACCATCTCAAAGCAATTCGTCGACAGAGGTAGAGACTTGGCCATATACACGTTCTACGAAAGGCTGAAGCTTAAGAATGTCCTGGTTAGTACTCACTTCGATGTCAATGAGGATACCCGTAATTAATTTCATCCATCAGGTTGTTGATGAGCAATCGGCTCGTCTCAATCTACCGAACGAGAAACTTTTTCCGGTCGATGCAGATCACAGGACAATTTGCAAAATGTCTTCACGCGAGGATCAAGTATACAGTATTGTGGGAGTGTGGATCACAAAATTGATCAAAGCCAACATCGAGAGACCTGTACTCATAGAGAATGATCGTATGTAGTTCTCTGATCATGGGATGCCTTTCATATGTCAATTCTGATTGGTGATTGCGGCGGCAATTGTTCAGAACTGTGACCCAGTCATCGATTGGAGCTAACATGTCATCATTCTGTAGCAATAACAATCAGCAAAAGCCTAGTCGATATCTTGAAGGCAAATTCCACCTTGTGCTTGAACACAACGAATATATCACTACCGATCCCCATATTCGAGAGCCCTGAATATGTGACATGGACTTCTGGAAAAACAAAAGAGATTCTCTGGTATCGTGGGAGGCCAGGGTGTGGGAAGTCTATAATGGTCTCGCAAGTGCTGAAGGGGCTCTTTGAAAGTCAAACTTTTACAGAGGGTGCGACATTCTTCGATTTTGAGGTCGCCTGGAGAATGCACCGAATGTCAGCAAACATCCCTGCAGCAGTCATATCGTTCATTACGGCCCAATTGCTTGAAGGCGACCCTAACCTAATGTCAGCCATGAATGGAGATGAGCAGCAAACCATTACTACGGCTCTTCTCTGTACTCATAAAATCTTCTCGTATGAATCCTCCAATGTGTCCGAAATACAACGAGTGATGCCAGATCTTGTGTCCGCCCTGCGAATGATACAGGAGAGCACTTTATGGTCCTGCCTTCGCCACATTATCAATCAGGGCCTTAAGACAATGTCTCAAATTTATCTTATCTTCGATGGAGATGATAAGGCTCTACCAGAAGATAGGTTTCGGTTTCTACGAAATATACGTGAACTTTGGGAGCGCAGCGAGAGCACGCAGAGTGGTTGTATAAAATTCCTGATTGCAAGTCGTGATTATCCGAGAGCGAGAGAAGTTCTCGATGGCCTGCCATATCTGGACGATGAAAGAGAACAGCAAGGTGAGCACTCGGTGTCGCAGGCACATGCAATTCCAATTTTTCACGTAGCTGCCATCTGACGCGATGAAAAACAGATTGCATGAATTCTTTGCGACTTGGTGCAGCGAACGCCAGGATTGCACTCATTAGAGACGGCGAGAAGAACAGTGGTGAATGGATACTCTCAGACGCGCAGTATCGTGGGTGGAGAAACGAGCCTGGTTCTGCTCTTTTGTGGCTTCAGGGCAATCCTGGCACTGGTAAATCTACACTGATGAAACAGATACAGAGTCGACTAAGCAATGAGGATAGCCTCTCACAGGCAGTGGTTGCCTCTTTCTACTACAGCGCAAGAGAAGGGGAAGCCGAGATGAGTCACACACACATGCTCCAAGCCCTCTTGTATCAGATCTTGGTTCAAGAGACCGCAAAGACATATCCTTTCTTTCGATCAGTCTTTCGAGTCAAGCGGGAACAAATTCAACCATGGCGATTTGAGGAGATGCAGAATATCTTGGTCTCGCTCTCCAGGTCTCACACTCACTCGCTCAAGTTCTATCTTCTACTGGATGCCCTGGACGAGTCGGACAAGGAAGGAATTTCGGAGGTCATCTCCCTACTCAAGGAAATCACTACTCCAGAAGCCAAGCTTAAAGTACTTGTGGCTAGTCGTCCGGATCGCATTATCAGCAGCAGGCTTGCTGGGTCAAGATATCACCTCATCCTAGAACAAAAAAACAAGAAAGATATCAAAGAGATGATTACATCCAGCATAGGGTTCCTAAACACCTCGGACAGGACTACATTCGAATGGATCTCCAGCTATATTCTCTCTCAAGCTCGAGGAGTCTTTCTATGGGTCTCCTTGATACTCACTGACATCAAGCGATTGACGGATGATGGGTGGAGTGAAGCCGAGCTTAGAGCGAAAGTCAAGGAACTACCTATCTCACTTATACCCTACTACAGACACATCACCTCAATTCTAGCCCGGCAAGACCCTGCTACAGTGGCTGAAGGCACCAGGATGCTACTTTGGGTTGTTTATTCGGAGAGACCTCTCACCATTGATGAATTTAGAGACGCCGTTGCTACTAGCCACTTGGGTACATTGAAAAATTTCGGGATCTCTACTTCGAGTCTGTACGACCATCGGCTTAAACGACTCGAGCATGTCCCTAAAAGACTGATGAGAAACTGCGGGGAACTCGTGGAAGTCAAACATCCAGTCGAGCGTGCGGTGGAGTCCTCAGATGTAGACCCTGGAGATGTGGTCCAGCTGTTTCACGAGACAGTAAGAGAGTTTCTCAAAGATCCTACCAGGGCAGCAGCGCCATTTGATATGAAAGAGAGACTGGGTCATGCAGAAATTGCCGTTGTTTGTGCGCGATATATCCGGATGGCTCTAATACTAGATCGGCGCCACAATGAGGAGTCACGCAGCTCAAACTCCACAGAAAATCCGAGCCTGTGGGAGTACGAAACTCATCGAATGTTTGCTCAACATCTTTCTGATCGACCCTTGTTACCCTATGCTTTGAAATTCCTTCCGCGCCATATGAGTTTCTTGGATGATCAGGAGCAAGCAAAGACAATCTGCTTTGAGTGCTTCAAGGACTTCGACTCAGATCATGAACAACTCTTTTTGAGCAGTTGGCTTCCGACTTCGTTCCACCCACCTCCCAGCAAGGTGAGCGTAGACACCGATGAAGCAGCTCAATTCCGAATCAGCAGTCTTGTTGCTGCTGCAGATCAAGGACTTACAACCGCGATACGATCTGTCATTGAACTCCAAACGACGCTTGATGCGGTGGAAGAGACAACAAATCATTCTGCCCTGCAAATTGCCTCGAAGGGGGGTCATCTTGACGCTGTAAATATACTCATTGAAAGTGAAGCAAGCGTCAATTTCCATGGTGGCCATTTCGGTAAGCTTTCAAAATGGTTACCGTTCCTTGATTTGTCGTTGACGAGTAAACAAACCTAGGTACTGCGCTTCAAGCTGCCGCTTACTCTGGTCGCTACAGCATAGTGAACACCCTCTTGGATAGCGGTGCTGACCCTAATTCCGAATGTGGCTATCTTATGAGTCCTTTCTTCTCGGCTTGCTGTATGGGACATTTCAGCACCGCGGAAATGCTTCTTGAGGCTGGCGCAGATCCCAGTCCGCCCGACGGCCTCTTTCGTAACATTTGGGATCCTGAGGAATTGAGGAATATCGTTAAAAATTTGGAAAATTATAACGATCCAGAATATCTTGTACCCTCACTTTTGGATGACGCGGCAGTCCAGTTCATCAACATGGGCCAGATAAGCAATGCAGAGGAGATGTATCGACGAGCGCTAGAAGGGTATGAGAAGGTGTTCGGAGTTGAGTATCTCTGGACATTGGATAGCATCCATAAACTGGCATCAGTCCTCCAGGATCAGGGGAAGCATGAGATGGCCGAGGAGATGTATCGACGAGCGTTAGCAGGGTATGAGAAGATTCGAGGAGTCAAGTATTTCATGACATTGAAAACCGCCAGTGATCTGGCATCAGTGCTTCAGAATCAGGGGAAGTACGAGGCGGCCGAGGAGATGAAGGAAAAGAGAAGGCGCTGGGAGTCGAGCATCCCAACAGATTAAACAGCGTCTACTTCCTTACCTACCTACTTCGTAATCAACGACTGTACAACGATGCATCTGTTCTCAATATCAAAGCTTCAACAGGGTTTTCGAAGACGATGGCCCAGGACCATCCTACAACACAGAAAGTGCTCCCGGAAATATTCGTCCATGCTATTTGAAATGGAAAGCTAAGGCAAAGACGTCTGATAGTCAGAACAGCATCTCTGTAAGCCTATACCTGAGCTCTAGCATTTCTTGTACATTGGCCAAGCCGCGAGTTACCAGGATGCGATAATTTTTCTACTTGTCAAAGGAGCTCTCGACGAAGCTACTTCACCTACACTAGCAACCATAATGCTATTCCAGTCGAGAATGCCAACTAGGGTCAGTGGGAAATTGGGATACGACTGAAAACCACTCAGCATATGATAGGCGATCTTATGATATCGTACGTTCAGCTCTGCCACGAACATGATCTCACTAGTTCCATCCCTCAATCAAGGCTTGTCCCTCAACCGTGGCCTGTCCCTGAATTATGGCCTAGGCCACACACTTCGGTCAATCTCTCAATCAAGGCCTTTCCCTTCAAAAAACACAAAGCGTCACGTAGATCGTCTCGCTGCTTAGGAGTCCCAGATACTGATCGCGGTCACTCATGAAAAGCAATATAGAGAACGCTTGCCCAACACCAGCATCTTCTCCATATGTCCCTACGTCTGCCTCGCATTTACAAGTATCTATTTCGATACTCTCTTAGCCGGCTCTAATATCTCCGACAGATTATCACACGAGAGGGTTTAATTCTGAATGGTATAGAAAAGGAGCGTGGTAAAACGATATTGTTGACACATCTTATAACGCCGCCACCGCTTTTTCTCGTATCCTCGCCTAATAAGCTGGCTACAGTCTTTTACCTCTGCCTAAGTATCAAAAATAGAGGTAGTTGATAGCTGACCCGCAGCCCGCTCACCTGAAGAGGTGCATCGACACGTAATGGCTTCGGTCCTCCGATCAGCACTGCTGTTAGGCAGCAGACCCTCCACGTCTGATGGTGCGCCATCACCCAGGATCACCAAGGCTTCCGCGACCTTCACCCACGTCGCGCGAGCGTAGAGCGGTGCTCACCCTAGGCTGGGAGAGGAGTGAGGACGGGGCAAGATTTTGCTACCTTGGCATAGGACAATGTGTGACAATCCTCCCGTTCCGCAGATCAGTGCATCCCCTCTGCACTGGTCCAAATCTCAATGCCTTCCATTCCAAAGCAAGGTCGAGTGCGCCCTTGACGGGGCAAGCCTTGCTAGGAAGGGGTGGACGTAGGAACGATATGTAGGGACACACCGCTGGCAGGAGCACCCTCGAGGCATCTAGATACGCCCCTTGTCGTCCAGCTAGGTCGTCGAAGCTGCTTGCCTCAGAATACCTACTCTGAGGGGCGAAAATCCGTCTTTCCTTCATACCGTCGTATGAGATATACTATTCCATGGCTGAATCGCGCAGAGAAAACACGTCTCCCGGACGGGTAATGTTCCAGGTGTACTTTGTCGTCGTCGAGAAAGCCTGCCAGGCAATACAAACCTTTTTTGACAAGGAGCGATTTATCGTTATAGAAAGTATTTTGAGACCAGGCGAGGCCATTTGGAAGGTTGGCTGCGCCAGCCGCTTCGAAGTGTTTGACGTTCCCTCTTGTCGGATGCTGCAGGCTGTGTAAAGCACATTCCCGGAGGGGTAGTTTATTCCGGATCCTACTGGTGTTCAGTGCGAAGAACTGGATGCTTTCGTAATTCAGTCTTCGTACGGTACCAAATCGATGAACGAGATCCGCTGTAGCCGTCTCCGAGCATGGTCTCTGTCTCTTGCAATCTTGAACCTTCCGCTCCCGGTGTGTATCCATCACTTGGGGCCCATGTGTCCTCGTGTGATCAGAACAAGACGGCTATCCCATTGATATGCTGGAGCCACACTTTATCATGATTGACATAGGAGAGGTCACCGTACCGAAGCAGAGCTATCACGTTGAGAATACCTCCAAGGTAGGGGAAGCGAGTCACAGGAGCTGATGCTTGGGCTGGGTTGGATGGTAGGTTCGGCTGTATTCTTTGTTGACACGAATAGGAATATGTCGTTGAAGGTGTGTTTCTTCCAGATTGTTTGTCTGCCTGTTCTGGATTTTGAAACCTTGAATGCTCCGCGATGACAGCCGGAGGTGGACCTGTACGCAGAGACCGCTGAGGTGTCTGCACCCGGCCCAGGGATGTGGACCGAGCAAGGATCTGCGCCCATAGACAAGCTAACACTGACAGAACGAGCAGCAGAAGACTCTCCTGCTCGACGTTGTGCACCGATCCAAAAGCACCGCCAGACTTCAACGGATTTGTCAGTAAAGCCTTCAGAGGCGCATGTCTCGAAGAGGTATGGCCTTTTCTCCTGGAGAGATCCAGTTATTGAAGAATGGAATTCTGCGCTTCAAGACAGTCATCGAATCCTAAAAGGGGATTACTGGATTTGCTAACAATGGATGGCGGAGATCCAAGTGTGACAAGTAGAATGGCATGGCGTGAATTAATCATCTACTGAGATATCGCTCCTAATATGTGGTTGAAGGGATTCTGCTATGGTGCTACGTAAGCGGTGAAAGCCACCTCGATTTGGAAGTATATGGATGCTATGCTAGGGTTGGCACGGGAGGATTGAGGAAATAACGACACAACTATTGATCGGTGGAATGTTGACGATCAATAATTCGATAGCCAGAGCGTGAAGAACCACAAAATCAGTACAAGAACGTCAAACGAGGTATGAAGTGCACATTCGTAAGAAGAGAAGTTCTCTCAACTATATGATTGGGAAGCAATGGAAGCGATTTAAAGAGGAATCTCGCCATAATCTGATCTTGCTGGATAGACCGGGATATTGAAGACAAAAGCTATGTCAGGGTTACTGGAGTCTATCTCGTGCCTTTGAGGGCTCCTGAACCGAAATAGAGACAGTTCAAGGCCTTCACTCGTACTTACTTCGTTTGCGGCATGTTAGTTGTTAGCGTGACAGGGTTTATTCGCCCAAAAACCCTTGTTGGTACTAACAATTAATATGCCGCATAGGAAGTACATGTAGAAGGAGAATTCAGTCTGCAGCTTGTGTGGAGCACTTACACAGGTTGCCTCAGTACTCAGACCTGCTGCCAATCAAAACCTCTCGCTAGTTTTTAGCGCGAATTTCGGTTTTTTCTGCAGCAGGTCTGAGGGCAACATCCGTAATTTTGTCGCAAATCTATTAACTTTGGTACGTATACATATTTTTTTGCCCGATTACAATTACAAAATTACAAAGTCGATTTTGTTATATATTTGTAGTTTGACAACATCATTTAATGTTAAACAAGCTACGTTTGTCGCTTAATATTGATACGCTCTATCTACTAGTAGTAATTGTACATTATAATAATGCGTTGTGTTGCAAAGTTGACGTTCAAGCAAAAATAATTCGATTTAAGTCAAAACTTCAAGAGTTGCATAGCAACAATCACAATATGCTAGCTTCTATAGATTGCTTTCGAAGCTTGCTTTAATATAGAAGAAGCGACGACACTAATATTTTAAAGAAAATAGATATTGCGTTGTTGTATTGTTAACTTAAACGTACTTTTAATAATTGAATCGAAACAAAGAGAGTGCTACACACATGAACACATGCACACGTACACACGCATACACGCACACACGTTACACGCACATACGCACACACGCACACACGCACACACGCACACACGCACATAGATAAAGAGACGTTGTACTTACTATATTGTGTTGTTGCAATCTGTGTAAGATAGTTGTTGACAAAAGAGAAATGTGTATTGCGCCCGAACAATAATATTGATTACGTATATTACAATCACGTGACGTCTATATTAAGTATAGTTGCTACTAAAATTAGTTGTTTTGGACGTTTGCGATAATTAAAGTCGATTTCCTCTCGTATTGTTGCATGTTGCCCTCAGACCCTCTGGCAGATATTTGTTAGCGTGCCAGGGGTCTGAGTACTGAGGCAATACACAGGGAAATTCCGACTTTCTACCGCTTCTTAACTGTTGGTCTTGGCGTCTTGGCTTTCCCGGAGAACGCTCGCCAAATTAACCAATGCCTGTTTGTGGAGATAGGTTCGGCCGTACTCTAGCAAGTGAGGGTGGCCATCCATGACGCTCGCCTCCTTTATGCAGGAGACTTCGCTTCTGCAACAGCGAGGTTGGCAAGCACCATTGCGAAGATGGAGAATTCGGTGTCCGGTCAACGATTAGTGGACGATCCTAACGACACTGCAATCTCATGGGCAATGGACCGTATGAGGCCAGAATCCTAGATTAGATCTTCGAGTAAACCGTCTGTCATACTAGCCTCATGCGTCATGCTCTGTGCTTTCTCGCTTACTCTTAGCTGAGCTGGTTCTGAAACGTCCGATGCACGGGTTAGATCCAAATTTGAAAACCCCTTCCAGAAGTAGAAGTGCCTTTCGGTAACTGCCAGAAGCAGTAAGTCGTAATTTCCACCATTGGAGTCGAACCTTGTCCTGGGTTTGCTTTGGGCTGGTGATGAGTCAACAGGATGAGTAATGTCGGTCTTCACTCACAGACGGGCCGATTGCAAGTGGATGGAGATGACGGGCAAAGGCAAAGTGCAATAAGCGAAAGAAGGATTCGAGAGACGTCTAACCCAAACATCGGTAAGAAAGGCGAGTCTTGAGCAAGCTGCTGCGATTGGCTGTAAAAGTCCGCCGTGGGGTTTGAATGATCCAACTTTGGGGGGGCGAACAGCGGACGAGTAGGGTTTCCTCCACATCCACAACGGACCGTTCATTTCGAGCTGTAGAAGTGTCTAAGACCGGCCCGCTCAATCCTCCTTATTCCTTCCTTCCCGCCTAATATAATGTGGTGTCGCATGTGCAGGCCTGCTTGAATGCCACTCACACCATGTTCGGTCTGTGAAAGCTGACAAGACATCTGTGAGGTGACAGAAACTCGTGCTGGCAAAAGTGTCCAAGCTCCCCCAGCCTCTTCCACAGCCCTGCATGCGCTCGCGCCCTACCAACCTGCTCCCTGCACGTATCCTGCAGGGCCCGAATATTGCGCAAAGCATCACCACGCCGCATCCGCTACTGCGGGCATGCAGTGTGACGCTGTCCCGACAGCCTGGTTCAGGCGCGTGCGGGAACGCCTAAACAGGCATCTCATCGACAGCCATGGGTTACCAGTAATTCCGATTCGAACCTGGTGTTACACAAATGGCGACGAGGGTTGCATGGCGTGCTCGATCAACTCGATGGACCAATGTTATCAATGAAGCGAGTAATGTATCTCCGAGTGAATAAGCGGGGAAGGGAAAACCCCCACCTGTCCGCGGTTGGATGGCGAAGACAGAGGGGCCAGGTCTCGACTCGACGTTGGTGGTGGCCAGTAAGTAGTGTGGTGGCCGATGTGAACGATTGATTGACAACGGGGATTGCGTTTGGCATGGACATTCGCTACGTACTCTAATTTGACGAAGGGTGGTTAGATAAAGTAATGACGGTGTGGATGGTGATTTTGGCGCGGATCTGGGTCTATTGAACGTTGCAGACGCGTGTGTTTAGCAGCGCGATGTCGTGCTGATAGGCCCAGAGCTGGGAGTCCCGACTCTCTGGCCTTGGAATTCCGCGGGGGAGTAAAGTAAACTGGCTACTGCTTGTCATGACATTACACGGTGCCAAGCGTTCGCTTATCTAGGGCTTCGTTTTGCACTCTGTTTGTCCTGTGTCGTAATCAGGATGCAGCGCTCTGTGAGACAGCTGGAGGCCTTGGGGTATTGCCGTGCTGGACCTCTATGGGCTACCAGAGCTCTTCCTTCGTATATAGTATATTATTGACATTATGTACTTCTCGTCAAGAGAAAATGTAAAATCTATGCGCATCCTATGCTACTTTTCCCAGCCTGCGCCAGAAACCACTCAAGTAGCCCTCTATAGTCTTCGAGATGTGAGAAAAAAGTCCAATTCTGTAGCCTTATCGTGATGCAGTGTGAGAAGTACACTGCTCGATGACGTGATGACCACCAGCTTCACTTGTGAAAACAAAAATCCGCTTTCCAGACTGGAACAGAAACCGCTGCACGCTCGGAACGCTCACAGATTGCCGGCCCGGGGTATCATAGCAAAAGAAACGAAACGCTGATGCTAGACGCCAAATGAACGACATGCGCTGTATACGAGATAAGAAGACAAAACTGAAGCAAGTTACGAGATTAACCCGTCAGCTTCGTGGTCTTAATCAAGCCTTCCAGTCTCTATGATAATTGGTAGGATCGACAAGACTATGCTGTAGCGAAGCCCCAGTCACGGTACTCCTTGGACCAGAAGCACTTCGTTGCTCTCCGTTGTCTGCAGGTCCAGGAGGCATCGACCTGTATCCAGGAAGCTGGGGCGGTCCTGGGTTGATTGGTGGGTGAAGGCCCGTTGCAGGCGTATAGGAACTAGTCCTCCGACGAGTGTTCCTTCCACTGCGGCCATTGTCGTCCTGTCCCTGCCAATGCCCATTGCCTGAAGTCTGGGCGAGTCTGACTTGTCTTGGAGACGGCGGCCGAGGGGCGTGAGCTTGCCCAGGTTTGCTGCAGGCGACCGTACGGAAGTAATCCCTCTCCATTCGGTAGAATTCCCGTTCTTCAGCTATTTCACGGATTTGGTGCTCGAGCTTGGAAATGTTATTTGATGTCTCTCTTTCCTTTTCCTTTCGCCGCTGACGAAAGCGATGGGACGCGGTGGCGTTACGCTTACGTTTCTCGTCAGCGACTTTAGAGGCAGCTTGCACGTCAATAGGTACCTGTATAGGACCTTGATCCGTGTCGAGCGTCATTAGCTGATAGTTTTGCCCCGCTGCACTGCTGACTGGACCGTAGGATGAATTCGAGCGAGGAATACAGGAGCCTGAAGTTGGATCGGCGTATGGCTGTGTAAAGAAGGACGAAGGCTGGGTAGTTGCTATAGTAGCATGAGGAGCAGGTGGTGTATTGCTAAACCGACTATATGAGGAATACGATGTGCTCGGGCTGTTGCTTTGAGACGCCGAAAGCTGAGGTGGTAGTCCACCACCGCTTGGTCGGCGCTCTTGTTTGAGGTGGACCTGAGAAGAAACCGCACTAGCTGAATATCCTGAAGGTGATCGAGTCGAAGGCGGGTTCGTGTAAGACAAGTCTGCCAAAGGAACACCAGTAGCTAGAGGAGGCAGATTCGGTATAGGGGGCTCTGTTGTGCTGACACGGTCTCGAGACGCAATGAATGGCGAGCTCTTTGCGTCAATCGTGCCACTGGGAATACCTATCGCACCTGGTAGTGGGGCGTTCATGGTAGAAGATGGTGTACGTGGAGTTAAGATTCGACGGCCACTTTGACCAGGAAGAACTGGGTAGGCACTGACGGGTGGAGTAAAGCTTGGTAACAAAGTATTGCCCTGGGTTTTGGAAACTAGCGATGCTGGTAAGTTCGGCGCTGTCGTGGTTGTGTTAGGAGGATGGTCAAACTGGTCATCTGATCGACGACGGCTTGTATTGGTATTATCGTCTCCCGCAGTGGGATTCAGAAGATTTTGCATTCCCAGTGGACCTGATGGCCGAGGACGTGCACCGTTTTGCAATTCTGAGGACGGTTTGAGGGCATGCTGGGGCGACGGTGGAACAGAGACCGCAGGTCGTGGGGCTTCTGCATAATTAGAATCGTTGAGCGGAGGTAATGTCCTCGAATACTGGGAAGCCGAGTTATTAATTGTATCTTTCGACGTCACACCAACATTGGGCCGAGAGGAACCTGATCTCTGCGACATAGGCAATTGTTCTCGAGATCGGTAGTCCTCTCGGCCGTCCTGGCCTCTATCGTTTGCTTTCCTCCAACAGCTTTGAGTATTGGTGAGTTGCAGTTGAGACAAAGATTGTCGAACACTGGCGTTGTTCGCATGGAACTCGGCAATCTTCTCTTCGAGGATGAGAAGAGAGTAGGGACCAGGATAGTCGGGATAGGAGAACGGTCGCGGGTGGCATGGGCTGATCTGATATACAGCCAGGGCGGCGGTTAGGCAGGACGCACGACGTCCCGGGATAAGGAAGGTTGATGACAAGGACGAAGGCGAAGTGTATGTACAGAGGACAGCTAAGAAGATGACGAAAGGCAGCGGTATCACGTCGATGGGAGCATGTCGCGAGTCGCCAACAAGTGGAAGGATGGGAGCAGTGAGACTGAGATTCGAAGCACACAAAATGGGTGCGTGAACGGGAGGGTACAACAGATGGCGGATAGCGAGCAGGAAGGATGAGTTCCTTTAAGCGTGCATGACAGGAGGCCCACATCTACTGTTTGACCAGTAGCGGTGAAAAGGCAGAAATGACGCTTGAGCTCATAGCTGTCTGCGCTGCACATCACCCTGCCAGATCTTGGAAGCGTGCCAGGGGGCACCTGAAACTAAATAAGGCCCAAATTGCTCCCTTCGAGAGCATCGGCTTCGTGACTCTAGCTCATCGACCTAATCTTTCTTCTTGGGACGGAAGCGGGCTCGGGGAGTTCGGGACGAGTAGCTCAGCGCATGGCACCCATGACTGCCCACCTGCGCCGGGGCCTGACTAGGTAGAAGTATGTCACTACTCTTAGGACTCTAGTTGACAAGCTTACGTAGAAGTTAAAGTAGCTCGGCCAGACGCCAGGTCAGCCCCAGCGAAGGCGCCCCCTGAGCTCCGATGCGGCATAGCGTGGAGAGCTAGCATTCATCCTCCAACTGTCCTGTCAGCGACTCACTGCAGCGTTGGTGTACGCTACCGCCATCTCCGACCACCGTGTCGGGCGCTCATTGCTTGGGATCCTCTAGGTTGGCCCGCATTGTCGCTAGCAACGTGAGCGTGAAGCAGTCTTGTTGGAATCAAACTGCAGAGGGATCAACAGCTTCACTGACAATCATGAGCTTTACAGAGATCTTGTCAAAGCCATAGCGACAGATGACACAAAAGGCGGCCCGATCGTAAAGGTTGAGATGACACATGCCCCAATGATTCCCAAGACGCTTCGTAGATCTGAAGTCAGGACCGACCGGACATTTTAGAGTTCTGACAGGCTGGCTTTGGGCCCTTGGGGTGGTCAAAGGTTGTCGGGCCGGAGAATGCTTCAGCCAAGGCTAGCGCCGTCTCCCCTAAGGCTGTTCTGCGTCGTGCTGCCGTGCATGATGATTCCACCTAGAAGTAGACCGCCACGTTTTCACCTCTTGCGTGCTGTCGCCGATCCCGACAGAAAGGTTGGCCGAAAACGAAGACTCAATGATGAGACGGTGCAATTTCTCCTGCGCCCACTTTAAGAGTTATCCAGTGCATTACCTCGTGTCTCCCGAACGGGTAATGCTAGGTACTATTGGGTACACGGTTCACTTGCCGGGTCAGATAAAGCTTATTAAACGTCTGATCCGCGTTTGGCTCAAGTGGTTCAACATTGAGCCTGAGTGAGATAGATACTGCCAGTGCTCTCGAATCCACCAAAGGTCGCAATAGGTGGAGGACCGAGAGCGCTACCATTTTCCAAAGGACATTGACGTCTGTGCATAACATGTGTGTCGCCCTAGCCGAGATTGCTTACCACTGCTGTCGAGATAGTACACGTAATAGGAAGTTGTCCCCAAGGGATGTCTTGTTGGACATTCCGTGATGGTGGGGTGGTCCGTCCTCGGCGGGGTGACAGGGACAAAAGCTCGCTCCAGCCACTGTGTCAAAGCAACCGCCCCTCTCCTTTTGATTTGCTGGGGACACCTGCTTCGCGAATGCCATTGGATGTTCTTACGTATTTAGGCCAGGAGATTGACAGTACCGATTCTCCTCGCAATACGGAAAGGATCTGAATTCCCTGGTTTTCAAAGGGCCAACCAAGTGAGGTCTTTAGGCGCGCCAATCGCACATGGAGCGGGCATCCATGCAGGATGCACAATGCTTTGACCGTTCTCCAACCGCCGCCGACCGTCAGCTCGGATTCCCCGCGTTTTTCTCCTGTTCGAGGACCTGGTAAGAGTTACTATTAACGAGGCTGACGACGAATCTCACTCTCGTCCACAGAGACGATCTACAACAAATCCGACGCCTAAGCCGCGGAGGTCTGCGAAGCATACCGGACAGGCTCATATTTCAAATCGACAACCAGATAAAGATCAGTACGATGAAGCCAAAAAGCAAAAGCGATCTTTCGGACGTCTTGTGGCTCGTGCTCATGCCCATCACCTTGCCTTAGCTTCATGCATACCCTCACCTCCATGACGATCATGTGTTGAACTAAAAGCAGCCACGGCCAGCTTGTAGTCGTAATGTACTCTATCGTCCACCCGGGGCAAGAGCGAGCAAAACACTGGAGTGCCAGCGCACAGGTACAGAAATACACTATTTGATTTCGACCATATCTCATAGGGCACAGAGAATGCTCTTCACCAACCACAGTGGCCCTTTACATCCATGGATGCCAAATGGTCCAGAGGTAGATCCAAAGCCGTCAGAGCCAACTCAGCGGCATCATTATGTCTCGGGCGTTCGTTATCATCTGAAGCCAAGTTTCTCACACGACGTAGATGGTTTGTGATCAAGGTAGCTACGTGCTTTGGTGCTCCACTTACTCTAACTCTCCCATCCTCGTCTCTCTGCCAGGCGGGTTGTCAGCGACATACTAGGTAGAGACTGGCACGTATTTCAAGTCCCGTTTGTGGTAGTGAGGATCTCACCGCCAGCTGCGGCACACTCGAATAAAGTAGGCCACAGCGGAGGTCTGCCCGGCCTTCCCGCTCTTGCATGAATTCTTTCGAATCAATGCAATGGTCGCAGTCCTTGCGCAACATGACCATTAGTGGCTCCGTTGCACACGAAGCTGCCTATACCGTATCGCTTAAGATTCTAGCAAAAGGGGCAATTGGTTTTGGGCTGTACCGGAAACACTGGCTGTATCATTCATGTCGACACAACTCGTATTTTTGCTCTTTTCATACTTAGTTGCCCATAAGGAATCGGCAGGATTGGAATTTCGTATGCCTATCTAGGACCTCGAAAACCAAGCCAACAGATACACGACGCTACCAGCTGTGTTTGTCAGGGGCTATCAATTACAAGTCATAGTGCGAAGATTGGAAATTGAACCTTCATACATACCAATATCATTGCTTCCCACCAGTTCCATCAATTTCTGAGCAACCTATGCCCTATTTATGTTTCTTATTGACCCAGTCTTGGAGGAGACAGTGGTAGGACTCCAGCCTCTTGCACTAGCGCTTTTGCTCATTGCTTAATCCACTACCTGTCCAAGGTATGTCAAAGCTTCTTAAACTTGTGCAACGAGAGACCAGCTATCCCGACAGCGACTTTGAAGAGGCTCCCTGCAAATTTGACGGAGTCTGGAAAGTTTTCCGGGTCCTCCTCTTCTGCGGAAGTTATGAAAAGATTTTCATTGACGAAGCCTGGACAAGATATCATGCGTGTTGGTAAGATGATCTCTCCGGTGATTTTCCCTTCCGGAGATATTCTCAAGACCTTACCGCCTCCGCACAGAGCTACCCAAAGATTTCCTTCGACATCCATTGCGAAGCCGTCAGGCACAGCAATATCGTCATCGAGGTGGAAAAAGACGCTTCGGTTGGAGATGTCCCCTGTCGACGCATCATAGTCATATTTGAAGATATTCCTGGTTGGTGAGTCCGTGAAATACATTCTTTTGTCATCTGCACTCCAGCCCATTCCATTTGGGATAGTGACCTTCTCAATCATCCGATGCAGGATCATATCAGGGTGCCCTGCATCGAGTCGGAAAAGTACGCCTTCGTCTGACGGCGCTTGCACTATAGGGTCATTCATCGTTCCTACCCAGTATCGACCATGGGAATCCACGGCACCATCGTTCATGCGCATGCTAAACAAGGGAATCAGCAACGATGACGGACTGAGAGCCGGCTACATTGCTGGTACCGTTCAGCCTTGCCGGGTCCATCACTTTCATCCCAGATCTTCTTAATGTATTCGAGCTTCCCAGTGCTTCTCCGCATGATAGCATATCCGAACTTGGCCCCGACAATGACTTCATCCTCGACACCTTCGATCTCTGCTGTAGTACTACATATGTCTCAGTCTACGCTAAAGCCAGCCTCATCATCAGCCAGCCAACCTGACGGCCTCAACGTCGAATGATTTGAGGGACGAGGGCCCCTCGTTGAGATCGATCACGTGCACCTTGTCCTTGACAATATCCACAAAGCGAAGGCTGTGCGAAGACTTCTCGTAGAAGGGCGCCTCTCCAAGCCCGCAATCTATCTTCAAATAAGGCTATCCAAGATGTCAGACAAACATATTCACGGGCGAACGAATTTCATGTCACGATGACATCGCAGCTATGTGAAGGCTCACCTCTAAAACATTCCACCGCTCAACGTTTGCCATGACGCTATATTTCGAAGTAGTAGGCCTACCAGGCAACGCAATGTTTTGAGGTCGAAAAGCTCTGCGAGATTGATAGTGTTAGGTTGATAGCATACTTGGTTCTTGGCAATGGCGTGACTCGTCAATGATCGATATGACGCAGCCCCAAGCCTCAGGTCCTCGCGCCAGTGGCGGTCCTGCGCTTGCAAAGAACTTCAGGCGCCTTCTAATGTGTCTCCCGCACAGTTGTCCTTACCTTCATCGCCGCCTTCGAACACACCAACAGTGATGGTTTCAACCCTAATCAGTCGTCAGCAGAGCCCCCGAAAGCCGAAGCCATCTCCACCAAAGTGTCGCCCCCGTCGCAACGTGGGAAAAACGTGGCGCCCCAATGTTTTAGCCTCCATGACTTGCATTCTCCCTGATCCCTGCCCAAAAGTATGCGGAGTCGGGAACGTGGTATTGCTTCATGCGGAGGACATGTTTGACATGGGTGACTTTTAGTACACGCTTGTTTATAATGCTCATCCCCCCTTGTCAACCGAGAAGCCACCAAAAGGCTCTGGAATTCGCACATTATGTTGCTTTACTTTATCTAGTTTTCTAATAAACAATGATTTGAACAAGAAGCGTCTACAATTATAGAGATAAGACTTACAACAACTGTTACTGTTGCTGTCGCATTACTTTGATTGACAACAATTTTTATTTATCTCGACGCAAGATTTAGAGTAGCATTGTACGCAAGTGTCTGCAAAGTGTAGACCACACAATAACAATCACAATGCGACGATCAACACTATCGTATAAGGAAGTCTAATAAACTGTGTGAGCGCGATGTGCGAAAAACATGGTTTCTGAGGGGTGAGCATTATAAACAAGCGTGTACTAAAAGTCACACATGTTAAACATATCCTCCTTTATGCGACCCTAAAGTAGTTTGCGCAAGCGTTCGCGGCATCCGGGCCTGGAAACTTAGTACTTCTAAGGATGGACAAGCAGTGGGGGTTGACCAAGTATCCACGCTAAACATCAGTAGAACATTGCTCGTGTATTGGCTACGCTTCATTGATGATGCTGTTAATTCCATCCTCTCATTTACAGTTCCTTTGTATCTGAAGCAGAGCGAAAACCATGCTCGCAGTCATGAGCATCTTTTCTTGAACTGCTGCGTCAGTGTTTTTCTTCTTTAGTAGGGTGAGCATGCCATGTATTTCGCTGTTGCTAATCTTGGGGTGCCCAAGAAAGGGGATACCGATACTACCGCTAGACGTTGGAGGGCAGACAATTGCCAGACCCGTTTGTTCCTCTTGGTCGACAGGCATGCTGGGCTATTGTCGTCCTAACTTCAAGTCCGTCAGATTGTCCTTCTATTTCTACCAGTGACGACATTCTCTTCTTGCCTCTACTAGTTCATCAGGGGACAGATCCTTCAGATACGTGCTAGAAGCCTCTTTATCCGGCTCAACGTATATCCACGTAGATCGTCTTGAGGTGCTGCTATTCAGTGTGTCTTGCTAATTTCTTGTCCATGCATCGTTTTGATACGGAATCTGGTCAGGCGCACATGCAGAAGGCAATCGAAGATATGTACGTACGTTTCCATGCTAGCCAACAGGCTACTCTGGGGAGGGCTCGTCAATGAGTTTCGTGAATATAGGGCAAGGGCTTTGAGTTGCAAAAAGTATACCCATCGCACCGGTCGTCTAAGGTAGGACCAACTCTATCATCCCCACCTTTTCAGTAAAGGGACAAGGAGCATAGCTTTCTACTCGACTTACATTGTTCGCACAATGAGGTTGTACCGGATCTGCATGATGAATCGCACAATTAACAATAAGGCTTTGGCTGAGGAACACAGAGTTTGTATAGAAACATACAAAGACACATGATGCTTCTCCTAGTGCACTGATATTGTTGTGAAAAACAAGCAGCCGAGAAACTCATAATGACCGCAGGAAGCAACGCTACAGATGTCTTCATGGCTCTTTATCTTAAGGTAAGCTGCTTTCGACCAGCACTGACTTTGAATCACGTGAATCAATTGATATGCGAAATGTAGTTAGTCGGAGGTTGAATTGATCGGCATTGACCCGACGGCGGGGGCGCTCCCTCCACCAACCGACTACCGGACATAGCTTCTATTGTGCTCTCCCTTGCTAACATATAATAACTGTACCGTTCCTCCAAAATGACAGTCACCATATTCCCAAGCTTATCCTATCACCATGGCATCCTTCTTCCCACCATCCACCATGAGAGCATGGCAATACTCGAGCACCAAAGGCGGCCTCGAGGAGAACCTTAAGCTCAACCCCTCCGTCCCCTTACCAAAACCTCAGCCAGACCAGCACCTGGTCCAAGTCATTGCGGCAGCTCTCAATCCCATAGACTACAAACCAGCCGAGATCCCTGGTGTTGCGCGTATCGCGATTAACTTACCCGCAACACCTGGTATCGACTTCGTGGGGTCCATCGTTAGACCAGCATCTGGCTCTGACCTCAAAGCCGGCCAACTTGTGTTTGGAGTGTCCGGCAGCACGCCTTTAGCTGGCGGCGCCCTCCGAGAGTTCTCCTTCGCTGCTACGAACAGCATAGTGGCGCTGCCAGATAATGTCGCCCTCATCGATGCGGCAACTGTCGGCCTGGCGGGCTTGACGGCATACCAGTCTATCCTACCCTACGTCAAGAGAGGCGATAAGATCTTTATCAACGGCGGTTCAGGCGGTACAGGTGTTTTTGGCATCCAGATCGCTAAGGCTGCGGGATGCCATGTAACGACTACTTGCTCGACAACGAACGTAGAGCTCTGCAGGAGCCTTGGTGCAGACAGGGTGCTGGATTACAAGAAAGGGAGCGTGGTCGAAGGTTTGTTGGCCAGTGGCTACAGATTCGATCATGCGGTCGACAACGTTGGGATGCAGAAGGAGCTGTTATGGCGTTCCCACGAATATATGAAGCCTGGGACTACCTACGTCGTGGTAGGACGGGAAATCTCCCTTGCGAATATTACGGACAGTCTGAAAAGGAAGCTTTTACCTGGGTTCCTGGGCGGTTTGAAGGGAAATGTGGTGGGATTCTGGCCAAAGCAAAAGTCGGAAGATTTGCGGCAGATTGGGGAGTGGATGAAGACTGGCAAAGTCAAAGCAGTGATTGATCAGAAGTTCCTGTTCGAGGAGGCGCCACAGGCGTTCGAGAAATTGAAGACTGGGAGGGCGAAGGGGAAGATCGTGGTCGATGTTGCTTTAGAAACGTACAAGAAGGCGTCTGCATAGGCTATTCTCGAACAGCGCATATCCTATACTCTGAGCCTCTGGTTCTGTTTTGTGGATACGACGAAGCCGGAAACTCTTGAGGACGCACTTTTTCAACGCAGGCAAATTTCGTTCAGCCTCCTCCTTGCGACTCCGATTTCGTCCCCGCTGTCCAGTCCACATCCCAGCAAGTTACTTGGATCAACGACTGTTCTCCTCTTACCATTGGCATCCCAGCAATTGTTCTCGCAATATCATCGACCTCTCTTAAGGAGCTCATTCAACAAGGCTTCATGGATTCGAGTCCCTGCAGGCCAAGCCTTTGATCCCTTGACGGCACGCACGGCGCTACCCAGAGAACATTCCCTTCGCCTTCGGTCGACTCCGGATTTGTTCTGATCGTAGAGCCAAAAGACACGACATGGAGCTCAACAATTCTACACCCTTAGGTCACTTACACACCGGGCTACTCATTTCCTGATCCGACTTAGGCGATTCTTCAATCGGGAGAGATGTCTGGGGAACTACGTGGCTTCGACAGCCACGACACCAGCCCCTGGAGTTGCAGCTAGTTGGTTGGTCAAAGGGAGGTTGTGTAGGGTCGTTGGGGCAAGACTGGGTGAAGGCCACACAGGTAGCCAGAAGGTGTATACCTTAACAAATCTCTTGTTTTCCAATCTTGGATCTTTCTGTCACTTCGTAGCTTCCCCTCTAGGGGGTGTTTGACCCTTTTAGCTTTGCTCCATATATCGAAGTATGCCCATCTCATCGTTATTCCCTTAGGGACGTGAAAGATGGTCTTTGGCATAGTGAATTATATCAGCAAGCGAGCGCTTTTCAAGGCCTCATAAAGTATATAGATACCCCAGCCTTAGATATCCCCGGCTTATCTTGAGGCCCACGTGGATGAAGTACGACATCTCTGACATTTCCATGTTTTCATGATTTCCAATTCCGCTAAGTGATGTGAATTCCCTACAATTGAGGGAATGCATCGGCTGGACAAAATCATAACTAGACATCAAGATTGGACACCAAGGCACTCCGCTCCCGAGTTGGAAGGGCAAGTCAGTGAGCCACCCTTGCCGTGCCTTATCACACTTTATACAACCAGCAGCCCTAGCGTGATCCTACGAGCCCACCTGCCCCTTGATCCAGCTGCCGTCCACACCCCAACCCCATTCCACAACCACCGCCGCTCAATCCCAATACTTGATACTCCCATCCAGCCCCGCCGTCACAACCTTGCTCGTCTCCCTCGGATGCCACGCAACACGCGTACACGGCCCATCCGCGGTCGCCACCATCTTATGCCACATCTTGCACGTCTTCCAGTCCCAGAAACACACATACCCACCACTATCGCCGCTCATCACAAACTGCCCGTCCGGACTGATGCCCACATCAATCGCATACCCCGCGTTATTGTGGCCCCTGAAGCTCTTCTTGCGGTTCTGCCGGAAGCGGTCGGTCGAGGCGTACACGACGATCTGGTTGTCGCCGCTCTGGAAGGCGACGCTCTTGTTGTTGGGGTGGGGGGCGGCGTTGGTGAGGGGGTACATGTAGGGTTCGGCGATGAACTTGATGGGCACGGGAATATTGTATTCCCAGGCGCGGAGGGACTTGTCGTCCGAGGTGGTGATGAAGCGGCGGTTTTCGTCGCAGAAGGTGATGGTGTTGACGGGGCCGAGGTGGTGGTCGTATTCCTGCGTCATCTCGCCGGAGCGGGTGTCGAATTGCACGATTTTCTTGTCGCTCATGCCGGCGAGGAATTCGGTGGCTGTGGAAGAGGAGGGGTGGAATTGGATGACGTGCGGGATCTTGCCCGTGCTGAAGCGGGCGGTGCATTGGCCGGTTTCGGTGTCCCAGAGCTTCATCTGCCGGTCGTAGGAGGCAGTTAGGAACTGAGTGCCAGAGGGCGTGAAGGTGGCGTCGGTGACGGATTTGGTGTGTCCGGAGTAAGTACGCAGGAGTTCGCGAGAATGGTAAACGTCCCAGAGCTTGACTTTGCAGTCTGCAGACGCGGAAAGGAGTAAGTGTCCGGAGTTGGGGAAGAAGCGAAGGGCGCTGATAGCTTTGGTGTGAGATTTCCAGGTATGGATGTGCTTTTTGGGGACGTAATTCTTCTGCGTGGCGTCTTCACCTCGGAGATCGATGTCCAGGTCTTGAGGAACGTGCATATAGGTGCGGCCTTGGTAGTCGTAAAGTTCAGAGCCGTGGAACTCGGTGGTCTCCGTCGTAGAAAGATCAGATGCATAGTCGGTAGCTGTCTGAGGCAGCGGATCTGCCTTCGTGGGAACTATTGCTTCTTCAACCCATTCCTCGTCGCTGGCCAGCTCCTCCCCTGCGAGAGCCGCTTCGTCTTCGTAAGCCTCGTCGTCGCCCTGCCATCGCGCCCAGGGACCTTTGTAGGCGCCTTCGCCATCGACTATACCCGCCTCGCCCATTTTCTGCCGCTTTGCTCGTAGAGCTCGAGACTCCTCCTTCGACGGCCGAAGTTGTATGACATCCTTGCCGCCGTATCTTTGCACGCTGGCCATGTCCCCAACAAAGGAGCCATTGGCACTAGGGTCGGCGGTGTAGCCTTTGCTCTGGAAGGTCCGGTGCTGGGTGTTGAAGGTTGCGTCGCTAACGACGGCCTCCTGCGCATAGCCGGTGAGAACATTCTTCCTCTTAAGAGCGTTGCCTTCGTTGCTTTTGAATGGGTTCGCGGGGCCTTGCTCAGGTCGTGACAGGTCGGCGTAAGGGACGTTGTAGGTCAGGGAGGTGTCGGTGGGTTTGGCCAGCATCATCTGGAGCCGCATTGGATCCTGTAAGATGTTAGCCCTGGCGTTCGCAGTAAAAGTGCGGTGAGACCAAACATCTACTGTTACGTCTGGCGCTGCTACCAGCGGTGCTACCAGCGGTGCTGGCACATCTTGAGGTGTGGGAGGTGAGTCTTCATCACTAGAAACGTATTCGACGCCCAGGAGAGTCATTGTATTAAGGCCTTGGCCTAGACTCTCAATGGTCGAGAAACGGGTCGACAGACCGTAGCTGGTATTGAACTCGAGTTGACTTGATCGGGCTGTTTTTGGCCTTGTCCGCGAATGTTTATGACTGCTTATATTATGCGGTGGTGGAGGTATGGACAGATGTGGATTGGTGCGTTTATATAGGCTTGGCATCAAGTCTAAGGATTGATGCTTGATTTCATCGACTGCACTATTCGACTTGGGGTGTAACCCTCGAATAGCAAGACTCGTAATGGCTTCTTAGGCTCCCTATGATCTCAAGCTTATGAAAATTATTGAAGAGCTGAAAGCCCTCGCCACAGTTCTATGTTTGCTATGTTATGGCAATTGCTCTACCCATCGAGGCAGATACCTCCTTGCGTTGGGATGAAGCCCCTTACAGAATCTTTAAGACCTCGTGCTCTTCGCCTATACCTTCTAGCGAATGAGGCTTCTTTTGTACTTCAGCCTCAAGTATCAGGATGAGGTCCTACTTGTCATCCACCTCGCAGGATTTCATCATCAATAGCCGAATGTGTAACGTTCCTTTTCATCTCCATAGAATCTCGGGAATTGGAGATTAATATGTAAGCCTAAGGCTTTTCGAACGTAGTCAAGAGGAAACAGATTCTAACGAAGGCGAATATGGTGATCGAGCTCCGGAGACTGGTGACAAGGCGTCCGATGTTCCATCTGGAGTATGCGATGGAGTATGGGAGGTGACAACGAAACGTCCAGGTGCGTACTTCTCGTCCGTGTCCTCGGAAGAAAAGAAGCAATCTTCTGGGGCTACACACTCATATCTGTCCTCCATCGTTGGAATATTGTCCACTTGCTGACGCTTTTCGGCTCGGAACGTGAAAAATCGGATGCGTATAAAGTCGTCGAGCTCTGGCTGGGAAAAATCAGTATTTGACGTACGGTATTGGTGGAAGCTGCAGTAGCGCTTTGGCACTCGGCCGCAAAATGCCACAGCGAGTTAAAGATGCACTGATCGACCAGTACAGAGCCCGTAGTTGAAAATTACAAGCGTAACAAGATGACATCTGATCCTCCAAACTGCGAGATAAAAAAGATCCTGAAGGAAAATTGAAACGTTACATGACGTTGGCCCAAGGAGATTGCAATCCCTCTCTGGGTATGACACGAGGTTCTCTCAGCTCTGATAGAAACATGTGCGTACCTGATATGCCGATATGTTCAGCTTCGTCCGCTTTCTTACAAAGTCATGGATCTTTTTCATCCGCTTGTCACTCAGCTTCCGGCACTTGCTGTGAAAGTCATAGGTGCCAATCTTGCTGTCGACGGCTTCAGACAGCGCAGCGTAGGTTTCCTGGCTGAGGCGATTACCTAAGTCACGGACTGACGAATCTATGACGAGCGAAGCACTCTCAGCGTCTTGAGGAACGGTGTTTTTCTCTTCGATTACATCCAGGGTTTCCAACTCTGTAGGTTCAAATCCACGGGGCGGATTGCCCGTTGTATCTGATGAGGTAGAAGAACCTAGATCAGCGTCTTCTAAGACCTTGGAGTTCGATCTTGACTCATGTTGGTCTGGCGAAGAGTCTCCAAAAGCATCGGCTTTTGCTTTGGTGCAACAGTCGAGCCCAGCCTGCTGAGGTAGCTTATGATCTACAGTCAGTGGTAGCTCCATTTCTGCTGCAGTCTCGAGAGCCAGATCTTGCTCCGCCTCTGCGAGGTTAAGCCCATCGTCCGTGGCCCCTGCGAGTATTCGTTTGGCAGATCGAGAAAGAAGGTGGCCTATCGAGGAGCAATAATCCTTATCTTCTTTCAGCATAGTCGTCAGTGAATTCTTTTCTTTCTCATCGAGTTCCTTGCGCTGCCTCGCAATATCCTGCAATTCTGTCTCATGCTTCGTCTCCAGGAAGTTCTTGTTGAGCTCCATAGCCCAAATTTTCCCGTCCAGTTCCCTTTGGAGCTCCTCCAGTTGCTTTTCCCAGACTGAACCACCCAACGCGCGGGCGAACCTTGTTGCCGAACGAATCATCTCGGAAATACCCTTTGCGCTGGTGCGAATACGATGCACGGCAGCGTGCCGTAGGTCGTGGATAGACATAAGCACTTTAGCCACTGGAATCGAAGGTTTGCTGCCTAAATGACCGAAGCAATGGGACGGGAGCTTCTTAAGGCGTTTGACTACCACGATGGTCCATGTGTTCAGTTCGATGGCTTCAGGACAGTCCCATTGCCGCTGTTCAAGCAGATCTGGCAGCCACTGCTCAGTGAAAGCATAACAACACTCCTCGAGCAGCCGCTGTGTTCGCGACAGTATCTGATACTGAGCCTTATATGGAATGTAGAGAGGATATAGCGACGGTACCGGAACGACATGTGTTTGAGATTGAGAAGTAGCTAAGGTTCGTATCAGTACCATCATGTGGGAAGCAGAATTCAACAGACCCGGCTCACCCGTAGGTAGTATCAAGAGCACTCTATCGTCGGACTCGTCCGTATGATCCTTATCTTGGTTGTCATCGAGCAGTGCAATTTCGTTCAGCTCCTTGCCTTCTGACTTCGCTGCATCACCTTCAAGAAAGCTATGCTGCACATCTTGCGCCAAGGTTGTTGCAAAGAGATCAGGGAACGTCAACCGAGCTTCGACCTCCGATTCGAAGATGTTTCTCTGCAGAAGCTCCCTTAAGATGTCGGCGACCTGCATCAAACTGAGTCCTTCGACTACAATCTGGCCTGATTTGAGATGCTGTGCGACAATATCCGGTATCGCCATGCGCTCGCGGATTCGGGCATCTTCGCCTTTGAAGAAAGCACGGTAGGCGATATATACTTTCTTCTGGTTCTCGCTAGTCACCTTTTTCTGATCCTCGGTCAGGATGGAGGATGTCTGTAGAAGCTGCCTCGACGCAGCCATTTCAATTATGCATTGTGCCCTCATAGTTTCCCTTCTGTGTTGTTTCCTCATAGTCGAAAACATATCTGTCATTCCTTTTTGGACAAGGAATCCTTGAAGTGCTTGCTTGTTTCACGGTCATCCGCGTCGGCGCCCGGTTGCTTCGTACTTTGCTCCACCTTTCCATTGGCTAGTAAGCATCGACAAGCGAGCTGTAACCCTACGCTAGCCTTGACGCCTACAATGAACTGATCGACTGGTAATGGCTCATGAGATATCACGGCCATTATGTTCGACTAGATACATAAGCAGGATATGGGCCGGCTCACCTATACGCGGTGCCGGCTTAAATCTATCGCCACTACGGTGTTCAATTGAGCCAAGTATCCTCCTTCTCCTTCACCGCCCCTCGAAGACAGATTTTACGATAAAGCCTCCGACCTCAAAGTCGCCATCAACGAACAATATACTAGCTTCTTCGAATCGTGCAACGACATACCCTCCACCAATCTATACTTGCCGATCTCTCTACTAACAGCCTATTTGCGATCTACCCCGATATCTCCACGTCGTTGATTTGGCAAAGTTTCAGTACTCTGATCGATCGTCGTCATATGTCAACCTCCTACACTTCACTTCAAGGTTTCGTGATCTTTCTTTATCGAGTCTTTTACTACGAACCTCACTCTAGACTCTTTACCGCCGACTGAATGCTATCGATTCGATGTATGCGACGCGCAGTAGCCCTGAGCTGAGAGAGTGACAAGACGAATTCAATCTACATATCTTTACCTCAAAGCTCTTCGCGACACAGCATTGATGGTCTTTTGAAAGAGCTTTGTCATCAGTCACCATGGCAGCCAACGATAGCTTGTACATGGCCTCGCAAACTACCGAAGTGCCGAGCCTGGATACCCTAATCCCGCAGATTCAGAAGATCATCAACTTTTGCGACAATTCCGAGACAACAAATATTACTATAGATCGAATTGACGAACAAATAAATAAGTTCAGCAACTCAGTTACGCTTTCGAAACCTAATAAGCACGTAGAACATGCGCTTTTACTACTACAGCAGTCGCCTAATATCACCGCAGCTTTTATAGACTTAACAGGCTCCGACAAGAGTAATAATTTCTCTAGCAGCTAAAAGAAAACACACGAGACTGACATCGTTATCAAGTAGTCTTATTAATGTCGCACTAAAAAATACTACGGATTTGCCGACATCGAACAATAAAGCGTGCACAGCCAGTTCAGTTTATCTCGAATACTTCGCGAACAAGCTCAAGTATACTATACACTTCATTGATTATACCGCCTTTATACAAAAAGCAGAAAGCATGGCACAAAGAGATTCCGACAACATCGAAAAAGCGAACGTCGCTAGACAAAAGCTAAAATCTCTCTTTCTCTCGCTCGATCTATCTCCTAAGCAGAGCATACAATCTATTAGAGAGGCAATCAGAGACCTGCAAGATCCAATCGTCGACCACATTCTCAAGAGACCCAAGACTTTCACATTTCAAGACGCTCAAACGCTTCAAGAAAGTATCAAGCCCTTCGTCCGCAATAACAGCAGCGACGCCGCAGGCAGCATCAATTTCCGAGTCGTAATCGATCATATCAGGTCAGTTCGCGACTAGCTTGTTCGCAGATTATTAACTTACGTTTGCAGAATTTCCATAAACGCTCCAATATTAAATAATGGGTTAGTTATAGTAAACGTACCAGGCACTCACGTTAGTATTTACTATTCTCTAATAGAAATGTCGCTGACCGCCAGCAAGAACATTGACTCTACAAGGGCTAGCAGAGCAGCAGAGTGCAGACGCAAGAGCTCTATGGAAATTCTTGTTGCAAATTGTGACAAAACGACGCAGATAAAGCCAATTAGAGAGCAAATCAAAGAGACGTTACAAGAACAGAGATTGAAGAGTAATTTCACGAGATGAATTACGCGCTACTATGCGTCAGAGACTTCGTCTAACTTTCATCAATATACAGATTGTTCTCACCCATATAAATAGAGATACCATGAAGGAGTCCGAAGAGCGCATAAAAGGCAACCAGCCGTACTAGAATAATGCTGGCAGCCTTACAAACATAAATCTACGACTTATTACTCTTTACAGCCAAATCGAGACTTTAGATTCTCGAGAGAAGCTTCTGGCTAAACTCAAGATGCACTGCCTTGAAACCCTTTTGTCTCCGCCTGGGTCTTTAGCACCTGCCTGGTTGGTCAAGATAAAAGCAAGCGGATGGAAGCCCGGGGATGAAGAACGAGTCAAGATACTTTGAAGGCCATCTGGTTGTGTGCGACATGTGTATATAGTCGCAAGTGGGCCCCGTACCACCTCAAGGTGAGTAAGAATAAACAACAAAGTTCAAGCCATAGGACTTCAAGGACCTTTTGTATGACTATATGAACAGAGAGAGATATGAGCATACCTTAATCAGCCCCTGAAGCATAAATCACTGTAGTGCATAAGAAGGCCTTTAAAAGGTCCCAAAGCGAGGATAGAGTGGAAACTCGCTCTTACATTACTGATTCTGCTGTACAGCATGCTCTCTATAACAAATCGCAAAACCCAAGATTAAGCACGAAGAACACCTCCACCCAAGCCCAGTGTCCAATCTGCCGTATCAAAAATCACTGCTCAGCATGTTCATATCTTCCTCCTCCTCCATGATGACCCCACTGTCGCGGTTGCGTCCTTTGGCCTTTCCCCGCTTGACCTCGACATAGCCTTCGACGTCTTTGAAGCGCGTGGCCGTGACAGGCGTCAACAGCCCCTGATGCTCTGTCACCTCCACACCTCTGCTCTTCACATCCTTGATATGAGTGACCTTGAGCTGGTCGGACTTCGCAGCACAGGCGGCCATCTCGGCCTGGATGGCTTCCGCGACCTTGATGCCAGCGGCCTTCTCTTCCTCGACTCTGAAAACAAGCGTGGCTTTCTCTGCGTTAAGTCTGTTCAGGTCACCCTTGGCCTCTTCGAGACTCGACGCCAGAGAGCCGATCTCTACGTTGAGGCTACCGACTTCCTGCTCTTTCTGTTCATTGATTCTGGCCATCTCCTTTTCCATTTCGCGGATTATGGCTTGCTTATCGTTCACGGCACTGCGAAGCTCCTGATCGAGATGCTCAAGCTCCTTGATCCTCTCGCCGCGCTCGACCAACTCGGTCTCTGCTTTTCGTCTACCGATCGTCTCAGCAGCAAGCTCACATTCCAAGTCCGCGACCGCTTCGTCCATCGTATTCTGCATTTCGGATACTGCAGCTTTGTGGCCGGCTTCCATATCGTTGACAAGCGTCTCAAGCTTGCCGACCTCGGCTCGATAAGTCTCGAGAGCATCTTGGAGCTTCTGCCTGGAGCGCTCTTTGTCGGCAACGTCCATCTCCAAAGTTTTTATTTCCCCCTGAGCTCGGTTCAGGCTCTCTTGAAAATGCTTGGAATGTTTCTCAGCGTCCTCAGCTCGTGCCTTCTCGTTGATATTTTGATTGTGGAGTGCTTCGGCATGGCTCTGGGCACGACTCAATTGTTGGAGCATCAGGTTGAACTGGTTTCGCATGTTGGATTCCTGGGTACTTGATGTCTTTGCTGCGTCCTCTGCTATTAGCGCTCGAGCCTTCAAGGCTTGTAGACGCTCGAGCATCGTGTCGATCAAGGGTTTGGGGTCTTGGGTCTGTAGGCCAAGAGCGATGTCGCCTGGGAAAATGTACTCGAGTGACAAGCGAGCGGAGCGCAAGACATTGTTCTCGGCATTCGAAGACATAGAGTGCTGAGACGCCGAAGTCTGGGATGCTGCGTCGGCAGATGGGCCCACGTCCACGTGAACGTGCGTACTATCCCTCAAGACGCCCACTTCGTCTGTGTTGATCATGTCGAAGTCGTCATCCGTGCCATCGACGTATATGGATGTATTGGGGTCCTGATGGTCAGCATTCCCACTGCCGGCATGGGCGGGCTCGGTGGTCGATGATCGTGATCGTAGCTGTTCTTTCAAATTCGCTAGTTCCAGTTCGAGCTCCTGGACCCTCTCGGCAGTGCCTACCTCTGCCTTGATGTTGTCGGTAGCCTCGTTTTGCAGTTGCCTAGCTGCTGCGAGCTCGTCTTGCAACTCCTGCAACTCCTGAGCCATCTCAGCCCTGGATTTCCTCTGTCTTCGCTCGGCATCAATGCTATTAGATTCCACACTCATGTTGTTCCTCCTTAGCTGTCTTTTTGACCGTGGATTCAGCATCTGGCGAAGTGGAAAATACTGAATTTCCCCCGAAACATACGGTGTTGCTGGTGGAGACAACGAGGGAGTAGGAAGGGCGGCCGAGAGCTCGACCGGGAGTGAGTGTCGCCGTCGAGGCTTTGCAGCGAGTAGCCGAGGGGTCACTGGCGACGAAAGCCCGGAGGGCTCCACCAATGATGTCCGCTTCAGTGCTGGAGTAAGTCCACTTGACGCAGCTGTTGTCTGAGCACTGGTTTCTGGGAATGGATCAGAGAATCGAACCCGCTTCTTCGATTTCGTGGGTGTCCTTGATGGTCCTGGAGTTGTGGGATTATCTAGCGGTGGGCTGGATTGCTCGTGCTGGTTGCTGGGGCTGGCTGGGTCCGCTAGCCCGCTACTAATGCGTCTCTTGCGGCGGACAGCTATAGGTCTGTCATCGAGGACATCCTCATCTGCTTGTTGAACGTCGTGTTTCCCCATCTTGAGATCAGTTTACTACTATGTTGTGGGGAAGAGGTCGGGAGAGGAAGGAGTATGGGAGGAAGGAGTATGGGAGGTATAAGAGCTGCTTTTAAACACGAGAAAGGCTTTTCATCACGAGAACTGTAATGAAAACAATGACATTGTAAATGTCTAACACCGAAGAAACGAGAGTGTAGAGATAAACAAAGGAGACTGCGAGTGTCGTACCTAGGCTACAGCGAACACGGATCAATGTGTTGATAGCGATCGACCGGATAAACAAACAGCTTCCCCAGGCGCTAAGATAGAGCAACGCGTAGTCGCGTGTCAATGATTGGGTCTCGCGTCATGAGATTATTTCCTACCCACTATGCCCCTGCCAAAGATAGCTAGAAGTACTTTACTTCCACTTCTCGTGCGAAACGTGTCTGCTAACTGCTCCTTCAAGGTCCCTCGACCGCTACCAGCGTCTCGTAGCCGCTGGAGGGACAGGAAGCTGATCTGGACCGGAAAGGAGCGAGGACTCATGGATTCCTTGGCGTGCATCTCCTACCGCCGATCTCGCAGCTTCCGCCGAACCGTGAAGAACAGCTCAAGCTCAAGCTCGACCGCCTTGCGACCTTGTAGAACCGTGATCCTGGCGCTCATTCACTCCTCCAGACCTCCTCCAGCCAGAGCTCCGGTCTCCAATGCGTAACGATGGGATTCATTTTGAAGGTAGGATCAAGAAACCTGTGGGGAAGACGATGGCAACGTTCAATCAGCGAAGAGGGGCGTACCAAATCAAGCCTTACATTATAAAGCTAGTGAAATCTAGCAGCCATCTTCCAGATACTATCCTCTCTCATTCGTTGCGCACATTATTATCACAGATTACTCTATTCACTCACTGCCCGCATGGAGTCTCGTAATCGCCTGCCGGGCTTGTACTTTAAGTTCTACTGCTGGTAACTGCTAGATCTGACCCATGCTGAAAGTCCATGCGGCTTCGTCGGCCGCTCTCTCTTCATATTTTCCCCACCCTTACTGATATTACATGTTGAAAATCTCCTCCAGAAAGCGACCTCCCACCAACGATGGCCGACCCTGTCTCCTCTCGCTTTCTCTCGCAACCAGCTGAGATCCTTACCCATATCCTCGAATTTCTCCCGCCACAGGATCTCTCGGTTCTTTCGACTACCTGCCGCCTTCTGCATACGCATGGTCAGAGCGAAGTCTTGTGGGCTCAACATGTCCGCCGTTCGGTTTCCATTCCGTTGTCTTCTCCTTCGCCGTGTTCCAGTTGGCGAGACCTTTACATTGTTCACCACCCTTTCTGGTTCATTCCTCGTTACAAGATCTGGTTTGCGGACCGCGAGAACGCCGGCAACACCATGACTGGGAGTCTCATTATCGCGCGGTTCGACCCGCGAAGAGGGTGCATTGAGGGTTATAGGCTAATGGCAGAACATGGAAAAAATACCTTTGAAAGTTGGGACTACAGGCCAGATGTCATCATCCACACATTCAACCCCAAGGTACATTTATGGCTCGATGACCCGATCGTTAAGCTCGACATAGGCGTTGCTGGTCGAAACGCTGCTTCGCCGTTACGTATCAGGGAAGAAACGACGATGAAGAATGCTGCAGGCGATGGTATTACGGCGAAGATTTCGCTTTGTCAGGCTATACCGCCAGCGCTGCAGTATCGGAGCATGGCGCTCTGGCCGCCCGAAAGAGTGCCGGCCAGGCAGAGAGTCCGTTGTGAAAGTAGCAGTATGTTCCGCGACGCAGCCCATAAACCGAGGAATCTCGCTCAAGCAAGCGACCAAACTTTTCGCATACGGAAGTACTTGGACTTTCGCGGTATGGAAGGGCATCTTGGGGTCCGGCTTGGTGAAGACGTGATGACATTCAGTACTTTGCTCGAAGAGTCATATACACCTACAAGGCAGAGGCCATGGCAAGGTATCTGGGTTGGTGATTATTCCGCACATGGCTGCGAATTTCTGCTTGTTTTGCAAAAAGACGTTGATCGGGGCCTACGGCCGATCCGTGCTTCGAGATGGTCTTCATTCTCGTCGGCGTCCTCCACCTCGACCACTGGCGACCATAATAGCGATGATTCGAGCCCTAGCGATAACGCTCCAGCCTCGTTATTAGACTCAATCTCAACTAACACTGATTCTTTCGCGTCTACCCCTGCCAATGAGGTACTCGATGACAACCCTGTTCCATCTTGCCGAGGCCGTCTGGAAGCCATTAAATTGACAGGCGATCCTAACGTACCGAGAGGGGAGTATACATGGATTGCCGAGGATATCGGTCCAACCGGTTTCATCCGCAACGCAAACGAGCAGATGTTCAATGGCGCAAGAGTAGTTAGGTCTCTGGGTCATTGTGCAGCGAGGAACTTCAAACACGGTATAAGCCCCTTGCCATGAAAATGTCTCTCGTCTGCTGACGGATGAATAGACAGATTTGTAGCGACTCAACTGATCATGATTGACCTTGATACATTGGCACAGTATTGGGAGGTCAGTTGCCCCGTCTGGAGCGAATGACGTCCTCTTGCCATTCACTGACTGAAGCATAGGACTTTGGTCACATTTCCTTCTACAAGCGTGTCAAAATTGACGATTTCCTCGATGTATGATTTACGACGCCTATGTATGTGTGATGTAATACATAATCATTTGTCGCTCCAATCATGCCTGGAAGCGGAGACGTCTTCCAACATGGAGTTTCTCTTTCTGCTTTGTCTTTCGTCCCGAATCGCTCGGCTAGTTGGAGAGGCTCGGTTCTACAAGCGACGAGTGTTGGTTGGCACAGTCAAAGCTTTTACATCTTTCTGACGTTTGCTACTTGTTTTGGGATGTTGATGTCACTCTGGACGGCCATTGACATAAAGACCGGTCGAAATATGGCGAGATTCAATTACGATCAGGTTGTATCTCAGAAGGCTTTGAGGTCTTTTCACTATTTACCACCCCGAAGCTACCTCGAGTATCAAAGCATAGCATGCGACCTAGAAATGTGTTGGGCTACTACCTATGTCTTCTTCTTACGTTCCTAGTGTTTCTGACTGCTGCCGCGAGCATTCGACATGCTCAACGCAGCCTTGATGACTCTGAAATGCACAATGTCGGCGTCCTCACAAGCTCGATCGCCCCCGATGCACCTTCCATCGTATCTCACAGCCGGCTCCGCAAACGCATGGGCCTGATCCGCCTCAATAATGGCTGGCTAGGTCGTCTCCAGTCCTTCGATGCCATCCTCCCGGGCCCAGTCGCATCCACCGTCTTCGCCTTCTTCTACGAGAAGATCATGACCGACGTCCTCGAAACCTGGGCTGACTATCCACAAACCTCGCACCTACGCCTTCACATGGATGGTCTAAGACTCGAGATGGCATCTACGGGGCAAATACCTATCCCATGGAATCTAGTATTCCAATTTGCCAATGCGATGCGGCAGGCGACAGAGAAAGGGGCGGCGATGGGGAGGTTTGTAGGATTCTTTGCACATCCGACGTTGGGGATTGGAGTCGGTGTGCATGTTTGGATGGGGATTGTGCAAGTTGCCGAGGCGGCGTGAAGGGGGATGTGGGGAACTTGGGGATCCTGACGATGGGCATATGGCAATTAGGTTGTGGAAGAGAGTCTCAAGAATTCGAGATCAACTCGGTTAGCTCTTTCTGCTTGTGTGAGTTTAATGAGTACCACCTGTACCTGCACCTCATAGAATTGCTTCGGCTACCGTTAGTACACCTGACATGAATGGAAAGTAAGACTCCAACAGCATCAACTCCGTGAGCTGGCAATCAATGGTGCCTTAGAATGTGGGCCTCATTGGACAAATATATTGACGAGAAGATAACGGAACGTCCAACAATGAAGACCCATGGCTGAGCGTTCCAACAAAGAAGACTCCCCTCCACCCCGGGAGAGAATCAAAATTTGGTCCGTAGAGATGGAATCTCAGCTTGTCAGTATTGCCGCCTCGGCCCTGCATCTTCACACTAGTGCCAAGATGAGACACCAACGGCGCCTAAAGTACGAAGCTTACCAGTCTTCCTACGGCTATGAGTCCCATACTACGCCTTGGTGATTCTGTTGGCCTGAGCGGCGTGAAGAGATATTTCAAGATTTATCTGGCTGTATCCCGTCTTGTGCTATCTTTCCAAGGGGCTTCAACCTCAGCAGATCTCGGCACGATCCGAGTATAATCCTCCAGCATGGCTGCGCAAGAGGGCGAAGAGCGCATACTCATTCAGTAAGGCCCATTATTTCCACGGTGCACATATCGATGCCTCGGAGCTGACAGACAACTCTCAATGCAGGTTCGCTGACGTCCACTACTACTTCGTACCGCCTATTCCTCGACCTTCAGCCCACCGATTCGACAAGGGCTCATACCTGTACCTCTACCGGGATCGAAAACGGGGAGGAGGTCGTCTGGAGATCGCCAACCATGTGGGAAAGCCGGAACAAGATGCCTTTACTGGCTGTGAGCGTTACTCTTCCGTGAGCTGAGGCTTGACCGTGGATTGATTCGTTCGCTAGTGCTAGAGTCAGCGACCATCAGGCAATCTCACAAACATCCTACATTATGCACTATTGCCGTCGACGGTTTTCAAGCCTCAAGACATCAACCTGCGCAAAATCAGGACCATCACTGGCGACTCCCGAACACCGATCCCAGGAACGAGGGGAAGTTTCTATTTCGACTACACACTCTCGACATCTATTTCTGGAAGGTCGAAGATGCCAACACTTTCATGAGCTCGGTAAGCAGAATTCTGCAGCCAGGTCAAGTGGAAATACTCGATGTGCCTCCTGCTGCATCTCACGAAGGCCTCACAAGCCCAGTTGTGCAGAAGCTCGAGAATGTCGCAATCAGGGACCCAGCATACCAGAACGGCCAAACCCGTAATTCACAGCCAACTGCGCAGACTCCAAGGGCCCCATCCTCTGCAAGCTCTACCCAGGCAACTCTAGGAAGGGAGACACCGAAGACAGAACATCCAGCTGCGTTCAAGCCGATGGCATATAACCCAGCTGCTCCGCCAGCTCCGGAGCCTATCAAGCATCGGGAGAAGACTCCACCCACCCTTGATGCTGAGCATGGTACTGGGCTTTCAGCCGCTGTTCAGCATGATCATGCGCAACAGTTTTCGCCCTTACCTTCACCGATGCCGACACAGTCTCAAAACTCTCTAAGTCGACCTTCATATGGCCACTCACCCTTATCTCAGGGGTACGGCAGTCCTCCACCGGGACATGGGTATATAAGCTCTCTTTCTTCGCCTCCACCACCTGCAGCCTTCTCACCTCCTCCTACCGCTGCGCCAGGCCAACGAACACCCAGCGTCTCTTCCATAAAACCTCCACAACAGAGTGGGAAAACTTCAGCGAATCCATATGGTTCCACCTCCTCTACTGGCCTGCCACCTTCCCACCGGGGCAGCGTAAGCTCCCAAGCTCAGCAATCAATCATGTCATTCGCGCCACCCCCAATAGACCCTGATGCGCATCCGTATGGTCAAGACACTAAACCATTGGAGACGCCTACAAGCGAAGTTCTGGGGAACTCCTACATTGGTGGCACTCATCAGCCCCTACAGCATTTGCAGCCGCAGTACGCGGACTACCTAGGGTCCCGCCCACAATCGCAGCAGCAGCCCATTGGCGGATATTCTGATCACGATTATAGTCAACAGCAGCATCACAAGCACCATGGGCACCATGGACAGAGTGAGGCACGAGATATCCACAACCAGATCTATAGGCCTACGGAGGAGGAGGCGCAAGGACTCAAGCCTCATAGGCCGTCGGATGCTAGCAAGTCCGGTAGAGTTGACAAAGGCGTCAACCGCTTTCTCAAGAAGCTAGAGAAGAACTTTGGGTGATTTTCGGTATTCGATTGCGGGCTCGGTCAGCCACTTCAAGAAGCACCAAGTCAAGCGACTGCCCATACCGTCGGGTTAGATTCGATTCGGGTTTCGGTTCGACTGGTCCAACGTGAGGTACAAGGCCTCAAATGTTTCCTATCCACCATGATATGATGTAGTCGCCGTTTCACACATGGCTAAGGCTTGACCAGCATCTGTCTAGCACGTCAAGGAAATTGAAAGCGATTCTTCCCCGTTCGCGAGCCACTTGATTAAAATTCAACGGTGTTGAAGTGGGGCTGGTAGTATCCACGGTCAGTGGACACAGCAGAGGGCATGTCGCTTGGATGATCAAGCTGGATTCGATGAATCCATGCGGTGGCGTAGTGTACTACTTGGGGTGGGTCCTCGAATGGAATACATATTCTCTCCCTTCTTCAGACCCTTCAGCTGGTTTCTTGACCGAGCAAGAGAAATGGCTGGACGGTTTGGTCTTCCAGCTATGAGCTTCCACTGATCGTCCAGTCTAACGTGGAAAGTCGTTCTTTTCGAGATGGGCTAGGAATCTGTGTACCAGTTTTGGCGGCTGCATGGGATAAGCGTTGCAATTATTATTGTTGAGAGTACAGGAACTGAAGCAGATAACATATGAATATCGTACATACGAGGACAGCTGTAGGAGTTTGACTCACAATACTTTTTACTAGCTCTGTTGACATACTTTAGTGTAATGATCAATAAACAATTGAAGTGGTTTTGCGTACCGCGTAAGGTCGTACCAGTCTCACAGCCCGCCTCGCCAAGCCTCGGAAGATTTCTGACCTCCACACAGCTACCTACAACTCTGAGTACATTAATTATCGCACAGACGTATGATAGCCGTACACGAATTTCCTTTCACCTACATTCGCGTTCATGGAGACTTTACGCAGCAACGATTAACCGTATTGCCTACGGACCTCCCCAAAAGAATCCGCTGTTCACACTCCGATACCATATTACTCCTCTTCCACTCTACTTACTACCAAACAACTTCTTCCGGCCCACATGCATCAGTACCACGGCCACCTCACATATAGGCTTGCTTTGACACGGTCATGAAGGAGCCATCAGATTCCAGAAGCAAGATCGTGGAGTGGTAAGTCGGAGTTGCGTCTTTGAGTGAAAGATATCACACTCACTGGCTAACATCTTTAGGTATGGATCATTGTCCACGCGCCGTGTAGACCTGGTGGGCGATTATGCCGGCCAGGAACTTTTCGTGGTGGAAGGAGACTCGCTACTTTTGCGATGCTTTACCGACCCTAGACTGGATTTTGACGGTGAGTGCTCATTCTGTTTACAGGTCATGCTTCAGTGCAAGAACTGGTACACAATTTCTTTGGAAAACGTATTGACGACTTTGCGATGGGCGGGACTACCAATGAAGGCCGCTGAAAAGACAATCCGTCAAAGCGTTTGTTTCTAATATATCAAGCAACAGAGGGCTTTGGCCAGATCGAAGTGATCGATCAAGCCATCGTGGTTATCTAGACCATTTCTATGTGTGATAGGCTTCGGCAGAGCTGACCGTGCAATAACACAGGCGGCTTCCAGCTACTACACGCAGCCTTCTCGGTTGAGCAATTCCTTCAGGGCCTCATCCAGAGAAAATGCAACTTCCATATAGTATTCTTCGATCAGCACCGGAATTTGTGTGTCCCTCGGAATACCTCCGCGGCGAACAAAGCCAAATATTTACTTGCACGGGCGGCCATTCTCCGCCATTTACAGGTGAATCTAGGCAAAACCCATCCTTCAATCGAAGTGCATGTCTTCCGGTCGGTCCGTAGCCCGGATTTTGTTCATTATTTGAAGAACTCTGGTATCTATTTCCTCATGTGCCATGATGGCGCGAATGCAATTCCTACTTCAGTAGACCCATTGATCCAGAGCAAAACGAATGCCGAAAAGCACGACATCGAAACTCAAGAATCCAACCGGAAAGTAACATTCAGAGCACTGATATGCGAACTCGTCCGCCAGGGCTATAACGTAGCGCTGATCAACGGCTTGGAATGGCTTGACACAAAGGTATGCTCTGCTACTTGTTTGTCCCCTCGTCGAATAGCCAGATACAATGACCAACAATGTAACATATAGATCATGACTATGGTCATGGAGGGCTCTGGTCGCTCGAAAATCGCTGGTGATACAGGCGAAGCACAGCCGTCGCCAGACCAAGACCGAGATCGATTTGAAGATGATCCCTTCCTTGGTGACTGCCTTACTACAATGGGTAAGTAACTCTCGGAGCATCTATTACCCCTCTCTGAGGTTTTCAAGAAGCTTGAAACATGTCTGAGCTGTATCCGCTCCCAAAGCATGCACCTCTGCTCGTTACACTGACTGAAAGGAGGAATGCTGACTCCGAAACTTACTTAGGCTTAGAAACAACGGCAGGCCCTTCTTCTAATGGAGCTTCTGAGTGTGATGCAGACGAAGTTGTTAGGGAACATTCGTCGCTTGCTCAGCGGGACCCGCGTACCAGATCCGAGAAGGGTTGCCTAGGCTTAATCGTCCTGGCTAAGATATTGCAAGATGGTACTACGACGAAGTCAAATGTTGCAGCGTTCCTGATGCATTTCATACTAATGGAAGAGATCCAGATCTCGAAGCGGAGGCTGGACCTAATCCAAGATGCCGATGGCACATCGCCCATCACCACCTTAATACAGAAGTTCGCAGTTTATGCAGATTACGTTCTGTCAAATCAGGCTTGGGCACAGGCGATGAGCGGTACTTCGATCGTATGTGACATCGTCGATCTTGTGGACGGTCGCTTGCTTCAGCATGTCATCAAGCATAAGAAATCTGTGATGGAGGCGATGATGGCGACACCGCATCTTGCGGCGAAGCTTTCTTCCTACTGCGAACTGATCGAGACATTATCAGGTGTCGAACTCGATGCAGCAAAGAACGCACCCAGCTCGGTCGACCAGGGTAAGCCGCACACCCTCGAGGATTCCACCGCTCCCAGATTAGCAATCCTACCGTTCTCAAGTCCTATCTTCGATAAACACTTGGTCTCGATCAACATATCCGTCGACAAAGATCTGGCTCCAAAGGCAGAGTCGGCCAGAATCTTCCAAGAGGTTACACACTGGCATAATGTCAAACGCAGGCTTGACCCAAAGGCAGCTCACACCCTATCAGCTAAGGATAAGTTCTGGGCATTGAAGCGAAACCAGTACTTCATGGCAGAAATGCTTTCTTATGCGGCAAGCTTGACGAATGCATCAGGCAAAGCGCTGGATCCCGAGATAATCACAGTCTCTGATATGAAGAAAATCGGCCAGAAGACGCAAGAAGCAGAGAAGGAGAACCTTCCCATAGCGAAAATCAGCAAAGCTCAGGGTGGAAAAGGGACGTCGAAGGGAAAGGCCGCTGGAAGCAAAGCAGTCCGTGACGAAATCGCTGCAACCAGAGCTGCCAAAGAAGAGGACAGCGTAGAGAAAATTTACAGAGCATGGGAAACAGCACGCAAGTTCTTTGATGCTGATGCTCTTCCGAGATCACGATATGTTAAAGCCAAAGCATACCTCATTAGCCTTCCATCAAATAAGCAGAAGCACGTTGAAGCGGAGGTTGAGTTTTATAAGCTCTGCGCACTGTTCGAGGTCTATCGGAGTTCAGACAGCACAAAAGAGGCGAATAAGCAAACCGCAGATGGTAACAGCCTTGGTGTGGCAGCAATGCTTTGGGATTCAGTTCGAAAGCTTTCATCTCTTGACAACTTGACGAAGACAATCGTGGACAACGCTCAACAGATTGTAATGACTCTAGGCCTACCAGCTGTCGACTTTGCAGCCCCGAGCTCTACTCGACAATTGTCCTTCACGCCGAATCTGCGGGCGTCAGGAGCCCCTAAAATCCCCTCGGACCTAGACCCGAAAGACTTCCAGCTATTGCACTATGGCCCGTACATGGATCGGAATCTTGACTCGGCCTCGGACCCTCGTGTTCCTTTCGAGCCTGACGGATGGCAGAGGAAGGTCTTAGATGGCCTTGATGCGGAAATGAGCGTGTTCGTCGTCGCTCCTACTAGTGCTGGCAAAACATTCATCTCTTTCTATGCTATGGAGCAGATCCTTAGAAAAGATAATGACGGGGTTATAGTCTACGTTGCTCCCACGAAAGCGCTTGTCAACCAGATTGCCGCAGAAATTCAGGCTCGCTTTAATAAAGCGTACAAATACAGCAAATCGGTATGGGCGATACACACCCGTGACTACCGCATCAACAATCCGAGTCAATGCCAGATCTTAGTGACGGTTCCCCACATACTGCAAATCATGTTACTTTCTCCATCAAACGCTAGAACTTGGTCACCGCGTCTACGATATATCATCTTCGACGAGATCCATTCAATTGGGCAAGCGGAGGATGGAGTCGTGTGGGAGCAATTGCTTCTCCTCGCGCCCTGTCCGATAATTGCCCTGTCCGCCACTGTTGGCAACCCTGGGCAATTCAGTTCTTGGCTTTCTTCGACACAAGGCTCCTTAGGAAATGAGCTGACCATGATACAGCATCCCCATCGATACTCAGACTTACGGAAATTTGTTTATAGTCCTCCAAAGAAATTTGCCTTTCATGGCTTGTCAGAAAGCACTACCTTCGGCACTTTGGGTCTGGATGGATTGGAAGGCCTGCAATTTATGCATCCTATAGCAAGCCTGATCAATAGATCAAGAGGGATGCCCGATGACTTGAGTCTTGAGGCCCGCGATTGCCTTCTCCTATGGAGAGCGATGTCTCGCCATCAGACGACGGCCTTCCCAGTTACGTCAGACCTCGATCCCAAGGTCGCGCTGCCAGCGGCTATTAGGAAGGCCGATGTCATTGAGTGGGAGACAGATCTGAAGGAGCTTTTGCGTAATTGGATGAGCGATGATGCCTCACCCTTCGAGAAAGTAGTCGACGAGCTCAGCAACCCTGCTAGCGCACAGGCCGAAGTGTCACAGATCTCCAGTCGATACGCCATAGAAGAAGGTGCTGACGCGTTTGCCGACGTCAATGCCGATAGCTTGACAGACACAACGCTTCCATTGCTTTGCAGACTTAACGAGCGAAACGCTCTTCCCGCTATCTTCTTCAACTATGACCGGGGGGGATGCGAGGGAATATGCCTGTCGCTTTTGACGAAGCTCAAAGCAGCTGAGGATGGGTGGAAGAAGCATAGTCCAATTTGGGCCAAGAAGCTCGCTGAATGGGAGTCATGGAAGAAGACTCAAGCGAAGATGGCTGCGAAGAAACCGGCCAAACCTGCGGCGAAGAAAAAGGGAAACAAAGACCCCGATGAAGAAACGACTACGAAAGCGGACCAGGTGCAAGACACAGCAAATACTGAAGCCAATCCATTGGCGTCGTTCAATCCAGATGATCCGATCGACAGTTTTCATTTCGCGGCAAGGCATAAACAAGAGCAGTCGGAGTTATCCATTTGGTTCAGACAGCTCAGAAAAAGGGGTGTTCAGCCGTTTCTGATGGATGCTCTATCAAGAGGAATAGGCGTTCACCATGCAGGTATGAACCGAAAATATCGTCAAGTCGTGGAGATGCTGTTCAGGAAGGGATACCTTCGTGTAGTGATCGCTACAGGAACGCTGGCACTGGGTATCAATATGCCTTGCGCCACTGTTGTCTTCTCCGGAGACAGCATCTTTCTGACAGCTTTGAACTTCCGCCAGGCCGCAGGTCGTGCAGGACGACGGGGTTTCGACCTTCTCGGAAACGTTGTGTTCCAGAACATGTCCTATGCTAAGGTCTGTCGATTGTTGAGTTCGCGGCTTCCAGATCTAAACGGCCATTTCCCAATCACTACGACCCTGGTCCTTCGACTATTCATGCTGCTCCAGGAGTCCGATGACGCTCCGTATGCTGTTAGAGCCATTAATTCGCTCCTATCGCAGCCCCGTCTGTACCTCGATGGCTCGGCGTTCCGGGAACAAGTTCTCCATCATTTGCGCTTCTCCATTGAGTATCTTCGACGCCAAAATCTGCTGAGCGCTCAAGGAGCACCAATCAACTTTGCCGGTCTAACGAGCCACCTTTACTATACTGAGAATTCAAGCTTCGCACTGAACGCGCTGATCAAAGAAGGCTATTTTCATCGATTGTGCGCGGACATCAACGATAAGGAATCTAGCGTGCTTCGAGAGCTGATGGTAGCCATGGCACACCTTTTTGGGAGACGACCGTGTAAAGAGGCAGATCAAGAATACCTGGAGGACGTTGTCAAGAGATCGTCTTCTATAGTCTTTTTACCGAGATTGCCAGAATCAGCATCAAATATTCTGAGACGGCACAACAAGGAGACGCTGGATATCTTCACCACCTATGTCGACACCTTCGTAGATCAGCATATCAAAGATGAAGACTGCAGACTACCCCTCACTGAACTGGAGTTCAAAGGCACTAAGTCATCGATGAACTCTGCAATCCAAGACCTTGGGTTCCTGCCACCAACCAAAGTACGATCCGCTTTCGTCGCCCTATCAGGCCATGGCGACACATTTTCAACCATCTCAGATCTCTGCCATACAGCACGTGGCGGCGTGTTCCTAGAAGAAGCGGTGATACCGCATCTGGATGTTTACCCCGACGAAGCATCAACCCCCCTCAATGCATACCTCTACGACTTCTACATGCATGGCGACGTTGAGCCTCTAGAGAAAGCGAACGGTATCCGGAAAGCCGATGTCTGGTTCCTTCTCAACGACTTCTCGATGGTCTTGGCAACCATCACTACCAGTCTGGCAAACTTCTTGAAGCTACCGGATTCGGATATTAGTATGATTGATATCATAGGTGAAGGGGATCAGGCGAACAACAAGGAAGACGACATGTTTGCCGCGGACACGGTGGTTGGCACTGATGACGATGCGTCGAGCACCACGACACTGGTATCTGAGCGAGGCAAGGCTGTTGCGGCTGCATCTGTTACGACCAAAGCCCCTTCTGCCAAGAAGAAGAAGACGCTTGACTCGTGGGACGATGAGGAAGAGGATGATAATGATGATGACGATGCCGAAACGAACGGCCTAGGAAGTGAGGGGATGGAGACTAGGACAGTTGACGAGATGGAGAGGGGCTTTCTGAACGTTTACAAAGCGTTCTCGCTTCTGAAAAAGGACTTCGATGAAAAGTTCCATGCCATGTGGGCGTAGTTGACGGGAGCGGACATTGCTTTGTCGAAAGAATGGCCTCGAATAGATATGATACCCACGATAGACGTAGCTGCATAAGCATTGCAGCATAAGGATCAATAACACATAGTGTCCCTGAAGGCATCTTTGTTACTTTTCTGATTGCGTAATGGTGGGCTCCGGCCTACCTCATTTTGCAGGTGCAACTCGAGCCTGCCATTCTCGAAGCCCACAGTCAACCTTGGTAGAGGGATGGTATCTTGTTACTCGCTACGGACCCGAGCTGAGTGCTCGAGGGTTTTGTTTCCCGGGCGCCCCGCCTGCCCCTCCACGACAGGCTTCCTCAAAGCATTTCATCGTATTGACACCTCACCTGCCTATCTCAACATAGAGCAAAATGGTCAAACGGGATGCCAGCCATGCGGGGTCGTGGTACACTGATGACGGCCCATCACTTTCACGTCAGCTTGATCGCTGGTTGTCCAAAGTGCCAGACAGCATCGACAGCGTCGGGCCCATACCGAAGCCAGGAGCTCGTGTAATCATAGCACCGTAAGTCCAGCAAGTCGAGGGCCTCATGAACCGTTCATTGAGACCAGATCTTACCAGACATGCCGGCTACGCATACTCTGGGCCGGCCGCAGCCTGGGCCTACAGATGTCTGGATCTTTCCAAAGCGTACCGCGTCCACCGCCGCCCTCGTTCCTGCCGTCGTGTGCTCACCTCTAGCTACGCAGCAAGCGTGTCTTTCTACTCGGTCCCTCCCACCACCACTACCTCTCGGGCTGCGCCCTTTCCCAATGCACCCACTACGAAACACCCTTAGGCGACCTCGTCCTTGACAAGGCCACAATAAACGAGCTTAAGGCTACCTCCCGCTTCACGACAATGTCAATCGAAGTTGACGAGGCAGAACACAGCCTCGAGATGCACCTGCCATATATCTGCAAGATGCTCTCTCGGAATTTCTCCGCCGGCTCTTTCCCTCCGCTTGTGCCTATCCTTGTTGGCAGCACGAGTCCTGAAGTCGAGAAGGAATACGGAAAGTTGCTAGCGCCTTACCTGGCCGATCCGTCCAACGTCTTCATCATCAGTAGTGACTTCTGCCACTGGGGGTCTCGTTTCAGCTACACATATTACATTACCGACGCAGATCCATCATCAGGTTACTCACTGACTCGTACATCGCGGCCACCATCGGATGATACGCCTATACATGAGAGTATCAGAACGCTGGACGAATTGGCCATGAACATGATTGCGACGGGTCTGCACGATATGTTTTTGTCAACCATAGAAGAGACGGGAAATACAGTATGTGGCAGACATCCCATTGGGGTTGTCATGGCTGCAATAGAGAAGTTGGGAACAGGTAACAAGGTCGGTGAAAAGGAGAGAAAAGGGAGTTTCAAGTTTGTGAGGTACGAGAGGAGCTCGCAATGCATGAAGCTGAGTGATAGTAGCGTAAGCTACGCGAGCGCCTTTGCGGTCTTATGATGGATCCATATTGAGCGACGCATGAGCAGACTATAGAAGAGACATTGCTGTAAGCCAGGCCAATGGCGGCATTTACTGGACTCCCTACGACATGCATTCTGGACGTATCGAAACTATCCTTATATTTTGAATTACACTAGAGGTACATCTCGGATTGAAGCTTGTCCCAGTGGCTTCTTTCTGGTTTCTAGCCACAGACTCTATGCTAAGTAATTCTAGCCCCAAAATCCTGCGAACATCGCTTTTAGAGCGATACCTCGCTAGATTACCCCACAGGAGCCAGCAATCCATCAAGAGTCGTAACGTCGAAAGGGAGCCATTCTATGCATTGTTCGGAAACCCAACAGTCTAACAGAATCGGTTGCTCAAATGTGAAAGGTCGTCTTCTCAAACCGAATGTTTCAGCGTCGAGGGTGACCTGGAGCTTCCACCCCGGCATATGCCACTCATCGACCGTCTACGCCATGTCGACAGCGCAATAATCTTCAGGGCTCTGCAGCTTGACACGGTTGGGCCGAAGCCTATATGCACTGCTCCACTGTGGGAGATGTCCACTGAAGGATCAGTCGAAGTCCAGGTGGTAGGCGCAAGAGTGATTCATTACGGCCGCAACGAGAAATCATTCCGGTTGCGTCCGTCCCAGTGGTCCACATGCTGGTCGACAAGGAAAGCACGAGGCGATTCACAGCGATGCATCTCAGCTAGATATGCTACGCCCGTGGTCAGAAGGTAAGTAAGGAAGGTATCCATTGGATTCCTCCTCTGAACGGTTGAATATCCCACGCTCTCACCTGTTGTCAAAACCAAGCCCCCTTCTGTTGGTGTGCTCCCAAACTTCGAATTTCAAGGAACCACTGCGCGAGTGCCGAGAAGTCGAAACACAGGACACTGAGGACTTTACAATGGAAGTGAACGAATCTGTGGTAGCTTGCCCACTTAAAAATCTCTCGGAGGGTGAGAGAGAAAATTAACACTATAGAAAGACTCCCTGGTCATGGTAAGTTTGTTCATCACTCACTGAGTTATCCAGACTGATGTGGATGGCCCAATACTCCAGCTCTGAGGAACTCGATCCTTAGGTATGAGATTGCCTGCACGCTAGCATTGCTTGTCATGAACCTGTGACTGATATGGTATGAGATTACGAACTTGAGTAAGCGTAAGAGCTTCTATACTATACTACAGAAAGACTCATCTGGTCGCTGTCTGTGTCACGGATCCGATACTATATTTCTTACAATCACATGTACATGATTGAATGCCTTAGGTGTTCGCTGTTGTATTTGCGCTCCTCTGATAAGGACAGGCAGCTTGGCATATCGCTAGGCACTATGTTTTTGCAACAGAACATATCTCAATGGTCATTGGTTTACCTACTTAAGGAATGGCGAGGTCACCAAGCGCTTCAGGTAGTCGGGTTACCACATTGCTCAAACGCCACGAGCTCTTTGCTATTTCTAGAACAGTAGGTAAGTGAGCAATTTTCGGCCATATAGCCTACTTCACCAAGAATTTTTTGAGCGATATATTCTATCTAGCTTCGTACCTATTGACATGTTGTCTTCATCGACAATTATTGTAAACGCAGCCAACAATATTCTACAAGTGCGGTACGTCAACGTACAAGAATTATCGTCTCGATACTGCCATCTAGGTGGAGTCACGCCTTACTTCAAAATCCCACGAGCTGTATAAATTCTTACGATTCCGCGATATCAAGCATTTGAAGCGCTTCTATCGACGAATTTGATGAAATGGCAGCAGCACAACCCACCCACGGTCGGTCCGGTTCGGAAGCTGCCATGCGTGTCATGGGCATCCCTGAAATTAGAGAACTTATCATAATCAACCTCGATTCCTCGTCGATGTTCAATTTGATTTCGGCGGCACCGGCAGCACTACGTACGTTCCTTAGGAACCCTCGAGCCTTCGTGGACGCTGCAGTCGACCAATTGCCCAATGAACTACGTTACTGGGCCAGAGCGAGCTTGATGATAACAAGAGATGAAATCTGCGAAGACCCTGCGGCAAGATGCCGGAATCCAGGTTTTTGCTCGATTCACACCACATACGAAATGGCCAGGCACGATCTCCTTGACATGTTCTCTGGGTCACCCCGTTACCATGGCCGAGTCGAACTGCCGCATTCAATAGAGCACCCTATTGGGCAATTGCAGAAGTTAGCAGCCGTCGAACCAGGTATTGATACTCTCGCCAATTCCGACATTTGGGTTTGGGTAGACATTGTTTGGTATTTTGATCCTGTTCGCTTCCGTGGACCACATACCGATCAGGATATGCTGAAGCTCAAGCTGTGGCGTTTCGAGATCTACAGTGCGCTATTCTACCGCCGCACAAGCGAGACTGTTGCTTCCTGTGAAATGATCGGCGGGTCCTTGTGTTACCATACACGTAGATTTCTGGATTATCTACGTAACAACCTTGACTACGACAACCTCAAGCTGATTGACCTGGTATGTCACAGCCTCATGCGGTTCCTCGGGCGTCTCCACGAAAAGAATTGGCCCAGGGACTTCGAGGCCGCTTATCTAAAAGAAGCCATCTCGGCGAATTCACAGGAACACTATTCTCTTTTCAATCGCTTCGAGGTACTGAAAAGCACAAGATCGAAATACACCTCTTTCATAGACTATCAACTTTCGCTCGGTGTCCCCGGTGTTGCACGCATTCTCCGCTCAAAGGCAAGAAAAGATCGATCAGAAGATAATTCAACGGCCGTCGTACACAGACCCCGAAGACAGTTACTGTCATGAATATGAGCTTCGACGCCTGGGCCATGGACGCCGGGGTTACCATCTTTCCCTTAAATATAAGGAATATTACTTGGATGTGGGATGGCGCGAACGCAGAGTCGACTTTGAGCAAGTCGTATTCCCGAATGAATCAAACCTGATCCACCTGGGCGGTCTGAAGCCGTTGGAGAACCAGATGCAATACTACGAGGATTTGGGAGCTATAGTACATGATGGATCTGGGTACTTTGATCACGTCGGATGAAAGGCTCTGGAGCTGGTTGACAGGATCTCTGAGGGCTCGGTGGGACATTATGTCCAACGCTATCGAGTGAGCAGAGACCTCGAATAACTATCGTGTTGACTGACAGGGGCTGTGATGCACCACTTCGGTGCTCTACGGTGGACTTGGTAGACATGATCTCCGCGAGGAGATGTCCGGAAGAATCCATACTGGAGAAACCGTGGCATTGTCGCAAGCGAGCCCCTTATCAAGAGCTACACGTGCGAGGTATGTTGCGACTACTGTTCTTGACCTAGCTGGGCTTTAGAGTCACCGGCTAAAGTACATTGACCTATTTGATTTCTATGGTGCATATATCATCATCAATCTTGTACATCTCACCCCTGCGCACAGCCCCAGAAGAAGCGTTGTAGACTTCGAGTACAAGCATCATATCCTGATGGCCGAAATGGTTCTTTGATTGATACTGGATCTGACCAAAGCTGTGGTGATTACTAGAGCGGGACCAATGAATTAGATACATCGAGGCCAGATTTTGTCGAATCCAGATAAGCCAGACCGGACACCAAGGTGCCATGGCCTGTTGAGGCAGAAAAGGAGGTCGGTCCGGAAGAAGGGCTTGCGGCGGAACTTCGGCTTTATAGACAGAGACCCTGAGACCCTGCTATTTTAGTGCATTCCCCTCAACAGATATTAAAGCATTGCGTTTTCCGCACATGGCGATTAGTTCTGGCTTCTTTCGAATTGAACCTGAACTGCTACGCAAATGCATGATCCGTTCATCCCCGCCCCCGACTTCATTGTCGAGGCCACCAAGCCCCTCGCCCGCGTCCTAGCATTGCAGACGATCCCTTTCCACGCCCACGAGATACTACTGGGCTTCTCTTTCTACGAGCTCGTGAGCAGAAGCATATCGCCCGCCGTATCCGCCCGCCTGTTCCCCAGGACCTACCCCAATTTGCAGCGGAAAACGAAGATCGATTGGGATGTCCACTTTGTGTCCATGGTCCAGTCATGCTTCATCAACGCAGTCGCACTTTGGGTAATCTTCAGGGACCAGGAGCGCAGTCAGATGGATGCAGCACAACGGGTGTGGGGGTACTCGGGGGCTTCGGGCATGGTGCAAGGGTTCGCGGCGGGCTATTTTCTGTGGGATCTGGGGGTCAGTATCAAGGATGTGGATGTTCATGGCTGGGGGCCCTTGGTACATGCTGCTAGTGCGCTGGCAGTGACTTGTCTGGGCTTCGTAAGTCTTTGTCCCCATTAAAAGTTTGGGTCTAGGGGCAACGACTGACGAGTTCAAGCGGCCGTTCGTGAATTACTATGGCGTGAATCTGATCCTCTACGAGCTCTCGACACCCTTCTTGAATATCCACTGGTTCCTGGACAAGACCGGCATGACCGGATCCACGGCTCAGCTTGTCAACGGCATTCTGCTCCTGCTGAGCTTTGGTGGCAGCCGCCTGGTTTGGGGCACCTACCAGTCTGTAAGCATGTATCGGGATATATGGACTGCCTATACCGCACCTGGTGAAAATCCGGTGCCGTCCTGGTTGGCTATTTCGTTTGTTGTAGCCAATACCGTATTGTGCACGCTCAACTTTTTCTGGTTCAGCAAGATGATCGCGGCGCTGAGGAAGAGATTCGATGCGCCCGATGCCAAGGCTGGTAGAAGGAGAGATGAAGGAAGGCCTCCTTATGGTGTTACTAATTTACAAGGACAATATCTTTCGTCAGACGCAGACGTGCTGCGAAAACGAAAACACATTATAACGAGCAGTCATTGACCTATCCACGGCCGGTAGCTACAACCAGGCCGTTGTGTAATTATAGCATTGGAAAATGAGCTTTGTCGGGGCTGCCCGATAGGGCTCGAAGCTGAAGGAGGGAGTTCCTGTTGGACAACGAAGTGATGATAGAAAATGCATAATGCCCTTGGATGCATGGTACTACTAAATGTTATTAGCAATTATCTCTATCGCATGCATTCCATAAGAAATGCTCTCTATTCCCAAGCTCAGCAAGTCATTGGACCGTCTTATGTCAAGTCGTTTCTCATAGCATCGGCCCCCTCAGTCAACATCGTCGTCACCACCGCCTTCAAAACCTGCTTCCTTTCGGCTCTCGCCTTCCGTCTTTGCTTGCTCGGCCTTTGCTCCGGCGGCCTGCTGCGTCTTCTCCGCCGACGTCACTTCTTCTTGGTCCATCTTGTCTTTTTGCAGGAGCGTGAAGACAACGACGAAGAGAACATCGCCGGTATCCTTGTTCCTGAGGACATACCTATGGACCAGCCACGTCAGCAATGGGTCCTTTCTCGATTCTCTAGAGATACGACATCGTCGAGAGAATCATGTACAAGATCCACATACCTGAGATAATCCTCCCCTCCAAGATAGCCCGTAAGCCCCAACGAAAACCCCGGTAACTTCAGCGCGAAATCTACCACCCCACAACCCATCATCAGCCCACCATACCCCTTATCTTCCCACCGCCCCCTTCACACGAGGGCAAGACAAGGAGAGAAACCCACTGTTGAAATCCAAATACGGATTAAAGAAATCCGCCCGATACACCCTGCCCCCCTCCCAAACCCACTTCCCCCCCTCCCTCAAAAACCACTTCTTCCTCTCCGCCGCCCCCTCCGGCATCCCCTTCTCCCTTCTCACCTCCCCCCCATCCCCCTCACCCCCCTCCTCAATCCCCTCCTCCCCCTCTTGCCCCTCGCCCAGCATCCCCCCCTCTCCAACCTTCCCCCCAACCCTCAAAACA
>JAABUS010000575.1_pt1 | contig 92141 bp, 70 predicted proteins | sample 5560161 | NCBI WGS metagenome assembly JAABUS01 (sample SAMN10711885, study PRJNA513376) | rock metagenome | isolation source: Antarctica rocks | place: Antarctica: Victoria Land, Trio Nunatak nord | collected 2016-01-04
GACCTACGCCAAGGCTTCGTACGAAATCAACGAAACCCCCTCTACTACTGTATATATGGATCTAAATTATTTAAGGATTTTATGGATAATAGAGCTATACCTTAATAATAACTTCTAAAGTTTTCATAATTTCACGACCGGTGGTTATGGTGTGGTAGTCCGAATTGTGATTTTTGGATTTCGCAAAATTCTAAAAAATTGAAAAACGTTTTATCATTATTGGAATAGGGGTAAGTAGGGGTGCGCTTGCCGGGACCTACTGGGGCTTGGCCTGAAGCCCTTTGCTTTCCGTCCTCAATTCTCCGTTAATGTAAGGATTGCAACCTTTGAGAACGGCCTTGGTCGCGCGTCTCAATCCATCAGCAGCTGTAGTAGCTGTACTGATGTGGTCGAGCTTCGCTACGTCCGCTGGAGCCTTGCAGCATTGGTCGTCACTACTGATATCAACCTTCATAGGCTACCTATTCCTGATCGCTTTCCTCAGACACCGAAGAGCCAGAACCTTGGAAAGACGCTATAGTCCTGCAGGTCGGGCGTCCTTTGCGGGAATGACTACGAATGATTCTCAGGCTATCTTGAAAGACTTGACTGAACTGGAGTTCCCGAAGTTCTTTGGGTTCTCCATCATCTTCGCCCTTTTTAAAGTTAGTAGACTCCCTCGATATACAGCCATTGCTAATTCCCTTTTCACAGACTTACGGCATCCCAAGCGTATCATCGCTTCTAGTCGCGACTGGGCAGCTCGCCGATGTCGAGACAGCATCTAAAAGAATAGCAGACACTGGAGTACTGTTGCTTGAATTCGCTCTGAATGCGCCCACTTCAGACAGAGCAATTCAGGCTATTGCTCGCATGAACTTCCTCCACGCACGCTACCAGAAAGCTGGAATGATCACGAATGATGATCTCCTATACACTCTGAGCCTATTTGCTTTGGAGCCCGCAAGATGGGTCGACAAATACGAATGGAGGAGCTTGACAGATCTAGAGCTATGTGCTTGCGGAACATATTGGAAGAGTATGGGCGACGCAATGAACATATCATTCACAAAACTCACCTCATGCAAAGAAGGATGGCAAGATGGGCTACATTGGCTAGAGGAGATTGGAGATTGGAGTACGACATATGAGGAACGATACATGGTGCCAGCTACGACCAACAAGCAGCTAGCTGACTCCCATTTCGAGATACTCTGCGTTAACGTGCCAACAAAGTTCCTTGGACCCTGCAAGAAAACGATGTCTGTTCTTCTTGGCGAACGACTACGAAAAGCCATGATGTAGGTATATTATACTATCAGATCCGCAGGACTGACATATCGGTGTAGGTATCCCGAAGCTCCTCCAATGTATAATAGAATGGTCAATGGACTGCTCGATGTTCGGAAGCTACTACTTCGCTATTGCGCTCTACCTCGACCAGAATTCATGAGGAAACATTACATCCCGTCTGGCCCTGACAGTAGAAGCGGACGCTACAATTCGATCGAATACCTGTCCTATCCATGGTACATTAGACCGTCATTCAAAAGACGCTGGGGACCACGAGCCTGGTTGACTCGTCTCGTTGGCCGCAAACTACCAGGTGACGATGGCAATATATACGCTCCAGAGGGCTGGACCTTCACTGAGCTCGGACCTCAAGCACTGAGAAGCAAAGGTATCAAAGAGATGAGAGACGATCAAAAACGACTTGTTGAACAAAACCGTGGAGGCTGTCCCTTCAGGCTGGCGTAAACTAGGCGTTCTGGGAATGAACAATGCCGCCAACGTGCCAACTTCACAAGCAAGACTCAAGAATCCTTGTTCTGCGTTCAAAGCCAGATCAGTATGAGTATGCTGGCATACCGCCAGCCCAGCTGCCGATCTCAATTGGCCACGAAGGCCGAGACTTTATGCCTTGCTAGCAGTGCGCTCAAATTGAACAAGTGAGACATATTGCAAGCCTCATGCACAAAGCACACAAGCCTCGTGTTTCGTCTGCCCAGACAGAAATACTCGACCAACGAGCGATACCACATTGCTGCAAGCGCCGCATTTGTGTGGCACTTTAGCGCCGGGCTACCCAATCAGGATAGCGGCCGTCCAGCCTGATCTCTGGCAACGACTACCCTGCATGTCTAGTGTGGGGTCGAGGCTAGCATCCGTCGCCCTCCTTTTCAATATGAGTACCTGTATCGGCTCTCGCCCGAGTGTCGTTCAAAATTTCTTGACTACATGTCAATATTGGGACTAATCGCCAAGGGGTTTTCAATGTCCACTTCCTTGAGTACTCTCAACTCGTCTACTGGCTCTTTCAGCTCCCTATCACCGAAGCAGCGATGGGTCGTCCAGCCCAACCAGCGCGGCACAATTGACATCATCTGGAGTTGCGTAACGACCTTGGCTATCTGCTGCTGGGTCATGTTACATCTCAACCTACCAGCCAGAACGGATAGTCAATGGACCTTGTTTGTCAGGAAGGCACGATGGCTTGTGCTTGCCCTACTAGCGCCAGAACTTGTGATGCTTTTCGCCTGCGGACAATGGGCTTCAGCCAAGAGATCAGTCCAGAGATATGCACGAATCAGGCCAATTGGATTGGACTATGATACATGCTTTCTACGCCGACAGTGGAGGCTTCGTCCTCCAGGCACCAGATTGTGTGGCGTTTCCCATAACGGCCAAGCAAGTCCACTATCTTGTCCGGCAAGGGCATCTCCCTATGCCCACTATCACGAAGGAAGAGATCTGGGACAAAAGCAAGGCGGATATGTTTGCGAAAACAATCGCTAGCTTTCAAGCAGTTTGGCTAGTAGCTCAGGTCATAGCTCGTGCTATTCAACACCTTCCCGTCACTCTTCTCGAGCTCTCGACTGTCGCTCTGATTACCTGTACCGGCGCTGCCTTGTTCTTCTGGTTTCGGAAGCCCTTGAATGTTGAGACGCCGACAATGCTTTGGAATGCACGTCTAATTATAGACAGTGGTGGAGGTTGAACAGTTGATTATTATCTATGGTGTTGCTGTTGCTACATACTTGGTGCGCAAGGCTGGCTTACTAAGCAACGCTAAGCCTAACTAAGTTAGACTATAGTAGAGATTCTACCCAGATTCTACCCAGATTCTGCCCAGATTCCAACACTCCCATTTAGAAGCGACGACGTCATATATCAATAACAGCACTAGTCCATTAGATAACACCCTCTATAGCTAGTCCTAGCATAGCCGGTAAATAGGCGAACTTATCAGGGCCTACCGGCTTCGTTATATAGTTAGTAACTATAACCGACGTATTAATATAGATAATTTCTAACTTATATATTTCCGACACTAATTACCTCATAAAATAGTAGTAGTTCCGAATATATTTAGTACGTGAGTGGTTCACCGGGTTTAATACTATCTTAATAACTAACTAGTTATTAATATTAAAACGAATAAAATTAAAATTATTATTATTATATCCTAACTCCTTAAAGAGTAAACTAAGAAATAATAACTCTTTAATAGTATCAATTTAAGCTATATATTTAGTTTTAGTAGTCGATAGAGTATATAGGGTTTATTATTTAAATAACTAAATAATAGGTTTATTCTATAACTATAATATATAATTTAATATAGTATAATTAGTATCTTTATAGTCGGCCTATAAGTTATTAATCTAGAGTATTAATTTACCCTTAAGATTAAGACTAGTATTATAAATATTCGATTTATAATATAATCCTAAACTTGTAGTACTAGTTAAATATTTATAAATTCGCTTTATAGTATTAAAATGAATACTAGTAGGGTTTATAATATAACGACTATATTTATTAACGATAAATACTAGATCTAGCCTAGTTATAGTTACTAATTATTATAGTACTCTTATTAAGGATCTATATACTTTAGTCTCTTCTTTATTGGTTTTATAACCGTCGGGAGCCTTCTATATATTATTACCCTAGTTTATAGAGGTTACCGTCGGGTAGTATTTAAATATATTAATTTACTCGAGTAATTATTTAGCGAAACTAATTTAATTAATATAAATAATATAGTTAAGACGGTCGCGAATAATCTTTATATTTAGATATTATAAGATTTTACTTAAATATTTTATTCTAAAGTATTTATCTAGTTATTACTTTAGTAAACTAGTACCGGATTTAATAAATATAAGAATAGAAATATCGTCGATATAAATAACTACTATTGTTCTATTTTTATAAATAAATATTAAATAGTCTTTATCGAGACGCTCGTATCTATTTACCTCGAAGAAGGTACGTAAAGTATTATACTATTCGCGGGGTAATTATTTAAGACTATATAAAATATATTTTAATCGGTAGGCGATATTGCGATCCCTATTAATATATTTATATAGTTATTCGATATAGACCTCCTTTTATAGTAGTGCTTCTAGGAATACTAAAATTATATTTAAATATTTTATTTCCTAGTCGTATTTAGTCTTTAATACTAGTAGGATTCGCTAGTTTAAAGACTTCGTTATTAATAAAAAGATTTTATAGTAATTAAGACCCTCGATTTACTTAAATCTCTTAGTAACTTAACGGGCCTTATACTATTTAAATACTCTTATTAAATCTAGTTTAATTACTAGTACCTACTATCCTAATAGTACTTTCTTACTAGGTAGTACCGGAACGAGATCCTAAACCTTATTATTTATGAGGTTATTTAACTCTTCGGTAAATACCGAATATTATTTCTCTTTATCGGGTCTATTTAGTGCTTCTTATATAATTAACGGGACGGTAGGAATATTATCTAGTTTAACTTTACTAGTTTTTAATATAAATCCGCGCTTAATATATTATTTAATATTATAGAGTTCGCGATAATTAACTCTATCCCGGTTCCTATTAACTCTTAACTACGGAACTAGTTCTTTAGAATCATCGTCTAATATTTCTACTTTAGGAGTTAATTATATTTCAATTTCTTAAAAAGATACTTTAACCTCGTTAAATACTAGTATAATTATAGGGTTATTAATAATAGTTTTATCGGTAAAGTCATCCTCGCTTATAAATTATACTAAATTAACGGTATCTTTAGAAAAGAAATTTTAAATATTATTATACGTCTTACCCCCTAATTCTTTATTAATAATAATATCGTTAAATTTTATTTATAAGGCGCGAAAGACTTACCTCTTTTTAAAGTCCTATAGATAGTATTAATTTAATCCTTTATAGTTAAGGAATTTATATTTCCTACTTTTATTATCTAGTTTCTTAAGTACCGGATTCGTATTATATATATAAGTAATATAACTGAAAGTATATATATAATCGAGTCGGGGTTTAAATCTATATTAGGCCTTAAATAAAGTTATTCTATTAAATACCTTAATAGGCGAGTAGTTTTTATAATAAATTATAAAATTTAGGGCTTCGCCCTATATAAATTAAAATAATCTAGTATTATTTAAAATACTTCTCACTCTCCCGAATAGGGTACGAAAAGTGCGTTTAGTAACCGGGTTTTGATTTAGATTATAAGGAGTTAATAGCTCTTATTAAATCCCACGTTCTTTTAAAAAGTTCTAAACCTTATAACTAATATAAATAATTTTATTATTAATATTTAGTCGCCTTATAGGATAACCTTAAATTAATATCTAATTTAAGTAATTCTTAATAGTAACTAGTACGTCGGATTTTTTTCTTTAATATCGTTATAAATATTATATCGATAGCGTTATCTATAAAGAATTTAATATAGGAGTATTTTTTAAATATTTATTTAATTAGTCCTCCCTCTACGAGATTAAAGTATATAAATATACCCTTTACTATTTCCCGTTTATTAGGGTTCTAGCGACGAGGTTAACGAGATAGTTCCTTAGTTTATTTCTTTATTATATATAGTTTATATAGTTTATAATCTAGAATTAACTTTTAAAGACGATTTACTTTATTAATATTAATTCTCTTATTTATAATCGCTAACTTCTTTATATCCTATATATTTAGGTATATTAAATACTAGTACTATTTATCTTAAAAGTAATAATTTACCGGGTAGTTATATAATAATTTTAATATATATAGTATTTTAGAATACTTTAGATCTAGTAAATAATTAGTACCGAGATATATTCTTAATAGTACTTTCTTATTTTCAGAATTTATAATATTAAATCTACTATTTACTATAGTAGTAGAATATCCCTTTTATTCGAGAGTAGCGATCAAGAGTAGATTATAGTCTATTCTAGGTATATAGTATATATTAATAAAAATAATTTAATCTAGTTTATTATCGATAATTATTAAATAGTGTATAGATTCTATACTTTCTATACGAAGGTATTAATTATTAATCTTACTAAGAGAATCGTTATACGATTTATAAGAAATAAACTTGGTTTTATCCTATAGTATATATACGTTAGAGGCGGTATCTATATAGACTACGTTCTCTTTAATATTATATATTATATCGGTATTAATAGATTTCTATTTAGCCGTAAACGATTTAATTTATATAAAATTATCTTTATCTTAATTTTGAATTATAGTCTTATTCGACGTCTTTAGTTTCTCTTTTATAAGGTATTCTCTATTAACGGATAAATTCTAGTCTTTAGGACGTTATATAGGGTTAAGGAAATAGTATTTATTCTTTTTATAACTAATATAATTATAGTAAATATACTTATCCTTCTTTTTATTCTTCTTATTATTATTAATAATAGGAGATATAGTAGGAGGCTTCCCTTTACTAAATTTATCCTATTTATTAAATTTAGTTATAAAAGTATATTAATTTTCTTCCTTATCTTTAATTATCCGGTTATATTAACCGATTACTACTATTATATTATTAATACTAGGTTCTTATTTTAAACTCTTAACGGATTAAATTATATTAAATAATAGAGGCGCTAGGCTCTCCTTAAGTCTTATTTAAAAGAATATATTAAATATCTATTTAGGTATTATTAACCCTATTTTAAATAAAATTTAATTTACTATTTTAATTTCTAAGATATAAACCTCGATAGTAGTATATTTTAATAAGTCGGTTTTTAAGATTTTAAATATTACTTTATCCCTAGTACCTAGATTACTCTCGTTATATAATTTTATAAATATAATTTATTAACTAGTAATTAACTCGATACTTTTTATATATTTCTATAAATATTATAATTACTAGTACCTTAGTATAAAATAGTAGTTTATTTGTACCGTTAGATAGAAAAGGAATATATAATACACTAAGACTAAATCTTAACTACTATTTTATTTCGTTAATACTATAATTCTTATGTATTTTATTTCGTTAATATTATATTCTTACTATTTAATAGTAACGATTTAGTCGAATTCTATTTATAAATAGAAAAAGACCGGCCACTAGCCCTTAAAATACTAACTATAAAATACTAAGTCCTCTATTAATATCTCGAAGATATAATTATTATCCGTACTATAATTCTCTTATATAGGTCGAATTATTTTATAAGATTATAAATTAATTATAATTCGTCTTTATATCTACTACTAGCTATAATATTAATATTAACTCTTTGACTATTAGCGCTCTACGACGACGAACGAAACGAGCCGCTTCGTTTTCGTCTTAATTCTTACGTATAGTAGTGGTATTTTTTTATATTAACTACGCCTACTTTAAATCCTAGTAATCGAGTTATTATACTAGGCTTCTATAATTATATAAATTAATTTATAAACGTGTTTTATAAACTTAAAGGAATATTTATACCCCGGTTATATAAAGTACTCTATATTTCGGCCGTAGGCGTAGGGAATAATTTATATTAAATTAAAGCGTCGCCGCCGTTTATACCGTATATTATTATTTTTATTTATATAGAAAATCCTTACCTTTTCTTAAATATCTCGGTTTAATTATAATTAATTATTAGGAAAGTTAAATTACGCCGGAATTACGGAGTTAAAAACGGAGTTTACTTTTCTTATAATTTAAAGCCTATATTTACTTGAAAACGGAGAAGCGGTATTTACTTTATTAAAAATTATAACGAAATCGATAGGTTTTCCCCGCGCTAAAATAGGAATTTTAAAAATTTTCTTTTAATCCTTTACTTCTTATTTTTTATTTCGTTATTTCTAATTTACGTAATCGAGGTTTAAATCTTTAATATTATATAAATAAACTTTCGAATTATATATTAATAAAAGATCTTTATAAATATATATAATTTATCTTATTTTCTCTACCTATAAGTTACGCGGAGGTAAAGAAGTTGTTTTTATTAAACCTTATTATCTCTCTAGTATTTTAATTACTTATATTTTCGAAAAAGTATTTCGAGTAATATAATAAGAATATTAATAGACTAATTTAAGAAGTAACTCTTTATATTATCGACTAGTACGATCCTCTATTAAATATATTAAAAAGTAGCGAGTTATTCGTAAAGAGAGGACGTTCTACCTCTATTAATATTTAAGAAAAAGAAAGTTTTATAAAAGAAAACCCTTTTATATTTCCGATTTCTTAAACGTACCCTCCTTTAATTACGGAAGTATTAACGGTTTTCGTTAAAGGCGTTAAATATTATACCGATTCGGCGTACTTTAATAATTAGAAAAAAAAAAACGAAGAGATTTTAAATCCTTAATTACCTCGTTCTTAAAGAAGGGTTAAAGACTGGATTTTAATTACTTTTATTTATTCTCTTCTAACTACGTCTTTTTCTTTAATTTCTAATTTAGTTAAATTTATAATTTAATTAACTCCGAGAAAATCAATACCTTAGTTCCTTTTATAAGAATTGATTTTTATTATAAACGACGTTATACGAAGGATTCTTTTTAATTAAACCGAGAATATAATTAATAATAATAGGGGCTAGTCTAGCTCCTTAAAATAAAACTAAAAAAGTTTTAATAATTTTAAAGGAAATTAATTTACTTTATTTAATCTTTAATCTTAATAGGAATAAGAAATTATAAATTAACCACGAATACCGCCTCCGCAGGTAAAGATCGATTTAAACCTATATAATACTATAATCTAGGCTATACGATTTATTATATTAAATACTATTAAAATTACTTTATAAAATTAGGGTTAAGTTTTTAAAGGGCCTTTAAAACCTATTAAATTATAAAAACTAATTAATAAAGACGGGTATATTTAATAAATATAATAATAGGTTAGGTATTTCTGTACCGGCGAATTAAATTTCTTTTATCTAGATTTCCTAAAGTTATAAAGCGCCGGTAATATCGTCTTTAACTTTAAGAAATTAATATTTAAAGAGGTCTATACCTTCTATAATAAGATTTAGGATTTCGTTATAATAAAAAGTAAAGATATAATAAAAAGGAATCTAAATAACTACTTCCGCGGTATTATTATAAATTAATAATTTAAAATCCTTTCCTAAGATAAGAAAGATATAATAATATAACTATTAAATAATCTATAGCGTTAAATTACTAGATTATAAAATTATTTTAAAATTATAATATTTATAACTTTAGAAGAATTTAGTCGTTAATTATATATATCGAAGGATATAACCGAACGAAATAATTTATTTATTTACGTTTAGAATATAACTAAATACACCGTTTAAGCCGGTATTACCGAAGAGTATATATAGGTTATATAGGCGTGGAATTACTTCGATATTAATTTCTAGGTTATTATCCCTCCTTTAACGAACGATACTTCGATTAAATAATTTATCGAATAGTTTAAAAGTAGGAAGGAGATATAATATAAAATATAAATTTAAAAGAATAAAGAAGGTTATAAAAATTATCGAAAGGAAATTAAAGAGCGAGAAAAGAATCGCGATATAAAAGAGGATAAATAACTACCTAGGGATAAATAGTCGTTATAATAATAAAATAAATACTATAATTTAATACTTTATCGGTTTTAATAATAGTATCGACTTTTTTAATCTTAAGGTTTTTAAATACTTTAAGGTCCTTAGTTTTAAGGTTTTTAAAGATAGAGACTATTTATTATAAAACCGAATCTTTATAATTCTCGTTCTTTTTTATATTAATAAATAACTAGACTTTCTTTCCTTTATATTAACCTTTATAATTAACCGGTTTACTTTTAAAATCGGTAGACTATACTTTAAATATAATAATAATTATTATTATAATAGGCTTAAAAGCCTCCCTCGTAAAAATCTCTAAAAAATACTTTATTACTATTGAAATAATTATTTATAATCACCGCCGGAAATATTTAACTTAATTAAAATTTATTCGCTAGGAATCGGGGCTACGGGAACTAGAACTATAATAATTAAAATTATAAAAACTATAGAATATACTTATACTACCTACCGAAACTATATAATACTTTCGGTAATTAAATATAGATATAGTTTACTTACTTTAATAAACTATATAATAATCTTAATAACGAGAATATAGATTATAGTATTTTCTTTAAATTTACCGATAATTATTTCGACTCTCCCGAAGCTCCGCCGATAAATTATTATAATTATTATATAAATACCGATAAGAGTTATTATAATACTAAAAAGAGTATTATAAACGAAGAATAAAGTATTAATAAAGATATTAATATTAGGTTCGTTTTAATTACGTATTATATTTCTACGGGGAAAATACGTTAACGTCCCGTTTATAAAAATTATAAATTTAATTTCTCGTTAAATAATCTATTATATATATATTTAAAAGAAAGGAAATATATATACTCGATTAATATCTAGAAGATAATTAATCCTACTTTTATAAAATTTAAAAATACCGAGTTAAATATAACTCCGAAGATCTTAGTCCTAGAGATTATAATAATATCGAAATCGATATCTCCTAAATCTTTCCCTCGATAGAAGGGTAGATTAATAATCGAATCTATTACTCCGCCTTCACTAATTAACGGAATAATATTTCGTATATAATATTATTTTACCGGCTAAATAGGCCTTATTTTAAATATTATTCGAGAATTAGGATATTTTAATACTAGGTATCCGATAAATATAATTAATAAAGTATTTATTATATAACGAATCCCCGGTCTTTAGTTATAAATTTATAATAAAATTATTACCTTAAGAGGTATCGGCTCGAACCGTTATTTAATTATAAAGTAGATTTTAATTATATTCTATATAAACGGAAAAACGAAGGATAATATAAAAATAATAATTAAAATTATTAAAAACTTCTATATTATCGATAACCTTAAAGTTAATATATTTATCGGTATAAATATCCTAGGTTAGGAGAAGGCCGTTATAAACCTCCCTAATAATTAAATAATTTTAAGTAACTACGAAGATATTATAATTCTTATTTAATCTATAATTAGGGATAATATAAAAATCCGATATATTATATAATTAGAGCGCCGCTAAATAATTCTAGTACGAATTATATCAGCGGTAGTAATCTCGTTAAAAAGGAAATTAAAATTACTGGACCGAGACTTCTTATTCGAACTATAAATAAAAGAAATTTATATTTACTTTATAAATTTAATAATTAATTTTATTAATATTCGTAATAAGGGGAATACGCCTCTTATTATTCCTCGCCGTTAACGAATAAGATTAATTATAGAATACGAGATAGAAGAAGTATACTTTATCGATTTAAATAATTATTCCTTTACGGCGAAAATTTACGAGGACGATATAATCGTATTATATTTTATTAACCTTTATAATCCGAGGTTAATTTTAAGACCTAAGGTCGATTCTTTTATAAAAACGAAACTACCGAATAAAATTATAATCTATGGTAACGATTCCGATATTACCGCGATTAAAGAGATTATAAAGTAATACCCTCGTATTTAGGAAGATATAAGAGATATAATTAACCTACCCGAATTTAAATAATTATCGATTCCGTTTATTACGGATTAATAATCGTTTAATATAAAATTTAGTTATAAGGTCTACTTATTAAACCCCGATATAAAAACTTTAATAAACGAGAAATTCGATAAAATATATTAATAAAGTAAAATATCGTAGTTTACCGAGCCTTCCTTATTCGCTTTCTTTATCTTCGTTATATAGCGGACGGTATATAAAGGCCTTAAGAGAATACCGATACGGAAGGGAAAAGTCGTAGTCGATATTTATAATTTAAATAAAATTATTATTTTTAATAATTACCCTCTTCCGCTTTAAAGCGATATTATTTCGTTAATATAAAGATATACTTATATAAATATTATTAATTATAATAGATAATTCTATCTCTTCTTAATTAAGAGAGATAATCGTTATAAGTTTATAATAATTTCTTACCGTGGTTTAGAGTATTATAATATCGTAATAATAAAATAAAAAAAGTTAATTCCGTATATTTAATATAAAATAAATACTTTTCTTCGCCCGTATAAAGTATTCGCGAGATACTACGTCGATAATATCGTAATTTTCTTACGGTCCTATTCCGAGTATATCGAATATTTTATAATTATTTTCGCTTTATTCGTAGGCTTTAAGATCTTATTTAAATTTAAAAAATTCTTTTTAATTTACCCCTCCGTTATACTTCTAGGCTAGAAAGTAAATAAATTTAATTTAATTATTATTAAGGAAAGAATTATAGTAATTAAAGAACTTCGTTTCTTAAATATATTATAAACTTTAGAAATATATATCGGGATAATAAATTAGTTATGAAATAATATTAAATACTTCGCCTAGATTATTAAACTACTTTAATATTAGAAAATTTAATTTTTAAAGGGCTCGCCGTCTTAAAGCGGGAATATACGAAAGATTTATTTTAAAAAAATTTACTTCGTATTTATAAAAGAGGAATTAATTTCTTTTAAATTATTATAAAAGATATTTACCTTTAAAACTTATTTATATTATCGGGATCTAGCTCGTTAATTATATATTAATATCGATATATTAAAGTCGTACGGAATTAACGCGATAATATATTATATTTAAGGAGATCTTTAAGGTAATAATTTCCCCCGTATTAATATATAATTAATTTTATTCCTATTTAAATTATTTAATCTTATAAAGTCGCGCTATTAATTTACGGAATTAGAAGTAGTAGGTTTAATTTAAATATTAAAAAAGATTTTATACCTACTCGTATAAATTTTAATAAAGAAAATTATTATCTTTATTAATTACTCGGTAACTATTAATATTACTTAATAAATAATACTATCGTCGTCCTCTTCTAATAGGATGAATCTATAGTTAATATAAACTTCCTAATATATATTATAATATAATCTCGATATTCGTTAATATCTAGGAAAGTAAAATATTATATTAAATACTTTATCTCGCCTCCTCGGTAAAAAAGAATATCTCGATATTAAAGATCCCGGTATTTTAAACGATATCTTCGCTTTTTATTTTACCTTAATTAAAATATTTTCTAAATACCGCCTTAAATTATGAAAAACGTATTTTAAAAATAAGAAATAATTAAAGGTAATAACTTTCTTTATATAAAAAAAAGATAAACTCGAGAAGGAAGCCCTAAGGTTTATAAACGGAGTTAATATAATTAATATTAATATCCCTTTCCTTCTTAGAGATTTATTTATATAATATAAAAACGACTATATTAATAAAGAACGCTTATATATCCCGAAATTAATAAAATAAAATATTTTCGAACTCGCGTATAATAAGCGATATTATATAGGATTTCATAGAATATACGAGAATATCGCCGATAGTTATTATATACGGTATTTAACTCGAAGATTTAAATACTATATTTTATATTACTCTTAATATTAATTTAATTAAATAAAGAGGTATATATTATATAATATTTTAAAATTAATCCTAATAAAGTTAAAGATTTATTATTATATTATTATCGATTTTATTATAACGCTCTTTATATTTATAAATGGATATAATTATTTAATAACTATTATTTATAAGTTCTCGAAAGTAATTACTACGGTTTTAAGAAAAGATATATTTAACGCCGAAGAATAAATAAACGCGTTATTTCTCGCCCTTACCGACTAAGGAATTCTAAAGGCGATTATTTCTAATAAAAACTTTAAGTTTCTTTTAAATTTATAAAAAATAATTTTTAAAATATTAGAAACTAAATTAATAGTCTCTACTACCTACTACCTTTAATTTAACGATTAATCGGAATAAATAAATTAAATTATAAAAATAATACTACGATTTTATTTAATATACTACCTTAATAATTTATAAAATAAATTTATAACTACTTTACGATTTATTATAAATAATTCTTTAAACTTAACGACGACGCTTTTACCGAACGAGATTATCTACGATATAAAATTTAATAATAGAATTTTAGTTTAAAATATAATAGAAAGAATAAATCTTATCGATATTAAAATAATTAACCGGAAGGAAGCCGCTAACGCGATTTTATTCGCGGCGATTAATATTAAATTTCGGTATAATAATAAATATATACCTTTAATAATATAAAAAAGGGATATAATCTTTTTAAAATTATATAAAGATTATAAGATCCCGGGTTTAGAAAATTATAAATTTTTAAATTAAAGAGCTAGCCCGTTTAAAATTCTAAAACGAATTAATAATTTAATTTATAAATTAAAATTACCGCCGATAATAAATATTTACCCCGTTATTTTAGTCGCCGCCTTAGAACCTACTCCGTTAAAAGAGGATTTATATAACCGTCTTTAAAAGATCGGGTAGGCTATTATTCTCGATAATAATAATAAAAATATAAATAATTACTTTAAGATAAAACGTATTTTAGATAAAAGAATAAAAAAGTTTCTAAAACGAGGGAAAAGATTAATAATATAATATTTAGTTAAATAAAAGGGCTAGGGGCCCTATTAAAATATATAATATAATAAATAGGATCTTAAAAATATAGAAAGCGTAATTAATAATTATAATAAAAAATCGTTATAAATTACGTAGGTAGTTTAAGGGACGGTATTATTTTATTTATTTATTAATTTTAATTTTATTTTCGCTTCTTTACGCGACGATAACTTTATTATTTAATAATAACGAATTTCTTAACGGCCCCGTTACGTTAATATAATATTTCGGGTTAATTTAAATATTAATAAATTATTTTCCTCGCTCGAATTAATAAATACTACCGTTATCGTAGTATTTAATTATAGTATCTTAAACGCTAAATAATATTAATATATCTTTCCTCTTTTAATCCGAATATTAATAACTTATTTATATTACTCGCCCCGATTAAGTATAATATAATATCTTCGTTTTAATAAATCTTTAATTACGATATAATTAAATTACGTTCGGGAAAAGTTTCGAAGATATTAATTAAAATAACTTTAAAGAGTAATAAAGTAAAGGTAAAGAAAGTAACGAAGATAATTAAAATTAAAATAATTAAAATAACGAATAAGAATAATAATAAAAAATCCGGCGCTTCTACTTTTAAATAAAGCGATAAGGTCGATAACGAGGAGGTTATTAAAACCGAAATTAATAATTAAATCGATAACGAAAAGGTTAAAGATTTACCGTATAATAAACCCGTATATAATATAACGGAAGATAAAGATACTTAGTTATTAACGGGTAGAAATCTTTCTTTATTATAAACCGGGTTAATTATTTAATACGATAAAATTTCTTTAAATACGCGATTTAAAAACTAGTTAAAGGTATTTAACTCGAAAAATAACTTATAATTTAAATAAATAAATAACGGGTAACTAGCTACGATACGATTAATAAAGAACGATAGTATAAAATATATAATTATTTTTAATTACGCGTAATTATACGGGGATAAAGAGAATTCATCGTAGAAATTAAATTAATTAATTTTAATAAAAGGGGGGAAATATAGCCGATATATCTTCGTAAAAAAATATAATTATCTCTCGGCGGACGAGATAACGAGAGTAAAAGAGTTCTCGACGCCGTCGAAAAAACTATATAAAAAGGGCCCGAAGGTAACGAAAATTATAATTTTAAAAAAACCCTTAATATAAAAGAAACCGATATCTAGGAAATTTAATAAGAATAATAAGAACGACGAGAACGAGTCCGAATTAAAGAAGGAGCTTTCGGTTTCGAAGAAGTCTTTAAAGAAATCGATAATAAAATTATTCCTACCGAAGAAATCGACTTTAAAAATAATCTCCCTTATAATTAATAATAATGATTTTTAATTAATTAATATAGAGTTACCTAATATCGAAGTATAGGAACGTTAGAAGAAGTATATTAAAATTATATAAATATCCGATAACCTAGTTATATAACTAGAAGAGTTAGATAAAACTAGGGAGATATTTAAAATAAAAGTCGTTACCGAAACTAAAATCGTAAATTCTTTAAAGTGAAAGGCTACGGCTATTTTATCTACGCCTACGAAGAAGCGGGTAAATAGGAAAAATACGATATTTACGATTACGGAATAATAAATTAAAATCGGTAATAAAGATTTCTTAATTATATTTTAAATTACGTTTTAGACTTCGCCTTTCCTTATAACCAAGATTTCTTAATAAATTACTTTTTCTTCTACTATATTTAAAGGTTTTAAATAAAATAGAGTAAAGCGCGTAATTAAAAAACTTAAGCGGGATAAAATATTAGTTAATTTAAATACGAAAAAAACCCCTTTAACGTAAATAATAACGGATATTTCTACGATAATTAGTAAATTTAAACCGGTTATATTAACGACCGCACCGTCTTTAACGAAGGATAATTCGTCGTTATTATAAATTTAAAGGCGTACTAGCTCTACTATAAACGAAAAAAGTAAAATAAAATAAATTTTCTCGCCTAATATTATAGGAGTAAATATAACCGGTTTAAGATTAAAGCGCTCGAAGAAAATAAAATCTAATAAATAAACGAAGCCGTTAAAAATAAAGGGGGAGATTAAAGATATTTCTATATTATTAAAGAATTTAAATAATAATTCTAAAGAGGAGTCCTTAATCGAGATCGTTAAAAAAGTATTCGTTAAATCCGAAATCTATATAAACGAGTTAAAAACCAGAAATAAAATCCTAGCGAATAATAATACTATTTTATATAACTATATAGATTTCTTAAAAGGACTTATTATTAAAGTTAATAATAAGATAATCCGCGTTTTATCGGTCCTAGAAATCTTTTATACTACTTTTATTTAATATCGGGACCGTTTATCGGGTTAATATAAAGTCGATTATTTACTACGGAGTTTTTTCGATTCCGTAGAAATCGAAATACCTAAAGATTAATTAACTGATAGTAGGTAGGCGAAATTAATTAAGAGAATTAAAAATATAAACGGTACTAGAGACTTCGTTAATAATCTCTTAATTAATATTAACGTAAGTATAAACGCGTTAATTAAAAGATATCCGGCTTTAGAACGAGTACGTAATCGAGAGAGATTTAAATAATAAATAACTACCGATATCGTACTAAACGGTAAGTTTATTAAAGATAACGATAAACTATATAATTAATTCGGTACGGCCGCGTAGACTACTTTAGATTATAACGATCGCGCCGTTATCGAAGTTATTACTGTTACTATCGGTTATAACGAACGCCCTATTACCGACGTTTTAGTTACCGATAAATAGGGACCCTAACTAAATACCACGATAAATATATTAAAGACTACGGTTACTCCTCTATCTAGTATCTATAACTTAACGGTTAATCTCCGTCTCGACGACTTTAGGTTAAAATATCGTCGTCGTTTTCCTATTAATATAATACGTTTATAATAGTTCTAAGTCGAGGTAATAAAGAATAAACTACGCTAACGATTATAATATTTATTCTCGTTTATACTTTTACTTCGAGGCCTCGAGGACGTAAGACCTTTATTTATAAAGGTAACTATTATAATTACTAGTACTTTAATATAAAATAGTAATTTATTCGTACCGCTAGATAAAAAAGAGACATATAATACACTAAGACTAAATCTTAACTACTATTTTATTTCGTTGATACTATAATTCTTACGTGTTTTATTTCGTTAATATTATATTCTTACTAATAGGCCTTCTTTAATATAAAATATTATCTTAATTATAACCCTAGTATTCTTTCTATCCTAGGTCTTAACCTCCTTTTACTATTTTAATAGTTCTTTTTTATAATCCTCTTTTTCCTCTTTAATAGGGGGGCCTTCTATTTCTAATTCTATAAAAATAATAAATCGGAGCTCTTTACTTAATACTATTTAATCGACGTTATCGAGGACGTATTTTCTTATTATTTCACGCTTAAATTTAGGCTAATTCTTCGGCCTACTCAACTTCTTAATCTTAAACTCTAAATAATCCGTTATAGTTACTAATTACTATTATATAGACTAGATTTAAGAGTAGATCTAGGGGTATTATTAAGATCGTTATATACGCGATTTAACTACTTCTTTAAACGTATTTACTAAGGGGTAACGAATACTGAACCCGGGCTTATAACCCTTTAGAATACACGTCTAATTATAGACAGTAGTGGAGGTTAAATAATTGATTATTATCTATGGTGTTACTGTTACTACATACTTAGTGCGTAAGGCTGGCTTACTAAGCAACGCTAAGCCTAACTAAGTTAGACTATAGTGGAGATTCTGCCCAGATTCTGCCCAGATTCTGCCCAGATTCCAACACAATGTTAAATCTCGAGATTACTATTGCAGAAGTGCTTGTACAGGCAGGAGACAAGGCGGAGACCCCGTTCCAGGACACTCCGCTAGACTTCTTTGAACCGAATCTATACACTTCAAGCCAGATGCCCATGGGACAATTCTGGGGAGTACAGGAGCGACCATTGCCACGATTCCCCAACGACAGAGATTCCAGGCTGCATAATCTACCAACCATCATCATCCTTGCGATTCCCACCGCCTCCTTTTCTCTCCTGCATCTAATCGCTTGGAATTTCGAATTGCCGACTAGAGAAGAACAGCTCATGTGGCGATGGACTTGCATATCTATGGGCATCATCCTCGGTATTGGCTGCTTTGTTGAAGCGATCAGTATTGTAGTCGATGGTTACACAACTACCGGGCTAACGACTTTGAATGGATATAAGTTACGGTGGCCGACAAATCTGCTATTCTTAATACCAGGATTTCTATACATGTCTTCGCGGCTCATTGTAATCGTCGAGGTTGTGATCAGCTTGCGTCTATTGCCTTCTGGCTGCTTTGTGGTTGTTGATTGGACACAGCTTCTTCCGCATTTCTGATCGTTGGTTATATCATTCGTTTCAGCGCGTCAATTGCTTAGATACCCTGACGTTATGACGAATTTGATGAAGTTAATGCAACGCTAGGATTGATGTTGTCTACTTTATATATCTATATAGCTCAATACTTCTTGATGTTTCAAGTCTATCCTTGCCGTGGGCCTTGAGATGCAACACGCCTCCGCTATGGTAAGATCGGCTCCAGATCATCTCATTTTCAAGCCGACCTCCCCATAATCCCCTGCTTCCCCCTCGTCACCCCATCCAACGCCCCCTCTCTCCCCTCAATCTCTGCCCTACTCTGATAATCCGTACTCTTCCCCCCGAGCACCTGCGCCGCCCTTTTCTCAAACGCATCAATCATAATTCCCGCAACCTTCGGCGCCGCAGCCTGGCTCAACGCGCTATACACCGCACTCGCAAACCGCACCTCAAGCGTCAAATTTACTTCCGTCCGCGGAGTGCTGGGATGACTTGCGTTGCCTTCTTGGGGGCTCTTTCCGTCGGGTGGGGCGGGCTTGAAGGGGAATTCTTTGAAGGTCCAGCGCGTTAGGAGGGAGGTGAATATCGAGGCATTACCCGCGCTCTTCTCCGCATCAGCTTCATGGTCTGGATCTTCGAAGTAGTGTGGTAATTGGCTTCGAGGTATTGAGGGTTCAGCGTCTCCTGCTACTGCTTCGAGGATTGAGTATGGAAGGCAGTAAACTGCGCTTCGAAACAATTCGTCGTAAGGCCCGTAGCCGATTCGGAGGTCGGCTGTTCGGGGCCATTTTCGGTTCGACGTCTTCTCAATGGCTGATTGTGAGGTTATGGAACTCGATGTGCAATATGGTATGAATTCTGGGTAGGAGGATATGTCGGCGATGAGGTTGTAGAGGGGGGCGGCGTGATAGGTAAGAATCCGGGAGGCGTGGAGGGTTTGGAGGGGAGTGAGAGGGTTGGAGACGATGTGGCGTTGTGGGGGGAGGGAGAGGACGGGTTGTGCTTTCGAGACGTGGGATGTTGACTTTGGAAAAAGGGTGGAGGATGGGCGGGCAAGGAGGAATTGGGTGCTGGCTTTCATGATCGCGGTGATAAAGACTGATTTAGAGACAGACTGAGGACAGACTGAGGGTCGATTGGTATACACTGTTAATCGAGACAACTCGACGAAGCAGAAAATGCAGCAATAAACTCCGTCGACTCCCAGTAATGCTCCAGTCATGACGTTCTGCTCACAAAAGTTCCTACCAAGAGACAAGGGTCTGGCCGAGGCTGATAGGGCTCGAACCCTAGTATAAAATCCACTCAGGCCACACAATCTCTCAACCTTCTTGCTTTGTAGGTAAAGAGTCTACAGCGTACTAGGATCCCGAGCTATGATCGTTATACTGTCTCAAATCTAGCAATAAGTTGAGAACGAATCTTTTGACCGTCTGACAAATCTGAACTAGAAATTTTCTGCTTGAATAACCTGTTTTCATCTTACAATTATGTCGGACATTGAAGAGCTCGAGAAGCCATCTCGTGCTTAAGATTCTGAGTTTCATAAACATTGTTCAAAGAGGCATGACCTTGTCGACTAGGGACGGGGAAGTCCCGCCAGATCTCTCTTCGCTTTCCATCACGTCTCCCGTACCACCGCAAACTTCAGATCCTAACTCCAATTCTTCGAAAACCGAAACAACCACTGAAACCCCAGCCCACCGCTCACATGACCCGATGAACAATCTCAAACGATCCGACCCCTTCAAATTCGGCTCCCGCTACCTCCAACCCTCCGACGACATCTACGAGTTCAACGCCTGGGACCACGTAATTCCCGACTCCGCCTACTACGACTACGCAGAAACCCAATACGCTTCCCAACGCGCCGCCCCAGTCTCGGAATTCGATAAAAAACGCTTCAACAATGAACCTGCTAAATGGTGGAACAAGTTCTACTCAAACAACACCTCGAATTTTTTCAAGGATCGGAAATGGCTGCATCAGGAATTCCCTATCTTGTCGAGTTTGACGAGCAAGGATGCTGAGCCGGCGGTGATTCTGGAGGTGGGGGCGGGCGCGGGGAATACTGCGTTTCCGATTTTGAAGGCAAATGAAAACCCGGGACTAATCATTCATGCCTGTGATTTTTCGATCAAGGCTGTGGAGTTGATGCGAGCGAATGAGGCGTATGATCCTGCGCACATTCAAGCATCCGTCTGGGATATTTCTGGGGAAAATCTGCCCGATGGCGTGGTAGAGGCGAGTGTGGATGCGGTGCTTCTTGTCTTTATCTTTAGTGCGCTGAGTCCGCTGCAGTGGGATGCTGCAGTTAGAAATGTGTGGAGGGTGCTGAAGCCGGGTGGGGAGGTTTGTTTTCGGGATTACGGGAAGGGGGACTTGACGCAGGTGAGGTTTAAGAAGGGGAGGCTGATGGAAAAGAATTTTTATATCAGGGGGGATGGGACGAGGGTTTACTTCTTCGAGGAGGATGAGCTGAGGAGGATCTGGGGTGGTCAGACTGAAGGAGTAGAGTCATCGGATGAGGATGGAGGCGAAGTCCCGTCTGCGGACGGAGTGTCCCAAGCTGTGGACGCTACGAAAAGAACGGATGGTTACATCGAAGAGGTCTCACAGACAAATGGAGCTTCCAAGGATGAGGATACTGTGAACAGGACAAATGACCATACCGAAAAGACCTTGAAGAGTAACCGATCTATATCAAGTGGAACGCCAAATTCAACCCATCCATTCAAGATCATGAGCCTAGGCGTCGACAGAAGAATGCTTGTCAATCGTCAAAAGCAGCTGAAGATGTACCGATGTTGGATGCAAGGACGCTTCAAAAAACCTACGAATATAGACTCATAACATTCACTTCATTTCATACGCCAAGTACTTATCTACAAACAAAAGGAACTACTTCCGCAACAAAGTGAATCGGAGACTCAGGGTCAAGAACAATCGCAACATTTAGCGCTAATTACTGCGCTAGTCAACAAGGCCATTCTTATTGGCATTATTTAATAGATATTCATCGAAAAACAGTTTGAAACCCAGTTACTTAATTCTCTCCACGAGGTAGTGGATTGGAGAATTAGGGCCAAAGACAATAGCAAGATCTTCCGCTAGTCCAGACTTTTAGCGCCCAGTTCGTGTGTACAAGATGCTCATTAAGAAACACTGGAAACCTAATTGGTAAGGCATGAGTACTCGAACGACTTCGGGGACAGTGAATGACCAAACTTTGACATATGAGGTATCCTAGCGATTCTCCTTTCCCTGCTCCAAACTATAAACGACCTTGCGCTGGGCTCAACTGATCCCAACTGCGAATATGTACAGAAAACAACTATATACAACAATCTGCGCGTTGCCAACCAAGCAGATATCCACCAGATTCGAGCATATATTCACAAGCTCACATGCTGCTGCACGAACCGCGCTGCGGGGATCGCATCAATAGAGTAGGACAGATGGTAACTATCGGCAATGATAGTATCCTTGCAAATCAAATCCAGAGCGAAGCAGAACGTCTTCACTTTGCTGGCTGGGACGTTCGGGAAGGGCCGGCCTTTGAAAGGATCGCCAAATACAACCTAGACTCCATATTAGGGCTTCAGAAATCCAAGGGGAGAGTTATTGACTCACCACAGCAGCAATCCTTGCCGCAACGGCCGCACTGACCATCTGCTCGCCAAGATGGACAACTTGCGCACCTTGGCTGTATCCACTCAGGACAATCTGGGTGTCCGGACACTGACTCGCCGCCTGAATTAGCAGCGCTGCCGCCGTAGCAGCTCCTCCTGGATCGCCTCCCTTGAGGTATCCGCCAATAGTGGCAGGATAATCGACGCCTTGCACGGCAAAGTTATCACCGCCAATCGTCGCAGCCAGAGCGGCGAAGAAAGGGGGACCGGTGATGGAACCGACGTTACCCAATTCAATGGTGCCACGAGCGAAGATTACTGTCACGGGTTTGCACTCGGCGAGTTCGTTCCGTGTGTCTGAGAATTCGTTTTGCCGCTTTTCGAGAGGGGTGAGGGAGGCATCGTTGTTGCGTTGGGAGAGGGCGGCGCTTAGGGCGCCCATTTTCTCAAAACCTTCTGGTTGGGCGCCGGGGACGGGGGAGGTGATGACTGTGGAGGCCAGGAGGGCAAGGCATGAGAGGAGAGATTTCATGTTGGATGGGCTTCTCTGTCACAATGGAAGAGAGTCGAGCCTTATATTGAGGTGGAGGCTTGGAGCTGGGGGATCGGAGAGCAGCTCTAGAAACATTGTGGATATCTATGCTCTTAACATATTGCTCCCATGTCCCCAGGAAGAGCACAGCCAACCGAGCTCCAGGAGTTGAAGCACAGTGGCCCCGCATTTGCAAAAGCATACTCGACTGAAGCTGTCTGAAATTGCAACTCAAGATGTGGAGATTCACTGTACACTCAACGGCCAGTCGAGCACTGGGTCGATGTGACAGCGTGCATCTTGTCCCACATGGGAAGGAGATGTGGCTCACAGCGCCCTGTTGCTAATAGCCGCTGCCCCTGGTGCATAAAGCCTCCGACATGATGCCGGCGAGAGCCTCTTTGAGACATAGGTAAAAACGAAGGAAATCACTTAGCGATCTCCATGAGCCGTTAATGAGTTCGTTCAATGGGATGTTGTGCAGGGGAGCCGCTTGGTGCCCCGCTTTTTCTTTGGGGCCTTTGCGGGGTGCATGTGGTGCCAAGAGATCTGCTATCGGGGGCCTAATTTGACATGAGCGTCAAATCATCGCTGTACATTCGGTATTACCTGTGATGTTGGATATCCTTGTTGGTGTTATCGCCGTTGAATGCGCTATCAACAGCTGGATGGGTCCGAATACGGAAATGTCTTGTAATCCAAGTGGTAATGAACTGGGACCAAAGATGCTGACTGATATCCAGTCTTTCCTCGAGTAAAACGTGCAATGATCCTATTAGAGTTATGAGATCGATAATTATTGTAGAAGCCGAGGCAAATGTGAGACATTGTAAATCCGAAAAGAGACGGCACCGAAGACATCGAGGGGAATGATAGGCAAAGCCGGTCCCGCTGAGTATCCTTAGCAACCTTGCCATTATGCATATCCGAATTGAAGACCAGGGGAGGCCAACTCAAACTGCTGCGGTGAGTTTTATCGAATAGTTCATACACAGTGGACCAATGGAGCTCGGTCAGAGCGTGCAGTGTCTCCAGGTTTACAAGCATCGCGGGAAACGGTCGATGAGAGCATGATGGACAGTCCATCGAGGTCGTGCCCTATGTTTGTCAGGAGCAGTATCAACGTGTAACGAGTTACCATAATTCTAGCTAGGACCCTGCTTGTATGATCTTGTTCGAATAGGATATCCTCATTTATACAGAGGCCGACTATGTCTCTCCTTGCCCTGGCAACTTGATAGCCAGACACGTCATGTTTTGTTGAATCCCAGAGAAGATTATCCAGTGGAGCGAATCAAATAGTGGAGGTTTTAGAGTGTGCCACGGTTGTAATTGCCGTTGGAGCATAAGGCAAGTTTCGGCTATAGTAGAAGCTTTGTGCTTGGCGCGTCTGACAACCAAAGCGTGCCGAGGTCCTGCGGGACAGTATGCGGGCAGCCACATTCACTTCGCGATAGGGCTCAGCTGCAAGCTGCCAACCCATACAATGGCGAGTAGGTCTCAAGGTACAAACTGATCCCATGTCAGTACCCCTCGCCATCGCTGGGCCAGCAGCTCTAGCTGGAGCAGCTTGGCTCTCTGCGAAGACACAGCTTTCCTACGACTGGACGCTGATCAAGGGCCTTGGAGCTCACATCCAAGTCGCCATCAAGGAGAAGCGCGATCGAATAAACCTGTTCTATGTTCTGGAGCAACATGCTACAACGAAGAGCACCGCGAACCACCCCTATCTCATGTACGAGGGCAAGAGCTGGACATACAAAGAGGTTTACGATATGGTGTTGAAATACGGGACATGGCTCAAGAAAGAGTATGCGATTGCCCCTCAGGAGGTAGTTGCAATGGACTTTATGAATTGTCCCTCGTTCATCTTTTTGTGGTTCGGGCTTTGGAGCATTGGGGCCGTACCTGCATTCATCAATTACAATCTGACTGGTGACCCTTTACTACACTCCGTCAAGACTTCGACGGCACGAATACTGTTTGTGGATGACGAGGTCCAGAAGCAAATAACGCCAGAAGTGGCCGGTTCGCTTGCTTCGCCAAAAGCGCGCGGTGGCAAAAGACCTGTCCAAGTCGTTTATTTCAACCCTGCACTGGAGCAGCAAATACTTGCCATGGACAGCGTACGGGAACCAGACGAGTCAAGAAAAGTCCTCCGACTCGACCTCGCCCTCCTCATCTTCACCAGCGGCACTACAGGCCTGCCAAAAGCGGGATTTGTGAGCTGGCAGAAGGTTCTGTTGCTGACTAGCTATGTGCCAAGATGGCTTGGTCTGAAGAAGACCGACAGATACTATACAGTGAGCATCCAACATTCTCAATTTTGAGGTCTCTTCTGACGCTTCCAGTGCATGCCTCTTTACCATTCCTCCGCCGCCTACCTTGCCGTCTGCCCCTCCCTAGGCACCGGCAGCACCCTAGTCCTCGGCCACCGCTTTTCTACCAAAACCTTCTGGCACGACGTCCGCCAGCATAATGCAACAATAATTCAATACGTTGGTGAAACGTTGCGGTACCTCTTAGCCGCAAAACCTGAAAAGGACCCGTCCACCGGCAAGAATCTAGACCTCGCAAACAATGTCAGGATAGCGTTTGGGAACGGTCTCCGTCCCGATGTCTGGGACCGCTTTAAAGCTCGTTTTGGAATCGATACCATCGCTGAGTTCTACGGCGCAACCGAGGGTGTCAGCGTACTATGGAACTTCAGTTCGAATACCTTCTCCTCGGGCGCCATAGGGCGCAACGGAACCCTCTCTTCATTCATTTTAAGAAAGCAGTGCGCCGTCGTAACCGTGGACTGGACGACCGAAATGCCCCTCCGCACCGGTAAAAACAACTTCTGCCAGCAAGTCCCTACCGGCGAACCTGGCGAGCTCCTCTTCAAAGTCGACCCCGCAGACATCTTCTCGAAATTCCAAGGCTACTTCAACAACAAAGAAGCAAGCCAAAGTAAAGTCCTCCGCGACGTCCTCGTGCAAGGTGACGCCTACGTCCGCTCCGGCGATGTCGTCCGCTGGGACAAAGAAGGCCGCTGGTGGTTCTGCGATCGCATTGGTGACACATTTCGCTGGAAATCGGAAAACGTGTCTACCGCCCAAGTCAGCGAAGTCCTCGGCACGCACCCAGCCATCCTCGAGGCCAATGTATACGGCGTGAAAGTGCCGCATCATGATGGGAGGGCGGGGTGTGCTGCTATTTTGTTCGATGGTGATGTTCATGAAGCACTATTAGATGGAGTGGCGGAGCATGCGAAGAGGAAATTGCCGAGGTTTGGTGTACCGATTTTTTTGAGAGTGGTGAGTGAGCATAAGACTACGGGTAATAATAAGCAGCAGAAGGCTGTGTTGAGGAGTGAGGGTGTGCATCCGGGAAGGGTAGGTGAGGAGAGGATATTGTGGTTAAAGGAGGGGAGATATGTGGATTTTGGGGAGAAGGAGTGGGAGTTGTTGAATGCTGGAAGGGCGAAGCTTTAACGGAGAGGTGGGGCTTTGGGAGGTTATCGTGAGGCTTTTGTGAAATACCATGCAGCATGATTGAAGCTGGATGAAAGTAGGCCTTGCCCAACCGGAAACCGCAGAAACATCGAACAGGCTTAACTTTGGTTTGATTCTACCTTCAGCATCCCTGGCACTGCCACTTACTCAGAGAATCGGGGGACCTATCTACTATTCCCCAAACCAACAAACCCAGCCTCACATTTCCCCTACCTTCCTCGGCGGACTCATCCTCCTATACCCACTCGTACTGCCATACCCTCTCTTCCTCATCCCCATCGACAAATTCCCAATCCCCGTCCCAACCACATCAACCAGCTCAGTCGATGGCACTATATACGGTTGCACCTTGTTTCGAACCATTGTGCGCTGCTCGAAAGCATACGCGAAGCCGATGAGAGAGGCTTCGCTCCAGGCGGGGCCGATGAAGGAGATGCCGAAGCTGTTGTATCTTTTTAGCACTCGAACATTCTACCTATACTTCAGCAGATTCGTGGGGTTGCTTACGGAATGTTAGGCCCTGTTTCGACGAGCGTGCCTCGCTTATTCCTCACGACAGTCTCGTTGGCTGGGTAGAAGCCAAGGGGAACCGTTACGACGGGAGTCCCGACTAGAGCTGGGAGGCCGGGGGAGAAGTCGGTTGGTAGTATTAGGGCATCGAGACTGTAGTTCGCGAGCAAGCCTAGGATGCCCTGTGGACCAGCAACTTCCAGGTTGACCAGGTAAGCAGCCCAGAATTCGGGACTTGTGTTGTTGAAGCCCAGAGCAAGTGCCATGTCCCATACCCCAGTGTCACGATCCGGGTAATCTTCTGGTGGGAAGTGGTGCGTGAAACTGCTGACGTCTTCGAGGTTGTGCACGTTTTGGGGGTTGTATGTTAGCTGGGAGAGATATTCGCCTGGGAGATCGGAGACGAAGTCTGCTTCCAATACAATCCCTGATGAGTTGCCATTGATATATTGATCCAGAGCATAAGCAGTGATGTTCGTATTATCCACGATGGTAGCGCCTGCATGCTGGATCGTTGATACGGCGGCATTGAATGCATTTATCACCGTGTCATCTGGTTCCTGAGTCGGATCGATCAGATTTCGTGGGATGCCAATTCGTTTGCCTCTCAGGCTGGAGAAGTTGCAGGCTGCGACATAGTCAGGAGGAGTGTCAAATGGCTGTGCCAACGTGTAATTGTCAAGGGGATCTTTCCCAGCAATCGCTTGCAGGACGTATGCTGCGTCTTTGACTGTACGTGCCATTGGGCCTACGGTGTCTTGTCGTTGACTAATGGGAATGACAAGGGAACGAGATGTCAGTCCCACTGTGGGTTTGATACCTACCAAATTGCTGACCTCGCTTGGGCTGAGAATACTGCCGCTAGTTTCCGATCCAAGAGTTGCAAAGGCAAGTCCAATTGCTGAGGACACGCCACTGCCGCTCGAACTACCAGAGGGATCTTGTTCTGGATAGTAGACTCCAAAGGTTTGGCCACCATAAGCACTCCATCCGTTCGTGCTGTTGTTGGACCGGAAATTTGCCCACTGGCTCAGATTCGCTCGACCTAGAATGACTACTCCGGCAGCCCTCAATTTCGTGGCCAAGGTTGAATCTCGAGGCACTTTTGCACCGTACAAAGCGAAGGAGCCAGATGTATTGTTCATCTTATCGTTGGTTGCAATGTTATTCTTAATGATGATCGGCACTCCATGTAAAGGTCCTCTGGTGGTGCCATTTGCTCGTTCTGCGTCGAGTTCTGCGGCTATGCTGACCGCATCTGGATTAATCTCAGTAACGCAATTGAGAGTGCCGTTAACCTCCTTGATCCTAGCGATGTATGCCTGGTTATGTGTATGAGCAGTAAACTCATTTTCGAGGTTTGGTATCATACATTGACGAGATCAACGCTTGTGAACAGGCCGCTCTCAAGGCCGGTTTCAAGCTCTTCTAAGGTGACCTCTATCAAGGCTGGAAACCCTGATATGGATCCTGCAGGATAGCGAGTCTCAGCTTGATTGTACCGAAAAAGGAACAACCTCTGACCTATTTGGTTTGGGCATGTCTGCCCGTACACTAGAGATAGGAAGACGAAACAGAGCAATGAAACAATAGACAATTGTAAAGACATTATTCCGATCCTAGCCAACAACACATTCGGAGGCAATAAAACAAGGTTTCTGAGACATCGAAAGGAGCCACACCCACCGTTTATATGATTTTTGCCATTTCGATAAGAAGTTCTCACCAGTCAGCATGGGATTTCTCCACTTTGTCCGCGTTGGGAAGTTGGGAAACCCATGCTCAGGAACCGAGCCAACGTCATCAACCCTGTTACCACTGAACTCTTCGACCTATGGAAACATTAAGCTTAGCGCACGAGAAAGATCTTCAGCTAGCCACGAGTATGGGTGATAAGGCTGTAGATTTGCATATTTTCCCAAAGAGGCAGTTCGTTTCCAAATCTGATGACGGAAAGTACTGAGCTCTGCATTGCGACTTGTAGGCTCGCATGGCTCCGCCGATGTTCGGTAACTCAACGTCTGACATGGTGTTTAATGATATCTCCGTCATAGCAGACCAACCCCATGCCCAATGAAGGAATGAAGGTAGTCGCCAAGACCTGACCTCGGGATTCTTTCCGCCAATATCTCATAGGGCTGCATGTTAGTAAGCTCGACGCTCATCCTAGTTGGCTCCTCGACGCTCAATTCAGCAGTCAGGTCGCCTAATCGAGGTCCGTTCTAGTAATGGAGGGAGATGCGAGTGCGGGACAGCAGGATGCCAACTACAAGCTAGCATCTCCTGCAAAGACTTTCAAGAAACCTCCCCCTGAGAGCTCAGAGAGCATACGCGTACGAGGCCTAGTCATCTTCTCATTCTGGGCGGTGGTCATCCTCCTGGGGCTCCCAGTATGGCTCTGGACTACCTCGATACACCGGGCGAGTCTGCCCTTGCAGGAGATGCTGGATTGGGCCGATGGAAAGGTAACCCCAGGCGCTATTAAGCAGCATCAGAGATTGACGCGAGACCAGGCTTGCAGACCTACTTTCCCTCTACAGATAGCAATCGAAGCGCCCTCCTTACAAGACGCTGAGGCCACGCATCTTGTTCGACTGACTCAGCATGCCCTCGACGATTTGAACGAGTTCTCAGCCCATCATCTACGTCTACGACTTTCTAGACCCCAATCATCTTCTAGCCAGAAAAATGCATCTATATTAGACTCGCAATATCCTAGCTTCGACGAAGGACTTCAGCAATACGACGACACAGACAGGTGGGACGACTCGGCTTTGACCGTTAGGCTTCGTACCCAGGATGGCGCACAGGCAACTCGCGCAGTATTACCATCTCATTCCACGACCCTTAATATTTTCTATACCTCGAACCAGGTACCCTCGATATCATCCAGCTCTTCTGCTTTGGCAACTTTCATCGCGACTAAATTGCAGGACTTGTTTGCTGAAGAGCAAGCTATGATCGCCTACATCTTGAGTCAGTCCGCGGCGGGCGTCCAGTCCACAGTACAATCACCCCATATCACCCCGCCGTTACCTCCTGGGACAAGGGAGAAGCGATCAAAACCGAACAGATCTCTGAATCGCGAGCTGACCTCGAAAGTGGAGACCCGCATGACAAGATCCCTGAAGTACGCTCCTACGTACCATATCACGATATCTCTCTTTACTCCTTCTGCGTCACCATTAGCGTGGGAGATCGAGTCAGCGCTTGCCGAGTGCTTTACACCTTTACTGGATTCGATTTCTGCCGTCAGCAACTTTACGGTCGATACTCAAGTCCAGCTGTACGCTACGTTTTCTCCATCGGTGCATTCTCCCGAGCATGATGCAGAGAAAGGCGTCTGGACTCTTCAAGAGGAGGATCTAAGCGCTTTCATCAATGCCGCTGAATGGCCTCTGAGCCCAAGTATCGGAGCCGGTCCAACGCTGAACTTTGTTCTCTACGTACCTGATCCTCAGAATTCGCCACTTATGGTCAAAGGTAGTCGAGCATCTAGCTGGCTGATTCCGCAATGGGGTGGCGTTGTCATCCTTAATCCTCAAGATGCCAATTCGACGTTGAGTCAGTCAACGCTTTCGAAAGAAGCAATCCAGCCAGCACTTTTGACGTTCTCTCATCAACTGCTTTCCTTCCTAGGAGCGCCGCAGACCCCGCCATCTCTACCTCTGCAATTACAGACGCTGACTAGAGTACGAGCTGCTTCGCTTCTACTCTCTGCCTCATCGACGATGGGCTCACTAGCTAAACTCACTGTGACGCTCCCCTCGATTGCGATCCCGGAGACCGTTTCGTCAGCCGTCGACACCACGCTAACGCATCTTCGCAGTACATGTGATGCTCTAAAAGACGGCAGATTCACAGATGCCCTGGAGCATGCTCGCACTGCGGAAGCCGAAGCTGAAAAGGGCTTCTTTGAAAAGAGTATGGTTGGCCAGGTCTACTTTCCGGATGAACATAAGGTAGCGGTCTATCTGCCATTACTGGGTCCCGTGGGCGTGCCATTGATCATGAGTGCTCTAAAGGAGCTCAAGCGGATATGGGCTGCTCGGAAGGCAAGCGCAAGCAAATCGTCACTATAAGTGGTTGTTGTAATGGTACCTGTCCATCGGACCTCAAGGATACTGGCTCTACGGATCGGAAATGAGATTTTCGAGCGCTCTATCGCTCTACAAACAGATCCGAATAACCTGGCTTGAGGCTGCTCTGGTTCCACGCGTTGATCGACGCGGAATCAAAGACTGCCACTGTTAGCTGACAAGAAGGACACAGTCAGCTGGGAGTCATTCCACTCAAGACACTGGGCAAGGCGCCGTCACCTGCCATGAGCCTGCTTCCTAGATTTGAGGTAACATCCCTCGACGGCACGCTGCCTATTCGCCTACTCGACGACTAGTATGCACACCCTTTTGGGACGGCATCCTTCGCTGTGTGCTTCACCTCACCCATCAGACCACCTTGTTAGTCGCAATGACCAGGCGGAGCATTCCATCGGTCAATGCTCAGCGCGAAGGATCACTATGGTTGACAGCCTACTACCCACCTTTATCGTTGTATACCACCTATTGATCTATACGGCCCCTTGGCTGGACCATGTCAAGACGTTGGTGTCAATACTAGCCCGTGGACCTTGACGATGGCAGCTTTGTCGTTCCTCGGCCGAAGCGGTGAGGACTCCGCTGAAGTCTTTGGGCAATGGGGAGGACTGGAGGGTATTAGCCCGTTTGCGGCCCAGCAACTTCAAGAGCCGGAAGGCTGGAGGCAGGTACTGCTGTACCTTCACGGTGTAACTTGCGTACTTCACAAAACATTGCAGCTTTGTGTTAATTATTCGAGCTTCAGATATTTGATTTAAGCTATGTCTCCCCAGCTAGATACCAAGGCCACTCCCTAATGGAGTACCCATTAAGGGTGAGCTTCCCCAGCTTCTTGCTATATCCGTACCAGTCGGCTTGTTTGCAGGCTAATTCAAATAATCGTAATGTGGCCATGAAGCGTTGACGAAAGCGTAGCTGTGACTGGTCGCATGTATGTATGACAGCAGGCTTGACAAACAAGTTGAAACGCTATGCGACTAATGGAGCGCATGTTGCCAAACAACACCATTCATCGTTATCCCCACGATCGTCTTCTGGAACTTTTCCCTTCCTGCACCAGCCTGCGCTTCGTGTCTTGCCGTCCCGCTAGAAAAGTGCGTACCTAGGCAAGATCTGCTGCAAGGGGCAAGGTCTCGCAGTCGAAGCCACAGTCATGCATGAATTTTACGTGAAGGAATAACGTGTTCCTGACTCGCGTCATTAGGTAAATGATAACCCTCGTCCTAAAAGCTGCAGGGCCGAACATTCAGAACTGGGGTCTAATAATCCTTCCCAACATATCACTCAGCACTGTCCTCGTGAACTTTTCGCAGTGTGCCTCTTCCTTCGCTTGTCATCAGTCGCTCTGATTGCCCACGCCGCAACGGCCAAGGCCATCATCAGCCCCTTCAAATTCTTGTTTCTGCCATTTGAGTAAGCTGCTAGACCCTGTTGGCCGTCTCTATTCCAAATCGAAGCCAGTGTTGCCCGTCGCAAATCTCTCATAGGCCGAGGTAGAGCCGAACCTTTATGGCAATTCCCTAGGCCGGTGTCAAGTCGAGTAATCGAGACATCCAGGCACGCAGCCGCAAAGCAACGCGCCTTCACTTCAGGCCTCAGCTGAGCCCTGCTCACCCCTCCCAACGTCACCAACTCGACCGATGAGATCGACAACTCACCTGAATCAATTCGAGCAGCTCATGGTCGCACGTTGATACTGTCAACATCTTCGGCCGGCCTTCTTAACGTCCTGACTACCGACGTTGATCACCCACAATGTCAGGAAGGAGCGCCTACGTGCGCAAACAGAACCTCGCACAGGCCGACAAACGAGCTTTTCAAGAATACAATGAATACTCCTTCGAAGACCCATACCTCTGTGGCCAAGCCGGCGACCCAATGTCCTTATCGAGACCGACCTTGTCCACCAACGGTTCCTATGCAACTCCCCATTCACGTCGGCGATCGCAGTCTTCAGCCAGCAGCACATATGGCTACCCTCTTCCACACATGGCTCCGCACATGCGCAAACCTCGCCCAATCATCGTTGCTTCGGCAATTGAGAAGAGTGACTTCAGAACACATCTCGATGGCATGAGCTCGCATCTGAGGGGGAAGTTGGGTGGATTGATCAAAGGGAAGAAGGACAATAGCGCAGAGAAGGCGAGACCACAACCAGGGACGTCTACTGCCAACTCCGACTTTGGATCTCGGAGTGACAACTTCACACCATCGATCGGTGCGGTGCCTTCATTGACGGCAAGCACTACTCCTTCAGAGGCTCAGGATACTTACTCCACTGGCCACCACTCGCATTCGACGTGTGCGCCACGACAGAGGCAGCAGCAAGAGTCTGTGATTCACAAGATACGGAGGTTTGAAGGTGGTGGGAAATTGCCTCAGCTTGGGTGGAAGTCCCTGTCGAATGTAGGAATAGCCATAATATCTATTCAGGGATGACCTGCTAACGGGATACAGAATCCTGAACTATGGGATGAAAATGGAGACACTTTCGTCTATATGTATATGCGAGGTTCCAGAACAAAGCCTCCACCCTCGTTCCGTATCAATTCCCGAGTCATCGAACAAAGCGGATCCAAACATTTCATCAATATGCTATATAATGTTTCGGAGCCCGACGGCTGGCCCAAATTCTATCCCGACGACCCCATGTCAAGGAGTCCATCACCGGGTAATGTTGGTATCTACGATGGATATGGATCTCCGGTGCGGTCTGAAGATGAGGATGTTGATGCCATTCGACCACTGGGTGTTTCGAAACGGTTCACCCCAAGAGCTCCAAGGGGCGTCCGACATGAGATTTTCATACCCTGGCCAGGTGCGGAGACAGGGATACACTCGACCATATGGCACATCACCACCCGTAATTTCTTCGCAGTCATGTTCGATGCTAGTGCACTCGTTGGTACAACACTTCACGAGGCGATGAACAAGTTGTTCGAACGTATCGCAATGTATCCCGACTATCTGGACAGGAATGTCAGCAAGGTAGCTTGGATGACAGACTACATTGTCCGTCATGAGTTCGATGATGTCCGAAACAACCCATCCTATGCAGCATCACTGCTTGCCTTCAGCGAGCAGTCCAACGTGCAGTGGAGAGAGGGTTACATCGAGGCGTTCGTACATTGTGTGGGCATGCTAGATATGGGCCTCCAGACGATACCGGAATGGCGCTACATCACACCTCACACGAAGATGTTCTTGCAGAACGCAAACATGGAGATTGAGGAGAGGATACACCGTGCTCAGGGGTGGCTTTTGTCTTTCGATTTCAGCGAAATGTGGCCAACGACTACGGCTCCAGCCTCCGTTGGGCGAGGCTGCTTTGACAGACTACGAAAGTGGCTCTGCAAGTACTACGAGAACGCGTTTTTGCATTGGCCGCCAACCAACGACCAAACCTGGCTGACCCGTGACATGGTCATGCGTCTCAAGAACGATTTCCACGGCCTATACGACTACCTGGTTGACCGTGATATCATGTTCGACGGCACAGAGTATCGTCCGGGACAGAAATGGGTCATCACCAGCCGCTCAGGTCAGAGCTTCCGCGCCGACTCCTTCGAACTCCCCTTCACCGACATCCTCCTTGGCTGGGACAAGACCAATGGATTCCCTCATATACCTCATCCATACCCTATATGTCCTACATCGGTCCCCGTCCAGTCCCAGAAGAAGACCGCCTTCATTCCCTTGAAGAAGCCAAGCTCCCCACAAGACCTACTCGCCCAATCCCGGCGCAAAGCCCTCTCCTACGCTGAAGCTAGCAATGTCTACACCCTACGAGATCAATACATGCACACCGACCTCGTCACAAATTTCATCCGCTTCGAGCAAAGCGATCAAGTCGAGACTCTCGACCCGTACGAAGCTCGCCGAGCGAGATGGCTCCTCATCTACGGCATTTTACAAGTTCTCGCCACCGTCTCCGTTGACAGCCCAAATCTTCGCTTCAAAGAAGGCGCTCAATACCACCTCTGCCCGCAGATGAAAGGTGTCGTACCTTGGGCCGAGCGCGGTGCTCCCGCCGAAGAGGAGGCAGAACACAAACGCAGCCACTGCTGGGTCGTTGCCGACACTTGGGGACCCGTCCTGCCCAAAGCCCGTCCCAATGCTCATAAACCCATCCTATGGGGCCAATTTGGCGACGGCCGCTCTAGAGGCGAGAGCGTGGATTCCATGCCTACGATGAAGAATCCAGGACCTAAGTCTCGAGATCTCTCGAGCATCGGGCGTAAGAGAGCAGAGGAATGGGTAGCCAATAATGGTGGCCCTGGAGCGGGTGATAGCGGTTTGGGCGACATCGTGAGTGATGCTGGGATGACGAACGCGGATACGGAGGGTGGAATGAGGACGATTAAGAGTGAAAGTGGGGGGAGTGGCGAATATAGTACTGAGAGTCAGCAAGAGGCCGCGAGGAGAAGGCGGGCCATGGTCCATGGGTTTACTGATTTCCAGGTACCTACTGAGTGGTGATGAAACTCTGCATAGTGAGGCCGTGAGGAAGGAGGTCGTGGTGCTATACCAGAGGCAAAAGAGCGACTGGTGTGCTAGGGTGAGGTGGAGTGAGGGATCAGCAAGTGATTGATGTGCCATGTGCTCGCGACGTGGGGTTTTTTTCCTTCTGTGATACCAAAGGGCCCAGGGTCTATCTACTCATACCGGCGAACTGTGAAACGGGGGTAATGTCTATTCTTCATTTCTCTTTCTCATAAAGCCTCGGGGCCAAAAGAACGATTTCGATCGATGAATATTGGAGAGTTAAGATGGTAAAGGTCAAGGTAGTTTATATGGATTGAATAGGTGCAAAATCTTCTCGAGAGAATACTTCCAAGTGCGAAGGAGGTAACATGCGCCTTTGCAACAGCTAGAATCCGGTTCAATTTTTCCGGTGAGATTGAACCAAAAGCCTGGTATTTTTACTAACCTAAGATCGGTAGGAAGATTGATCTGTAAACGAGGACTTTAAATGAAGAGAAAGTGAATTTATTACCAGCGCGAACGCCGGGTAGCAAAAGTGAGATGAGGTTACACAAGCTGGCTTGATCTTCACACCTCGCTTTCTGTCCCTCCCTCATGATCGTCTGTGCCTTCGTACCTCAACGAATAACTTATGAGTACTCTCAGACTTACAATCCTCAACAACAACTAGGCGTCCAAGTAGCTCAGTCTCCACACTGCAACGGGAATTACCTGAATTTTCAAGATGACCACTTCTACTTCTCCTCAACGGACGGCTGTTCAAAGCTTGCGGTCCCTCACCCCTTATGTCAATTTTCAGCGACCCACACTGAAGGTCTCACACTCACATCCGGATCCATGGTCAGGCATGAAAGCTGTTGGCTCTCGTGACAAGATAGACGATGCACCCTTTACTCTTTGGGATGAGGCTGTCAATGATTTCAGAAATCCTTCTAAGAAAGAAATAGCGTGGATTCAGCAGAAATACTCCGCTTCCTCAATCTTTTTCCAGTGGCCAATCATCTCCATCACCACCGATACATCACCAGACCCTGTACCTCTCACAGTTGCAGGAGTAGCGGCAGTCTTCACTCCAATCGAAGATTACAACCCCGAGCCTATCCTTGTGAATACCATGTACGGCGGCCGTCACCAGCCAGATCCACTACCAACTCTGAGGATACCCAATTGGACTTTACCAAGCAGAACCCAGATAAAGGATGTCGCTAAGGCAATTGGCAGCTACTCGAATGTGAGGTCAATCACGTTCATGTGCAATTACCTTGTTGCAGAACTCGCAGTCGATGACCGAGCCTATACCAACGGCTCGCTTCCCAGACGTGTAGCAGGAGTCGCAATATTTTATCACCACAGCGATCAAGATTTCTGGAGTACCATGGAGAACCAGGCGAGAGGCAGACTAATCGACCCTGGGACAGGCGTACAAGATACAACAGATTATCTGGTCCACGACACTGGAGATCTTTGTCCCGGAATTAGACTCGAATCAGCATCAGTCAGCACTCAGGGCGAGTACGCAACAATATCCCGATCGACATCAGCAGGACTTCTTTTGATGGGCAATCATGGCCAATTGAGACTTACAGCAGCCAATCACGGCTTCTCGTTCCCTGATCGATCTATCCTGTCAAACGAAGTGTACCACCCGTCCCACAATGACACTAGGATAGGCGTGATCGAGGAACGCTGGCCAAAAGAGGATGTCGCATTGATCACGCTGGACCCATCAGTACGCTTCAGCAACAAAAATTACTTCGATGCCAAAGAGCCCCGCCGACTCCTGGGTGGGGACCAGGTGATCTTTCAAGAATGGTACGTGGCCGATGGCATGTCCACGGGCGCTGTAGCAATGTTTGCCAGAGGCATCAAAGCGGATTTCCAAGTGCCTCGAACACCAAACTTACCGTGGGATTATACCGTATTCGACAACATCAAAACGATTTTTCGGACAATTGGGGCTACTGGCGGATCTACGAAAGATGGGCTTTGCGGGGCTCCCATTGTGCAGGATGACTCGGACGCAGGAGGTGTTGCAGGTTTCTTTCAGCTAGCTTCCACTGACTATGCTCTTTCTCCACACCTCGACGATATCGTAGCCGCTGGGTGGGCTTTGGCATAGGTGGTTTTTCACGGCTCTGTTCAGGGTCGGTCATTCACCTGCTGGTTTGTGAAAGGTGTTTCGTGACAATTTGTAGTAAGCAATGGAACCTAATGCCAAGTACCAAAAGGAGTGCTGGAGTTTGAGTGAGCGGAAGGATTTGGTGGGCAGGTCGGCCATAGAGGGAATCTCGAAGATAACAACGGCTAAGAGGAGCATTTTGAAGGATGTGGATACTGCGAAGTATGCGGCTCAGGCAGCGTTTGATGGCGAGGAGTGGGATGATTGGGTCGTGGTCTGAATATACCATTTGATTTGGCACCAAGCGATGAAGGTCAGGGAAGAGAAGCGTGCTCAATGTGGGAACTGTACAATCGTGGCAGGCACTATCAAGCCATCACAGCTGGGTGGATGTCGGCCATTCCGAGGGGGAGGAATATTGGGTCAGGATCCGAACTGATCTTTGGTCTCGGCACCAAGGCGTGACTTTTTTTACGTTGGGTATAGGGCTGAGAAAGGCAGATGGACTGGGGCAGCATGCAACGAAAAGAGGTGGTCGATGTTCTCTTCATGAAAAGCCTTGTTGCAAATTTGTGGTGGAGAGATTTCTCCGTGGCAGGTTTCGACCGTTTGTACTCCCCTTCCATGCCGTATGCGATATAGTACACATTTCACCAAATCTCTATACAACCCTGGTCCCAAACTTGATGTACAAGCTGACATCTCCTCGTCGCTTCACCTTCTCACGTTCCAATTCGCTGCCGGTCTCTGCGACCCAACAGAAGCCTCGAACTGCCCATTCCTCTCGACTACATCCCAATCGATATTATCCCACCAATGCCCCAAGAATTGTTTCTTACCCGCAAAGCCAAAGTCCCTGAGCCACACATGCTGCCACGTATTGACACACATCATGATCTCGATACTCGCACCTCCAGGAGCCGACTTCTCCCCTCTACCGCTCCTCGCGCCAAAACTACCGGCTTGCAGACTCGTATTGGTATCACTCTCCTGCGCCCTATAATGCGCTCGCGGCCATGGAGAGCCAGCAATGTACGTCGTCAAGATGGCCAACTCGGGCCCGCCAATCTGACTACGGTTGTTGCGCTTGACGAGCCAGACGAAGCCGGGGCCGAACATGGCATTTGCCGTCGCGATGAAGGTCTCGCGCAGGGATTCGACAGAGCTGAAGGAGCGTTCGATTTTGGAGATTAGAAGGGGCGAAAGGGGGCCGGGGTTTGGGGACAGGGCCGAGAAGAAGCAGTGGTTATTCCAGGCCATGGAGGCGTGATTAAAGAGGGAGGCGGAGGAAGGGTTGCGTGCGTATTCAATGGAGATGTCTTTGGTTGTGCGAGTGAAGTCTTTTGTATCTAGGGAAAGCAGCAGTCAGCTTCAGATGGCGTGGGAGGCATTGCAGGAAGTCATGTGTACCAGCCGTCATGCTGTTCAGTCTCTGGACAATGTAGCCTTGGTACTCCGTCCACGCATAATCGTAGGAAGAGGCCGTAAGCATCTTGCCGACGCCATACCGGCCGAAGTGATCGTCATGGGTGAGCTGAGGTACACGATGAAGGCGCCGCCGTTGCGATTTAGGGTTATATAGACATTGTGTCTATTAATGGGTCAATTGGGGGGGGTACGCTCAATGGAAGCCTGTCAATCTTACAAGCACCGAGGCACGGCACGTTCGCAGAGCTGTCTGCCGCCGCAAAGGGTTTGACAGTATCATAGAAATCGAATTGGTGGTATTGCAGAGGATCTAAATTTACTCGACCTCATGACTCCATTGCCAAATAATTCTTGACGCTAGTCTCTGTTCAACTAGCGCGACTCTTCCCGAGAGACCAGTCAAACATCACGTCCAACGAACAATCCTTCCCTCTCTCATACATAACCGCCCAGACAACATTCAAGATGTTTCATGTGATGTCTACTCCGGAATCTGCGACAGCCTCTCAATGCTAACAGTGGTACGATAGTGCTGAAACACAACGATCTGTTCTGGCCAGTGCTCCGTGAAGTATGCCACGGCGCGTGGGGCCTATTTGCAGGCCTTCGTGAAGCCTCAAGATGCTCGTTATTGCTAACAGCGATGGCAAACAAAACCTAGCCCTCTTTCCTTTCTCCGTCTCCATTTTCGCAATAATAGTATCTTTGATCTCCGATATATGCTAAGCTGGACTTGCATTGTCTTTCCCTTCTTTTCCTTTGATCTACTGACTTTCTCTTTATGACTTGATTCTCTTTGGTACTCCTGCAGTCTCATCACTTCCACTGCACAGCCTCGCCACCGCTCGGTCATCATTCCCAAATTCTATCATCCTGCAGATCGCCATGGGTCGTTCTACCTTCCTCAAGCTCACAGCAGTCTGCCTCATCTCCTCTACCGTACCACCGGCGACAGCACTCTCCGCGGCGGTACGTGCTGCACATATGATGGGCCTCTTCGAGAGAGACGTGAATTCGTGTCCCACATCCAGCACAACCACCTTCACAGCATGCAACAAGCCTGGATTGCCCTCCAACTTTTGCTGTCCCTCCAGCACGAACTGCAATCCTTTCAATGACAACCACTCCGCAATCTGTTGCCCGACAGGCAAGGACTGCTCAACCATTTCCACCATCAGCTGCGATCTTACCAAGCAGAATGCGACAGCATATCCCACGAGCTTGATCTATACCACAAATCTGTCAGGCGTGATCTTGCCATCGTGTAACGGCGCGTGCTGTCCTCAAGGCTACGAATGCCAGGGCTCTGATTGCGTATTGGTCAGCGCACCATCGAGCACGAGGTCGGCATCTGCTCCCAGCTCTACATCATCTGCAACCAATACTCCGACGAGCTCTAGCGTGGTGTCAACAGTATCAACATTCGCGCCCGCCTCTGGATCCAACAACTCGGTGGCGATTGCTCACTGTAACGCTTTCCCACCCACCGCTGTCATAGCTGGCTTCTTCCCTGGTGTGGCCGCTGGAATCCTACTTGCCCTTGCTGGGATGTGCCTCTGCGGCCATCGGTCGAGAAAAGAGCGTACGGCTCAAAGCTCTCCCGACATCTCGAGCGTCGCAGCATCAATCTCCGACCCGATCTACAACCAAGGAAACGGAAGAAACGAATTCTTGCGTCGACAGCGAACATCTGGTTCATCACGAACGTCACGAGTTCGCTCCCTCTTTTCGACAAGCGGTACAATGAGAGGCCTACGAAGCCGTAACGCGCCTGTTGATGGCATCGGGAGGAGCATACCACCTGTACCGCAGACTCCAGTCGCTCAGCGCTCGCCAGAGTCATCGCTGCATAAGGAGCCGAGTATGGAGAGCATCAAGATCTACAGCCCGCCAGACCAGAGGCTGAGGCCGGATACCACTTTCACGGATATGATGACGAACGCAGGTTTTAAACCTGGAGATCCATTTGTTCCCACGAATTACATGGGGAGTCCAGGGAGAGTGGACCCTAGGAGTCGGGACATTGGCGGCGTGTGACGTACTGTGCTTGCGTCGAAGTTAGTTCCTGCTTTTGCATACATACCCTCTCTTAGCGATTTGAGCGTTTTATCTCCTTGCAATAAATAATTTGTTTCTTAAACCTCTTGTACCGTGCCTCGAGTGATTACTGCAATGCTTTAGGAATAGGAACTTGTGATTGGTGTAGCATGTCTGAACGGCCCCAGCTCATAGTATGCTTGACATTCGGTTTACCACTGCTCTACTACCGCTAGACAGTCAAGTTTTCCGAAAAACATGACTTCTACATAGCCCTTTTACATTGCCCGCTCTTTAGACTCCAGACGTTTTGAATGTTTGATTGATGGTCTACTCCCGCGAAGTCCACCATCTGCGTTTGTTGCAGTAAATTTGCATTGGACTCTTCGACCTGGCAATCTGATACTTGTCGGGTATCTGAGATCTGGAGTTGACACAATCGCGCGACGCAGGTTGGGGGCAGTGCGCCTGTCATCCACGCGCTACAAGCGGACTGGGGTCCGCAAGCTCATACTATAGTCAAAAACGTGGGGATTCCTGATCTATTATTGACCTAGGCCTATAGTAAATCGCCAGCCTCCACGCTACCCCTTCCCACCTATGAAGATGATGCTACTTACGACTACCCTCCTCTTCGTCCTTGTCCTCCCTTTCACCCTCCCTTACAGTATCGAGAATTGCGGCCCCAACAAAGCCAATATCGAATATGCTATCACCCTCGCGCAAACAACGATGATACGTCCTCTCCTCGACGTCTCCCTTGGCACGCGCAGTACCCACGGCTACACCGCCATGTTCAAAGCCGACCACTTCAAAACTTCCATCCAGCAACTCATGACCAGTATCCTTCATCTCCCTCCCACGCCCATCCTAGGCCAGCAAAAGGATCCAATGTTTATATGTGTGACAAGTAATGTGGTACAGACATATAATCCGGGACATGATCCGTGGACGAGATGCCTGGAGCAGGAGGCTTTCTATGGCTTTTATGCTCAGGATACGCCGTGGGTGTTTCTCTGTCCAAGATTTCAGGCGCAGTTGAGACCGCAGCCGATTTTCAATCCGGGGGGCCCGACGGATATTTACTGCCCTATCGTGCAGAACAATGTCTTCGTGGGGCAGTCGAGCCCATTGGTACGGTATCAGAGTTATGAGCTTGTGCATCAGGTACGCAAAAATCGATCCTTGAAAGCCTGCTGACACATCCATCTTGTCATCCCCTGGTTGAAATAATGCTAACTTTGAGATTCTCCATAGCTCGCTCATTTCTACCTACAAGCCGCCAGTCTGACGGAAGAGACAACACCGAAGGAGGTGAAGGATTGGAACGCGTGCGTGGCGTTGGGGGTGGGTGAGGGGTGGGGCAGTCAGAGTTGTAGGAATCCGTTCAATCTGGTCTATTATGTTGCTAGTGAGTGCAGTATGCGGCTGAAGTTTGTCTGGAGATGAAGAGCTAATATAGTGGTAGTGGTGAATCAGGAGTGTGCGCAGTTTCCTAATCCTTATGCTCCGCCTTTCCAGGTTGGGGCCAAGATCAGAATCTAAAGTATGGGAGAGAATCGTTCGGAGTCGTAGCGGAGGGTATATAACAAGAGCTCGGAAAATTGTTATTGAGAGGGTATTGAAGAGACGCTGTTTTGGAGTATCCAAGTCCTACAACGGAAATAACTGACTAAGCATCACTAGTGGCCTGCGGTAAATCGGGCTGACAAAGAATGGTGTGCGCTAGAAAGGGTTCACTGCCCAGTCGGCCAAACCGCCCAGTAGGCCACCCTGCTCTAACTCCACCACTGTAGGTTTTGATACCATATCTTCGCAGGCAAAGTTATAGAAATTACCGATTTCTACACCTTTTATACCAAAAATTTAATTCATACTAGTATGGTTCGTAAGTTATGGTGACTTGACTGCTTATCCCTGAGCGGCCCCTAGAGCTAGACCCCGGAGTAGGAAAACCAAGATCTCCGGGTACTCAGCTTGGCCGACTGGGCGGTTTGGCCGACTGGGCAGTGAACCCTTCTAGAGGCATTGGCGAACCAAAAACATGGCGACCCAAGCACCAATTCAATTAGTACACGGTCCAAATTGACTTCTTTTTCGAGCTACTCAGTCATGGAACAGCCTCTCTGATAGCTCTTCAAATACTGTACAGCCGCATTTACAGGCGATGACGAGTTTGGACCGGAGCCATAATAAGATTGGAAGGCCAAATTTCCCTGGTAGAGGGCTCGTCTATAGGGCTGAGTCCCGCCGCCAAGCCAAACCAGCCCAATTACCACCAGTGGATGGGATACGCTCCAAAGTCGCTCAATCGCAACTTTGAAGCTTCCATGGCTCCCACAGTAAGTTAAAGAGCTTATCTGACAGCTGTTTACATTTATTCTAACATAGGCCGAGCGAAGGAAGGCACAGGTTAAAATCTTGTTGTGGCAAAGTATGCGGGAAGTCCTGGGGGCGCATAAACAGCTTGGGGCGCACAGTTCGCTTAATGGGTGCGTACGACTCCGTATATAGATTTGTATAGGGCTCTCACCAAAGGCTAAGTACCTAATTATACCCCACTATCGTCGGCCCCCTCGAGATCTTAGCTGTACGAGCTGGGGGCTACGAACCTGCTAGTGCTCTAGGGCATTCAGCAGAGCCAAATAATCTTACGTCGTATCGGTTCCTGGCCTACAGAGGATTTGTCCCCCTCTATTACGCCGGTTATTACGATACGATACCGCGTTGGTTGCTAGTCCTATAGAGAATTGGTCCCTTCCTATATAGAGTACCGGCTTCTATAACGCGACCTTCGAAGGCTAGGAGGCGTAACGGTAGTATATCTCCTACTAAACGGATTCGAATATTAATCGCCCTTCGTATTTACGACGACGAAACGTATTTCCTAGTAGGTATTTAAACCCTATAGCCTTTATATCGATATTCGACGTTACTCCCCGAGGATAAGAATTACTTAGGCGGTAGACGACGTATTAAATAAAAAAGACTAGTAGAAAGGGTTAACTATTATATTCGCGCGGCTCTATTAAATAATATCGATTTTTACTCTACCCCTATATAAACCTATTATATTTAATTCTTTATTTTAATACCTATTAAACTAAACTCTTATACGCGAGGCTTTAATAGTTACGGAAGAAGAGATAAGAATACCGAGGTTATAAATTAATTATAAATATTCGGATAAACTAGTTTCTACGTATCTTATATAGAGAATTAACTAGTATTTAAAATACTAATAAAGGGTATAGAAAGTAATAAATTAAAGATTCTTTTATATTAAATAAATACTAGAAGGAAACGAGTACTATTTTAAATTAAATATAGAATTATAATAATAGTATAATTCTCTATATACGCTTTAAATAATACTATAGATACTAACTTTATTTAATTATTATAGTATAAAAACTCAGCCTATTAAGGGCTAGGGGGTATAGAAATAAATAAATAAATAAATAACTCTACTATCGTCGCTATCGGTAACCGCTATTTATTTTATATAGATATTTTTAACCTCTACTTTACCTCCGCCCCTTTAGTTAAAGCCGCGCCGCCGCTAGCCTAAGAAGTAGATATAGTTATATAAATCCGTCTTTAGTTAAGAACTCCCTACCTTATCCGCTCCGCTAGTACTCGGGCGGCGATAAACTAAACCTACCAAGGTATAGGAGTAAGGTAAGAGCGAGTCGTAGCCTCGCCGGGTAAGAGTAAGGGGTCCTATACTAGAGGCGGACGGTAAAGCTAAGCCTTTTACCCCTATAAGGAAGCGATCTAAGAATAACCTTATCGCCGCTATAAATATAGACGAGCGGGAGTCGCAGGAGTACTAGCGGATTATCAACGCGGCGTTCTTAAGTCAATTCAACCAATAGTATATGGCGGAATACTGGGGTGGGGAGGCGACAGCGACGAATAAGAGGCATAAATACGGTGGACAAGCGACAGCTATCCCAAGGTTCTGCAGGGGCCTCGTTCGGAGTTAGGGTTAGGTCAACAAGGCCGAGGGTCGCCGAACCATAGGAAATATACGACAGCGATATACCGCGCTCTGCATTCATAATAGTGGGGTATGAATAGGTACTTACCCTTTGGTGAGAGCCCTATACGAACCTAAGTACCGAGTCGTGCGCCCCCATTAAGCGAATTGTGCGCCCTAAGCTGTCTGTGCGCCCCCTGGACTTCCCGCAAATTATGCATTTTTTAGAGTAGTCTGACAGCTGCCTTCCTTCTCTAACCGAATCTTCCAGCATAGCTTGTAATCTTCACCCGGCTTTCCTTGCAGTCATTATTCCAGCCTCACAGGACCGACCCTGAATGGATCTATCGGCTTGGGCTCCTTCTTCTGTAGCTGATCCAGAAAGCTAACACCCTCCTCGTCCTGCCAGTGTGTAAATGGCGATCGCCGTTGCCTAAATGCCTCGAGAAAGATGGCCAAACATCGCTGCTCAAATCTCTCCTCCTCTCCAACCTGAGGGGCCGGAGCAAGAAACCATAACCGTATCTGGTAAGCGTGTGGTTCCTGAAACACTGCCTTCAGCGATTTCTTGATATAAGGCTTTGGACTTCTCCATTCGTTTTCTCGAAAATGCTTCAAGACGTTAGGCCAGGCTGTGAAGCTCATACGTATGAGCCGTTGCTTTTCCCCGTTATCCTTGCACGCTGCCAAAACAGGAGGCACACTGATCTTGCCGATCTGAGGATGTTCAACCACACGATGGATTTCCAGGTCGTCCACCATCCAATGGCCGTTCATGTGATCGCTCAGGCACCATGCGACAGCTCCTTTTACCGTGCGATCCCATCCAGCCGGAATGAAGCCCATGTCCATCCTTGGAGCTTTATAGCGTCCTGCGTCGAAGGAAAGTACAAAGGCCCAGTCGTCCGATTTGGGGTCGAGGCTGCCTAGCACGGACCAATTGTTGACCTCAATCATGCAGCGTAAGTTTTGCCTTGGGTTTCGAATGTCACGGAAAAGTATGCCGTCCGACCGAGGGAAGGTACTGTCTCCATGACGTGGCGATACTGCAGCAGGGGCGTCCTGCTGTTCATCAACACTTGGTAGCTCTGTCTCGGGACCAGGTTGCTGATTCTCCATGCTGGGCTGATCGATCTTCGTAGCGATATGCAATAGGAGATCAGCTGCCTGCTTCATCAGCACCTGTGTAGACGCTCCCTCAGTTTGGGCCGCAGACTTGGCGACCGGCGGTTCCATCGTATGTGCATAAGGTTGGGCCATCTCGAGTCGGTGATGCTTGTTTGGCCATTCGTCGTCGCCATCGGGTTTGTAGACACCATCATCGGCCTCCACAGGGCTAACACCGACAGCTTCTACTACCTGCTCTTCGGTACAATCCGAAGCTCCCATTGGCCGTTTGCCCGTATTGGTGATCGAAGGACCTAGGCTCCTGTCAGCAGATTTCATAGAGCCACCAACATTTTCCGGCTTCGTAACTTCGAGAACCAGAACAGCAGGATCAGCCTGTGGCTCTTCGACCTCGCCTTCGAAGTGTGGAGGGCTTGGCGGCGCATATCCATGCAATTCTTCGACAGAATCGGGTCTCACAGCAGAGCTCGATTCACCTTGCACTGGCATGACAGAGCTGTTGCTACTGCCGTTTGCCTTGGAGCAGGGATTGTCTTTACCTGAAGACATTGAAATTTTAAATCTCAGACGCCGTGAGGCCGCCGAGAAAGGAGGAAGGGGGGAAGAGGGGGGAATTTCCAATTCTTAAACGCCTTGCGGCCGCTGAGAACGAGAGATGCACTTCCCCGCGGAGGTGGAAGGCGGGGAGGGGCGCCTTGAGGCAGCCAAACAGAGGAAGGTCGCTCAAACGACCGTAGTGGTGAAGTAATCTCGCGCAAGGGAATGCGTCAAAATATGTGGTTGTAGAGAAGGGGAAGCAGGAAGCCTTTGTTATGGTTGGTGGGCCGCGCTTCCTTAGCGTCTTAATACTTAACGCCAAAGACCGCACTGCTGAGATCCCAGTATGGATTTGTCAGATTACATCCTTGAGTCTCACTCCAGCGACCCGGAGACGCTCGAGAGACCCTTTAATTTCTCCAGTAGTGGCTAGCCCATCCTGACGACCATCATTCACGATGTCCTAGCCAACAAGAGAACGATCGCAGACACCAACAACGAGCCGACTCAACTCAAAGATCCTCGTCCTCCACAACACGAGCCAATACTTCACTGACGAATTCGCGACAAATCGAGACACTATAGAATACATCATTGGCAGCCCACCTTAGCTACCGTTTAGTCCCTCGTCTACGGGGCTCTCATTGTGTCAGATGAGCTTGCTAGAACGTGTCTTAGCAGATGCTGACGAAGCCGAAGAGGATCGGCATCATTCCATTGGCTTTAGATTGGCATATGTGTACGAATGATCGGCGAAATTCACCCGCCTTTGAACGGGGTGTAATCACGTATTGTGGGCCAAGCTACTTGTAAGATGAGAGGCAACATTGACTCTAATTCATTTCAACAGTGGGGTAGGAGTACTGCGGCAGAATATTAATTGGCTACTGAGTGGCGTTTATATCCTTTCTGCCAAGCCTTGTCTTCACTATTTGACCGTCCTATCTCATATAGCTGATCGTTGGCATCGTCATCAGGTGTGGAGTACACGAAAGCCGTGTTTATGTGGCGTGAGCGAGGGTGGCCATACCTCGTTCTAATTGAGTTCAGCATTTCATTCCTGCTGGACACCTCATGATATTTGGAACCGTTAGACGGCAAAGTGGAGACACCGAGGAAGACATGTCATGCGCCGAAAAAGCGAAGTTAATCTCGGAAAGGCTGTGACGTTTTAGAGTGACAAATAGAACTATGGGATCGAGATTGGGACAACCTTCACTTACCTGTGTGACTTATATAAAAGCCTAGGGACCTCTCGTAAATTTGGCCAAACTCTACCTAAACCAGTCAACATGACCTTTGTTGATTTGGTACTATTGGTGAACAGAATAAATATTCATAGGGGTCCCAATTGAGGGTCTGGCTGCGTCCGCACCCTTGGTCGCGATAGGCAGGGGATACGAGGCTTCTCAGTCAGCATCATGACACTCCAGCCATGCGGCACCGAGTAAGATGGGCCACTCAGTGTGTGAGCAGTGCTATCTCACCATGATGTCTTCCACTCCTGTGAAACATCAAAATACATTTGCTTTCCCCTTATCTCGCTAAAGAAGAATGGTCCATCGTTCGTTCTTGGCTTAGTCGTTGTGCATGTTCTACCTGCTTTCAGGGGATTGTTTGGCTGCTTTCAAGGGGACTATTGGGGTCAGTTTACCCCGAAGAGAAAATATTATCATCCTTCCGAACATCCTTTATGCTACAACCTCTTCCACTGGATCTATTGAGAGTGCCAACACTATAGTGTGTCCACTGTATAAAGGAATTTTCTATCAAGAATGCATGTATCTTCCCTTCCAGTGAGGCGTTCACTGTCAGCACCGATCATCCACTGACTTCATATTAAAACATAAATACCCTCTTGGCCCACAGCCATCTGTCTCCCCTACAACACTGTCGGCCTTCTACGCATCACCAGGTTGAACGTGAGCGCGAAGTGCAAATCGGGGTGGAACCATACGCTACATAAGTCAAGAGGGCGAACCATGATCGGTTCCTTGCGCGTCCGCTGGTTGCTGCACATTTGGTTGTCCATTGAAATAATACACACCGTCACCCTGATCTTCGGGCGATTGCTGAAAGCGATTTGTGTCGCAATGCGTGTGTAAGTACTGAACTCTTTCCGTCGCAGATTCTTCATGAATATTCGACCTCCAACTATGGGATGCTCAAGACCGACAACTCGGAGTTGAAGAAGTGATCTCAGAACCTATCTACCGGCATTAGCAAGCAAGTAATGCGGGTTCAAAAATATGCAACAGCATTTGAGGCATAATTTGCTTAGGCCACTTTGATCGCGCAGGCTACTCGCTCTCCCGTGACCAATGGCTCTCGAGGGTTCTTTTTTAATCCGTTCTGCTTATAACGTCCTCGAACTCGTTGGCGGAGTTTCACACGTGGTAGTATCGATGTTGATCAACCGCAGACCTATTAATGCGTACGTAAAAGAACAAAGTCTCAAAGCTTTTACCGTCTATTCCTTTAATGTCTTCCTGAACCTTTCTACTATGTCATTGCAAAGAAATCCTATCTGGCTTTGTAAAAAGCAGGTATGGTGTGTCCATCCTGTGATTCTACGATCCTCTGCGCCTCTGAGTGTCTGGTCCAAAAGCATCCATGTCGTTCTTTGATCTCGTGTAGACCATTGGATACCGCGCGTCGTTATTGTGAATATACGTGGCAAGGAACAAGGTACCGCGGTACTACTAACACACATTTGGCTTGTGGAAGAGACTTATCCTTTGCTCAAATATACCAACTTCGGCCGACTACTTGACTTCAGAGACGGCGCTTTGTATTTACTACTCCATCGTAGGTGTTGCAGGGTGAGTTTCCTACTCTAGACGAGATAGCATGATCCCCTCAACTACCCTGTCAGCCTCTCCTCTTGTGCTGAGGTAGCTTTGTGCCTATCTGGCCACATGATATGAGACAACGATGAACTGGTTCATCCTAAAGCATCCCTGCGTTGTCGAGTTGCCCTCCGAATTGCTGCCTTAGATCGCTACTATCGTACCTTATTGAACTACTATTCTTCGTTAATCGATGGCTACATATACTTATACTACAATCTAGACTGTAATTCAAGACATATCAATATAAAAATACCACGCAGTCAACGGGAAATGAGACGCCAGCCCGTGAAAATACGCATATATCCGCCAGCCCAGAGAAACGCCTACAGAGACGCTCGCTATAGAGACGTCCATACATCAGCTAGCTATAGAAGCGCCCGTAGATCGCAGACTCTCGAAGCGCTCATCAAAGTACTCACACCAAAGCGCCAGTATATAGAAACATTGATATAGAAACGCTCACTGTAGACACGCCCGTATATCGGCCAGCCCAGTAAAGCGCTCACCACATCGTTCACTAGAAACTCACCGAAGCGCTCACCGAAGCGCTCATCAAAGCGCTCACCAAAGCAATCACCAAGAAGCGCCAGCGTACTACAGCGCTCACCAAAGCGCTCACCAAAGCGCTTCCATATGAATGCCAGCCTATACTAAAACACACCAAAGCGCCAGCAATTAGTCGATGGCTGTTGGAATGGGAGGAGACGACTGGTTGATTATCTAAGGAGGGAGTGGTCTATTTAAGAACTAGGGCTGAGTGCTGAACTCCAACAATGGCTACATCTGCCCATATCCAGAAATCGCAGTTTGGACTACATTTCATGACCTCTCAGTATAAAGATGCCGCGCAGTCCATATAACGGACACGTCACTCCACTTTGTTCCCCTGGACCGTCAAGTGCTACTGAGGTGCTCGATTCGTTAATGCGGGGATGAAATTTTTACCGGCACCCAAAATATGTTGCGGCTGCTACATCTTTAGTGATACGCATGTGCTCTGCGCCATTCAGTGCGGGTTGTCCACCATAGCGCTGCGCAAGACCTCGCATTTCCAATATGTTTGCAAAGCCTCGTTTGTCCTTAAGTCCATTGGCGCCGAACCTTCACCGAGGTCATTTTCGCGCTGAGTATATCAACGGTGATCAGTATGGTCTTAGTCCCTACAGCGACGCTGGGAAGTATTCTGCTCTTCTTGAAGGTATGCTGGCCGCTCCATATTCACAATATCCAAATAATGTGAGATCAGTCAATGGTGCCAGCAACGCGGGCTGTGTAGAACCAACGTCCCATTTCCGTCTCTGCAAAACATTGTTTGCCACTAAAGGGAAGACATCTTTTTAGAATCGCCTTTGGAAGGCGTATCTTGTTGCGAAATCACTTCAATTCTGTATAAAATCCTTGCTGAGCTCATCCAAGCCAATATCGGGTTCTTTTGATATAATGGTAGCTCGATACAGCCTAATCTCGTCATGAAGCCGAGTATTGAAGCATTTAAGAGGGTACAGGTATCAGCCGTAAAACACTCGCCCAGACGCCAGCTCGTATGTCCACCCAGAGGACCGTTTCCCGAGACGTCAGCCCTTGGAAACGCTATACATTCGCCCGCCTAAGGAGACGTCCACTAAGAGGCGGATATATATCTCCATTTACCAAAACGTCTGCCCTGATAACGACGTACAAAACCGCTTGACAAAACATCCAATTTCTCCAACCAAATCGGAAGTAAAAGAGATGGGAGGCACTAAGTCGAAAGGTTCTCTAACCATATCGGAGCTACAGCAAGTTGGGGCCACGGGATCTATTAAAGCCCTTTTTCGAAGTTACCAACTTGTTTTTGCAGCCTTTGGCGGTCCTCGGTATCCGAGTGCTCTCGTTATTTACTCGTAGGAGGTTTTGGAGATTGGCATTGAGTGCGTTCAGCCTACCACGCTCGTTCAGAAGGTTCTCGTTATCCTCAGCGATTCGCTTCTTAATGGTCTTCCAGAATTATTTCTCCGCAAGGTTCATACTCTCATTGCGTATACTGCCAATAGGACCCTGGGCTTCGATCAGATCCTCGGCAACTTGCTGAATCCGTACTTCTTGCTTGTTGTCACTATTAGACGGCCCCGGATTGTCGTTCATCGAGATTCTATTATTGGCTTGGAGTAAATCATCGCGTTCGTGGGCAAGGGTGATATGGCTACCACTGCGCACGACTTCGCCTCTCGGTTTGTCGTTCAGTCTGGAGAGACCGTCACAATAGGGTGCCATGAGAGCTTTATGAGAACAGTACACGAAACAGACTCGTCACTCGTACACCACTTCAGCGGCACTCGAGGGGCTAGAAAACGAGTATCAATGCCAGCCATTATCCTTGCAGCTTGCCAGTCTGTAGAGTCGGAAACCCGCAATACACAGATTTGACAGGGGAAAGAATTTTCACGTCAGCGCTCAAGAAGAATCGCTTTTAGGTAATCAATGGCTCTGGAGTGTACTCGAATGTTGCTGCTCAAATCGAGAGCGGTTGTGCAAAATATGACTGTACTTTTGTACTGGGCGCCCAAAACTGTATCTTGATCTGACACCAAGTTGTCCACCGTTGCGCACGGGGGCAATCAGAAAGTATGTAGGAGACCAGGATGCGTCGAGAGTTTGGAAGACGAGTGCTAGGTTGTTGGCTCCTGTAGAGAAGTGTTAGGGACTGGAAAATGGTGCCCAACGCGTTAGATTCCTAGCAAAAACGGAATAATAGCTAGCTATCAGAATATGGCGTATGCGGCTACGGGCGCGCCAGGCCATTCTTGGACTAGCTCCAGCAGCTGTAGAGTTGGAACCCCAAATGGGAGCTCCGACCACCCAGAAAACTTCAAATCGACAGCTTTTCTTGAATCGCTAGCGTGCCCATCCTTCCCCGTTCGGTCAGGCGCGATGGCGTTCCCCGCCAGTCTTGCGTGTGCATATCTCCATGCCTGTCTGCCTGCCAGCCTGCCTGCCCCAGCAGTCTACCTCGAATGTCTCCCATAGTACTGCCTTCCGGCGTCCTAGCCTTCTATCGGCTGCTGCTATAGCTCGTCGTACCGTTCATCGGTGCCCCAGCGGCTCATGCTCGTAAGTATATTAGCGGCGGTTCTTGGTGTTGTCAGTCCCTGCCCATCCTCCTGGCTGTATGCTCCTGGCGTCCTAGCCTTCTTTCGGCTGCTGGTGTAGATCGTATGCATCGGAGGTGGGTGGTGGAAAGGTCGAAGGTGTGAAATAGGTCCAGGGTGCCCGTAGGCGTAGGTGAAAATGCCTTCCCGCGAATTCGGAAGAGAGAAGCGGACATTCTAAGATCAGTGGGTCCAGTCTGGTCTTGAATGCTCAAGTAAGCGGAGTGAAGTGTTGATGATGTGGAAGTCGACCGAGCGAGAAAGTCACAAGATGACAGGATTCTCGTTAGACCAACCGGGCCAAAATTGTAGCGTTGTCATGGGTAGATACGACCTAGTACCGCTCACCATGTACTAGGAGGGGTAGCTATTTACTATCTCAGCGACTGGGATAGGGTGCTGAACGCCTTGGACTCCTGGTATAAAAGGAATGATAGCTACGAGGGTTGAGTAGATATCAGAACGGGCAGATTTGGTTTGCACCAAGCCTTCGGGCGCGCCAGGCCATTATTGGCCTAGCTCCGGCAGCAGCTGTGGCTATGAGGGGACCCCCTGAGCCAGCCCCTAAGGTGTCCCTAAGCTGCTCCCCGAAACCCCCTTAGGGCCATCCACAGGGCAGCTCCCGAGGCCCTAATTGCAGCGTTATTTTGGCGATGGCGTGAGTATGTAGGACCGGAACTGTCCTGTGCACGATAGCTGATTACCAGAGAAGTATGCAGACTCAATGCTTCGATACATCCGTAATACATGCTAGGGTGTAGTAATGGAGAATTTTGTGACATAAGTTTCGGATTGATGGCCCCAATGCTGTAGATATAATAGGCAATTGTTACTATACAGGAAATTCATATCTGTCACCCCACAAACACCCAGCAGTCAAGGCCCCCATCACACTCCTACAGTCGCAACAATGACGGAATCACAGGAACATTGCTCAAGGAGAGAGACAACTTTGTATAATGAGAATATCGTATTCCATACATTGGTGCAGACATACTTCAGCCATTGGGAGATGCTGGGGCCAGGGACAACATGGCGGACGCCGAAACTTGTACTCTGGAGTAGTCTCCAGTGGTGTAGGGAGTCCAGTGCTCGAACAAGGTGCAAGAGAGTAGATGTGTGTCCTGGTAGAGTCCATGGTAGGCAAAGCAAGCGATGACTAGTACAATAGCCCATCAGGCGGCAGCCGCTAAGGTCAAGCTCAACCTTCCTAACGGGTCCAGAGCTGTGATAGCAATGATGTCATCGCAATAGGAGAGTCCTCTAAGGTTCGCCTGGCTAGTACATCATGCTCACCTAGTGTATGATAGTGCTACCGTCCGCTCCTGAATGACCTGCTCGGTCTGTTGGTAAAGCTTGTCGAGGTACTCCATCGCGGCAGCATCTTTAAGGATCCTTCCAACTTGTATCCCAGCGGAAATGAATTGTAAGACGTTCCGGTCATCCTTTAGTGGCCTTTCCCTTGGCTTTGTAGCATGACGCATCTCCAATGAATTGTCCAGCACAGTCGTTAATTCCTTAATCTGTCCGTTGTAGACTGCATGGGATGGAATCTTCCTTTTAGTAGCCAATCTCTTGAGCAGGTAGGCCCACTCGGTCCACTCCTTGTCCGTGGCGGTCTGCACTGCGGGCTTGTTCGGCTCCAATGGAATGGGAAAGCGGTACAGGGCAACAAAATCAAACGCACACTGTGACAGACGCCGATTCACTTGAGTCAAGACATCGTCTTGCTCTCCGTGCTCAAGATGAATTGGCAGAAGGGGGAGATCTCGCTCTCGGTGGTCCGGTGAGCTTCTTCGAGGCTTTTCTAGGTATTGAATGGATCCCTCAAACTCATCGCGACCTCCACGGCATCTCTTGGAGCGCCTTTCATCTCCTTGGAGGCTAGGGATGGTGATGGTGTTTCTCTTGGAAGGATTTTCTTCGGTGTAGTCCATGCGGTCCGGTGAGAAGGAACTACTCGCGTCATATGCCCATGGGGACATGCTGGAGGAAGTTTGGGGCCGATCCTGTTGCCCTGAGCGAGAGATCGATCCTGCATGGGATCTGAGTGATCTATAGCCAGGACTGTTGGAGGAGAGCGAGCAGGGAGCTTGGAAGGTAGATGGAGCCCGAGGAAGCTTACTGGCGCCTGGGCCGAGGTTCATTAATGGGTCCTGAGCATCGTGTGACCGTCGTCCCGCTGGCGGAGGCATGTCCGAAATGGGATCCAAAGCGGAGGAGTACTCGTCTCCTGAGCCAGAGCCGGGCCAGTATTCACGGTACGATGGGTTCATCGATTGGAGAAAATCATTCGCTCTTGCATCGGAGCTTGGACGGTCCTCCATGCGACTGTAGAGAGAATTCCGGGACGGCGTGCCACTTTCTCCGGTGGGTGCAAACGGCGCAAAGCCATGATCATCAGGATGCGGGATGGTAGTGCTACAGGATTGTCAGTGAACAGGCACGATCTCGACTGTCGTGGCTGAGGGCAATTGACCTGAGTGGGAGCCCGCAGTATGGGTCACGAGAAACAGAGATGTTCTCTCCTCTTCGTCCCGCTCCCACCCATCGATCTGAGTAGTAACCGCCTCGTTGTGGCATTCTAGCAGACTGAGTGATCAGCATCTCCGAGACAGAGACTCGAATAAGGCAATTGAATAAGTAGGCATTGCAAGAGCCTCAAGGATTTTTGGGGTATAGACATACTGTTCGACGTAGCGCCTTGATATTGAGATGCGATTCTACTCAACGACTATATCTCGGATGCAGCCATCCTTCCCATGCGCGCAGAAGGCGTTCGCGTGCGTGAGCGCTGATCTTGACGCCCGATGCTAATGTGAAGAACCGCCTTTGGCCAAAATTGATTCAATAACTTCAGGGATGGCATTAGAGGTAAAAGACCCTCGATGGCGATCTTCTACGAAATCGGCTTCATCTAAGATGAGATGACGCCCAACCAAAGTTGCAATGATCGAATCTCACACCGCCAAAGTAGAGGTACGCATATTGATGGAGTAGCCAGTCAGCTGGCAACACCTTATGTAGGGTACAAGCCTAGCCAATTTGACTGCTAAGTGGCCAACCAAGACCCCGCCAGAAAACGCGGCAATGTGAAAAGAGACCAATGGAGAGCGTAGCTTATAGGTATTACAGTAATCAAGATCATTCACGGCTGTCCGAGTGAGGCCGGTGGCATCTCCATAGAATTCTGTATGTCAAGCTAAAGGTTCCAAATTTGAAACAATATTATCGTTGGATTGGGCACCTATGAAAAGATAGGGCGTTGGAGATCGACACTGGGAGTTTGTTCAATGTGGAGCACATTCAAAGCACTCCATCCTGATGCATCATTGAAGCTGATTTCTTCACCATTCCTCGAGCTGTAGAACAGCAAATTGCGGCATGGACTCATTTACTCGTGTACACGTTCATGACATTCGAATCGGAGCGTTTTGCTGTACTCTTAGTGCGTACTTCATCAGCAATAGTCGCGTCCCTCCGCTGTCATTGCAGAGTCTAGTCCTGGATTGGAGGACCTTATCGAGGCCATGCTTGGAAGCTTGGAGGGAAGTACAATAGTAGGGCGTTCTTTCCTACTGACTCGCTGCTGTGCGTTGAGTCTGGACTTTTGATCGCCATTGTCCATGGTGTACGTTTTTGATAGAGAGGGGGTTACGCCCGTGACAGCGAGGTTGTGAAGCCGCGGCTGCCCGCCCAATCTGCTCTTACTTCGGCAACTATAACAGTCCTATTGAAGCAACGAATCAAAAGTAAAGTATTCGAGTCCGGAGTGTGAGTTTCTGGGGATGGCCTGCAGAAGGTGGACGGTTGAGGCTGTCCGTGCGGCAATTGCTGCCCAATATCGCAGATCATTTCTACGACTCGAGAATATAGACGCCTCGCTCGAGTACCGCTGGAAAAGGTATAAGATCGACTACTGCCGGATCACGCGCCCTTGTTATATCATCATTGGGCATCCATTCGATTCACGTGATTATGTACAATTACTCGTAGAAGCAGCCACCAGTCAGCGCTTGAGCTGGTAGTTTTCGACAACTACCGTGAATGCATCACAAGACCAAGAATCTGCACTCCTGTTGCCCCCTTTCAAAGGCTACAGAGAAGAAGCTCTGCATCGCGAGGTAATGGAACAGGATACCGCCCAGTACCGCCAGGTGCCAAATGTTGTGGCTCCCTCCCACGTAATCAAACCAGCCATGCAACCATCTTTCGGGCACCTGAATGCACATTAGCCAACACCATCTTACAAAGTTGAATGACAAACTTACTTGGCCGGCATAGATGCAGGCACCGACGAGATAGACGGTGATGGATTTCATAATTGGGGCGTAGAACATCCATGCCCACTCAGGACCTCTAGTCCAACTTAATTGGAACACAGGAGCAAACCCGGTTGCACCAAGGGTGACGTAGAAAGCCACTCGAGCCCAATTCATGTCTGCTCGATTGAAGGTAGGATGCCAAGGTAGGATGACGCCTCCCACGCCCAGCGTTGCGGTGGTGACTATATAGACCCATCGACTGACAGGCTCGCAGTAGAAAGCGGTATATTCGGTCGTCATAATCGACGCAGCAATCAGAAGTGAAATGCCGGTATAGTCGACACAAGCAAAACGCTCCATCAGCGTCTGCTCCGAGATACTGCTCATTGTGTGCCACATGCACGAGCATACTAGACACTTGCAGGCTGCGAAAAAGAAAGCAGCGGCGAAGAAGACGTCTGTCTTGGTCGATTGAGAGAAATTGACTGAGGATGGGTAGAAATAGAAAGCAATAGAGATTACAATGACCAATCCGATGGCATGTGACCAGATGTTGACCGTCTCGTTCGAGAAATTGAACGCCGACTTGATGCAGTCGATCTTGTTCTCGGAGAATCTATAGCCTTTTGTGATATGAGGGTTCACGCGCCACGGGTGTGGAAGATCTTCGTAGGTGATGAGCCGCTGCTCCTTAGCTTTTGCGATCGCATGGTTGATGTTTTCTCTCAGCGTTGCCTTCGCTCGTCGGGCCTTCTCCATTCCTTCATCCACGACTTCTTTGGCTTTCTCGTAGCCTTCCTCTGCCATCCTCCACCCGCCGTCTATGATGTCTGATATGCCAGTATCGCGAACAGCCATGGCGCGGCTTTCTAGCTCCGACAGGAAGCCCTCCATCAATCGCATGCCAGCCTGTGCTTTCGCCTCCAACGTCTCTCTCGTAGGCAATGCGTCATTGTATCTGCTCTCCAGAGTATCGACCAGGATCTTTGCGCGCCATCTTCCAGCACCAATCAGCTCTCCCGAGACATGCGAACATGAGCCTCGTACAGCGTCGAGTGTGAAGTATGCACGGTTTATCGTTGCGTCAAGCTTCAAATTCCCGTAATTCTCTATCCAATCCAGTCGTCGCTCTAATTCAGAGATGAATAGATCGACTTTCAAGAATGTAGCATCAGGGTCTGTATCGTGGGAGTGCCTTCGCCATGGATGGTACGAGGAATGTCGCCGCCGCGAGCTAGGAGGGGATCCAGGTGAGACTGTGGCTGTTGTGTGGGCCAGTGATGGCGCATCGTGTGTCTCCAGGGTCAAGGAAGGAGTAGAGCAAGTCATGAGGAGTGTTTGTGAAGGCATAGACTGTATACTGTATAGAGACGGACGGTCTGAAGTATTTGTTTGTTGGGATGGCGGGGAACTTCGGTCAATTACTGAAGTGGGGTTTGCTAAGTACCATAAGCCGATTCCGATAAAAAGGCAAATATATATCAGATGAGAAACAGTCACCGGAGTATGTACAATGGATGTTGCACGTGAAAGAATGAAGTGTTGCAGTAGGATGGAGAATGAAGGACGCCCATTAAAGGCGGTCGCATCTCGAGGGTCCAGCCTTTCGCCACCCAAAGCCACTCTAGCTTTTTAACGCTATGCCATTGCCGTCCTAGTATATGCAAGCAATATGTCGAAAATGAGTGGACAATCTTGACAGCCTCGCATCATCTTAATCCTCGCAGATCATGCCATCAGCTGTTACTGACATGGAGACTAGCGATATAGTCACAGATCCCTACCTCCAATCTGTTCTCGGAACATCCATCCAAACCCGCCAGCAATGCATGAACCTAATCGAACTCTCTGAAGGAACGGCCGTTGCCGCATCGCAGACACCGTTCCTAGAGGACCAGCTTGGACTCTCAAAACAGCAGAAGCTGCTATACTCCTACCTCTCGCAATTGCGAGGCTTGAATCGCAATGCAATTATCAAAGTGAGGAACACAAAGCAAACAACAGCGGAGGCGCGGCAAGAGATTGATAGACTACATCTTCAACTTCAGAATTTGTACTACGAGGAGAGGCATCTCAGGGGCGAGATTGCGGCATGTGAATCATACGAGTGAGCCCATACTGTTGCTATAGAATTTCTCAGGACACTAATGGAACGGCCTCAGTCACAAGTACCAGCGATTACCCTTGGTACCAGTCGAAGAATTCCTCGAGCAGCACCCTGAAGAAGCTAACGACGATGAAAAAGCTCTCATGTTCGCAAGAATCAACCATGAACTTTCCGAGCGTGAAGCTCTAGAGCAGCAACGGCAGGGACTGCTGAAGCAGAAGGCAAGCTTGATGGCGGACAACAAGAAGCGGAAGGATGGTCTCGCGAGTCTAGACAAAGACTTAGAGACCTTTATCGATGTGAGTACTCTCGTGGTGATCTGACGCGTGGGTCTCCTTCTAACCTGCGACAGGCCGCCAAACCCATACAAAAGCTCTTCGAAGAAGATTACTGAATTAGATAAACTGCAAGGTGCCAGAGCCAGTGGCGGAGTATGAGGACACGATTTCAGTACCCAGTAATAGACGCATGATATCCGACTTATGACGGAAACAATCGAGTCTTTCTACTTTCCCAATCGTCAGGGCATTGACCAGAAAGCATCGGGACTTCTGAGTTCACGGCTTGCTTTGTTGATGAATAGTGCAAACGAGTAGAGCCATCAAATCAACCAGCATGGTTTTGAAATCGCCATTCTCTTGGTAAGGATAGCTTGTGGAAGAAGACTAGCCGAATAATTATTGCAGCGTCGTTGGGCGGCTATGAAAATCGCAACAATGAACTATAGGTCTCAAAGTAGGCCTGAATATCATTCGCAGCGTCAAGACTATTTCACTAAACCTATGTTCACGCACTTATACGCACCCGTTGAGCTCTCAGGATAGGTGGTAGTTGCGAGGGCTACAGAGCCTGAAAATCACAACACATGGAACACAGAAGAGCAAGGACTTGCTTATCAATGCTCATGATGAGCCGCGAACATGTAACTCATGGCTTTAGAGTAAGCTCAAATGCCTAGTCCTTGCGGAATCAAGGACACTTCGTGCTTTAAGCCTGGCACTCTGCTTTTCAGTGATTCCATTACTTCTGCTGCACAACAGCTAGTCTGCGCTCTGGTTAGAACGTGGTTCGTACAACTTTAGCCATTCTCTACTGCAAGATACTAGCCACCGAGTTCTCGCACAGGAAGTCCCTATCATACAGAATTCAATGGCAGATCCCACTGACAAAAGCACCAGCAGACTCCTCGAACAACTTGGAAATCTAGCACTGGTGCACTCGTCTTTCAAGCTTTTCGTGCGTCCCTGGTCTTTCTTGAAAACATATTTATCCGTCGCTGGCTATCTCGATGCCACTATGGAGCGCTTCTATCTGGGGGCTATTTGACCTCGAGATATGCGTTCTCTCGCAGTTTCTAGCTCTTCATTGTGGATGAGATACGATTGTTGTCTAGAGAGCGGTGCTGCAATGGTATACGAGGTGACGAATTTGTTTTGTTCAAGGTTGCTCAGTTACAGTTGGCCAATCAACGGGAACAAGGCGTCACGCTGGCAATTCCCCGTGGGAAGAGCCATCTATAGGCTGGTCAGAGCCAAAGCAACACCACTGTCTCGTTTCGAGTTCCCACTTTTCGCTACTTTTCTATGAAGCTTTATCATCTCAATCCTCCCGCTTGGCACTTCTCTCCACAATGCCCGACACCAATCACCTCCAGCTACGATAGCAGGCCGTCTGACATGTCGTGGCGTCTAGCATCTACTGGTTGATCAGCGCTATAGAGTGATGACGAACACGTGGCTCAGATGCTAGACTCGGCGGCTTCGAGCGGGGGGAGACTGCTAATGATAAGCTTCTACTTGAGAGTGCTAATCTAGCCTCTAGATTCATTCCAATAATGAGCTCTCCCACGGTGTTGGGACGATGAGAGCGATATGATAGGCTGCACATGACCAGAAAGCGTCATTTAGACTTCAACAAATGATCAAATAAGATAAAGCGCTGTACGTAGGACTTTGTTGTAGTGAAGCAGCTCAAAACAGCCAATGTTGGGGATCATATAACGAAACGTCAGCCAATCATTGCCCAGAGTTTACTGCGAGTCATGGCACTTTCGAGCAGAGCCGCTGAGGTCACTATTCGCTGGCCTTTGACGCTGACCTTCTGGCTTTCGTGCCTGAAGCTTGAGAGCCTCAGATCCAAGTATACAACACTATTCGTAGAAATTCTGAGTCATGGTATTGGCATCTGAAGGATGTAATGTTTTCTCGCGCGCTTTCGTGCGTTGGCAAGGATTCTTTGGGCGGCTGGTTGGCAAATGACAAGATATAAAGGAAGCCAGCCGTCCCGGGAGGATAAACTTCAATAATTCGAATTTACCAGATCGCTGGGATTCTCTAGGGTGCTTGGAGGTGATTCTTAGCGCTGAGCATCCCATCTACGCCGTTACCACCCTGCGATCCCGTCCTTCGCTTTGACATCCAACCACTCAGCTGGATTCATCCCCATTCGTTCTCTTCTCCCTTTTCCAGTTGCCATCCTCTTCAGTAAGAGATTCCCACCACGGTTTCATCTTTGTTGATCTTCAATGAGACTGTGATAATGACCATGGCAGGATATTGAACGTGGTCGAATCAGCGGCCGCAGGAGCTCTTAATCAGCTGCAAGGAAGAGGCACCGAATCACAGCAATCGTCAGGCTACTGAAATCCTTCAGCATCGTCAGACCCAATCATCGGCCAACAGTCAGCGCTTCGAGAGGTAGTCGCACACCATTCGGCTTCATCCCTGGCTCAAACACGCCCTATGCGGACTAGCCTCCTCGTGGCTCGACCCAATTTCGGGAGCAACCAGCAGAAGCGCTCTACTCCAACCGGCTAGAAGAAATTTCTATTCTTGAAACGGGTTGCATCACTTGCACCGAGAGTTATTGTGTTTGAAGAGACATAGATGCTTGGCATAAACATTGCTGTAACCGCCCGGTCTACCACACGCTTACAACCAACTCATTGCAGCCCCAGCGCTGCCCTCTAGCCTGGTCAATACCGCCCAGGTAGGTTCTTGCTTACTCCTCTTTCAATCTTTTTTAAGAGCCTGTAACGCCCGTCAAGAGCCTCTTCTTCCTCTTCTGTTGCTGCCACGGCTCACTCACTGCCTGTCGTAGGCGTTGCCGTCAGATCGTGCTCGAGTTTTCATTCATTTGACAGCGCGGTCTCTACCAATTCGACGGTCATTATGTCTTCAGCAACACAGACCTCTGTGTCTATTCCTCCTCCTCTTCCTACTCCTACCATCAGCACCACTTCGCCTCAATCGCCGAGACCAGCCTTGACTCTGAAGACTCCCAAGATGGCGAACTTTCCTTCAGAAATCACCAAGAGTCCTCTTCCTAAGTCGGCTACGTTCCCATCTGAGTACCCAAGAAGCCCGCTACCCAAGTCGGCGACACTCCCATCAGAGTACCCCAAAAGCCCACTGCCGAAAACCGCAACCCTACCCTCCGAGCTACCCAAAAGCCCACTGCCAGGCCGTCTCGAAGTGATCAAGCAAGAAGATGACCTCAAAACACCCATAACCCCTCCACAAGCCTACACCGAATTCCTCAAAGCTCTCTCCCCCGCCATCTCCACCCCCTCCACGGGCCGTTCGCCAATCTTCGACCGCATCTCTGGCAAATCCACTCCCGTCACGCAGCCTTCATCAGCCGCAAGCTGTATGTGTAGTAGCCATGACAGCCTGAAAGCCTCCTCCGCACCTATGGTCCCTCCATCACCCTACATGCGCCCACCGAACTCCGCCCGCACTCCTACAGCTCTACGAAGACTACGCATTCCTCAGTCACCAGCTTGGTCCCCAACCGACTCTCCCAAAAGCTCAGCGCTCAGCAGCTCCATGCGGTCACCGTTCTCTCCTGCAGATTGGGTCATCGATGGGAAGACAAGATACTACGAAGCACCACGATCTGGCACGCACAAGCCTGTCAGTGTGAGGCAGGTAATCACAAAGACGGTCACATACACGAGGACGCCAGTGACGCCGCTCGATCCTGCGCCGAAGGGGAAGAAGAGGCGATTGGAGTAGATTTGATTATCTGCTTCGACACTCATTAACTATTCAATTCTAATTCAAACTTTTGGATACGCCTACTTTACAACCACCAAAACCTATCTACTACCATTCCGTTACGACCTAATGCTGCTCGGCGCACAACGGCCAAAGCGCCACACTCCATCTGCTTGACGCAATCTACTCGACATGGGAGGGACGACTATTACGGACTTATTGGGATTTGCTCGGAGGACTGAAAATCAGGGAAGGGCAATGTTTGCCCCGGGATTGAATCATTTGCAATTGCTTTGTTTACATCGGGCGTTTTGGAGCAGACTAGGCGAATGGGGCGCTCAGCTGGAGTAGGCAGCGAATTTTGCGCCGAGATACCACTTCTGTTGTGTTTGTTGTTGTTTCTGTCTGCCATCTGAAGCTATCAACCAATCAACCTTCTACCATCTACCAGTCAATCTTGGATCTCCCTTGCATCTGCATTGCATTGCATGACCAGATCACGCATCTCCTCCACACATCTGCAAAATAGACCATCGCATCTGCAAGCCAATAGCGAACCGGCTGCAGGCACCCACACCAGGCCAAAAAGCCGAACCAGTCAGCTCCCGCTAAAAGCAGCAACAACATCCACACTTCTGGGACAAAGCCCACCCGTGCCACCGTGTAGCCGCCGACGCTAGTAGGGGAACTATAAATTGCGCAAGTGCCCCGTTACACACTAGAATCACAACCAATCAGAGCTTGTGCAACCTTCATTGCTCTCTAACCGCCCAGGTTACTGCAGGTGAAGCACACTGGTACATAGTCGTTCAGGTTGTGCAGCGTGCAGTAGGAGGTACCATGTTTGGACTGGTCTTAGCCAAACAATTGGGATGGACTAAATTGCGAGGGTTGGAATAGTAGGTTGTATGCTGCAGTGCAGGCTCAATCCTTGTGGAATGGGAAGTTTGCGTATTGTATTGTTGGCCTGTGAGCGAAAGGGGAAGCGCCAGGATTACTGACTAGATGGGGACCAGCTTTGCGAGGGACGACCGAAGGAAGTAGGTAGGATGTGGCTCACGAACAGTGGGATGGCACAGACATCAGACGAGAGGCCGATTTCAATACCAAGTCAGATTTGGAGCTAATTACATCGAGGTTTCGGATGTCTGGCACCAAGTCTTAGGATGAACTGTCTTCCTGAAGACTCACCGTGCTCACCACTCAGAGGGGGGGTGGCAGCGTGTTAAGAAGTGACTTTCATCCAACATTATATAAGTGATTGGACTGCAGGTTTGGTGTCGATATAAGTAGCTGTTGCGAGGGCTACAGAGCCCGAAATTCGTAGCACAAAATTCCTCAAGAGCACCTGGATAGGGCTTAGATACTTATTCTATTGTTCGTTGAGAGATTGTTTGGTGCCTAAGTCGATTGCACTAGCGTCCAAGAATGACACGTTTGTGTGTGAGAACAATCAAGAATATACCCACTCTCCCGAAGGAATTCTACAATTCACAGGCTTGATGGCAACATGTACAAAGTAATTTTACAAGCCAATGCAACTATCTTTAACTACATCCCTAAGATGATCACACAAGCATCACAATTACCACACCACGACTGCAACGCTTCCGCCACAATGGCATGCGCCAGCTTCTCCCATCTTCCAATGACAAGAAAGACTATCACGAGTGGGCTTCAGACATGGAGGTACATTTCAGAGGCAGAGCCTACCAGAGTATCGTTAGCGGCGAGCGTCTCAAATCAGCAAAAGATGCTGCGCCAGCACTCTCGAGGAATCGGATAAGGACGACAGCAAATGCAGGATCTTGATATATCAGGCGGTCAGTGTCGATCAGCGGAAAAATATCTCGCATAATTAAATAGCTCATGAGATCTGGAAATGCCTGGACAGGGTTTATGGCTTTGGTTGGGTTTCTACGCAAGCCTTGCTGAAGATGTTGCACGGATTCTCCCTCTACCAAGACGAGCTGGATGGGAAGACTACGATTGATAATATCTCTTACAGGTTAAGTCGTCTGAGAGATGAGATCAAAGCAAGGAAACTGAAGGAAGCGCCGACGGAGTTCCATCAGGCGTTGAGGGTAGTGGAGATTGTGCAGAGGAGGGATGTGGATGGGGATTACGAGATGGCTTTCATCTTCGTCAACACGAACGTGGATTAGGGGCCTGGTTTGCAGAGAATCTTGAGGGTTTTGAGGGATAGAGAGACTGTAGTTCGGATGAGCAGGGAAAGGGAGGCGCAAGAGGCGAGGATGTATTGTGGGCAGGCGAAGACGCGTCAAGGTAGAAACAGACAGATGGAAAAGAAGAGGGGGGAAAGTTCAAGAACCTTGATTGTAAAGCGGATGATTGTGGGTATAAGAAGAGAACCTCGAAGAAGGAAATCTAGAACAAGTATGTGCCGATTGAAAGTCATTTGAAAATTACGAAGAGACCTCCATTCGCACAAATTAGAAACACCAAAAGTGTTTCGGTCAGCTCCCGAAGAGTGACTTTGATCCATATCAAAATTTCTTTACCAGAATAAGACCGCTATGCTTATCACAATCTTGCGGGTCCAACTTCGAATCTATAGAGGAAGCTAGCGAAAAGATACAAGGCCTCTGCTTTCCGGCCTCATCAAGTCCGCAGCCAGACCTTCTAAGCTTAGACAGTCGCTGAATGAGTTTGGGATTAGCTTCTCTTTTACAAATCCATCATAAAGATATTTGCCCCAAACCAGATGTTCGTTGAGATATCTTGGTTGCCCGCGGGGCCACGCTGTGGTTATTTGCCTTCTCCCAAATTGACGTAAAAATTTCTGAACCTTCTCTGCTGCCATTTTTCTTCTAATTAGAGCGCAGATATTCAGCTCTACACTCTGGTCCGAATCACTTGGATTTGGGTTGCGGGAAACACATTTCGTTTTCGATGAATAGAAATCCGAATTATCAACTTGTAAGTACTTCTGGACGTTGGTACGAATGCTTGTAGAATCCAAGCGAAAACGAACCCGACTACTTATAAGGGTAAGGCAAGGGTTGTCTATATTTTACCGTAGGCGGCTGTCTATAACCGTAATGAATAGACATGATTTCATGCTAACAATAATTGTACAGTCTCAAGTCAATGCATGCACGCTATCTCCGACCTTGATCCTCGCAACCCTCCCCTCTTTCGCATCAGCAAGCGCGGCATGCACCCCAAAGAACACCTTTCCCTCCCTCCTCCTTGTCTTCGCCAAAGTCACAAACGGCTCTGCATTCTTCTCTGCGCTCTTCTGGTCCACACAAACCATCTGACATCTGCGACAGCCACCCAGTACATCAAGGCTGACATCTCTATCAATCTGCAGAGAGCGCCAGCTGTCTTCGACGTAAGGCTGCTCCAAGCCGGGAGACGAAGCTGGATCTTCGGCAACGATGATGTTGGCACGGAAGACGGAGGCGTGGGCTGCTTTGCCCTCTTTGGCTTTGATCTGCTCGTTGAGGCGGTTCAGGCTGGAGCGGGAGATGGTGAGGATGGGGCTTTCATTGGAAAGAAGGATTGGTCTTCGCTTCGTAATTTCAAGTTGATTCTCGCTAGTGACGTTAAGGTGAGCTTTGGAATGTCTTGTAGATTGATCGTCTGCTACAGCTGGGAATCTGGCGAGGGTGCACGGAGTCCCGATCACATTCGTAAAGAAGTCTGTAATTTCCTTCGAAGCATAGGTCTGGGCCATGATGTCCTCCCCGCAAACCTGGGAACATGGCGTCGAAGCTCCATTCTCGGAGTGCTGGAATACGGAAGGATCGGCAGAAAGTGGTACCGAAATCTCGGTAGGCGTGGCGGGAGGAATCGCTCCATGGTATCGCAAACGTAGAAGTCCACGGTCCAGCTCGAGACTTGGTCGAAGCAAAGCCATCTTCGGGTACTTCTTCTGGCTCAGTGCTGTACGTGTTCCTTGATGGACTAAACACCATTCCCTATCCCAAGCTAGACCTTCAGGTCTAACGTCCCATGGAGCATCTGGTGGTATCGACCAACCGCCGCAGCTTTTGATGGGATACACAGTGAGTGTCTCAATATAGAGATCTCGATCAGGTGACGGGAATCCATGAGGCTCTTGCACATCTTGGCGATCAACGAAGAATTCTTCCACAAAATCAATGAAAGTGTCCAAGTCTACCATATTGCTCATAGCGCCAAAGCTGACCCTAAGCATGCCCGTTGGCTTACCTCCAATGATATCGTTCTCATTACCGCATCTATAACCAGCAGAGAAGTTCCGTTTCGTTTCCCACGGTTCGAGTTCTAGCGAAGATGCAATGCCACCTGGATTGCAAAGACCTCCACTTCTGAGTTGGATATTTTGGATATTCGCAAGCTTCTCCACCTCTGTATTACTGACCCAGTCACCTTGACAGTTGCGCAAGTTGAAAGCAATGATTGGTCCTTGCTTTCGACCGTCTGTGTAGGAAGATAATGGATCTTTGTAAATTTTGCAGACTTCATCATTATTAGCATGGCGCAGAGCCACAAGTCTGCTGTATAGCTGCTCTGCTAGGAAACCTGTATGAGAAGCTACTTGTTCGAGTGTGCCAAAGAGTCTCTTATGAACATTCAGAGCACTATCGAGAGCAATGATGCTATGGATCGGCAGAGTGCCATCCTCCAGCTGCTCGTGTATGCGTCCATGCTTTTGAATGTGCCAATTCTCCTTCCCACATGTCACCATCTCAACTGTGCCGCCGCCAAAGTACTGCCTCCTCTGTAATACCGAGGCAGATGCTTTGCGGACGACAAGTGCTCCTAAGTCTGGAAATCCGAAGATCTTATAGAAGCTCAGAACAGTGAAATCTGGCGCCTCTGACGCATTGCTGAGATCAAGAGGAGATGTTGATACAAAAGAAGCTACGTCCAGCAAACTATAGTACTTATGCTTGGACGACCGTAGCTGGCTGGTCCAAGATAAGGGTAGCCGTCGCCCATTCATGTTGGATTGGACAGGATATGCAAATAAACCCATGGTTCCTGCTCCTGTGACTGTCTCTGGATGCTCTTGCCTTCTAAGCCACTCGTCTACCTCCGTATCAGACATGAAGCAGTGATGTCCAGCCTTAGCAGCTTCCCTCACTCCTACTAAACTCGTATGAGAGTCTTTGTGGTAACCGTACCAGAAGCCATTTTCTTGTTCCCGAAAGCTTTCCATGACCAGCTTGATTCCTGCTGTAGCGTTTGCGACGAAGACTAGGTCGAAGTCGTCAGGGTCGGCGTTGAAAAATTGTAGCACACGCAGCCGCACGTCTTCTATTCGCCTTGTGGAGAGCTGAGAGGAAGAAGAAGCGGAGTGCGGATTGCCCAACAAGGTTGACATCATGTCTTTCGAAAAGTCGTCAATAAGGGACTTGGGGTAAAGAGTTGTACCAGCGTGGTCCAGATAGGTCGTTCCTGAAGCCCATCAGCTTTCTGCTCTGGGACATATATTGGATGTCAGTGCTACCTTGAAGCATAGGGTATTCTTCCTCCCTTAGAGTATCTATATCTGCATTGTACCTAGGCATATTATCTAAATGTAAGCTTGATACATCCTTCTCGGTGTTTCTGCTCATGGAGGCCATCGCAGCCATTCTCCCACATCGAAGAATGTTGACAGCTGGTAACGAGCATACATCTGTACAGACGCTTGTTCAGAAATGACAACAAACGTGAAGGGACCAAGTGAAAGGCAAAAGGTGGAGAAGGAGGTCGGAGGAGCCCGAGAGTCTCCATCGACAGTGCGCGTCCTGTCCACAAAATGTCGAAGTGGTAGTTCGCTGCAGAAAAAAATACGAGCCTCACGGGAATCCAGATAACTCAGCAACGTAGTTTATGATAAAATAGCCGGCATCATGTTTGTAGAAAAATGATCGAACTAGAGTTTATCAAGCAAGTTCGTAATCGTAAAGCTCCAGCTCGCAGGTCTAGAGAGGCTTCAAGTTGAAGGGTTCAAGGTTAAAGTGTTAGCTCGCGACGCTCAAAGTTGGACCCGCAAGATGCGCTGGCTCCAATAGGCATAGCGGTCTTACTCAAACTTCTTTGTCCTACCTAGATGGACGCGGCATTGGTCTGAGAACGCTAAAACATTGACGTGACCAGCGAGCTTAACGTTAGCACCCTCCAAGGCACACACGCTACAAGGCTGATCTGGCAAAGCGCTGATTCATGACTTAGATTTCTATGTACTATGCGATGGCCGAATGCGTTTGAAAAAGTACGCGCTGTCTACGTTCAAGGACGGTAGCTAGTATGGCGGCAGAGCTTCATAAGAGTATTATTGACTTGAAAACTTCCTGCCGTGGTTGACATGTCTGAACATATAAGCCAAAATTACGTCAAAGTAACGGCATTCCAGGCGCGACATTTTCAAATCCTAGCACCGACCGCTTTACATGTCTTGCCAGACTCCAGACGAGGTCTGATGCTTACGGAAGTGCCATGAAAACATTGAGCAATTTCTCGTAGATTGGTGTTCCCAATCCAGTCACGGGGTCCCATCCCTGGACGGCAGAGAATCCATCAGTGCCACAGCCTGGATTGTTACCAGCGGTGATCTGGCACCCAATCAGTATCATAGTGGATCCAAGGGATGCTGAAACCTTTCAAGACCAGAGGAGAAAAACTCACATCAGTGAAGGCGTCCGGATTGGCGTAGAGAGCCGGATTGAGAAAGCCAACAGTTGTCTTATTAGCTGCCACCCGTTTCTCGTTGATCAGAGTGATTATTGAGGCGAAGAGAGGCGTGCTGGCGCTAGTACCGGAATCCACCAGAGCCTTGCCGTTGGAATATATGTTGATCCTGTTGCCAAAGGCGGAGACGTCGGGGTAAGCTCTACCGGTGATATTGAACTGCGAGGAATTGTATTCAGGTGGGTGATTGGTGAGAAAATACGACACGGTGTTTTGCTGGTAGTCGGCTCGTGGGAAACTGCGGCTGAAGCCACCACCGGATGTGATACCGCAACCATATGTGGAGGAGGCGGCTACTTCCGGGTTTGTGTCTGTAATCTTTTTTCCTGGACCAAGCTGCCGAGGTCAGAGTAGTCGGAGGTGTGGGGTGAGGGAAATCCCATTGTAGCGCCAACAGGTGTCACGTACGGGCAGCTGGAAGGGAATTGTACGACGAAGCTGCCGTTGGCCCCACAAGAGTGGTATCTCGCAGCAATGCCTTCGTCACCGGACGCAAAGAGGGCGGAAACGCCTTGCATGCCTAGCTTCATATACTCGTTGCATACCCGTGTCTGAACGGCGGCGCCAGATTCTCGCTCTTCCCAAGAGACGGAAATCACATTGGTGGGTTCATATAGTCCGCACTGATATTTGTGGTCGCAATAAACGTTATCCAGACCATCGAGGATTGCATTCTGACCGCCGCTAGTTTGAAACATGGTTATTCCAGCTGGATAAACCAATGGATAGGCTATTTCAATGTCGAGCATCGTTTCCGTGTTATTCGGGCTCGGAGTCCCTGGGCCTTTCGCGCGGTTCATCAGATTGAGAACCGGGTGGGTACCATTGGGAATATTGCTGGCTAGCTTTTTAAAAAAAGAGTCTAGATCTGCTTGGTCATAGGTTTGGTCGGACTCGACTAGGCCAAGCTCGTTGCCTTCCTGCACATCATTCGAATTGTTCGGAGGAATGCTATATAGGCCTGTACATCATGATTGTCAAAGATGGTCTAGCGAAGTCAGAGGTCTTAATGGGAAGATAACTGTAATACAAGTCGGTGTTATAGCATTGCCGCAAGATGCAATGCTCGCACCGGGATCTGTGGATACATCCAGAGTTGGATCCAGGCTCGTACCGGCTCCTAGTCCAACTTGATTGGAAGAAGAGTCTTTGCTAACTCGCCTTTGAGAGTCCCGGCCGACGGGTTCTCGTACAATCTTACGACTTCTCTCGGAGAGACCGATAGTTGGGGTAATAAAGTCAACATGTGGACGGACTCCGGCAGGAATACTGTACTCATAGCAGCCAATTTGGATTTCACCCGTCTCGCGGTGCTGGAAAGGGTGGTACTCGGTGTTCAGCAATGCTTCAACTTCCGCAACACTCGCTTCGAACCAGATCGAACCACGCTTAGTGGTGAGCGCTTGTCATTCTTCGGCAATGCCGGCGTTCTCGAGCCAAGCACGAACAGATTGAATTATGGCGTCTGACGGCGCGAAAAAGTCCACAATCTGCTTGGAGGTCCAGTGCCTCCCATAGCTGGGCGATGTTGGATCTGAGATCTCTTTGAGGTATTGAGGGCCTAGATGAAGGTTCCGTCGCGTAAGGCCGATACGTACTGACAAATGGGCATCAGAGCAGGCTCTTGAGCGTTTCTCCCAATACCATAGAGGCGTTTCACGCCTTTCATGAAGGACGTGGGGACCCAGTGTGGAGATGTCGCCAGCAGATCCAATCGTAGATGCAATGCCAAGTAGGGTAAGGAAGTGCATATTGATGGGTAGAGTAAGGATATATTGGGGAGGACACTAGAATGAGCCAAGGGCTCTTCAATGGAATTCCAAGAGGTTTCAGACCACGATTGTATGACTTCATACTTTTCTCGGCTACCTATTATGCCGACTTGAAACACAGCCTGCAGTGATCGTGCAGCCCTGAAGAAATCCGAAATGGCGATTCGCTAGAATAGTGGCAGTCTCATGTGCCATGTACATGTATCTGCACGATAACCCCCTCAGTAGCGGCTTGCCCAATGAATTTCACGGCAATGGAGACAAATTTTCAACTGGTCAGTCGAAACTAAGCGAAATCCAATGATTGGTTAGGGGTGTTCATCAAGATAAAAGCATGGCTCGATTGTCTGAGTCAACATCACTTCCTATTTAGGTCCAATGAATGCATGCGTGTGGAGTACATGGTGCAGTTCCCCGCATCATTTTACACGTGTCATGGGTGTCTTAGTTTGTAGTTGATGGACACCGCAGAGTGAGCTTCGTATTATCGGCTTTTTATGCTGTATTGGTTTTCATAGAAACATTGGCCCAAGAGAAACCTCGTATGAGAACAGGGTATCGTAATAGAATAGAGCACAGATGTCAAAGAAGCCCGAATCGAATGATGGGCCCTATTTGAGAACCAAGTTGATGTGTCTCCACACAAGAGCCGTGCGTAGACCCATTATGCATGAGCGACATGGCAAAAACACCTTTTTGGCATATGGTATGTTTATGGAGGAACGGTGCCTTAGGGTATCGAGACCCGCAGCCCGATGATGCTATCCCCTTTCAGCTTTGATCGTTGCAACCAGAAGGTAGAAACACCGGGTCCTACTTCGAAGTCGGGTGGGGGTGGCTCGAGGCCTGGCATTTCTTTTGCTTGCAGCAGGTAGTCGAGTCTATCCCAGATTGGTAGTCGTGAGACCTAGTGGCATGTATTAGGGTTATAATGGAGTAGGCGACTATGCTGGAGTGCCAGACAGTATTTTGACTGATTTGCGCGAAGAGCTGAGAGTGTGAAAAGCCTAGGTCAAAACGAACATCATGGGGTGGAATTGCATGCCTCCATCCGAGGTAAGATCCGGGTACATTCTTCGGACGAAAATCGTTGATTGTACCCACCTCGTACACTAAATCCTCAAATGCGTCGTATGATTTCTGAAGCCGTCCTCCGTCTGGTGAGCTCCTAGCATATGACCATTGGCCATAGCTCGCTCCATCAGCTCCTTGGCCGGCACTCCTTTTCATACGATCGTGATAGACACTGTGGGTTCACGAGCTTAACGTAGCAGTCGCATATATTGTGTATTTCAACACGAGAAGTAGTGGAGATTGTATCCGCATGATGCTGTGGCTTGGAGGGAGGTGCCTCGATGGATGAGCTGCGCTTTAAAGGCGTGGTCGAGGTCTGAAGAATGGGAAGTACAACGTTTCTCCTATGTCAAATCTCGTTGAAGCGATTTGGACTGGATCGTGAAAGAGAGCGCTCAACAAAAGGATGGCTGTGGAGTGTTGATCAGTCAAAAGGGGTGCTTCGGGTGAGCCCAGGCTGAGCCCGAGGCTGCATTTCCTGCCAAGAATTACACCAGAATCACCGTCGTACTTATAACTCGCCACTGAGTGTTTATATGCCTGGCTTGTGCAGCTGTGAAAAGTTCAGGCAATTTTTATAAAGATCGCGAGAGCACTACCAGTGGAAGTATCGAGTTTCTTGATGTTTTCGATGTTTTTGGGCCCGAGGGCTTTCTATAAACATCCCATGTCTGACACAGACCTGGACATGCCTCTATATACAATGTTTTGGCCTGCCAGATTTCTGCATAGCAGAGAACCGAGGAAGTCGCTCTTCAGAGCGAAAAAGGGTCATTACCTCCTAGAGGGAGATATATCTCGACCATCTGGGGCTGCCCAAAACTCCATCTATTCCCATCCACACAACGCCATGCATGACCATAGCCACCAGGCTTCAACAAAAGAAACTTCGGGGGTATCATTGCGATGAAAAACCAGTGAACTTTTTCTTCCAGCTCAATTCTCTCCACTCCTCCAGTATCTCTTCTTCTCAGGGAATCCTAGCTCTGCAGGTTCCACGAGAAAGACAGACCAGGATGCGCAGTTTATTAGTGGGAAACATGACCACCTGCGGACAGAAAAAATCTCGCACAATCATCGAGACTGCGCAAGAAAATTCCCATCCATCATATTAACAGGTAATCCCAGCCCTTCTGCTGCATCACGTCCCGCCAGTGAACGTTCTGTCCTTCTCCTGCATGGTCCGATTGGTGCCAAACTTCCTGAAGCAGGCGTACCATCCGGCCGAAACTCCCAAGATCCGCATATTCGCCCAGGCATGCCAGCCTGTCATTGAAGACTTGGCGAAAGGGAGAGTTGGGTGTGCTCATTGATCCACCGATTAAGAGGGGCCATACGAGGGAGCGGTCGAATCCCTCAAATCCGGGGGGGATGTATTCGAGAACTCCGGCTAGTCGCGTTACTAGGTCGAACATTGTTGAGTCGTGGCGCGACGAGCCGGGTACGAGACCGCAGAGGTAGATGCGGGCTGCGATGCGGAACATGGCTGTTATGTTCTTGGAGAGTTGTTCGGGGCGAATAGCGCCAGTGGAGGACATCGCGTGATCGATGTCGTAGACCTTAGGGTCGGTTGCGTTCAAGTACTCTCCAAGTTGTTTGACGTGGTGACATATTTGATCGTCCTCCAGCTGGCCTGAGACTTTGAGCGCATCGAGGCAGGCGATCTCTGAGATCATGTACATGACTCTGTCATCGCAGCCCATGAGTTCGCACAAGCCAGATGTTGTCCCATTCATGTGCTTCTCCCGGTAGGTGTCAGCGAACTGAGGTGACCGTCCCAGCATCGTCGCGCCTAGAATGTCAATCCACGAGGTGAGGGTCATGTTGAAAGGAGGGCGAGGATTCGGGCCATGAACATTCTCCATTGCGTATGGTAGCTTGAGCTTCCTTACGAGGCTCTCGCCAGCCTGGAAATGCTGGTGCCATGGGATATCCGGTAGCGAATCATTTGGTCGACCGACCGAGCATTGGAAGAAGATCATCCCTAGAGTTGCCTCTAAAATTTTCTGATGATCCTCATCATGTGAGAGTGCTTCGCAAAGCTCTTGGACGGTCGTGTAGCGATGTCGCATGATGTCGTTCTCGATCTGTTCGTTGGGGAAGGCCTGTATTGATTTGAGGTGGATTGCGGCGACGCTGAGACAGCAGTGTAGGTAGCATTTGTTTGACTCCAGAGCGGGTAGCACGACATCTGATCGCGCTGAGCCAGGTCGGTTGACTTCGAGGATGGGGAAGATGAGTCGTAGTACAGTGTCGATGAAGTGGTCCAGCAGCGCTCTATCGCAATCGTCCACGTCAATCTGTACTGTCTGTGAAGGCAGTGGCGCGTCGTAGCCGAAGTCAAAGTCAAATCCCTCATCAGCGCCAAACACGTCCGTGTCTTCATACAATCCTTGATGTACCCAGGCCTCGTCATGGAAAGGCGTGGTCGCAGAGGTCATGGGCGGAGGATAATACGTGCTGAAAGTTGATGTCGAGGAGTCCTTCCTCGTCGGTACATCGTTGACGTATATTTGGCTGTCGGTCTTGACGTCAACTTCGTATTGTGCGTCGGGGTATGTTTGGTAGTGTGGGTTTGCGTCGTAAGGAGGGGAGAGAACGTGAGGTTGGCCGTAGATATCAAAGTGTTCGTGTAGTGGTGGTCCGTTGAAATCATACTGCTCGGGGGAGTAGGGTGAGTCGACTGATGGGGCGCGTGTGCGTGGGGTGACTGAATATGTGGCTGAGGTTGGCAAAGAGTGTGATAATCCTGGAGGAGTGTCCGCACCCATATGCGATCCCATCTGCTGCGCCGCTGTCTTCTCTGATATCTTTGTTCGCTTGATTATGCTTTTGATGTGCTCCTTCTGTTGCTTCCTTTGCTCGTTGTTGGTCCACCATGTTGGTCTCTTGTACTCGCATTTCAGACCCAAGTGTTTGCATGCCCTGCATTGACCTTTGCCTTCATCGCACTTCTTCCTTCGAAGTCGGCATGTGAAGCAACCTAGTGCAACAACGTTAGTCTTTAGTTGCAAAAGTATTAACGGGTTGTATATACCTGAGCGCGATCTCCTGTGCATCTTGTTCTCCTTCTCTTTGGTTTTGGGTGATGATGGCTTCGGTGCAACCATTGTGGCAGATTTGCCAGTCTGTCCAGGGACTTTAGTCGACATCTGGAGCTTTGTTGTTTGGTGATATTATGTGGTGAGTAGAGACGGTGTGGTAATGAGGCTGATTTACAGTCGGTGTAATGGGACACAGGCAGGGGCAAGTAGCAAGACCGGATTTGCTATTAGTGTAGGTAGTACGAGGATCGAAGCCTGCTTCGATGTATGAGTATGGTCGAGAAGAGGAGCAATAATTCGACGGTCTGCCGTAACGAGCCTTGAAGTCGCATAGGCATGGGCATCGTGAGTTATTATAAGTATACATATTTGGGAATAGGGCAGAAGGCTAGAAAGCCACTGTTCTAAAAATGAACCTGTAGTGGAGGAGGCCCCGCGCAGACACCAGATTACCGGAAGATACACAGAAGACTAGCACGATGAGATGGTTGCGCAACCATTGGCAGAATCGCGAAATGAGGGCCCGCAAAGCATCTGGAAGAGCAAAGTGGGGTAATTAGCTTGCTTAGACCAGCCATTTCACTGGATTATTTGCTATTTTTGCCCTCGACGCGCCCAAGGTCCTGAGCTACCCCTGTCGTAGATCATGATAAAGCTCCATGTTGGGTAAAAATCAGCTCCTATAAACGGACCTAGCCATCCCCTTGCAGCTGCAAGGCGAGCGGGCAACGTTATCTGTCAACGAAACGAGCGAGCGAGGCTAATGCATGTGCGATGTGCGAAAATCGATACTATCACACTTTCCGCTGCAGCTAATCGCTGCGAGTTTCTCTCTTCCAGCTTCCCCGGCAGCCCTCTTGACGAGGAAGGAAGCAGCTTGCTGTTTAGCTGTAGAGACTTGCAGGATTTCTGCTCGAGTTCAGTCTCCACATCTCGTAAAGTAGTACCCATAGCTTACAGATTTTAGACAACGAGTGGGAGTCCAGTTCAAGAGCTCCGATGCAAAGCGATAGGTAGTATCATGGGCTCTTTGACCAGGCTTTCATTTCTCAGATCAATAGAAGTCCAGCCATCGTCGCATCAAAGCCAGTCGAGCACACAGAGTTGAGAAGCTAGCTCGCGGAGCTGAAGCTTGGCAGGATGAGTGGTGATGGTCAGCTCCTCTTACCGCTCCAACAGATCACTAGGAATTTAGCGCAAAAATCTTTCGTCCCATCTCGTCCCGTTAGGTGCCGCTGGACCACTGCTAGCAAAGCTAGAAAATCATGCTACGAGAGCGGATGGTGCGGGGAAACGTTGCATAAGTGGCACAGACTTGCGATAAGTTCTAAATTAGCAACAGAAACATGCAGGATTCGTCGCATGTTCATCACAAGCGATGTGATATCGAAAACAAAGTGTGCTAATAATAAATAGACATAATGTTCTGATCGAGTGATCATAAAAGCCGGGATGAGATCGATTCTTACTCTATGCGGTCATTTTGCATCATTTCCCAGCAGCTCCAAGATGGAATTGTGGCTACTGACGTGAGTGCACGTTGGCATCTTATTGGTCGATTTCAACTTCAATGCTTTCTGCCAATATGGACAGTGGTAGCAGTGACCAACTCCCTAAGGATCTTACCATGAGCCACATGACGGCAATGGATCTTGTAGGAAAAGTCGGTGTACTGGTCATTGCTTCTCCGATCTCCAGACCCCAGCCGAGGGTTCGTGATGTCTTGTATCGGATTCTAGCTACCTGTAAAGGGTCTCAAAACAGTCTTTCGAGCCTCATGAGACAATTGGTAAGGCGTTAGGGTTTCCGATGATCTCCGAGATGTATGAAGCTCTAATGGAGTCCCCAGTGACTGCTCCTTCTTCTGTAAGTAGGAACAAAGGCGGGATATCTCGAGACTATCATACCTGATTGATGGATACAGGAAAATCTAGGTGATAGTCCGCATGAAGTTCTGGTCATGTGAGTTCCCAGTATATAGGTACAGGTCTTTTATTGGAGTAGAAAGGGAAGCGGAAGTCCAATAGTAGTGCTGCCCACACGATCGCTCTGGCACTTCCAAATTGGAAGAGTGTCCGTATGCATTGCGTGCATTTTGTAGAGTTTACTCCACAGTATGCCATGCGAGCCATCACTCCGCGTCGTCTCCCCTTGCATTTTTTCATGTGTCTTCTGAGTTGGCTTCCGAGATCTCGGGCAACGATGACGTACAATCTTGCAACTGTGATCAGGCTTCTGGTTTCTGTTGGTGGCACAGGATGACGTGCCTTACTATTCCGATATCTGACTGCGATACTTCGTAGCTCTGCCTGTCTGCCAGTCAGGACCGTCGCCGCCCGTGGACGATCCGACCCTGCCTGCTTAGTCGTATGAAATCCCTCACCGCTATTGGTCGTGATGGAGGAGCAATACCATAATTAGGTGCATTTAGTGGCTTTTGTCCCGGGCGGTTAGGAGTGCAGATGTTGGATTTCATGTGTGGCACATCACCAGGGTCTCTCTTATTGGTGGCGGGAGTGCACTAGCGTCCACGCCTCTCATGCAGCTACAGAGCTCAGCACCTTCGACTCCCTCAGCACACACGAATAGCAGAACCGCAAAATCTTCTGGCCGTGGGGATGGCGCTGTGTTTGAAGGAAAGAGGAGAACCTAGTGATGTGATTTACTAGTGATCTTCTGTGAAACCCTTCGCAGAAAGTATTCCAACATATGTGAAGCTCTTCCTATAACCATGCCCAAGCGCCCACTTCCCAAAGGATCTAGTTTCTGTCATTCTTCTGTCATTTTTCTGTCTTACATCTGCTGTTGTGGTCATAATAGAATCATACCGCAAGGAAACAAAAGTCTCATTCTGTTCACTGCTGCTTGGACAGCACTCACCATCGTTCCTATACCAGTCTTGCAAGCGAATTCGTGTGCAATGGTAAATATACAGTTGCAAACTTGACCACAGCTGCAAGTCTCCAAGATGTCTCAGGTTTACGTGCCAGCGGCCTCACGACCAAGTGGCGTGGAAATGTTTCAGAAGGGAAACGTCCAATCTGTATTTGCCCAGACCTCTCGGCCAATGTCGCAAGCGACAGAGATCTACGATACAGATTTTGAGGACGACATGAGCGATTTCGAGGAATATGAAGGCAGAAGGAGCGAGGAATCGGTAAGTCGCGGCAACTCCTCAATTCATTTCAATCGTTTAATAGTTGTTTCCTAGTTTGGCAACCGAAGTAACACCACAGTCTCTACATTCGAAGAGCTACGAACGCCAGCCTCTCATGATTTGGGAAGCTTTAATTTCCAATTCCAATTGCAAGAGAAGGGAGGGCCCATGAAGCCCGTGGAAGGACCAATTGGACCGCATCTATTCCGCATGTCACAAGACCCTACGTTAGACCAGGACATGTATTTGGATTGGTCTCCCGTTTCGCCAGAAGAATCCAGGGCTGGACCCAATATCAAGACAACACAGGCATCGAATATCAGGAAAATACAGACAGTGGTGGAGAGCGCTCCTAATAGCAGTGTACCTCTTGAGACGTGGACGCCACAGCAGGTTGCATGGTGGATGCGATCCGCAGACCTTGATCGGGGAATGGTGGAGAAGTTGCTCATGCATGATATTTCGGGAGCAATAGTGAAAGACCTGCAGTTTGCAGACCTGAAAGAGCTCGGAATTGTGTCATTCGGACAACGTCATCAGGTGTGGGATAAGATAAAGGAATTGAGGGGTGGTTTGAGTGTGCCTTCGACGCCGGCAAACGATCAGTGCTACTCGCCAATGGTACCAGCTGAGGCCCCAGAACCCAGCCGTGGACGCAATCTGAATACATGCTCGAATCCGGCGAGCCCTGAAGAGGGCAAGTCAAGGTCACCCGCTGTTGGTGGGCGACGACGAGCGCGGAGGGCTCTGAGACCTGATGATGTGATTTCGCCTGGAGAGTCTGCTTCGATCGTCGCCATTGAGCAGTTGTTACCCAAGCTGCACCATTGCTCAAAAGGCGAGAACTGCTCCAAGTGGCGGAAGCAACAGAAACAGCTGGCCAGAATCGCGAAGGAGTTTCCACTTGAATTCGAGCAGATCAGTGCAGATTATGCCAACCCCACCTCTCCCAGCGAAGTCACTGTCCGGCCTACATCCGAGGCCGTCCCATCTGTTGTGGCGTCATCCGATCTACTGGGTCCTGGAAGGCTTCCCAGCCTGCAGATCAATGAGGAAGCTCTTCGCGTGGTCCAAACACGTGACCCACAAGATAATGTCAGGCAATTCCTTACCTTCCAACACATGGATGAGCCTGATGAGGAGCCTACCTCGTCTCCATACGAGATGTTCCCACCTCTCTCACCGCCAAGCAACACACAAGCGCCGCACAACAACCTTAGCAGGCTTCCGAAGCTCACCATCCCAATGGCGCAACCAGAAGACAACTTCTCCCCTAACCATGGTGATCGCACCATCAAACCAGGAGTTTACACACCAGCCACCGCGATCCAATATCAAGGCAACGGCCACGACATCTTCAGACTCGGCAGTCCAGCCTCCGCAATGGACGTCCCAGTAACAGCCATCCCACTCGGCCCCATCGCACGCGATGAATCTCAATCAGTACCCCCAGATATGCGCTTCGGCAACGACTCCATCTCCCGCTCAAGCTCCCGAGCCGGGACCCGCCAGCCATGGTCGCCGATGGAGCGTCCCCAGACCTCGCACAACATCGAGCGATCCCGCTCTAACGCATCTCATCGCCGCCAACCAGGCTTCGCTATGGCACCCGTGGAAGAGACTCACCTCTCCACCATCGACGATGAAAAGACACCCACTGTCGAAGTCGCCGACGTCAACCACGCCGGCTGGATGAAAAAGCGCAAAACCAAAATGCTCCGCCACGAATGGCACGAAAACTACTTTCGCCTCCACGGCACACGCCTCGCTATGCACCGCGACTCCAAAGCTATGGACGCTCTCGACCTGATCGACGTGGACGAGTATGCCGTCGCTTGCTCTTCGCTCGCCTCGGGCAAACTCAACACGGCTTTCAAATCGCTCAAGCTCAACGGCAAGAAGAAGGACGGCGATGCCTCGGCATTCGAGTTCCAGCTCGTGCCTGCTGCCGAGAAGAAAGGTTTTCTCAATGCTGCGACGGGGAAGACGCATCATTTTGCTGTTAAGAACCGTGATGAGCGTATTGATTGGATGCGTGAGCTTATGCTTGCGAAGGCGTTGAGGCAGAAGGCTGATGGGTGTGAGATCAATGTTAATGGCAATATGATCTAACGGGGTCTTCAGCATTCACATTCATTTTTTTTGAGGGCCTTGATGGCTGTTTTCTTTAGTATATATCTTTCCTTGCGTATGGGCGGCACTGTGCATAGCGAGTCGGGTCATTGGGAGGCACTTTGTGTATTTATGGGAGGCATAGCGTGGACCCAAAGGTCGGATCTGATTGATTTGATGTTTTCTTTCGCCTTGTTTGTTCTGAGCAAGATGGACACGACCGAAACGATACCCCCTCTACTATACTCTATAGCTAGGTAGTCAGTTGCAATGAATCTATATCTCGTATCCTTTATGACCACGATATTCGAAAAGTTTTCGGTGGGATCTAATGGATGGTAACTCTTAATGAGGTGAGAGCTGGTCGGTGCACAGTTTGAGGTAATATGGATCCGGCGGATTCGGGCTCCTCTAGAGGCTGGGGGTGGCTAATCTCCGCTCAAGATGACGGGCAAGTCTGGTAGAAAGTTGCGAGTTGTAGCACGGATTGCCGAGGTGCGAGCTTAAGACAAGCGGAGATAGGAGAGAGTTGGTGCGTACTTGAGCAGAGATGATGATGATAGTAAACTTACCTTGGGCGTGGATATGGGAGAGTTGGTGTATTGTAGAACGGTATTTTGTTGTCCACGCCCAAGGTCTTGGATTGGCACGAATGTGCAAATCAGTCGAACTCTAACATTACAACAAATTTACTCTCTTCACAGCCAGCGAGTGTAGACATAGTAACATCGCTTGATGGTTTTCTCTCCTAATTTCCTCCCGGTATTCAAGTAGCTTCAGTATTGATGACTTGGACACACAACCGATTCCCGCAACCTTGCTGCGGTGTTCGATGAGGTACACATGCTCAAGATCGATTCGGGAGGGTTGGCCTAGATGTAACCCAGAATTTACATAGACCCGTAGTGGTTCTTTTGTCATGTAAGATTCCCCAGGGAATTTCTCCGGAGGCTTATTCACTTTGTTGCTGTACATCATGGCATGCAGAGATTGTATATGAGGCTCCTTTTCAGTAACGCCTTTGCCGCTATATGATTGCAAGCGGCTGCCAGTCTGTCAACATATGATTACGTCGTGCTAGACGAGCAGCAGCATACCAGCAATAGCACTTGTTCCCTCCAGCGATCGGTTCTACCACGACGAACGCATATATTGAAGAATAGGTGGTTTCTTCGTGAATAACTCTGGATCGTTGTGGATTGTCGGTAGTGGCAAAATCACTGTGGTCAATCCTCACATGTAAAGTCAAATAGCAATTGCCAAGTAAGCACTGTACGATGTCAGGAAGGAACAAATTTACCCTGCCCACTGTAAAAAATCTATCTCCATTTTCAGGTCTTGTATAATATTCTAATGGTGAGATTTAGCTTAGAGGTCAAGTAGGCGTTGTGATACTTACTGCGATAGTCTTCTAGGGACAGCCTGGCGCTCTCAGGGTCCCGGATAAAAGGCTCGACGCCTTTTTGAAGCGTTCGGTATCTTCGAGTATAAGCGATATTTGGAAACAATGCTGGACGTTGTTTTAGAAGAAACGAACACCTTGCGCTTGCTTGGCAGGGAATTGTCAATGCAGTCTTCATCCCGCTGGCGCTGTTGAGTAGGAACAAGAGGTTTACTTCGTCAGAGCCTGCTTCTGAGGATTGGGTACCGCCAGCTCACGCGCCGGACTCTTGAGAAACCTGTGTGATTTTCCAGGAGCATGATGCTCAAATGTATGTGATGTTTTTTCCGTCAAGGACTGACATCAAATTCGGATCAAAGTAGATCGAAGAGCACGCTTAAGCCTCATTAGATTTGGTCCGCTTACTGCATGGCCACATGTCGACTTAAGCACAAGATACCCTCGAATCAAGTAAAAGATGGGTCATTTAAACTCATTTAAGAGCCTATAATTACGCCACCACTTCTTATCTTGAGCCTTAATAGGGTGATATTTTGCTTTGAAGTGTTTTTGTGCTGCGGACATATTCTTGCGGTCCAATCTCGAGACTCGAAACCCAGCAGGAATCTCTCGCTCCGACATTCTTCTACCACCAAGAAAGAAAGGCGGACATGCTCTCCAGGTCGTCTTTGAGGTGCTGTCTGACCCTCACATTAATCATTACTGCTATATCGCTATAATGTAGTATTCTACAGAGAGACATATTCATTAGAGCTCGAGATGTGTTACATTGGTCAATCCGGAGGTTTTGGTTCGGGACCAGGATCTCGACTAGGTGATGAAGTTCGCTCAGATGCTTTGCTTTCGGAAGGTGATGTTGCCGCGTCTGGTATTCGATCGCTGGGCGGTTCTTCCGCGCTAGGCGAGAATACTGGTGTCTCCCCAACAGTAGCAGGCGCCTTGAGGTCTGGCTCATCCTCGGCGCTGCTTAGACCCCTTTCGAGAGCCAACCTATGCGCGGCCTGCCGTCTTTCCTCCAACGCTCCCTCCTCTTCCCTCCTTACACGCTCCTCCTCATGCTTCAAATCAATCATAGACGGCGCATCACTTTCAAGCGTTTCAGGCAGCCCCACTTCCTTCCTACTTGATTTCGACGCGTTTCTTGTTTCCTTTGTATTTCCCGTCTCTTTCGACGATGCAGATTTCGTTGACTTTCGTGAAGCAGAGGGCCTCTTCCCACTCTTCCTCCGACTGCTCTGGTCATCACTCGTAGTATTCGTAGTCCTCCTCTCAAGTACCATCGCAAATTCGTCATCCAATGGCACCGCATCGTCCTCATCCTCGCTGGGGAACAGATCGCCCCTCGAGCTCAAGGAATTAGTCGTACTCCTACTGTTCATAGTATCACTCCTATTCCTCCCATGCCTTCCCCTGCCCTCACCATTATCATCCCCGATTAACGGCTCCGCTTCAGGCCCTCTCCTTCCCACATTTTCCTGCAAATCTGCAACACCAGGCCTATACCGTGTGCCCCTTCCCCCAATTTTCCACGGTAAACTCTCCAGGAAGCCGAACATCGAAGACTGGGGCATGACATTGGGATCTTCTTCTCTATCTTTCGTCGCCCCACTCTTGCCCCTCCCCATCTCCAACCCACCGTAACTCATTCCCCCATGCTTCCCCGGTTGCTGCGTATCATTTCCCGTCAACAACCGATCCAACTCATCATTCCCCCACTCCGCCTCATCCTGTTCCCAATCATCATAGAAATCAAACGCCAAGCTCTCCCTCCCCCTCTGCTGCCGTCGATGATGCGGCCGCCGCTGGCGATCATCTCGCGCACTGGCGACGGCGGCGAAGCAGGGCTGGCAGGAGGCTTCGAGGCATGTATTTACGGAGGCGACGCAGGGCGAGACATATTTTTGGGAGAAGGAGAAGAGAGAGGCTTGGGTCGTTAGGTTGGCAGATTCGAGGTTGGAGGAAATTTGGTTGAGGGTTTGGCGGATTCGGGGGTCGTTGCGGCGCATGGTGTTTGAGTGATGATTTGTTGGGTTGGTGGGGTTCAGGTCATCGCTTGGGGGCTATGTAGAGGCATGCGATCATGATGCGAGGGTTTTTAGGCATTCAACTGGTCCTGAAGATGTGGTCTTCGTAGTGAAAATGGCCTTGTCGGAACTGATCTCACTGAATCTCGTTGAAGCTTCGAGCCGCGCCGGATGCCGGGATCCCGAGTCAGCCCTATCAGATCTTCAGAGTAGAATTTCAACACAATCATGGGCAAATAACCTAATCAGATAGCGCATCGGGGCTGAATGAAGAAATACAGACCATCCTAGTAGCGTTATTGGCAAAATCCCAGGGTTCGTCAAGGATAGTTGCGATTGAATCAACGCTCTGTTATTTAATGGAAGCCAACTTTTCCGCTTCAATTACATAGCCGAAATCCCATCGAATTGATATCTATTAAGTGACAGCGTCTACACTTCAGTTACAATTGAATTGGTTGGAACTACCTAATGGAGAGCTAGAATCTCTATCTGATGAACGCCAATCTCTGTGTTCATCATGGTATATTACATCCGCTTTTTGAAGACTCCAAAGGTAGAAAATGGCAAACTCCGCGCTCTTGTCACCATCACTACGGACCTCGGCGACAGCTTCTATCCAGGAAACGTGACCATCCATGCGCTTGTTGCTGAAACTTACCCACAAGATATATCTTCTTGGGAATCGGAATGGCACCAAACTCAATGGAAGTCTGGCACCAGAAACGCCTGGATAGAAATAAAAGGTATCCCATACGGCAAATGGAGACGCTATCAGCTCATCCTCAGCTCCAAAGAGACCAAGTCTGGGAATATTACCTTTTTGAACGACCTGCCAGAGGTCATGGGTGCTCGATGTGTAAACAATGGCAAATTGGTAGAGCGAAGGTATCGAACAGAATCAGGACATGAAAGGTTGCTATACGAAGAAAGCGGCGAGAGTATTGCTCGACACATCTGGTAAGTAATTGGTTTGCTGCGCTATGTCCAGAGACAAAACCGTCTTGAACGATATCATCCCGTGATTTCCGTTACTACCTCTCCAGAATCCTGTATTTCTCACGCATCAACATTATATAATATCTCTGAATTTTCAACTTACCCAGACAAGTAACGTGTAAGCCTGTCTGACCTTGCTCTACGTCGCCAGGGATGCAGGTGTCGCCTTGGTAGCTTACCTCTGCAATGTGGTCAACCAAGACAATCCAGACAAGCAAACGGCTCTTTTAGCCAAGATTCTCAGTGCGGCTCATGGCCCACGAGTACTTGAACTTGGCACTGGATGTGGCATTGTGGGCTTAGAGATGCACTATCTCTGTCCAAACAGTGAAGTCATATTGACCGACCTGCCGGAAGCCATGGAGGTTTTGGACCACAACGCTCAACTAGTTAGATCTCGCACTGATGAAGGTCACCTAGAGACCATGGTATTGGATTGGGAGGAGCCTCTGCCCGAGCCACTTAAGAAGGCTCCGAAAGACGTCATTCTCGTATCTGATTGCACTTACAACTCGGATAGCATACCAGCCCTTGTGAAGACTCTTGCGGCCCTGATTGGAATCTCGCCAAGTGCTCTGGCTGTTGTTTCAATGAAGGTACGGCATGACAGTGAAGCTACTTTCTTCGACCTGATGTCAAATGCTGGGCTGGTGTCCCTCGAGCACAGTACTATTCCAATGCCCGATCGATTTAGGTCTGAGAGCGGGCAACGATTGGAGGTTATAGACGTCTATGTGTACGCTAAAAAGCACGATCATTGACGACAGATCATCGGGTCACGAGCCCGATCGAAGATGCTACTAATAATCATCTACAGCGAGTCTTTTCACTCGGTCGGATGACGAGAAGGCCGTGGAAAAGAGGGAACCACGAGGACGCAGAGCCTGCTTTACACAAAACGGACGTGCAGAAAAGCAACGAATGGAGCTAACAGCGCTGAGGATGAATTTCTCTCAGATATTTGAAATAAGTCAAGAAATCCTCAGCCGATACTCAAAATTGGTGCACTTTCTGGACTGCAGTAGCACCCAAAAATACCCCTTTTTCGCCAATGAGCTGTACTTTAACAAGAGTATGGCAAAAGTCATGCATAGCGGCTTACACCTGGGACACTAAGCCCGCAATGATCCCCAGGGATTACGCTGAGAATGCTTGACTACCGTCCTAAATGGAGACATGAGTCATTTGAATGCTTCCTTCGTTGCTCAACGATAGCCTCTTAGTGGCCATGGATAGACGAGACCCGGAAGCACTGGGTATACCGCTCTTGGCCTATGGAATCCCCATTCTTCTCTTAGTTCTGCAAAGCCACAGTAGGATTTGAGCATGTTTAGCCCTGCTGCTCGTATACCAAATCCGGGGCTTAAATACAGTCGAACAACGTTCTAAGTCCTTACTGGTGATCTTGATAAGAGAACAAGCGGATTCAGCCTCAATTTCAGCCTCACTTCAGCCTTAGGGCGAGCCAAAGCGAGCTAAGCCAAAAAGAACCGAGGTCGTCATTCACCGCTTAGGGCGGACCAAAATATTTCAAAATATTTCGCGCACCAACAACTGAAATAGATAAATTTTCAGAAAACATCTCACATCATCCACCTTTATCTGTCCTACCCAGATACCATAGGCTACGCTTATACACACTCTCCAGACACGAGCTCCAATCAGGTATGTTAGGAGCTTCAGATGGTCATTCTTTGCCAGCGAGGCAGCACGATAATCATAACCGGGGCGTTGTGTTTGGTAACTGTTGACTAACACGTATATCTATTGCAGACCTCCTTGTTATATACAGCAAACCTCAAAACGGCTCCACCAGCCTTGACAGTCTTCAGTCTCCACGATCCCGCCTCACGCCCACAACGAGACACAATCAACGACCTTCCGCCTCCTGCTACACGCAATTCAAGCTCCAGAGGCTCTTTTGCTTGAAACTCCACTAAAACACTCATTGCATTCTCCACAATCTCGGCTGCCGCATAGGACGACCTTAGGGGTTATTCCTCTTCCCGGGGAAGAGTCGAGGAGGACAGGCCACATCGCTCCTGGTGCAGACAACTACAAACCACCCTGACGACTACTACATACAACCACCAGTACCTCACCTAGATCAATGGCACCAACAGCGAATTCACCATCTCTGTCCGAACTAATACTATCTATTCGATTGGGTAACGATGCGCCCGAGACTGCGAGGAACCTCCCTCGCCAGCATGGCAAGAATATCACATATGACACGATGCTGGACAGGATTAGGAGGATCGACACTGATACTTGTAGCGCCGGAGAGGAGGACGCGTTCTTCGTGGCCGACATTGGAGAAGTTTACCGCCAGCATCTCCGCTGGAAGATGAACTTGAAGAGAGTCAAGCCGCACTATGGTACGTTGGGGTGATCCCTCCTCTTCTTGTTTGGCATCTGACATTTCTAGCGGTCAAATGCAATCCAGATCCCCTCGTTCTTTGTCTGCTCGCCAAATTGGGTACGGGCTTTGATTGTGCTTCCAAAGGGGAGATTGAAACCATTCTCAACTTGGGGGTCGAACCATCCAGGATCATCTACGCTCAACCATGCAAGGCCAAGTCCTTTATACGATATGCCGCTGAGCAAGGCGTCAAGCAGATGACTTTTGATAATTCCGATGAGCTCTACAAGATCAACCGCTTCTTCCCAGACGCAGAGCTGCTTCTCCGGATCTTGACTGACGACTCCTCGAGCTTGTGCCGACTTAGTGACAAATTCGGGGCCTCTATGGGCACCACCAAGGAACTGCTGAACTTGGCAAAAGCCCTAGACCTCAACGTTGTCGGTGTGAGCTTCCACGTCGGTTCTGGTGCTTCCGATCCACAGTCCTTCGCCAAAGCAGTCCAGGACTCCCGTATGGTCTTTGATGAAGCCGCAGAATCTGGCTACGACATGAAGGTCCTTGACGTTGGTGGCGGCTTCTCGGGAGACCTTTTCGAAGCAATGGCCGACGTCCTCAGCAAAGCACTAGACGAATACTTCCCGCCATCTGTCTGCATCATCGGAGAACCAGGTCGTTTTTATGTCTCGTCGGCCTTTACCTTGGCATGCAACATCATTGCCCGTCGCGAAATCATCGATCCAGCCACCCACGAGCCCAGGTACATGCTTTACCTCAACGACGGTGTCTACGGCAACTTTGCCAGCCTCATCTACGACCACCAAGTCGCCTTACCCCGCATTCTCAGCAAGTCAAATCAATCCATTGTCTGCACCCGGTACTCGCTTTGGGGTCCTTCCTGCGACGGTATCGATCGTATCACCGAGAGTTGTGTTCTGCAGGGAAGACTGAATGTTGGTGACTGGCTGTACTTCGAAGAGATGGGAGCTTACACGAGCTGCTGCGCTACAAAATTCAACGGTTTCAATGACAATCACGACGTGCTCTACGTCTCCAGCGACCGTGGCGCCGCTGAGCTCCTACTAAAAGAGCATATTGAGATTCAGATGGAGAATGGCCTGAAGAATGCTTCGATCTTTCCGAGTACCGTCGTCACTTCTTCTAGTACAATGATCTGTCATGAAGATGGGGCCGGTAGCTATGGTATGGCCGCGAATCGGCAACTTGCAGATACGGAGCCCCTCATGGCGAGGATTTTTGTAGAAAGCCTATTCGCCCAGCAGGCTTTACACAGGAACTGAGATCGAAAATACAAGCAGATAGATTATCCTCCAAAGCTTTTCTCAATTGCAATCGTATTCGGATAGAGAGCGTGGAGTTTGTTATCTTGTGCTGGACTAGAGCGTGCATTAGAGCCTTGTCCAATCCTACAGAGAATTTTGTCGCGTAGCAAACTAAATCATCCCTCAATGCTCGACGCAATCTGCACCTTCCCTTTAACCTCTGACCTCTTCGCCCAATGCATACATCCAAAGTCACCTCTTTTGGCTCTGGGTCTCGCCTCTGGCCATGTCCAGCTCATTCGTCTTCCCCCTTCTGATGGTAGGGAAGCCCGCAACGGCACCATCGACTCTGCATGGCGCACGCGTCGGCACAAGGGCAGCTGCCGTAGCCTCTGCTTCAGTCATGATGGCGAGCACCTCTTGTCGGCAGGTACAGATGGGCTAGTGAAGGCAGCGACGACTGAGACCGGGCAGGTCGTTAGCAAGATCGCTGTACCGCTACACGAGTATATACCCATCCATCTAAAGCAGACATATAGCCATTGGCATTCTCTGACCACACCTACTTTTCCTCTTAGCTCTGCGACAGACCCAACATCCCTCATCTACAGTCTCAGCCCTCAAACCATTCTCCTAGCCACAGACTCCTCCGCCCTCCACCTCTACGACCTGCGCAGCCCCTGCCAAATCTCCTCCCCACCATCACAGACACACCACCCGCACGACGACTACATATCTTCCTTGACGCCTCTTGCACCCACAGACGCCTCTACAAGCGGCTACAGCAAGAAATGGATCAGCACCGGCGGAACGACTGTCGCCGTCACAGACCTCCGCCGCGGCGTGCTGGTCAAGAGCGAGGACCAAAGAGAGGAGCTGCTGAGCTCCACTATCTTAGATGGAAAATTGGTGGTCGGTGGTGAGAAAGGTGGGCTAAGGATGTGGGAGGTGGGCGTTTGGGATGATAACGAAGAGACAATTGTGATTGGGAAGTGCGCTAGTGCTGATGTACTCGCCGCAGCTCCCGAGGGGCAGACGGCGGCTATAGGTATGGATGACGGAGTGGTCAGGTTTGTGGCTATGGGTGGGAAGAGAGCGAAGGTGGTGGAGGAGGTCAGGCATGATGAGGTGGAGGGGGTGCTGGGGCTGGGGTTTGAGGTTGGAGGGAGGATGATTAGTGGAGGTGGTAGCGTGGTCAAAGTTTGGGAAGAGAGCCTACAGGCATTGGATGGGGACGAGGATGAGGAAGACGATGTAGGGGTGGGAGCAGTGGATGGGAAGAGAACCAATGGGTTCGGGAGCGGGGATGATGACAGTGACAAGGGCGACGGAGAGAGCAGTGAGGAGGAGGAGGAGAAGCCTAGGAAGAAAAAGAAGAGGAAGAAGAACAAGGGAAAGGGTCAAAATGGAGTGCAGCATGTCATGGCCTTCAAAGACATGGACTGATTGATCATCTCGAAATGCCAGCCACTCTCATATGCCATTCAATATATCTCCTCGCTATTCCAGGCTGCCATACCAGCATCCAGCAAACCCAATGATCATCACAAAGCGCAAATTTCGGGTCCTGGCACCACTCAGATGATATCGATGATCGAGCAGTGCTGGTGACATAACTTAGGGCGTAGGTGCAAGTAAGACAGCTGCACAGGCAGCACAACAAGTGCCAAATCCAGAATTACACGCTATGATAGCTGGGGCAGCTCCAACGCAGGCGGTAACGGTACCGAAACAGCTTCAGCCCCGGCGTAGCAGGCGGTGACAACGGCTGCGCAGCCAGCTCGACAAATTCTGTAAGCGGCTGGGCCTGCACTTGCTGAGGCGATCAGGCACGAGAACGGTGGGAAGATGCATTTTGGAGGATTGCAAGACTTCTGATGTTGGCTATTATATCGAAGATTGAGCTTTGTTGGTGAGCGAAGACCAGATTTTGGGGCTGGAAGGGCTGTCTTGAGGACGATAATGGTGGAGCAGGCACCATCAACTCGATTGACAAGTAGGTGGGGCGGCCTTGCGCCTGCAACCATTGGTTACCGATCTACATGCACCACTAGTCTTTGTACTGCAATGTCCAGCTGGGGTGGACCAAGAAACGTGCCACTCCAGAATGCTCATGGGATCTTGACTCAATCCACAACGAAGCGGTTCCGTCATCAAGGATATCAAAAGATATTCGGTTACTTCCATTTGGGATTAAAGTCAAGAACTGGTGATTCTCATTGTCATTAAGTCGGGGTCGAGGCTTTTGTCATGGGATATTTCCAGCACCTCGCATGCTTTGAGCAGCAGCCTGCGAATCGGCTGTTGTGCAGGGTGGCTGATGGCCGTTGTAGTGAGCGCTTTGGTGAGCGCTTTAGTAGGGGGCGCTTTGGTGAGCGCTGTTGGTGGGGAGCGCTTTGGTGAGGGCGGCTTTGGTGGGGACGCTTTAGTGAGCGCTTTGGTGAGGGGCGCTTTAGTAGGGGGCGCTTTAGTAGGGGCGACTTGGTGAGCGCTTTGGTAGTGTGCGCTTTGGTGGATGGTGAAGTAGTGTGTGCTTTGGTGGGGGACGCTTTGGTGAGCGCTTTAGTGGGGGCGCTTTGGTAGGGACGCGTTGGTGAGCGCTTTGGTGGGGATATTTTAGTGAGCGCTTTGGTGGGAGGCGCTTTGGTGGGCGCTTTGGTGGGGGGCGCTTTGGTGAGCGCTTTGGTGAGCGCTTTGGTGGGGATACTTTGGTGAG
>JAABUS010000576.1_pt1 | contig 92099 bp, 75 predicted proteins | sample 5560161 | NCBI WGS metagenome assembly JAABUS01 (sample SAMN10711885, study PRJNA513376) | rock metagenome | isolation source: Antarctica rocks | place: Antarctica: Victoria Land, Trio Nunatak nord | collected 2016-01-04
CTCTACCAACACTGCGGCGACATCCCGCCAGCCGAACTCGAGGCTGCGTACTACCGTCACGAAGAAGCTCGGCAAACCGCCGAGTTCTCAAACAAGTAAGTCTCCGGACACGCCGTCAGGATTCACCCGGCCAACGATGTAACCCCCGACCCACATGACCCGGCCAACCTCTGCGAGCGCCAGCCCTAACGCCGAACAGCACGCAACCCCCGCGGTTTGACTGCCCGCATCGTTGAGCGCATCGGCCAGCTCTTGCCCGTCCGTCTGCTCCACCGGACCAGCATCGCACCCGCGATCTGCGGCTGCTGCCTCGTGTGACCGGCCTGCGCACCGCTCGCAGGCCGGTGCAACCTGGTCACGCGCTGGGGAAACGCGGTCTTCCGGCCATGCGGCGCGAGCCTGCGCATTCCCAAGTCCGCGCCATGCGCAGCTACTCGTCACATCCCACAAGCTATGCACCTACTTCCGAGCTGGTTAATGGCCCGTTGCTGGGTCGCCGTCTCGGGGATGAATAGGGCACCGATCGGGCAGTGGACTGTTCGTGCGATGGCAACCGCTGTGTTCATGGAGCAGGCGGAGCGGCGGCCGGTGATCAGGTGGTTGACGGTGGAGTGGCTCAGGCCCGCGCGGCGGGCGACCTCGCGTTCGGACATGCATGCGTTGTCCACGAAGGCGCAGAGGACGAGACGGTTACGCAGCCGCATCGCGGGCCGCCGATGCTGTGCTTACCGGGTGTCGTCCGAGGCTCTGTTGCTGACCGCGAGCAGGCCGGGCGCAGGCCACGGCCTGAGCCGTCTGTCGGATACAGCCACGCGTGGCAAGAGCCGTGAGGGCTGCGAACCTGCAGGGTGACACGGCGGGTCACCGTCCCGGTCGTGGCCGGGTGAGGTCCCGTTCGAGTTCTTCGGCCTGCCCAGCGGCCACGAGTAGCGCAGCTGCGAGCTGGCGTGCGGTGCCGGCAGGCATGAGGGCCACGGACCGCTCGCTGATGTTGGGGGGCTCATTTATGAGTCGCACAAGGTGCGGAGCGGCGAGGTCGGACCACTTCGCGGCCAGGTCCACGGTGATGTCCATGGTCTTGCCCTGTTCGTTGGTGGCGACAGCCTGCCGGGCGATGGGCCGGGAGACACAGAAGGGACCGTGTCCCCGGAGGTCGGGATTGAGATCGCAGAACGGCGCGTGCCGGCGGCTCACGAGCTCGTCTGCCCCACGCACAAGCGAACTCCGACGGGGCTGGGCTCGTCCTCGGCGGAGACCGGCAGCCGGATCGCACTGAAACTAGGGCGCGGCGATGCTGACGGGTCGAGGCGAGGGTGGCCCTCGGCGCCACTGTGGCGGCGCGAGGGACGCTGTAGCTCGTCGGCCGGGCTGTCCAGCCGGTGGTGATTACTCTGTGCCATGGGTCGTACTCCTATGCAAGTAGGTGTGCGATCAAGGCCTCGGTCGGTGTTAGAGCACCGGCCGGGGCCGCCCCCGCGTCACCGCCAACGGCGCTCGGGGTGGGATGGGTGGTTGCGCGTTGCGGCTCGGGCTCCTTCCCGGTCAGGGGTAGCGGTCAACGACCATACGCACGACACCGCGAAGTAGGAAGCTACCGAAAACGGATATCGCCCAGCCTTCGCGAGTGTCACGGCTTTCCGCCCCCACAGAGCGGTAGCGGCATATGGGCAGCTGTGGGTGCCAGCTGGCTACGGCCGGCAGCGACGGGCTCCGCCGCCACGTTGGGACATCTCTCTGGTCAGCCCTGGGCGGCGTGATTACATACCCACCGTAAGGTTTCTGCAAGGTGCGAGGCCCGGCTGCCGATCCAAGGATCAGGGCCCCCACGCGTCCGGTGCACCTCCTGCGTGACTGGTATGACGCGCAGGCATTGCTGGCTGCCGAGGGGGCGCCTTCCATCGTCACCGCGCTGCTGAACGGGCCGCTGCGGTACAAAACCATCCTCGCCACGACGGGTGCCGATAGTCCGGGCCTGCGGTGGGGTTCGCGGCACCGCCGCTTGTACGACAGCATCCTGACCCGGAACCTGCAGGCCTTGACCCGGACGGGCTGCGCTTGCCGAGTGGTCCGCACGCCATCGCGATGTCATCGAGGGCGCGTAGTCATGGCATACCCGCACCCGTCGGACGCGCAAGCCGGCCAGGGCACCGTCTTGGTAACGAATTTTGGTTCATTGCCCATAATCCGGTTGAAGTGAGTGGCACGCCGGTGTAGACGTTATGCCTATCTCTTTGGAGATTGTTCGGTGTGGATAGTCGGAGGACGGGGAACCGATGACTCGCTACGCGGCCCTATCAGGCGCGCCACCCACTGCGGCCTGCACTGCGACGACAGTGCTTATCTTGGTGGCTGTCGCGGGTTGTACGCGCGTACATGGCCCGGCACCGGTGGCGGTTTCGGCAACGCATCCCGTCACCAGCCCGACGGTCACGGCGAGCCCCAGCTCTACCGCCCCTACGTCTGCATCTTCAACGCCGCCGACGACCCAGCCCGCAGTCACTGCGAGGGCTGCGGGGCTGGCGAGCTATCTGGCGATGTGGCGGGACTTCGCCACGGCAGGGCATACCTCGAACTGGAAGTCGCCCGCACTCGCGGCGCATGCGACCGGTGACGCGCTGCTGCAGATGTCGCGCGGCCTGTACGCGGACCATTACAACGGCCTGATCACGAAGGGGTATCCGGTCGACCATCCCGCCGTCACGAAGGCGACGCCCGCGGCTGCGCCGACGACGGTCTTGATCTCAGACTGCGGCGACTCCAGCCATTGGCTGCAGTACGTCGCCAAGACCGGCAAGCTCGCGGACGACATCCCCGGCGGCCGTCAGGCGATCACGGCAGAAGCGAAGAAGCAGCCTGACGGAAGCTGGAAGATCGACCGGTTCGCGGTCCAGGGAGTGGGCTCATGCTAAGACGACTCGCGCTCTCGCTTCCTCTTGCCGCAGCGCTGGCGATCCTCGCCTGCCCGACCCCGGCCTTCGCCAAGGGAGGTTGGGGAGTTGTGGAGTGTTCGCAGCATCCGTCGCCTGGTTGCCGGCTGGGTGCTGGGACCGGCGGTGTGCAGTCGCCCAGCCCGGCCCCGGGTGGGGGTGACCGGCGGGTGGGTGGCTCGCCCGGCACGGGCGGCGGGTCGGGAGATACGGATCCGGGTCGGTGGCGGTGTTCCTACGTTCGCAGTGACTATCAGCCGCCAGCGAGCGGTGGGGTGGTGGCCGCCGTGTTCACTGCCCGCCCGCTGACGGCGCCAGGGTCGGCTGCGGCGGCTGCCGCCGCGCCGAGGGGTGCTTGGTATGTGTATAGGTGCACGGGCAAGGGCGCCGCGGATGCGATCTACCGGCCGCCGGTGTTCATCCCGGACGCCCCGGCCGCACCTGGTCCGGTGCGGCCGGATCCGGCGGCCTTGGCGAGGCAGGCGTATGACCAGCTGCGGCTGCCGGCGCCGTCGATCCGGCTGTCTCCGGTGGGGCGGCAGTTGGTGAACCTGCCGACCTGGTTGTGGCTGGACCGCGCCGGCTGGGGTGCGGCGTCGGCGTCGGCGTCGGTGCCGGGGGAGTCGGTGACCGCGACCGCCGTCCCGACCAGCGTGACCTGGTCGCTCGGTGACGGCTCCACAGTCACCTGCGCCGGCCCCGGAACGCCATACGCATCCGGCATGAACGCGTCTGGCGTGTCGCCGGATTGCGGGCACACCTACCGGCGGTCCTCCGCCGGACAGCCAGGTGCGGCGTACGCGGTCACCGCGACCGTGCACTGGTCGGTGACCTGGGCCGGCGCCGGGCAAGCGGGCACCTTCGCCGGGCTGACCACCACGACGACGGTGAACGTGCCGGTCGCTGAATCGCAGGCACTCACCAGCAAATAGGCAACATCCACGGGGACGGGGGTCCAACGGATGAGCACGCCAACGACGACGCGACAAGCGCCGCTCAGAACCGGCGCCAGGTGGCGCACTTCGGACGGCAACGGTTCGGCGCCGCGGCTACCGGGCCGTCGCCGTAGCCCCGCGCACCTGGGCTTGGGGGCGTTGCTGGTGGTGGTGTGCGCGCTCGGGTTCGCCGTAGCCGCGGGCAGAATGGATCACCGTAGTTCGGTGCTGGCCTTGGCCCGGCCGGTGACGGTCGGGCAGTCCCTGACGGCTAGTGATCTGCGTGCGGTGCCGGTGTCGGCCGGTTCCGGGGTGGACAGCGTCCCCGCCGCCGAGAGCGGGTCGGTGGTGGGGCGGTCGATGGCGGTGTCGCTGCCGGCCGGGGCGCTGCTGACCCGCGCCGAACTCGGGACCGCCTCCGTTCCGGGCGCGGGTGAGGCGATTGTCGCGCTGGCGGTGAAGCCGGGCCAGTTCCCGCCGGACCTGGCAGCGGGCGCGCACGTGCACCTCGTCCCCACCGGCGGCACCGGCCAACAAACCGCTGCCCCGACCACTGTCCCCGCAGCCGGGTGGGTGGCGACGGTGACCGGTGTGCAGGCGCTGGCAAGTGGCCAGGGCAGCGTGGTCACGGTGCTGATGGCGCAGGCCGATTCGCTGCGGGTTGCAGCGCTCGGGTCGGGGCTGGTCAGCGTCCTCGTGGTGGCGGGCGGGTGAGCGGCCTGTGTTGATCGCGGTGGGATCGGTGAAAGGCTCCCCAGGGGTGTCCACGTTCTGCCTGGCCCTGGCCGCACGTTGGCCCGGGACGGGGCGGCGGGTGCTGGTGGAGTGTGACCCGGCCGGCGGCGACCTCGCCGCGCGTTACGGGGTGCCGCTGTCGCCCGGGCTGCTCAGCCTCGCCGCCGCCCACCGCGGCGGCGCCGCCGCTGCCGGTGCCGGGCTTGAGTCGGTGTGGTGGCACACCCAGGTGTTACCGGGTGGCCTGTCGGTGCTGGTGGCACCGCCAGGCGGGGAGCAGACCCGCGCCGCCCTGGCCACGCTGACAGGGCGCGGCGCTCATCCGTTGGTGCAAGCCGCGGCCGACCCCGGGTCCGTCGTGATCGTGGATGCTGGTCGCCTGGATGCCGGGTCGGCGGCGTTGGGTCTGGTCCGGGCGGCCGACCAGCTGCTCCTGCTGAGCCGCGCCACCGGCAGCGACCTGGCCCACCTCGCCGCCCGTCTGGAAGAAGTCCAGGACTGGAGCGAGCGGCTGGGGTTGTTGCTTGTCGGTGACGGCTACCCGGACTCCGAGGTCACCCGCGAACTCAGCTTGTCGGTGATGGCGAGGATCCCCAGCGACCCGGTCGAGGCGGCGGCCCTGACCGGCCGCATCCCGCCACGACGACGCCCGTTCAACCGCGCCACGCTGAGCCGCACCGCCGCCCAGGTAGCAACCGTGCTCGCCACCTCATACCAGCCCCTGTCCCGACCAGCACCCAGAACCGACGCCGATATCCCTGTGCATCACGAGGCAAACTCGCGGGGCCGTGACGAGCCGACGGTCACCAGCGTGTCGCCGCAACTGCTGAACGGGCGGCGGCTATGACGACCACCACCTCGACCGCTGGGGTGGAGCGGCTGCGGGACCGGCTGCGCACCGAACTACCCGCCCGGCTCGCTATTCGCACCGATGTGGCCGGGTCACCGCCGGACCAGCGTCGGGAACTGGGGCAGCGGCTGGCCGGTGAGATCGCCCGCGCCCACACCGAGTCCGAGTTGATGGCCAACCAGCCCCTGCTCGACCAGGCCGTCGAGCGTCAGGTGGTGGCGGAGGTGCTGGACGAGACGTTCGGCATGGCCGGCCTGCAACCCCTGCTGGACGACCCGCAGATCGAGAACATCAACGTCAACGGTTGCGATCGGGTGTTCGTCCGCTACGCCGACGGCAGCCGCGCCCAACTTCCACCCATCGCCACCAGCGACGTCGAAGTCGAGCAACTCATCCGCACATTGGCGGCCCGGACAGGGTCGGAGGAACGCCGTTTCGATCGCGGCTCACCGGCGGTGAACCTGCAACTGCCCGACGGTTCCCGGTTGTTCGCCGTCTCGGCCGTCACCGGTGGTGGTCGGCCGGCGATCGCGATCCGCCGCCACCGCTACCGCACCGTCACCCTTGCTGATCTGCGCCGGCTCGGCACTATCGATGAGCAGCTCACCGGGTTTCTGACCGCGCTGGTGAAGGCGCGGAAGAACCTGCTCATCACTGGTGGCACCGGCATCGGCAAGACCACCCTCCTCCGCGCTTTGGCGTCTGCGATCGACCCGGCCGAGCGGTTGGTGACCATCGAGGACGCCTTCGAACTCGGCCTGGACACCGACCCCATACACCACCCGGACGTGGTCGCGCTGCAGGCGAGGGAGGCGAACATCGAAGGCGAAGGCGCGATCTCGCAAGCGGAGTTAGTGCGGTGGGCGCTGCGCATGTCACCGGACCGGGTGATCGTCGGCGAGATCCGCGGCCCCGAAGTGGTGCCCATGTGCAACGCTATGTCCCAGGGCAACGACGGATCGATGGCCACCCTGCACGCCTCCTCCAGTCGGATCGCGTTCACCCGGCTGGCCGCCTACGCAGCCCAAGGCCCTGAACGGCTCCCACTGGAAGCGACCAACCTGCTGATCGCCTCCGCGGTCCACTTCGTCATCCACCTCGCCCACACCCCCGACGGGACCCGGGTGGTGTCCTCCATCCGGGAAGTCATCGACGCCGACGACCGGCAGATCGTGTCCAACGAGGTCTACCAGCCAGGACCCGACCGCCGCGCCACCCCCGCAGCACCGCTGCGGACTGAGACCGCCGAAGAACTCATCGCGACCGGACTCAACCCCGACATCGCCACCGGACGGTGGCCACGATGACCGCATGGTCAGCGCTGGCGGCACTGCTCGGGGTCGGGACAGGTCTCGGTTTGTGGCTGATCGTCCGAGGCTGGCACGGTAACCCCCGCGTGCAGAGCGGAACACGGTCCCGTCGTCGGATCAACCTGGCGGATCGGCGGTTCCTGACGCGGCTACTCGGGTCAATCGGTGCTGGGCTGCTCGTCGGGGCGGTCACCGGCTGGGTCGTCGGCGCCGTCCTGGCCGCGGTCGGGGCGTGGGCGCTGCCGCGGGTCCTCGGCCCCGACCGCGAAAACACCGCACGCATCGCCCGCTTCGAAGCAGTCGCCTCGTGGGCGGAGATGCTCCGCGACACCCTGTCGGCCGCCGCCGGCCTGGAGCAGGCGATCCTGGTCACCGCACCCCTCACACCGGACACTATCCGCGGCCCGGTCACCGCCGCGGCTGACCGTTTGCGGGAAGGACACAGGCTCGCCCCGGTCCTGCGGCAGTTGGGTGAGGAGCTGGCCGATCCGACCGCCGACCTCGTCCTCTCCGCGCTGGTTTTGGCGGCCGAGCAGCGGGCCCGGGACCTCGGGGAGCTGCTCGGCACCCTCGCCGGCGCGGCCCGAGAGCACGCCGCGCTGCGGATGAGCATCGCCGCCAGCCGCGCCCAAGCCCGCAGCGAAGTTCGGATCACCGTCGGCGTCACTCTCACCTTCGCACTCGGCCTCCTGCTACTCGACCGCCGCTACCTCGATGCGTACGACAGCGCCGCAGGTCAGCTCGTGCTTCTCGTCGTCGGGGCGCTGTTCGCGGCGGGGTTCGCGCTGACCGCGCGGATCGCACGGATCAGCGAACCAGCCCGATTCCTCCACGCCGACAACCCACACGAGGACGCCGGTCTGGTCGCCGGTGAGGCGGTGAGCCGGTCGTGATCACCGCCGTGCTGCTGGGCGCCGGGTGCGGGCTCGGGCTCTGGGCGCTGCTCGTCTGGGCCGCCCCACCCCGACCACCACTCGCAACCGTGCTGGGCAGGCTGCACCACCAACCCGAACCACCGCCGATCCTCACGGCTGATGAGGGCGGGTGGGCGGCCCGCGCCGGGCACCGCCTCACCCCGGCGTTGAAGACGCTCGGCCTACCCGGCACCAGCCTGGGCCGTGACCTGGCGGTGCTGGGACGCGACGTCGACGCGCACCTGGCCGAGAAAGCCACCCTCACCATCCTCGGACTCCTCACCCCCACCGCGTTCACGATCCTCCTGGCGCTGCTAGGTGGCGCGTTGGACCCGGTGATGCCGGTACTGCTCGCCGCCGGGGGCGCCGCCCTCGGGTTCCTCGCCCCCGACCTGCGGGTACGGGCCGACGCGAAGCAGCGCCGGGCCGACTTCCGCCAGGCCCTGTCGGCCTACCTCGACCTCGTCGTCGTCTCCCTCGCTGGCGGTGCCGGGGCCGATGGTGCCCTCACCGACGCCGCGACGGTCGGGCAGGGTTGGGCGTTCACCCAGCTGCGCCGCGCCCTCGACGTCGCCCGGCTCACCCGCGTCCCACCCGCCACCGCCTTGGCGCGGCTGGGGGCCGAGATCGGCAGCCGCGACCTCGCCGAACTCGCCGCCTCCCTGACCCTGGCCGGAACCGAAGGCGCCCGGGTCCGCAATTCCCTCGCTGCACGGGCGAAGTCGCTGCGGACCCACCTGCTCACCGACACCGACGCCGCCGCCAGGGCCGCGACCGAACGCCTCGGCCTGCCCTGGGGGCTGCTGTTCCTCGGCTTCCTCATCTTTCTCGGTTACCCAGCCCTGCACCAGATCCTCACCGGCCTCTAACTCTGTCTACTGAAGGAGACACACCATGCTCACCGTGATCGCAGTGCTCTGGACGCACATCCGGGTCAACGTCGCCCAGATGCGGGAGGATCCGGAGGCCGGCTACTCCACCGAGACCGTTGTGGTCACCGCGCTGCTGGTCGCGCTCGCGCTCGCCGCGATCGGCGACGTCATCTACAACAAGGTCACCGGCAAAGCCGCCGGCATCAACCTCTAACCGACCCAAAGCTAGTCGACCCATCATGGCTGCCACCGCATCCAGCGCCCACCGTCCACCGCCCCGCACCCCGCAGTGGCGGCGCTGGCCGGTGCTGCTACGCCGGGTGTGCGCCGGACAGGACGGTGAGCGGGGGTCGGTGGCGGCGCAGGTCGTGATTGCCATACCGCTGCTGGTCTTGCTCGTGCTGCTGATCGTGCAGTTCGCGCTCGCCGCCTACGCCGAACACATCGCCCAAGGCGCCGCCGACCAAGCCCTCGACACCTCCCGCACCATGGGTGGCACCGACGCTGACGGGCAGACCCAGGCACAGGCGGTACTGGCGCAGCTGGCCACCGGACCCCTCACCCACCCCATTGTCAGCGTCACCCGCGACGCCACCACGGTCACCGTCACCATCACCGGCACCGCCGAGACCCTCGTCCCCGGCTTTACCCTCCGGGTGCACGCCGAAGCGTCCGGGCCGATCGAAACCTTCGCCCCGGACACCCCATGACGCCCAGCCACGAACGTCCACACCCCGCCGGCACAAGACGATCCGCCGACGGCGAGAACGTCTCTGCCGAGCGTGGTGACGAGGGCTCGGTTGCCGCGGAGGTGGCGATCGCTATCCCGGTCCTGGTCGCAGTCCTGCTACTTGTCGGTGTGCTCCTCGCGCGCGGTGTCGACGCCCGGCTGCGCCTGGACGACGCCGCCCACCAAGCCGCCCGGGCGGCCAGCCTCACCCGCAGCCCAGCGGCCGCGACGCTCGCCGCCCAGCAGGCCGCCACCGCGGCCCTTAGCCATGCCGGGGTTGACTGCGAGGCTCCCAGCGTCGCGGTGGACACCAGCGACTTCGCGCCGAGCGGGCTGGTCACGGTCACGGTGTCCTGCCGCCTGGACCTGTCCTACGCCGCCGCCCTGCTCGCGACCGGTGACCAGCGCACCCTCACCGCCACCGCCTCCTCACCCATCGACACCTACCGGGCGGTCACCCCATGACTCCACATCGAACGCAGCGATCTCACGCCCGATGGACAACCCTGCGGCAGCGGATGTCCGGCGATGACGGGATGGTGAGCGCGTTCCTGCTCGCGGCCATGATCGGCCTGTTCGCCGTCGTCGGCCTCGGCCTGGACCCCGGCGAGGCCTACGCGGCGAAAATCAAAGCCATCGGGCAGGCAGAGGAAGCCGCCCGCGCCGGCGCCCAACAACTCGACCTCACCACTTTCCGCAACACGGGTGTGTTGCAGCTCGACCCGGTCGCCGCCGAGCAGGCCGCGCAACGGTTCCTCACCGCCGAAGGCCAAACGGGCATCGTCGCCGCCAGCACCACTCGGGTCACCGTCACCATCACCACCGGCTACCGCACCCAGCTCTGGCACCTCGCCGGCATCGACACCATCACCGTCCACGCCACCGGCACCGCGACACCGCAACGCGGCATTACCCAACCCGACAACCCCTGACCGGACAAGCCCATGACCCACCACCCGCACCTGCGCACCCAGCCGCCTGTCGCCGTGCGCGCCGTCCTGCGCCTGGGCCGCGTACTCGCCGGGCTGCTCGCGACGGGGTTGCTGGCAGTGCTGGTCGCGGGCATGCCCTACGGGCTCTGGCACTGGATCGGCTGGCCCCTACCCCACCACGTGCCCACCACCACTCAAGTCAAGGACACACTCACCGGGCCGTTCACCGACCAGATACTGCTCGACACCCTCGCCTGCCTGTGCTGGATCCTCTGGGCCGTCTTCCTCACCGACATCGCCCACGCCGTCCCCGACACACTCCGCGGTGCCCGCCAGGCGCAGACGGCGGCCGTGTTGTCCGGTGCCGACCGACAGCCGGGACCGCTACGCGGCCTCGCCGCGCTGCTGCTGAGCGCCATCCTCGCCGGGCTCCTGAGCCTGCGGCCAGACCCCGCGCTGGCTTCCCACAGCGCGGCGCCGAGGCCCGGCATCGTCGCGACCGCCCTGCAGATGGATCCGGTATCAGTCCCGATCACCGCGGCACCGATCCCGAGCAGCGCGCGCACCGCTGTCGTCCAAGCCCCTCACGACGGCATCCACGACAGCCTCTGGCGCATCGCCCAGCGACACCTCGGCGACGGCACCAGATGGCCGGAAATCTACCAGCTCAACAAAGGCCATCCGCAACCCGACGGCGGCACCTTGACCCACCCCAGCATAATCCAGCCTGGCTGGATCATGCTGTTGCCCGAACCGGCCATCGCAACGACGCCGACCCCACCGCACGCCGCGGCACCGCCTCCGAGCACATCACCACTTGATCCAGCGCCTGGCCCACAGTCGCCACCGTTGCCAACACCGACATCCAGCGCCATGACGAGCACGCCCATCGGGCAAACGCCGGCCGCGCCCAGCCGACCTACGGATCAGAGTGGGCATTCAGGCATCGACCTCGGCGACGGCTTGTACATGAGTCTGGGGTTCGCTGCCGCGATCAGCGGTGCGCTGGTCGCTGTGCGGTGGCGCAACCGCCGCTGCTACACGCCTGGCAGCGGCCGACGCGACGACCTGCCCGTAGCCCCGGTCGTGCGCAGCCTGCACCTTGCCCACCTACGCGCCACCACACCACCCCTCGAAGACGACGACGATCCGCGAGAGGAGATCGGCGATGCCGAGGAGCTTCCAGGGGCCTGGGATCGCACCAGCGTGGCACCCACAACCGCCCCGCCGAGCCTCCGCTCTCGAAGGGCTGCGACTACACCAGCGGCGCGAGATGTGTCGGGCGCGCCGCTCGACCTGGCCAACTCGCGTGGCGTCGGGCTCGTCGGAGCCGGCGCGGGAGACGCCGCGCGGGCGATCCTGCTCGACCTCCTGAGCATCGGGACAGCCGATGCCACCGTGCACGAGGCGGAGCCTCGACCGCGAACGGATGTGCTGATCCCGGCGGCCGATCTCGAGTTGCTCATCGGCTCGGACCGGGCCAGCCTTCGGGTGCCGTCCCGGGTGCACGTGGTCGCCGACCTCGCCACAGCGCTGGATCAGCTGGAGTCAGCGATCCTGTACCGCACCCGCCAGCGCGAGCGGGGACACGATGACGTGGACATGGCGTCCGGCTCGATCGTGCTGCTCGCCCGTGTCCCGGCCGACACCGGGCGGCTGCAAGCGGTTCTGGACAACGGCGCTCCACTCGGGATCACCGCGGTGCTGCTGGGTCAGTGGCGGCCCGGCACCAGTGTCTACGTGGGGGCCGACGGCCTGGTCTCGACCGCTTATGGGCCGGCCGCACCCCCGCGGGGCACGCGACTGTTCAGCGTGGCCCAAGCCGCGGCCGAGACCCTGCTGGGGCTCCTTCACGACGCCGACCAGCTAGGGCTCGTCAGTCCAGAAACCCCCACCCCCGACTCACAAAACCTGGCTACCGGGCGACCGACTGCCACCGTCTCCGGAGGGGACGTGACATGCGGTGATGCCGTCGGCATCGACGCGATCCCGTCCCTCACAGAGCAGACTATTACCGACCTGTCCGCCGCACCCCCCAGAACTCGCCCGGTTCAACCTGACGAGCCAGCATCCGCCCCCGCAAGCGCGGAACGGCGTGCGGCACTCGTTGGCCCGGGCGTGGCCGGCACGCCGAACCAGGCCTGGTTCAAGGTCGACGGCTCGCCCACGGCGCTCAAGGACCGTGGTGTCCGAGCAACCAGATCAACGTCGAGACGGGTTCCGCCCGCTCCCGCCGGTGATGGCGCCGTGCAGGGTGGCGATGAGACTCCACCGGTGTCGGGTGCCCCGCTGGCGTTGCGGGTCCTGAGTCCACTCAGTCTCTCCTGGGCCTCCGGCGGCCAGACAGCGGCCGGCAGTGCGGTGGCCGTGGAAATCATCGGCGCGTTCAGCCCGCGGGTGCGGGAACTGCTCGTGGCCCTCGCGCTGCACCCGGAGGGCATCACCCGAGACCGGCTCGCTGACACACTGTGGCCAGACTCTCCCCGCGGGCGTCCATTCAACAACCTCAACACGAACTTGGCGCGCCTCCGCACGGCACTGTCCGGAGCGACTGCCGGCGAGGTCACGGAGATCGTGCTGACCACGCGTGACCAGCACCGCCTCGACCCGACCCTGATCGACCACGACTACCGGATATTCGCCGACGCCGCGCAGGCCAGGCAGCTCGCCACGACCGACACGGAGCGGATCGCAGCATGGCGGCAGATGGTCAGCTCCTACCGGGGCGAGCTGGCCGAAGGCCAGGGCGCGGAATGGCTGGAGACACCCCGGGAGGCGATCCGCCGCGACGCCGTCGACGCCGCAACCGGACTGGCACGGCTGGTCCTGGGCAGCGACCCGCAACAAGCCCTCGACCTGCTGGAAGGCGCCCGCTCCCGCGACCCGTACAACGAGCAGCTCTACGGCGACATCATGCGGGTACAACGACGCCTCGGGCAGGCAGACGCCATCGGACGAACGCTTAGCCTGCTGGCCGCTCGGCTAGCCGAACTGCAGGAGACACCAAGCCCGCAAACGATCGCGCTCGCCGAGGGACTACAACAAGCGGCCGGCCGGCGTTCAGAGCCAAATCGCTCAAGCGACACGGCGGTGGGCTAACCCGATCTGACCGCATTGTCGCGTTCAGAGCGCACTCTGGCGTTCTCCAGTCAGGGACGACTTCACCAGGCCAAACTCAACGCCTCGAGCGTGTCCGAGAACGACAGCGAACGAGGCCCACTCAGTAGGCGTCTGGCTTCCGGGGCCGCGTAAAGAATTCAGCGGCATACGGTCCACTGCCTTACGGTGAGAACCAGTGGACACGGCGATGGGCCGAGCCGGGTGGAGGGAGGCTGGATGAGCGCACCGTACGTCTCAATCAAGCGGCTGGTCGACAACTCGCTGTCCGCCATGCTGGCGGCAGTTGAGGTCTACAACAAACCCCAAATGACCTACCGAGACGAAGTCACGGTGATACTCGTCGTGAACGCCTGGGAGCTTGCGCTCAAGGCCGCGCTGCGCCAGAAAAACCGTTCAATCTTCTACCTGAAGCAACGGGGCGAGCGATATCGGTCCATCGGGATCGATGACGCGCTTGGCCGCGTGAGCGCCAGCAAGCTATGGCCGACGGTCATCGATCGACTAGCAGTGGCAGCGAACGTCAAGGCGCTGATGGAATACCGCAACCGCGCAATCCATCTGTACAACGCCCAGGGGCTGGGAGCAATGATCTACCCCTTCTTGCAGCAAAACGTCCTAAACTACAGGGACTTTATGCTGGCTAAATTCAAGAAGGATCTTGCCGATTCAATGACATGGCAGTTGCTGCCACTCGGCGCGACGGCCCCGGCCGACGCCGTACGTTTCATGAAAGTGGATAAGAACGCAACAATGGTCGCCGAGGTACAACAGTTCATCGATGAGCTGAGAAGCTTGATGGATGAGGCCGAAGCTGCTGGAAGTGACATGTCGCGCGTGGCTACTGTCTACGACATCAATATGCAGTCGATAAAAAAGATGACAAGCGCCGATCTCGTCGTCGCCCTTTCACCAACCGCCAATGGTCAAGTGGTTGTGCGCAAGACTGATCCGAATCAGACACATCCTTTCAGCCCGACAGAATTGATAAAAAAAGTCAATGATAAGCGCAGCGGACGCCAGCTGACGACGTACGATCATCAAACCATTTGCTGGAAGGAATCGCTGCGCGACAATCCTAAGTACGCCTGGAAGCACAGCAATGGCGCAACGCATGTCTGGTCCGGTGACGCGGTAAACCACCTAGCATCGCTTTCAGATGAACGGTACGACAAGGTCCGAGCGGAGTACGGAGCACATCTCAAGGAGCCTAAGTAGCGCGCAGCCCACTCGGTACCCGCTGACGTCTTATCCCATCCATGCCTCTGACACCTTCCGCTGCACCGGCATTGACAGGTGCCAAAAATACATACTTGCGCCAATGCCATCTCGGTGCAGTCTGGGCTGGCGGTGGGGGTACGGATCGGGGTACCGACCGGGGATCGAATCGGGGTACCTGTTAAAGCACGCCCCGCTGCGAGTCCCGCTGCGGTTGCGTGTCGCCGAGCGTGCGGGGCGTGCGCGATCGCTGGGGGGATCCGGTGCACCGCCAGGCTGATAAGGCCAAGAGCAGCAGCTCACATCGGATCCGCCGTGCGGTGGGCTGGCCTACGGCCGCCCTCCACCTGACCGCAGCCTGGCTCCTCAGTCCACTTCGCGTGCCCTGGTCCGATCCCTGCTCCACATGGTGCTGATGCTCGCGTGGCATTACTGCCTGCGGTGCGGGGCCGGTGACTCCGCTGTCTCCCGGCACGGCCTTCGCTGATCCCGCTCGGTCCGCGCTCGCGGTTTCATTACCGGTGGCATCGGATTTGATCGCCAACTCTCGATAAGTGCGATCGAGAATGCCCTTTGAATACAACCCCTTATCGAGCTAACGTTGACCTGGCCGAACGCGAGGAAACACCTACTCTCACCGTCGGCCTTGGCGGGCACAGAGCCCGCACAAATTCCTTTACTCCTTTGGAGGTTGTCATGAGCACTACCCAAGACACGTCGCGCTCGGACGCGCGGCCGGCTGCCGAGTTGGTGTCCGAGGCGCTGGCCGAGCATCCGGGGTCGACGGCCGCGGAGTTGGCCGCGTTCGCCAAGCTCGGTCAATCCACGGTGAGTAAGGCCCTCGCTTCGATGGAGGCCGCTGGTGCCGCGAGCCGTGATGTCGCCGCGCCGGTGGCCGGCCGCCGCCTGGCCGCCCGCTGGAACCCGGCCACCCGGATCCAACCCTCAGAACGGAAGACGGTGTCCCCAGCTGGGTCTACCCCGGTGTCCGATAGCGGCGATGTGGCCGGGCGGCTGCGGCCGGGACAGCTCGGCACCCTGGTGTTGGAGTACCTGCTGGCCCACCAGGAGCAGGAGTGGAGCCCGACGGCTGTCGGGAAGGCCTTGGGCCGTTCAACGGGTGCGGTGGCCAACGCGCTGGCGAAGTTCGCGGCCAGCGGCGACGCGGTGTTGACCAGCGAGACCCCGCGCCGCTACCGGATTGTCACCACCTGACCGGCACCCCTTCCCCCATCCCCGGGGCCGGGGAGTGGAACCCGCAGCTCACGCACGACTCCTCGCGTGAGCTGCGCCCCTCCTCCTACGCCGGGCCGGCCCAGGCCGTCGCCGGTCAGTGGTGCACCGACGCGACACCAGTGCCGCTAGGTCAATGGTCGAGTGGCGCCGTAGTAGCCAGACTCCACTTGGTCGGGCGGGGTGATCTCGATCTGGGCTCCACTGTGCGGGGCCTGAACGACCTGGCCGTCGCCGAGGTAGATGGCCTCGTGGCCGATCCCGGCCGTGGTACCGTCGCTCGACCAGAAGAGCAGATCGCCGGGCCGCAGCTGCGCGACGGTGGGGTGCAAGGAGCCGGCCTGGCCGTATTGGGCGGCGGCGTCGTGAGCCAGCACCTTCCACGGCGCGACGGCATATAGGCTCAGCCCGGAGCAGTCGAATCCGTAGACACCGGCGTCGTTGCGGGAGTCGTAGTCGACGGCCTTGCCGTAGGTCGGACCGGCTCCGTTGCCCCCGTCGAAGGTGTAGGGCCAGCCGAGCCACCGCAACGCCCGGTCGGCGATCTGCTGTCCGACCGCGGCGGTCCACGCCACAGCCGACGGTGGTGTCACGTCACTGTCGCCACCAGGTTTGGCGGCGTATGTGCGGGCTGCGGCCAGGACGGCGGCGACGTAGTTCTCGCTGTGGTTGTAGGCGAATATCGCGGCGTGCAGATCGTGGCCGTTGACGGCGCCGTTCGCGCACAGCATCCGGGCTGCGGTGTAGATGGCGTCGGCCGGGTCATACGGTGACGGCGGGTCCTGCCCGCCGGGCGGGACCGGGAGCGAGTATTCGGCGAAGGTGGCGGGCAGGAACTGCATCGGACCCTCGGCACCCGCGCTGTTGGCGCCGGAGTGCACACCGGGCCGGTCGGACTGGCCGTGATTGGTCTCGACTTTGCCGATGCCGGCCAGCACTGTCCAGTCCAGCCCGGGGCAGGTCTGCGCGGCGAGCATGTACAGGGCGAGGTAGTCCGGCGGGATCTCCTGCACCGCGGTCCTGCTCCGGCCTGAACCGCCACCGCCCGCGCCGGAGAGGGAGGCGGCGACTCCGCTGACCGAGGCGGCGATGAGCACCATCGTCAGCACCAGCCCGGCGATCCCAGCAGCGAAAACCCTTATCAATGCTGTAGATTCGCCGACAGGCGGGCCGTTGAGCGCGATGCCTGTTCAAGCACACGCGGCGGGGCGGGCGGCATCGGATCGGGCGCCGGCGGCCGACCATCACCGCCCACCTGGTGGACACCGGGTGCCTCATTGGAGCCGGGCGAGGCGGGAGGTCGATGGGCGAGCGAGCCGGGCCACAGCTCCGCCAGCGCGGCCAGCCGCACCCGCCCGTGCGTCCCCGACCCGTGCGGGGACGGGCCAAGGGGTAGCCAGCGGGCACCGGCCGGACCGCCCACTACGGCATCCTCCGCCTGAACCGTCGGGAACCGGTGGGTCATCATGTGGGGGGTGAGGTCGGCGGCGCTGGTCGCGACGGGAACCAGCCCGGGCCGGTCCAGGCTGGCCAGAGCTGCCGCTAGGGCTTGTCGGGCGTTGGTCTCGCGTCGGGTGGTCGGTAGCCAGATCAGCAGCGGGGTGCGGATGCCGGTCGCGGCGGCCAGCGCGTGATAGCCGGCGAGCTTGCGGATGAGTTGGGTGAGGTTCTCGCTGCCGGTGTCGTATTCCAGGAAGAACTCCACCTCCCGTATGCCACCGTTGTGGGCTTCGCGCCAGCGTGCGTAGCCGTCGGGGCGGACGAGGTCGCCGAACAGGCGCTGGCAGCGGGCCTCGGACCACAACGCCGTCAACGCGCCACCACCCGGCCCGTAAGGGCAATCGCCAGGTGGACCAGGGTGTCGGGTGGTTGCGATGAGCGCGCAGAAAAACGCGTTGACGCCGACGGTGTGGGCCAGGTGCAGGCTGTGCGCGATCCCGATCGCCCGCTCGTGCCGGTAGCCGAGCGCTTTGACGTCGAGGCCGTCTTCGGCTGCGAGGATACCGGCTCCGGCGATGTCGAGGACGTAGTGCATCGGAGCGGTACCGACGGTCCGGAACGGCTGGAACCTGTCCAGGACCCGCCACCGGTAGAGCTCCAGCAGCCGGGTGGTCGCCGAGCGGGCCGACGGGAACGCGGTCTGGGTGATCTGGGCCGAGGTCAGCACCTGATGCTCGTGCAGCATCCTGATCAGCCACCGATCCCGCGGTGTCAGGCGCAGCGACAGGCGGGCCTGATGCTCGAGGGTGTTCACCGCGCGCGGTGTCCGGCCGGCGCCGCGGTGGCTGCGCAGCGCGACCTGCCGACCCGTCGAGAGCACGGCTCCGCGCGGCGAGGATGCCGCGGCTGATGAGGCGGTGGGGCGTGATGGCATGGGCGAATCTCCAGTCAGGAAAGTGAACCTGGTGTCCGTGAGCGATTTGGCGTTAGGAGGCGCGGGGGTCGCGGACGCTCGTGCGCGCCGCTGCCACCGTCACGGGGGCGGGTGTGGCGGTGGCGGTGGTCTGGGCTGCGTGTGCGGCTTGGACGGCCCCCAGCCGGGCCTGCTGGGCGCGGTCGGCGGCCTTGCGGATCGCGGTGGCGCGGCCGGGGACCGGGGCAGGTAAGGGTGTGGTGTGCAGGGTGAACGAAGCGGTCTCCTCACCGTTCACGACCAGGCGGGCGGCGGCGTGGTAGGCGCCGAGGTGGGACAGGTCGTGCTCGGACAGGCGGGGTGCGGTGTGCCGTGCGAGGTCGCGGGCGTCTTCGGGGCTGGCGTTGAAGAAGACCTTGGATCGGGCGTTCGCCGAGATGCCGTCTTTCAGGTCGCGCCCGAGTTGGCCGAGGTGCTGGTGGGCCAGTGTCATGGACAGGCGGAAGCCGCGGGCTTCGGCGAGCATGTCCTGCAGTTCGTAGGGCAGGTTGAGGAAGTTCTGGCACTCGTCCACGTACAGGCCCGCGTCGCGGCGCTCGTGCTGGGGTTGTGCGGCGCGGGCGGTCGCGGCCTGCCACACCTGCGCTACGACCAGAGAGCCGATGAGTTTGGTGGTTTCCTCGCCGAGGGAGCCTTTCGGAACGCAGACCAGGCAGATCCCGCCGTCGAGGATCTGGCTCATGTCGATCGTGGACGGCCCGGCCGCGAGGGCTTTGCGGACGAACGGGCGGAGCAGGAACGCGCGGAGCTTGTTCATCAACGGTGCGACCGCTTGGGCGCGGCCGGCGTCGGACAGCTGCTCATACCACGCCCAGAAGCCCTTCAGGACTGGGTCTTGGATGTGGGCGACGGCGCGGGCCCGGTACTTGGGTTCGACCAGCAGCCTGGGCAGGTCGGCCAGGGTCGTCACGTTTGCTGTCGGCACCGCCGACTGGGCGGTGAGGGTGAGGCAGGCGGCGCGGAAGATGTCGTCGGTGCGCGGTCCCCAGAACGCCGAGTAGACGCGGGCGAAGACCGAGGTCAGGTTGTCCACCGCCACCACCCCCGGACCCTGCTGTCCAACGCCCAGTTCCGCCGCCTGGTCGTCGCCGCGACCCGCTGATCCGACCTCCGCCGTGGTGACCGTTGGTTGGGTGGTGGCTGGGTGGAGCGGGTTGAGGCAGGGTGGTTGGGCGTGGGAGTCGGCGTCGAACAGCACCACCCGGTCTGCCGCGTTGGCGGGGAGTCGGTCGAGGAGGTCGGTGACCAGGTCGCCTTTCGGGTCGATCACCACGACACCGCGGCCGGCGTGGGCGTCGGCGAGGATCAGCTGCGCCATGAGTGTCGACTTCCCCGATCCGGTCGCGCCGAGCAGGTGCAGGTGGTGGCGGGCGTCGGGTACGGCCAGGCCGACCGGGCGGCGGGTTCCGGTGTCGGCGATCCCGAGCGGCTTGACCCGCTGCCCGGCTCGGTCCGGGGTGGGGATGCCCGGTGGCGGGGGCACGGCGCGGGCCCCGGCTTGTTGTAACCCGGCGACGGTGCTGTCGGTCGGGATGTGGGCCAGGACGGCCAGCTCCGGGATCGACAGCAGATCCCCGCGCCCGAACCGCCGCCAGCGGATCGCCTGGTGGGGATGGCGCAGCCGGTGACGGCGGTGGTGGTTGTGCCCGCCGAACACCGCGAACGCCGATGCGACCGCGTGCGCCCGACCGCGCAACCGGCCCAGCGTCTGGCCGCGAGCACGCCGCCCGGGACCCGACGGGTCGGTGGCGGTGTTGGTGACCAGGTAACGGACGCGGGTCTCGAACAGCGCGCTCCGCTGCTTGGCCACGATGGCACGGTCCTGCTGGGAGTACTCCAGCGCCGCCAGCCGATCCACCCCGCCCGCCGCTACACCGCCGCGGCCGGCGCTTCGCGCCGGGTGGGTGTGTGGGGTGATGAGGTCGAGGATCCGGCCGACCGGTCGCGCGGACTGCCCGGCGTGCAGGCGCCGTGCGGCGCGGCGCGCCTGCGCGACGCGGCGCCCGGCGACGGGGCGGGCCAGCACCTGCACGATCACCGTCTCGCCCTCGACTAGTCCAACGGGGGCGCCTAGCAGCGCCCGAAGCGGGTCGGCTGCGTGCTCGGTGGCGATGGGCAGCGCTTCGCTGCGGGCCAGCCGCAACTCCCCACCCACACCGACACCGGCGGTGTTACCCGGCGCCCAGGCCTGACCGTCGTTGTGATCGGTGCTGGTGTGGGCGCCGGGCCAGGCTGCTTCGATGGCGCGTTCGATCATCCCGGGTGGCACCATGGCGGGCACCCACAGGCGCAGCCGTAGGCCGTCGGGGGTGAAGACGTACTCGAACGCGACGTGCGGCCGCCCGCCGACACGGCGGCGCCAGGCCGGGCGGAGCAGGCCGACCAGGTTCGACCAGAGCCCGATCGCGCCGGCCGGGTCGACGGTGGGCGGGGCCAGGATCGTCACCAGCCGGCCGTCGCGGACCATGCGTGCCTGGCAGCGGCGCGTCCACCACTCGCGGGCGGCCAACACGGCGACTACGGCTGCGAAGATCACCGGCCCGACGGTCCGGCCGGGACCGTCAACCCACCGCCACAGCGCCGCTGCCAGGTGGTGCACCGTGCCGTCCGGGTCGCGCAGGTAGCGGGCCAGTAGCCCGCCCGGCGCACTCGGCACGGGCGCGGTGGGCGAGCCCCCGCCGGTCGTTTTCACGATCAACGGGACAGGGAGCGGGGTCGTGTGCGAGGCCAACATAAACGAACGCCTTTCAGTTCAAATGGATCAGAGTCGGGTCAGGCGGCGTCGAGTTCGAGGTAGGAGTCCTCCCCGCCCGACGGGTCGCCAGTGAGGCCGGTCCCGTCGCCGCTATAGGTGGCGAGCTCGGCGGGGGCGGAGGTGACGAGGTGGTGTTCGGTATCGGAGGCGATGGCTTCGAACGCGACCCGCTGTTGCGCGCTGACCGCCAACAGCCCTTGGCCGCGTTCGGCTGAGAGCAGGAACCCGCGCTCCCCGGCCGAGAGGGCGAACGCGGTCGCGATCTCCTCGATCGCTTGCGGGGCTTGGCGCAGCAGGATCTGGGTGGCGGCGTTGGCGACAACCGCTTTGCCCAGGTCGGAGCCGAGGACGTCGGCGACGTCCTGGGTTGCGACCGTGAGCCCGGCCCAGTGCTTGCGAGCTGACTTCGCCAACCGGAACAGGAACTCCGCGCCCGCGTGCTGGCGCATGAGCAGCCACGCCTCGTCGACCACGACCAGCCGCGGTCTGCGGTCAGCCGGGTTGGACGCCCGCCGCCAGATCGCGTCTAGGGTGAGCAGGGTGCCGATCGGTTTCAGCTCATCAGCGAGATCGCGCAGGGAGAACAGCAGCAGGTGCCCGTCGGGGCGGATGGTCGTGGGGCCGTTGAGCAGGGCCGCGAATGCCCCGTCGACGTAGGGGTGCAGTCGCGCCGCGAGATTCTCCGCCACCGGCCCGCCGGGGCCGCCGCTGAGGCTGGCGAGGGTGTCGCGGAGGTCGCCCAGGATGGGGGCGGGGCGTTGCCAGGTGCGAGGGTCGGCGGTGATCCCCGCCCGCTGGTAGGTGGTGGTGATCGCGGTGTCCAGCACGGCCCGCTCGGCGGCGGACAGGTCCCCGCACAGGACGGCCAGGACGGTGTGCAGGAACAGCGACCGGCGCAGCAGCGCGTCCCGGGGTGCGGTCCGGGAGCCGTCGGGCCGGGTGTGGATCGGCAGGTCGAACGGATTCAACCGCACTGCCCCGTCGCTGTTGGTGGAGCCGAGGTGGATGTCGGTGCCGCCGACCGCGTGGCAGAGGCGGCGGTATTCGTCTTCGGGGTCGATGATCGCGACCTGCACTCCGCGGTACAGCAGTCGCAGCGCTTCGAGTTTGACCAGGTAGGACTTGCCGCTTCCGCTGCGGCCGAGGATGACGGAGTTGTGGTTGTCCACGCTGGGCGCGAACCGGTCCCACTGGACCAGGCCGGACGAGGCGAGGTTGTAGCCGTAGAGCACCCCGGCCGGCGCGGACAGCGACGCCGGGTCCGCGGGTGGAAGGTCGGGGCTGGTGAACGGGAACGCCGCCGACAGCGCGGCGGTGTCGAACGTGCGCCGCATCTTCAGCAGGTCCAGGCCCATCGGCAGGCAGGTGATCCAGCCCTGCAGGGACCGGTAGCTTGCCGGCTTGGCGTCCAACAGCAGCGACGCGGCAAGGGAGCGGACCGCGGCGACCTCGTCGGCCAACGCCGCTGCGGTGTCGGCGTGGATGGTGAGGTAGAGCCCGAGCCGGTAGAGCTTGCCCTCGCCGCGGGCGACCCGGGCGGCGAGGTCGTAGGCGTCCTCGGTCGCGGCCTCCACGTAAGGGTCGATGAGCCGGCCGTGCTGATCGTCGTGCCGGCGCCCGGACTCCAACCGGGCCAACTGCTTCTTCAGGCGATCCGCTGCGGTGACCGCGTCGATCGGCTCCACGTGCACCGCCACATCCAGACGACCCGGGTAAGCGAGCAGCGGCTGCAGCCAGCCCGGCAGCACCTCCCGGGGGTAACCGGTGACCGCGAACGAGGCGACATGCTCCCCGGCGACCACGACATGGCGCGGTGCGACCTCGATCGCGTCCGGCACGAACGCCCCCGCCCCGCATGCCTCCTCACCTGACCAGTCGCGCCTGGCATGGAACGCGCGTCGTCGGCGGGTCATCGGGCCCACCACATCTCGTCATCGGCATTTGCCGACGCGTGGGAGCTGTCCGGGTCGGTCGCCTCGACCGGCGCGGTGCCCCAGGGATCCGGAACAGCTGCGTTCGGATCGGGAGGGCTGTCGGGGGCGGTCAGGGTGACGACGTCGGAGGCGGCGGCGAATGCGGTGTCCGGGCGCATCAGGGTGTCCGGGTTGCAGGCGCTGGCCAGGACCGCGGTGGCCTGCCCGGCGTCCAGCGGGGTGACGACGATCCCGGCCGGGGCGAGCAGCTGCGCTGTCTCGGCGACCCGGCGGGCCAGCCGGGTCTCAGCGGCCCGGCGGACACCCTCGTCCTCTGCGACCCGCCTGGCCGAACCGGAGCGGGGTGTGGGTATGAGGCGGGACAGGAGCCCGGACGCTCCGGCGCCGCCGGGGTCGTGTTCGGGTTCGCGCAGCACGAGCAGCACCTGCCGGCGCAGCAGATCCGCATGCGCGACCAGTTCGGCGAGGTAGTCGGCGTGCTCGCGGGCGGCGGCTTCCAGCGCGGGGTGCGGCAGGCCACCTGCTCGCTCTCGGAGTTCGGCGATCTGGTCGGTCAGGTCCAGGCGCTGCGCCCGGATCAGGATCTGGATCGGAGCCGAGAGTGAGTGCAGGTAGCGGCCGAACGAGGAGACCAGCGCTTCCTGCTCGGCGTCGGTGCGCAGCGCGAAGTTGACCGTCGAGCAGACGCACACCACCGCCAGACCGTCCGGGCCGAGGTCGACGACCCCGACATCGCCCGCCGTCTGATCGACTGCTCGGGCCGGCAGCCGCAGGCCCGCCGGTGCCACCGCGCCGGCCCGGTACGGCCGCCCGTCAGGAGCGACCGCCCGGGCGGTCGCCCAGTCAGGAGCCGGGGCGATGGCGCCGTCGGCGGCGACCTGCACCCGCGGCGTGAGGCGCTGCCGGATCGCAGCTGCCACCAGCCGGTCCAGGCTCAGACCATCCCGAGTGCCGAGCACCAGCACACCGGCCCCGATGATGGCCGGCACCGCCGCGACCAGGAACACCACCGGCGGGAGGACGGTGCGGGTCGCGGCGTAGCCGGCATACAGCAGCGCGCCGACCGTGGCGAGGATGGCGACCTGCCGGGCGGTGAGGTTGGCCAGGACCCGGTCCTCGCGGTCGACGTCGGCCGGGATCCGGACCGCGTACGAGCGGTCGGCACTATCGGTCCGGTGGTGGGGTGCGGGCATCAGCGGGTACCTCTCTCGTTCTGGTCTCGGGTTGTTCGCAATCGCGGCGGCTGCGTCCTGGTGCGCTGTGCGCGGGGTGGCTGCGCCTGGGGCGTGTGCATCCGGGGTGTCGGGTTGGGCGCTCGGCGAGGGAGATCAATGGGTAGGCGTGGCAGCGCCAACCTCGGGCCGGGCGCGTCTCGGTGTGACGGTGTGCTCGCCGTGCTCGCGGCACCGCTCCGGCTGGACCTGCTGCCCGCGGCTGCGTCGCGGCTGCGGTCGGTGCCGGAGAGGTCGAGCGGGAGCAGGAGCTGGCCACGCATGGAGCCGGCGGTGGACCGGCCGTCGGGCGGCTGGGCTGCGCGGGGCCGTGGCTGCCCGCTGCCCGCCACCGGCCGGCCCGTGCGGGGACGCCCCGCCGCTGGTCCGCCTCCCGATGGGCGGGACGGGCCACCGGGCCGCAGCCCCGAACCAGCCGGCCCAGCACCCCCACCGCCAGCGCGACGAGCGCCCGCATTACCACCTGCACGGCGGGCACCAGCTCCCGCGCCGCCCCGGCTGAGGCCGAGGACGCCGAGGGTTTTGTAGGCGATGACGCCCTTGACGGCGCTGCCGATGAACGAGCGGCCGCCGCCGGCCTGGACGTGGTGCAGGATCCAGAACGGGATCTTGAACAGGATGTAGAGCAGCGCGATGGTGACGATCAGGTTCACCAGACCATCGGTGGTCGGCCCGAAGAAGGTGAACCCGCCCTTGGTCAGGAACACGTTCATCGCCGCGACCAGCGTCAGCGACTGGCACAGCTGGATCGCCAGCACGCCGGTGAATGCGCGCCACCACCACCGCGCCACCGCCTCGGTCTGGGGCAGGGCGTGACACATCAATGCCAGCGGCGCACCGGCGATCAGGATCACGGTGGCCGCGACCCGGATGACGTAGCCGACTAGCAGCGCCAGCAGGATCCCGGCCAGGACGAGGCCGAGGAGCACCAGGAAGATGCCGCCGTTGCTGACGGAGTTCATCACCAGCGCGGTCAGCACGTTCGCGGCGTCGCTGGAGTTCACGTCCTGGCCGAGGACGGCCAAGGAGAGGGCGTTGGCGAACGAGACCGTCTGGGTGGCCAGGATCAGGCTGAGGTTCGCGGTGAGGAACGCGGTCACCAGCCGGGGCAGGATCTCCTTGATGCTGTGCCGGGTCTGGACCGTCTCATAGGCCATCACGAGAATGCCGGCGATGAGGATGATCAGCGCGTAGACGGCGACGGCGATCTGCCGGGAGTTCTCCCACAGCTGCCCGATCCGCGGCAGCGACGACAGTTCCGGGGTGCCCAGCAGCGTGTGGCCCAGCAGCGTCAGCAAAGGGTCCAGTGCGGACTTGACCAGATCACTGAAGAAGGCGTTGATCGCCTTGGTGGTGCCATCGACGATCCACTGGGTGACTTCCCCCGCCCCGGCGCTGAAGGGGTTCGGGATCGAGATCGCCGCCGGGTGCCCCGGCAGCGCTGTCAACGGTGCAATGGTTGGCATCGGCTAGGTGCCCACGATGCCTTGCAGCACAGTGACCACCAGCGGCGCGAGCGCGGCCAGCGCGTAGCCGATCGCGGCGGACTTGAACGCGATCTTGGCCTTCTGCACCTCACCCGGATCGCCGGCGGCCATCACGTACCGCAAGCCGCCGATGGTGAGGAACACCGTGGCCAGGCCCGCGAGGATGCCCATGATCCAGTTGCGGACGTTGCTCAGCACCTGATCCACCGAGGCGGCCAGCGCGACCACGTGCACGGTCGCCGCCTGCGCCGGTTCGGACGCGAGCAGCAGGACCAGCATGCCGACGGCGGTCACCGCCGCCATGCGGCCCATGAGCACGCGAAGGACGGATCGCTGAGTCGGTGAACGACGGGGGGCTGGGCGCGGTTGCGATTCGGGGCGTGGTGTGCGGCGGTGGGTGTGTGTCAGGCGCATCGGGGATCCTCCGGGACACGGTGTGCCGGCAGGACTTGCCGACGTAACTGAACTCCCGCCCCAGCGCTCGTCTTGGACAGCACTCCCGACGCGTCCTGCGGCGCCATACCTGCCCGTCCTCGGCGAGCGGGTGAACCCGCCGAGGACCCACCGACCAGCCCGGCATCCGCCTCGGACCTACTGACGCCGTCGTCGGGGCCGGTGTCGGTGTCGAGGAGGTAGACGACGAGGCGGTGTTCGGCGCGCTTGCGGAGCTTGTAGACCGCCCACGTCCCCATGCCGTGGGCGGCGGCCCAGTCGGCGACCGCTGTCTCCTCCAGGCGGGTCGCGCCGATCAGGTCGGCTTCCAGGCGGGTGATCGCGGCGTCGGTGACCGCGCGGGCCAGCACCAGGTCCGGGTGGCCCCAGGGCGGTTGCGGGAGCAGCGAGCCGACTCCGGAGACGACCGGCGGCGGTGCTTGCAGGGCCTCGGAGAGTGCGGCGTGCCCGGCGCGGTAGGCGGCCCACCGCAGCCGCAGCATGACCCGCGGACGGTCCAAGTCCGCCGAGGCCAGCGCGTCCAGGAAACCGGTGAGGACCGCGGTCGCGATGTCGGCCGGGTCGTCGACGAACCGGTCCGTGAGCTGGGCGGTGATGGTGGTCAGCGCTGGCAGCGCTACCCCGACGCAGCCGACCGTCCACGCCCCGCCCGCGCGGCGAGACCTGGTCAGGAGGTCGCGCCAGACCGCGTCGCGGGTTTCTTGGGGGCAGGTGCGGGCCAGCAGCAGGGTCCGGACCTGGCTGAGCGGCAGCCGCCGGTCGGGCAGGCCGGGAAAGCCCCGCCCGTCGAGGGCGAGCGGGCGTGGGCCGGTGACGAGTGCGGTGAAGGCGTCGCGGGCCAGGTCGAGTGCGTTCGGGTCAGCCGGCCGACGCTGCCGCCCCGGTCGGCGCGACTGGGGGCGCACGTGGGTGGTCGGGGCGGGCCGGCCGTTCCTGTGTCGAGCGGGAGCAGGGCGGTGGTCGCTGTGCTGGTCGTTCATGGTCGGGCTCCTGAAGCTGGTCGGATCGGGACGCCGATCAGGACGCCACGACCGCGACTACAGAACAGCTACGTTCCGACCTCAGGACGACTACAAACCGACTACAGCCCGCCCGGACCCACCCCGATGCCCCGCCGAAAACACACCGCACCACGCCGAACAGGACTTGAGAAGCAGGGGTTGCCCGGCTGAAACACGGGCCACCGGCCCGGTCCAACCGCCCATATTCCGGGACCCGCGGCGTGGCTGTAGTCGATCTGTAGTCGTCTTGTAGTCGGTTTGTAGTCGCCCCGTCGCACCGGCCCCGGCCAGCCCACGTCGGGCCGGCGGACGAGTGCGGAGCGGCTGGGGACGCTCGCGGCGCGGTGCCGTGCGGGCGGTGTCCAAACCGAGTCCGGGCAGCGGAGTTCAGCAACGTCAACAAAATCCGCCAGCCAGGAAGGCGTGCCGTGCCCACCCTCCCCACCGCACCACCCGACCACCCCCTACCCACCCGCTCCCGACCGGACGACGCCCGGACCACGGCCCACCGCCCTGGAAGGCGCACGGTGGTGACCGAGCCGGTGCCGCTGTCGGTGTGGCTGACTGGCCAGCAGCCGTCGCGGGTGCAGCGCGCCGGCCGGTACGTGCCGGCCTCGGTCGCGCACCCGGGCAAGATGCTGCCCGCGATCGCCGCGCACGCCATCACCGACTACACCGAGCCCGGCGATCTGGTGCTGGACCCGATGTGCGGGATCGGCACCAGCCTCATCGAGGCCGTCCACGCCGGCCGGGACGCCGTCGGTGTGGAGTACGAGCCGCCGTGGGCGCAGCTGGCCCGCCGCAACCTCCACCACGCCCGCGCCCAGGGCGCCACCGGCCACGGCACCGTCCACCAAGGCGATGCCCGACAGATCAGCTCGCTGCTCGATCCAGAGCTTGCGGGTCGGGTGGCGCTGGTGTTGACCTCACCCCCGTACGGTTCGTCGCTGCATGGTCAGGTCACCGCCCGCCCCGGCGCCGGAGTCGACAAGCGCAATCACCGCTACAGCCGCGACCCGGGCAACCTCGCCCACGTCGGCCTCGACCGGCTCCTCGAGGCGATGGTCGACATCCTCACCGCCTGCACCGCGCTGCTGCGACCCGGCGGGATCGTCGCCATGACCGTCCGCCCCTACTGGGAAAGAGGCGCCTTAGTCGACCTGCCGGGACGGCTCACCACCGCCATCACCGACCACACCGGCCTGACCCTGTTCGAGCGCAACGTCGCCCTGCTGGCCGGAGTCCGCGGTGACAGCCTGATCCCGCGGGCGTCGTTCTTCCAGCTCGCCCACATCCGCAAGGCCCGCGCCGCCGGCATCCCCCGCCACCTCATCGCCCACGAGGACCTCCTCGTCTTCAGAAACCCGCCAACCTGCTCGGGTTCGGAAAAACTGAAGGGTTCTCAGGGGGAACCCGAGTGTTCACCACGGTCATTGTCGTCGTCGGGCACTTGGGTTCGCGCCGATGACACGGGCATCGCGGCGTGATCTTCGGACAGGAGTCGCCGGGCGTTGTTGGCGTAGCGGACCGCGGTCGATTCGTTCAGGCCGAAAACGACCGCAAGGTGCAGCGGATCGGCTCCGCTGGTGACGGCCTCCTCGAGCTGACGATCGATGCGCAGGCTTTCCAGCGTCCCGGGCAGGCCACGCAACAGGTGACCGACCAGCGGACGGCTGATCGGGCCGAGGTTGACCGCGCTTTCCTGGCTCAGCAGAAGGTGCCGGTTGGCGGTGTTGGGCCAGCGGCCGCGACGGTAGTCGAGCCATCCGGTGATCACGCGGCGGGTGAGATCGTCGAGCGGGCGCTCGTGTCCAGCGATGGTGATCCGACGATTGGCCAGGTCGACGTCCTCGAGCTGCAGCAGACGGATCTCGCTGTGTCGCGCGGCGTGGACCCCGGCCAGGACAACGCAGACCCGGGCGACCGGTGTCGTGGCCGCGGTAAGCGTCGGACTGAGTTGCGCAGTCGTCAGTGGTTGCCAGATCCGCTCGGCGGGCGGCTCGACTCGCAGGCGGGTGGTCGGGTTGCCGAACACGACCCCGTTCTTCTTGGCCCAGCCGAACAACGACCGCAACGCCGTCAGGGCGTAGGAGCGTTGGCGAGCGGGGCGCTCGGTCAGGTGAGTGTGGATGTCTTCGCGGGTGACTTCCCGCAGATGATCATAGCGCCCGGACCAGTCCAGCAGCGCAGGGTGAACCTGGCGCAGGTAGCCGTTGACTGTCTCTGGTTTGCGTGGCTTGCTGCGCGGGCCGCCCTCACGCAGGGTGTGCAGCCAGCGTTGGGTCTCGGCCGCGATGCCGGCCGAGAGGGCACCGAGTTTCTCGTTCAGATAGATGTCGACCGTCGTCGGTCGGTCATCGGCGAGCACCTCCATCGCGTCGAGCACCGCGACGGTGTGCTCGACGTTGCCGCCGTGGCGGTGGATCAAGGAGTCGAAGTCCGAGGCTCGGATCAGCTCACCGGCTTGGTGGTTGGCCAGCAGCATGACCAGCACCCGCTGCAGGTGCATGCGCTTGTCGATGCTGAACCCACGTGTCTCGGCCATCGCGTGCGCCAGGTGCAGGCCATAGGCCAACCAGGGGTTGTCCGGTGGCGGGCCGTTGCGCAGATCGACTCGGCGCCATCGGTAGCGACGGGGCAGCACGTCGTCGAACAGCGGTGGCTGCAGCCAGCCGGGCACGGGTCGGGCGACGACTGCCGGCGGTGGCTTGTGCGGCCGGCCTTTGGCTCCGTGACGACGTTCGATGCGTCGGGGTGCGGCGCGGCGGTGGTCCAGATCGGCCAGGAACAGCTGCTGGAAGCAGACCTTGATCAGGTAGGGCGCCAGCGGGGTGTTCGGTCCACTCGGCCGGTCGAGGTAGGCCTGATGCCAGCACAACCGGCAGTAGTCACGCCGCAGCGGCTGAGGCCCCCGCTGGCAGCCAGCGCAGTCTCCCAGGTCGCGGTAGCGGCCGGTGAAGTTGTAGCAGGACATGCACATGCCCTGCGCGTAGGTCAGCCCCCACGCCAAGCAGAACCGGCAACTGGTGACAGTTCGACCGATCTTGGCGTTAGCGCCGTCACGGACGCCGATGACCGCTCACGCCGGAGGCAGCGAACGACCCGAACGCCGTCGCGGCACCACCGCCGCCCTCGACGTGGGACCAGAACCCGACCCGGCCGCGGCACGCCTGCCCGGCTCGACCGGGACCGTCCGGCTGACCTTGCCCGGCTCAGCGAGCAGGAGGTCCCCTACCTCGCAACCGAGCACAGTGCAGATGACCTCCAGGTCAGCCAGCTTGATCGAGGGCGGCTGCCCGGACCACAGCGCCGACATCTTGCCCGCCGACACCACCAAGCCGTGCTCGGCCAGCAGCCGCTGCATCTCCGAGGCCTTCCAGATGTCACGTTGGGCAGCGGCCATGCGCAGGTTCCACTTCATCCGATCAGCCCTTCCAGTCGTTGCGCTGCGCGCTGCTGCCCGGCGATCCACGCCTGCTCGATGCGGGTGCGATGGACATGCACGTAACGCATCGTCGTCGCGATCCAGGAATGCCCCAGCATCTCCTGGATCGAGATCAGGTCGACCCGCTCAGATACATCTGCGACGCGCAGTAGTGCCGCAACACGTGCGGCGTCAGCCGGCCCGTCCATCCCGGCAGATGGGTCGCCACCGCGACGGCCAGCCCGGACCGCAGTGCGTCGTAACCGACCCGAGCGCGCGACCCGTCCAAGTTGGCGCGTTCGGAGAGCAGCAGGGGCGCGCCGTGGCGGGTGTGATCGTCATCGAACTGGCCCCACACGTCCTGGACATACCAGCGCAACATCCGGTCCGCCCCGCCGATCAACGGCACCATCCGCTGCCGCGGCCCGGAGCCGTTCGCGCCCTTGCCCCAGCGGACATGCAGCTTGCCGAACAGCCCCAGTTCCCATTTGATGTCATCCAGGTCCAGGCTGCGCACCTCGTTCACCCGGACCCCGAGCTCGGCCATCAACTTGGCCGCTGTGTAGTTCCGCGCGGTCGGGGCGAACTTGCGACACGAGCCCAACTCGGCCGACCAGCCCGAGAAGAACTCTCCGATCTCCTCCGCGCGGGGCGGGATCCGCAACCGGGCGTCCTTGCGGTCGCGCGGCCTGTTCATCTCATCGATCGGACACTGCACCACCCGGCCGGTCATCGCGTGCAGCTCAACCTTGTGCCGCAACTCCAGGAACTCGAAGTAGGTGCCCAACGCCTGCGCCCGGGCCAGCCGAGTGCCACTCGGCGCGTTGCGCAGCACCCGACCGAAGTAGGCATCGGCATCGCAGGGCTGCATCTCCCACAACGGCCGCTGGAACCAGTCCCGGATCTGTTCCAGATTGCTGATGTCGCCGCGCACCGTGCCATCGGTCAACCCAGCCGACGCCCGCGCCAGCACGAACCCGGCCAGCACGTCGGTCTCGTACTGCTCCAGCTCCTCGGCCGAACTCGCCGGGCGGTAGTCCCGCAGATCGCGGACCACGGACAGAGACATCGAACCTCGCCTTCACCAGTCCCGAGTGAGTCTCGGCCAAGTCGTCATCCTTTCACAAATTCCGAAGAACTATCGCAACGGAGCAGCCGCATGTCCCACCAGCCAGACACTCGGTTCCTGCCGAAGAAGCGGCACTCAAGCCAAACTCGCAACCGAACGAACTCGGGTGATGTCGTACTAACCGCCGCGCCCGCGGCAACGGCTCAGGCCAGCGGATCTGCCCTGGACGCCGCATGACCCCTGCACACGTCGGCGACATGAACATGGCGTTCCCGGCCGGGCCGACACGGGAGCCGCACTGCAGTCCGCTGCTGTACACGCCGACAGATGCGGCCGACCTGCTGGCGGTACCCGAGTCGTGGCTGCGCCGCAACGCCGGCCGCCGGAAGATCCCGTGCACATTCATCGGCAAGCACCTGCGCTTCAGCACGGCCGACCTCGCCGCGATCTCGGCGGCCGGGTCGCAGCCAGCGTTGCAGCCGCGTCGGCTGCACGGCCACCACTAACCCCGGCAGGAGCCGACAGATCAGGCGCGGACTTGATCTCCGCTGCGATCAGAGCGTCCATGGACGACCAGTCCCATTAGACGCCGGGCAAGACGAACAGAGCGGGACCGAACAGGACAGCGAGGGACAGAGCATGGCTTGGGTAGAGAAGAGCAGCCGCACCACCTGGCGCGTGCGCTACTGGAAAGACGACGGCACCCTCGGCTCGGTCAGCGGATTCGCCACCAAGACCGCCGCCGACCAGCACGCCTCCGACATGGAATCCGACCAGCGGGCCGGAACCTTCATCGACCCCGCCGCAGGCAAGACCACCGTCGCCGACTGGGTCCAGGAGTGGCTACCCGCCCTCGATGTCAGCATCCGCACCGAAGAGGGCTACCGCGGGATGCTACGCAACCACATCCTGCCGCGCTGGGGTACCACCGCGTTGTCCGCGGTCTCGGGCATCCAGGTCGCCGCCTGGACCAAGGAGCTACACCGCAGGCTCGCACCGGCCACCGTATCCAGCATCCTCAAGCTGTTCACCATGATCATGGCCGACGCCGTCGCCGAGCGGCTGATCGCCTACAACCCGGTCCAGCCCCGCCGCCGCGGCCGAGCCCACACCACCCGGCCCACCGAGCAGATCTGGGCCAGCCCCGAAGAAGTCCTCGCGATCGCCGACCAAGCCGCAGCCTGCTACGGCCCCTGCGGGGCAATGCTGATCGTCACGGGCGGCTGGACCGGAGCCCGCTGGGGCGAGCTCACCGGGCTGCACCGCGACAACCTCCACCTCGATGACGGCTGCCTCGTCATCGACCCCGACATCGGATCACTTCATGAGGGCGCCCACGGCCAACTCTGGCTCGGGCCGCCCAAGAACGCCGGCTCTGCACGCACGATTGCCTTGCCCGAGTTCCTCATCCCGCTGCTGAACTGGCACCTGCACGGCACCGACTCCGAATTCGTGTTCGTCACCCCCGACGGGCACTGGCACCGGCGCTCCAACTTCGCCCGCCGCTGCATGCGCCCCGCAGCCGACGGCAACACCGGCGATCTCGAGCGGCGCGCCAAGTTCACCCCGCCACGCCAGCGCCTGACCGTCCTGACCGATCCTGTCAAACCAGGTCTGACCTTCCACGGGCTGCGGCACAGCCACAAGACCTGGATGATCGCCGACTTGGTGCCCGAGATCGCCCAGTCACGGCGCCTAGGCCACATCCTCCACGACAAGATCCAGCAGACCTACTCCCACGTCGCCGCCGAGGTCGAACACCGGCTCCTGCAGTGCCTGCAGGACCGGTGGGAGAAGGCCGTCGCCAACGCCGCCACCGGCGTCGACGACCCCAAGGCCGGGTACCGGCGCTTGCCCTGACCCCCACGAACCACCGGCCCGCGCTCGCTCTCAGGCGACGGACCGGCTACCCGCCTGCCGCCTTCGTGCTGCCCGGGGCGACGCGTGTCGCCACCTGGCATTGTCAGCCCCGGCTGCGAGGATATGAGCCGGGGCGGCCCCCGCTCGATCCGCCCCAGCACTGCAGTCCCCGACCCGGCCGGGCCACGCGTAGTCGACGCGTTCTGCGGCGCGGGCGGGCTGTCGGCCGGCCTGGAACGTGCCGGGATGGTGATCGCAGCCGGCGGTAGCGCACGGTCATGCCACGCGGCATGCACCGATCCAGCTCTACAGCGCTGATCTCAGTCGGCACAAACGTGCTGCAGCTCGCCCGGCCGTGTGAGCGGGTCGGCCGCGGCGGTGCGCTTCCGAGCCCAAGCCAGCTACTTGAGAATGCCGCCCCGGGTGTGGGGCCACGCTGTCCTGGGTGTGCGCACCGCTCTCGAGACTTCCAGTAGCTCAGCTCGCAGCACCTAGTGTTCTAGTTGCTGGCAGAGCCGTTGTGGGTCAACGGGTGTCCTCGAACGGCCCGACGAAACCTACCTAGCCGGGTTGCCTGCCGAGTGCCGCCTGGATGGCCGCGACGCTGTCCGCCGGTGGCTTGGTTGCGTCGAGTTCGAGGTCGGCGACGGTTCGCAGAGATCCATCAATCTCGACCTCGGTCGGGTCATTGAGTAAGTCGGCGGCTCGCTGACTGGATACTCCGGACTCCGTGAGGCGAGCGAGCAACGTCGGCTTTGCCAGCTGCAGGTAGGCAAGGATCAATCGGCGCGGGCCTAGCAGCTCGCGCAGTAGCTCGGCTACATGCGCATGTCTGATTCCGTCGATGATCAGCAATGTGTGCGGCTGAGCGGCGCGCTGGAGCACCGCGCGGCAGAACGCCTCGGGGTCACTGCTAACCCAGCGCTGACCGAGGTCGATAAGGACAGAGCGGTCGCTGGCGTCCATGCCTCCTGATTCAGCCCGTGCTCGTACCGCGTCGCCGAAGCTGACTACAGCACTTCCTGGGATTTCCGCCGATAGGGCTCGGGCGAGCGTCGATTTGCCGGATCGGGCGTGGCCGATCAAGCCGACGCCGGCGATGGACGGGTCTGTCATCAGGCCAGCATGGCAGGCCACCTGGCCAAATCATCGACACAACTATATTGTTGTGTTGTGTTGTCGGAGTGGACGCCGATGGGTCTGCTGCCAGCTGGAGTGCATGAGGCCAGCTGGGACGACGTGATGGCCAGATTCGGTAGTACCGAACGGCGCCAGGTGCTGCTTGCCGGACTCTTTGACGCCCTGCGGGCGCTTGGGGCGGCTGGATGCTCGCGGTTTTGGCTCGACGGCAGTTTTGTCAGCGCGATTGAGGAGCCTGGTGACTACGACGCCTGCTGGGACTGGTCGGGCGTCGAGCCCGCGTTGCTTGATCCCTTGCTGCTGGACTTCAGCCAGACAGGACGCGCGCTGATGAAGGCGAAATACCTCGGCGACCTGTTCCTCTCCGGCATCGAGGCCGGCTCCGGCAAGCCGTTTGTCGAGTTCTTCCAGCGGACGCGTGACGGTCAGGTCAAAGGAATCGTGCTGCTCAACCCGAAGGAGGTCGCGTGATCCGCAACGAACGTCAATACCTGGTAACGCGGACCGAGCGGGACCGGTTGGCCGCTGAACTGGCGTCCACCGGTGACTCAGCTGCACCCGAGTGGGTTCGCCAAGCTAGCCGGGATTCGATCGCCGCACAGGTCATGGATTTGGAAGAAGAGATCGCCGAGTACGAGCAACTTCGCGCGGGCGTGGTCACTTCCGTAGCCGAGGTCAGCGATCTCGCGGACTTGCCGCGCGCGCTCATCCGAGCCCGAATCTCGGGCAAGCTCACTCAGCGGCAGTTGGCCGAGCGACTCGGGCTGCGCGAACAGCAAGTGCAGCGGTATGAGGCTGGCGACTACGCCGGGGCAAGCATCGCCCGACTCCAGCAGGTGATGGCCGCGCTCGGAGTTACCTTCCGGGGTGAGCTGTCACTGCCAGCATCGGCGGGCGGCGGCGCGCAGCTGCGTCGTCGCCTCACCGATCTCGGCCTGGATCCGCGGGCGGTATCGCGCCGCTTCTTCGGTGGCGCTAGTGCGGGCACGGAGGCAAAGGCAGCATGGCTCAATGCTGCCGCACGGGCGTCCCGGGTGTTCGGCGCCAGCGTGGAGGACATCTTCGCTGGCAACGTGGCGACGGCAGCTAGCCCGGCCGCGTTCCGTACCTCCACTGTCGCTCGCAAAGACACCCTGTCGGGGTACGCCCGCTACGCCGAATACGTCGCTCACCTGCTGGCCGTCGCCTGCACGGTCGACTATCGGCCGCTGCCCAACGCGAGCACCATCCGTGCGGCGCTGGGCGACGGACTGTCGCAGCGGCCCCTCGAAGTGCTGGTTCGCACATGCTGGGAGCACGGGATCCCGGTGCTGCCGCTGGCAGACCCGGGCGCTTTCTACGGCGCCTGCTGGCACCTCGACAATCGGCCCGTCATCGCGTTGAAGCACTCGTTCCGCAGCCCCGACCGCTGGGCTTTCCTCCTCGGCCACGAGATGTATCACACCCGCACACCTGACACGGAACCCGTTCTGGAGCAGGACCTGACGGTGCGGGAATGGCATGAACTCCCGGACGAACGGGCCGCCGATGAGTTCGCGGCATACCTGCTGCTCGGTGACACCGCCGAGGCGATGGTGCAGGTCGCAGTAGAAGAGGCCGGCAACGACGTGGCCGGACTGAAGTCCGTCGTGCCCGCGGTGGCCGAGGCCGGGAATGTGTCGGTCGGCGTCTTGGCTGACCACGTCGCGTTCCGAGTGGGTTCAGCACAGGTCAACTGGTGGCCAACAGCGAACCGGCTGCATCCTGGTGAACAGGACGCGTGGCGAGTCGCCCGAGCTGCACTGTTCGACTACGTCGACCTGTCTCGTCTCGACAGCTTGGACCGCGACATTCTGATCGACGGGATAGGCCCATGAGTACCGACCGGTTGCACGCAGACCCCGAGCTGATCGAGGAGCTGCGACGCAAGATAGCCATCAAACAAGACGAACTGACCGGCTCACCGGCGCCCCCCGGACTCGTCCCGCTCGTCATCGCATGTCGAATGAGCTCCTGCCGCAACGGTCGGCACTGTTTGGACTACATCCGCAAGCCACGCGCCGGGGACGGTCCGACAATCCCCGGCACATGCCGGGACTGTGGCGTGCGCGTGGCTGACTTGCCCGAGCCGGGCGGGCAGCGTTACGGCGATCTGCAGGTGATGGTCGATACATGCGCCGTGCAACAGAACGAGCTGATCCGCGCGCACTACTGGCACGTGCCCATCGATCTGTGGGCATACAACAGAGCCCGTCGACTGGGCCGGCGCGAGCTGTACCGCCGTGTTGAAGAGCGCGTCGCATCTGCCTTGACCCGAAACGACGCCTGGGCGGGACGCCAGACACCCTACAACGGCGACGTCATCGCCTACGCCCAGCACGCCGTCGCCGGATGTTGTCGTCAGTGTGCTGCCTACTGGCACGGACTGCCGAAGGACTCCGCCCCGTCGCCGGAGCAGATTCAGCACGTGGCCGGACTCGTTCGGGCCTACCTCGACTGCCGCCTGCCCGAGCTGGCCGACGAGCCAGCGGCTGCCGCGCTGGTCGGTGTCATCAGTACCGCCACGCTGCCCGGGGACCGCAAGGTTGCGGAGTTGGATTCCAGGATCGTGCGGGCGGTGTCGGCCGGCGCTGACCCGACCGGACTCGTGGTAGCCAAAGGCAGCACCATCCGCCTCACGGAGGGCCGCGACGAGACCGGTGGATTCGTCGTGGTCACGCCACAAGAACAACGCGCAATCAGCTGGCCGCAGACCGGCCGTGGCGCATGATCGACACCGACGGTCTCAGCGCCCAGCTCCGCGCGGCCACCATCGATCTCGACAGGCGGCGGCTGCTCATCAGTCGGCTGTCGGGCTCGGACCAGGAAGTCGATCTCTCCGAGCCGACCAACTGCGGCGGGCTGGGTCGGATCCGGCACTTCCACTCGGCCACGAACCCGCCGTGGCCCTCGAACCCGTTGCCCTGGCTACCGGCTCGCACCTACCTCGGTGAGGACGCAGTGCCGGACGGATACGCCAGTGCCCAGGTCTTTCAGAACGCCGCCTGCAACTGGCGATGCTGGTATTGCTTCGTGCCGTTCAACTTGCTCCGCGGTGACGAGAGCCGCTCCGAATGGGTGACCGCGGACGAGCTGGTCGACCGCTACCTCGCAATGCCCGATCGCCCCGTCATCCTCGATCTGTCCGGGGGACAGCCAGACCTGATCCCGGAATGGGCAGTCTGGATGCTCCGGGCACTGATGGACCGCGGCGCGGAGACGACGACGTTCCTGTGGAGCGACGACAACCTCTCCAACGACTACCTGTTCCGCTATCTCAGCGACGACGAACTGGCCCTGCTGGCCGACCACCCCGGCTACGGGCGGGTCGGCTGCCTGAAGGGGTTCGACGACCAGTCCTTCTCGTTTAACACGACAGCGGACCCGGCCTTGTTTGACCGACAGTTCGAGCTCCTCCAGCGCATCCAGGAGCTCAAACCGCAGCTCTACCTGTACATCACGCTGACCGCGGCCGAGTATCCGAATGACGCCAGGGGAGTCATCGAACGTCTTGTCGACCGGCTCGCGACGATCAGCCCGCAGCTGCCCGCCCGGACCGTGCCGCTCGAGGTCTCGGCTTTCACCCCAACGGCGCCGCGGATACGACCTGAACATCAAGCGGCGTTGACCGTGCAACAGCGCATGATCGAGCATTGGGTCGATGCGCTGTCGGCACGCGGCATTACCGACGAGACCAACACCCTGGGTGGCCCGCCGTGACCCGCCTGGCCGAAACAGCCGCCGCAGCGTGGGCGCCAAGACTGCTCGATGACGGTGCCGACCCGATAGCGTTCGCCGAATCGCTGCAGGCTGAAGTCGGCGACAGGCTCACGGGTGCATTGGCGAACTCGCGAGACGTGGGCGATGGGTCATCGATTCTGACCTGTCTTGGCGGCCTGGATCCCCTCTACCTCGTGCCCGCACTCGAAGCTCTCGCCACGGCAGCGAAGACGCCGACCAACGTCACTACGGCCGCGGCGATCGCACTCCGCGCACTCCGCGCACTCTGCGCGCAGCCCGACCCGAGTCGGCTCGACCCACCTGACGTGGGGCTCCCGGCCGAACACCCGCTGGACTACGACTGGCGATTCCACCCCCACACGCGACAGTCACTGTGCGACGAGCTCCGCACGCTCGGCCCGCCATCGGTCCTACTGCTGGGCTGCCCCACCCTGGCTGTTGACTTGCCGGGCCGGCTCGATGGGCACGTCACTCTCGTCGATGACAACCCGGCGCTACCTCGAATCGGGCCCACACACGGTGCGCGCACGGTGCAGCAGATATGTGCGGACCTGGTCGCTCAGCCCTCGATCACCGAAGGCTTAGAGGCCGACTGCGTGATTGCCGACCCACCCTTCTACCCGCACACGATGGCCGCGTTCATCTACGCCGCCGCGACCGGCAGCAAAGTGGACGCAATGCTCTATCTGATCCTGCCTAGTCGCTGGACACGACCGAGCGCGACCGGCGACACCGCCCAGGCCTTGGTTCAAGCCGAGCAAGCCGGCTACCAGCTACGGGAGCTGCGCGCCGGCGCCGCGCGCTACGTCCGTCCGATATTCGAGCGAGCCGCCCACGCCACCGCCGGCTGGCCCGGGGTTCCAGACGGCTGGCGCACCGCCGACATCGCCGTACTGCAGTTAAGGTCCCGACCACTCGGACCGCCGCCGGCGGGCGAGAGCGATCGACACCTGTGGTGCGAAGTGATGCTGGCCGGACTGCGCTGGCGTGTACGCACCGACGGCGACACCGCCACGACCCGACCGCCAGCCGCCGTGACGCCACGGCTGCTCGCGATCGGAAGTCGGCTTCGCACGGTGAGTCGCCGTGACAAAATCCGCGCCGACGCTAACGTCATCACCAATGACCATCGTGCATTCACGACCGACCAGCCCAGGCTGCTGCTCGACGCGATGCAGGCCCTGGCCGCTGGCACGCCGGTCGAAGACGCCATCCAGCGTCGGCTCAACCGCCCGCTCACCGGCTCCGAGCAAACCGCGCTTGCTGACGTGCTCACACAGCTCGCGCCGAACCGCTGAGGACTCGTTTCGTTCGGCCGCGATCGTTCGGCGGCCCTCGTGACGCCGTCGGCCACCGAACGCGACGCGCACACCCTTCGACGCCAACTCGCCACCCTCGACCAGCAGCGAATCACTGCGGCCACCCAGAACGGCGTATACACCGGCGGCCTGCATCTGGCAGTCATGACGGGTCCGTTCCTCGACCTGATCTGCGCCGGAGCGAAGACGGTCGAGTCGCGGTTTCACCGGCAACGCCGCTCGCCGTTGTTCGTCGCCCGATCCGAGGACGTGGTCGTGTTCCGCCAGTCGGGGAAATCCGCCACCCTCGCGGCCGTGCTCAGCGACGCCTTGTACCTCGACTTGGAGGAACACCCTCTAGCAGCCGTGCGTCGCACCTGGGCCAGTCGAATCGGATGTGATGACGATGACTTCTGGCAAGCCCGCGCCGACGCCCGATGGGTGAGCCTGCTGACCCTCGACACCGTCCTGCCTATCCCGCCAACCGTGCTACACAAACGCGACAGGCAGGGCTGGGTGACCTATCCCACTGTCGCAGACGGATACGCACGCCAGGATCGGGTCGATGCTCCACTCTGACACTACTGCCGGCGACGAGGTTCCCACCGTGGGTGAGCGCGGTGGAGCGTGAGCGGTGCGGAGGCCTGCGGCCGGACTCCGCCAGCCACGGGCGCCACCGTGCAGCCGTTGGATGATCGAGGCTCGGCATCCTCTGCGCGACGGTTCCGCGGTGCTCGCGCTCTCGAACAGGCGGTGGCAGGGCCGTGCACCGCCCGCGTCCACAATGAGTGCGTGATCGACGCTGTCGCCGACGTGGATACGCTCATCGCCCAGATGCGTGGACTCGGTCTCGGCCGTGGCGAAGCGATCGCGGTAGCTCTCGCGCCCGGTGTCGGACTCGGCATAGCGGCTCGGGTCGCGAGTGGCCGCTTCGTGTATCAGAGCCGGAGGTCGTCCTGGCGCGCCTCGAGGCCGGACTGCGCCCACGCTGGGTGTGGTGGTCAGCCGACGCGCCCGAGGTGCTGGTGCGATCCGGACTTCGAGTCGCGACGTGCTGGGACCTTTCCGCGGCGCACCGGCTTTTGTTCGGCGGGTGGCGCGACGATCCCGGTCTGATCTGGGCGGCCCTCAATAACCTGAGCACCAGCACTATCCCATCGCTCGGCCAGCTGGATCTGCTGGTCGACGCGGGCGACGACGGTGGCGACCCGGAGAACCCAGTCCGTCCAGACGGTCACCTTCGGCCTGAATGGACCAGCGGCAGTTGGGTGCGATCACCGAATCGCTTGGCGCGGTGGGCGGCAGCTGCCCTCATCGTCGCCGACGCGCAACAGCAGCGTCTGTCGGCGCTCAGGACCCGTGGCGACCCGGTAGCCACGGCATGGTCGGAATCAGCCGCCGAGATGCTGTGCAGCGAGCTGGAAGCTGACGGACTCCCGGTTGATCGGGACCGAGCCGAACAGATCATCGCTGCGGCGGTCGGCAACCGAGCTCGCGATGCCAGCGACCAGGCCGCGCTTCGAATGCGGCGCGATGACACGGTCTTGCGCCACGTCCCCGACGCCACGGATGTCGACCTACGTAACCCTGCCCAGGTTCGCGCGATGCTGGCCCGCGCTGGCTTCGACGTGCCGGACACCCGCTCGTGGCGACTCGAACCATTCGTGGGCGCGCACCCGGTGATCGAAGCACTGCTCGCGTGGCGCAAGGCTGAACGAATTGGCACCACCTACGGCTACAGCTGGCTGGATTCCCATGTCGGGGCAGATGGACGGTTGCGGGGAGCCTGGTCCGGAAGCGATGGTGCGGCCGGCCGGATGACGGCCAAGCAGGCTTACACAACCTCCCGGCCGAGCTGCGTCCGGCGATTGCCGCCGAGCCCGGGCACGTCTTTGTGCGGGCCGACCTCGGTCAGATCGAGCCACGGATTCTCGCCGCCGTATCCCAGGACGCCGGCCTGATAGCCGCGAGCTCGGACGAGGACCTGTATGCGCCGATCGCGGCTCGACTGGCTGTCGACCGATCCGTGGCGAAAGTGGCGGTCCTCGCGGCGATGTACGGGCAGACCTCGGGTGTGGCAGGAGAAGCGTTACGAGGACTGGAATCGGCCTACCCGACCGCGATGCGGTATCTACGCAGCGCCTACGACGCAGGTCGGGCCGGACGCGACGTTCGCACCTACGGCGGGCGGCTGATCCGGGTGGGTACTATCCCGGATGGCCTGGACGAGGACCGAGCGCGAGCGGCGATGGCAAGCCGTGGGCGATTTGCTCGTAACGCTGTGATCCAAGGGGCAGCAGCGGAGTTCTTCAAGAGCTGGGCCGCGACCGTGCGTGCGCGCACAACGCCAATCGATGCCCGGATCGTGCTCTGCCTGCACGATGAGCTGCTCCTTCATGTACCGACGGCGCATGCCCACGCGGCGTCACACCTACTGCGCGACTGCCTCGCCGAGACCGCCCGACGTTGGACCGCGCAGCGATCCGTCCGCTTCGTCGTTGAAATCAGCATCGTCCATCGCTGGTCGGAGGCCAAGGGCGCCCCAGCGATCAACCTCACCCAATCGGCGTAGATCGAGGCACCTGTCCGGACTCCTTTGGCGCACGTTCGATCTGGCCGACGAGCTGATGGCAGGGCTGAGCAACGGCAGCCTGTGGCCCGATGCGCTCGAAGACATCGATCGTTGTCGGGGGTGTCGTGGATCATTGAACCGTGGATCAACATGCGTTGCGGCGCCGATGGTTCCCAGTCGATGAGGCAGGGCTGCTGACCGCCTTCGGCGACGGTCTGCTCGACGAGCGGAACTGGTGTGAGCTGAAGAAATTGCTCGGCGACGGCAAGGCGGCAAACCTGGAACTCGCTCGGGATCTGGCATCCCTCGCAGTCGATGGTGGCAGCTTGCTCATCGGGATCGATGAAGATCGACCGGGTGGCAACCCGCTGCATCCAGTGGCGCTGCGGGGTCTGTGCGAGCGGATCGAGCAAGTCGCTGCGACCCGTACTCAGCCGCCCCTGCAGATTGAATGCAGCACGGTCGCCGCGCAGAACGCGGGAACGGGTTACGTGATCGTGCATGTCCCGGCGTCACCGTTGGCACCTCATCAGGTCGAGGGGGCCTACTACGGACGCGGCGACAAGACCAAACGACGTCTGCCCGATCCCGAGGTCGAACGGCTGTTTGCGCGCCGGGCGTCGTGGTCGGTTGGCGTCCAGGACGAGTTGCAGCGTCTGCAGGCCTACCGCGCCTCGACCGAATCCGAGACTCCACAGCTCTACGCCGCCGCTCGCCCGGTCGGTGGCTGGCCCGAGATGTGTCGGGCACTTGTGGGTGATCAAGGATGGGAGCAGCGGCTGAACACGCTTCGTCGCAGAGTCACGAGCGACCCAGCCACCCTGGAGGCGTTAGGAAGGCTCTACATGACGAGTTCGGTCGACGGGCCGCTCGGCGGGCTCGCGCATCAGGAGAAGACATCGACTGGTGCCCGGCTCACCGCCCGTCAGCCTGGGAGCCCGGCGGAGGCGACGCCCGAATGGTGGAACGTTGACCTGGACATTGACGAATCTGGGCTCGTCTGGCTGTTCGCCGGCAAGATAGGCGAAGCCAACCAGAACTTCAACGGAGTCGGCTTCACGGGGGTGTATCTCGACGTCGTAGCGTCGATGGTGCGCGGCCTGCTGAGTTGGACCGTGCTGCTCTCCGAGGCAACAGGGCACGCCACGAGCTGGGACATCGGAGTCACCGTAAGCAACCTGTTCGGAGCGCGGGCCCTGCCCAACGCCCGGACACCCCGCACCGCGACACTCGGGCTGATCGGCAACCCCTATGACGCCCGGGAGTACACCGGCACGGCGCGTGCCAGTCTCGCCGAACTGATGAAGAACCCGGGGGCGGTGACACAGCGACTGCTCGGCCTGCTGGCACGCGGTATGCACGCCGACGCTTACTTGGCCCCGTTGCTGACCGCTCCCATTCCTCCGACGGAATAGTGGCCTCCCGCCAGACTCGGCCAGTTGCTGCCACGTCGGAGGTCGTCGCGCAATTGCCGAGCGTGGCAGACGAGTGGTGTCGTGCGAGCAACAGGCCGCGGGTGCGACGCTAGCCCGGTGGAGCAGGCGGACGAGCGAGACCTGGCGACAGCGCTCAACGATGCCGGCAGTCAAGCGGCGCGGGTTGCGTGCTGCTCGGCGTCGGGGCTGGCGCTGGCCGAGGTTGGCCGGGTCCTGTGGGTCGGGGGCTACATCGTTGGCCCGGATCGGGCCGCGGGTGAGAGTCCGTTCGCCTTTGGTAGCGACGCGACGGTCGGGCTCGCGACCGTCGCTCAGGTGGGTGCAGAGCTACTTGGTGGGGTTGGTGCTTTGCTGCCGTTGGGGAACCGCTACGCGGCGTTGGCGCTGATCCGGCAGCTTGTCGAGGTCGAGTATCTGGCGTGGGCTTTCGCTGAAGACGAACCGGAGGCGGCGAGCTGGCTCCGGTCGTCTCCGCAGGAACGAAGACGGAGATGGCAGCCTGGGCACTTGCGCGCCCGCTCGGCTGGTCGCTTCCGCAGTACCGATTACGGCCGGCACTGCGAGATGGGCGGGCACCCGACGCCGGATGCTCGGCGGGCCCTGCCCGATCACATCGACGGTTTCCCGACTGAATTGTGTTGGTATGAAGCGACCAGTCATGGTGTGCGCATCTGGGAGTACGTCCAGGCCGCCGCAGAGAAACTGGGCTACGGCGAGTTGCTCGACGGACTCTCGTCCACAACGAGTCTTGCTCCAGCGGTGGCGCGCTGGCGAGAGTCGGATCGACTGCATGTGCTGTTCACGGGTGCCAGTACGCCGTTCCAGTTGTAGCCCTCGTGCTACCGACGTGGTTTGGAGCGGCGAGTGTTCGACGTGACTCGTGGCGGGCGTGGCGGATGGAAGCGCAACTCGCTGTTGGCCGGGGCGTTCCGCACCACGTCGGCAAAGAACTGATACCACCCGGGACTCAGCAGCACTGTGTAGTTCGGGGCGCCACCAGCTCGAACGCCGCAGACGTCCGGGTCGGTGAACTGGTCATCGATCCGTAGGTCGGGTGGAAGCGAGCCGACGTGGACCAGTTCGCACCGCAGCCACTTGTAGAACAGGCTGTCCATGTCGACCGGGACACCACGATGTTCGACTGCGATCGTCCAACCGTGGGTGGTCTTCATGAATGCCTCGAAAGCCGCTCTGTCGCCTCGGACATCCGGGAACGTGCGGCGGGCGGTGGCGCTGACCGCTACGAGCACGTTCAGGAGCGCGCCTTCTCGTCGGCCGTAGTGCCACAGCAGGTCAGCGTCCGCGACCCGATCCACGATCGACATGCGGTCATCATGCCTGCCCGGGCATCGACAATCATGGGGCCGCCCACTAGATCTTGGGGGCTACTGCTCGTCGACCAGGCCGTCTTCCTCGGGGATCGGCCGCTGCACATCGATGTCTGCAGTCCCGAGTCGATGCATGGCGCTTGTGACCTTGTCGTCGAGCAGGTTGTCGACTTGATCAGGTCGAAGGCTGTACTGCCCGGAAGCGATCTCGCCGACGACGATTGCGCGTACCTCTCTGCGTGACCTGACCTGATCCTCGTAGTCCGCGGCCCGGGCTTCCTCGATTCGTGCCTGGGCAATGGCGCTACGTCCCCGGGCGGCGTAACTGCGCCGGACCGATGGCCAGTTGCCAAGAGTAAGAAGCAGCGTCTCAATGACCCCGCCGATCACGACTATCAGCTCGCCGGTCAGAGGATTTTCGTACTTGAGGCCGGCGACGAAGACGTCGCTGTCTGTCTCGAGATCAAACTCCCGCAGGTAGCTCGCAACGGCACGCTCCACCGCCCGCGAGGTGCCCCCGCCCGTGCCACCGAGGAGCGCCGCCGCCGCGACGTAGCCGCTCCGAAAGGGGTACGGTTCAAAGAGTTCCGGGTAATTCGGTAGCCAGCGCCCAGGCTCACGAAACACCTCGCGGAGGGCGGTGCTGCGAGAGACGCCATCCTGCAGGCTGGCCCCAAACTGGCAAACGGTGTTCAGGTCATCGACCGCGCTCGCAAGCACGTTCAGACCGACCTCCGCGCCCAAGTTCAACGAGACCGACAGCTGCGTCTTGGGCGTCATGACATGACCGTAGAGCCAACAGCACACCGACGCACGACCCACCCAGTCGGCGTGCGCAGCTGCGCTGATAGAGGGCATCCCCAGAGAGGGTTGCGTCCCGGGTGCGGTGTAAATGACCACGGCTTCGGTTCCTGGATCGCGATGCTAGGCGACGGCTCCGACGCTTGTGGACGGTGCGTCGGACGGGTCGGTCTGGCGTGGTGGTAGTTGGGTTGGTGGGTCGAGTAGTTGGTGGCGCAGGTCGGCGAGCAGACGGGTGGCGGCCGGGGTCATGGTCATGCCGCGCCAGCCGCGGGACGCGCGGTCGAGCACGGCCCAGATGAGGTTGAGGCAGGACGCTTCGCCGGGCAGTCGGCCGATCACCTTGACGCGGCGGCGGGTCTCGCCGAAGGTGCGTTCGATGAAGTTGGAGTGTCGGATCCGGCGGTGGTGCTCGGTCGGGAACCGCAGGTAGCTGGTCAGCTGCTCACGGTCGGTGAGCAGACACTTCACCGCGGCCGCCGCCTGACCTGCCAAAACGTCCGACCGTACGTGCGCACGCACGTACGGGAGGATCAGCGTCGTGTCGGTGCGGCTGATCTATGTGGTGATGGTCCGGGTGTTCGGGTGGCTGATTCTGCTGGGGCGCTCGGATGGTGCGAAGGACGCCGAGATTCTGGTGCTGCGTCACGAGGTTGCCGTTTTGCGTCGTCAAGTCGCACGTCCAAGGTTGTCCTGGACGGATCGGGCTCTGTTCGCCGCGCTCGCCCGGCTGCTGCCGCGCGAGCTTCGGGCTTGTCGGCTGGTAACGCCAGCGACGCTGTTGGCCTGGCATCGCAGGTTGATCGCCGAGCGCTGGACCTACCCGAACATGCCCGGCCGGCCGCCGATCGCCGCCGAAATCCGTGACCTGGTGCTGCGACTGGCGGGGGAGAACCCCCGATGGGGCTACCGCCGGATTCAAGGCGAAGCGGTCCGGCTCGGATACCGGGTGGGGGAGGGCACGGTGCGCCGGATCCTCGCCGCAGCCGGTCTGGCGCCCGCTCCGCGGCGCGCGAGTCAGAGCTGGCAGCAGTTCCTGCGCGCGCAGGCCCACGGGCTGCTGGCCTGCGACTTCTTCCACGTCGACACTGTGTTGCTGCGACGGCTGTACGTCTTCTTCGTGATCGAAGTCGAGACAAGGCGCGTTCACGTCCTCGGGGTTACCCGTCAACCGAGCGGGCCGTGGGTCGCGCAGCAGGCACGCAGCTTGGTCATGGATCTGGGCGAGCGGGCCGCCGCATTCAAGTTTCTGATTCGCGATCGCGATGCGAAGTTCACCGCCGCGTTCGACTCGGTGTTCGCCGACATTGGTGCCAGGGTGATCAAAACGCCGGTACGGGCGCCGCGAGCCAATGCGTTCGCCGAACGTTTCGTGGGGACCGTGCGGCGTGAGTGCCTCGACCATCTTCTGATCGTCAACGAGCGGCATCTACGCGGCGTTCTGGCCGAGTGGGAGGCGCACTACAACGAGCATCGTCCGCACCAGGCCGTAGGCAGCAAGCACCGAACGACCAGCCAGACCGCGTAGTCGATCTGACTGTGGCGGTCCAGAGACGACCCGTACTCGGTGGGCTCATCAACGAATATCACCGAGCCGCATGAACGATGGGTTTAGGCCTGCGTGCCGCGGCGACGGGTTCTGGCACGGGACACTGCTGCAGGAGGTGCTGGACAACCCGAAGCTGAGCGTCGGCCGCCGCCGCCGACTGTTGAGCCGATGCCACACGGCGTAGCGCTGCTGTCCCTCCAGCGATCCCGGTGCCATGTACCTCGAATGACCCTGTGCGCCACTCGGCCATGTCCTCGACGACTTTGTCGGTGATCCGGGAGATGGTGTCCTTGCCGACCTTCGCGCCGTAGACCTCGTCGAAGTGCGCCGCGATCTCCCCGCTCGTCAACCCGCCGGCGGTCAGCGACAGCGCGTTCTGGTCAATGCCATCTAGGAGGCGCTGCCGCTTGCGCACGATCGCCGGCTCGAACGTGCCCTCGCGGTCACGCGGGACGTCGATCTCGACCGGCCCGATCTCAGTGAGCACTGTCTTGAACCGGGTGCCATTGTGGGAGTTGACGCGGTTGCGCCCGGCCGGGTCGTGCGTGTCATAACCAAGGTGCTCGCTCATCTCCGCCTCCAGCGCGGTGTCGAGCGCCGGCTTCGTCAGCCCGCTGAGCAGGCCACCAGGGCCGACCAGATCGACTCCTTCAGCGCGGGCCTCCTCGACGAACTCTTGAGCGAGTGGCGGTTGATCACTCTGAGCCGACATGGCTCGATCGTCTCGGTCATTGGTGTCCTTCCCGCCAACCTCAGCTGGCGTGTCGAGACCAGTTACGCCGTTGTTCCGACGGACCCCGTGTACGCCGGCACCGGCGGTTGTCGCCGACGTCGACCGTAGCGGCGCTGGTGACAGTCCGGGCACCCGAAGGCGCGGTGCTCCTCCCCGTAGAGGGTTTTCTGTCGATACTCGACCTCCTCCGCGTTGACGTGCCGCAACACCGATTCCGGGTCGCGGCACGCGGCCGCTCGCACGATCATCTCGGTCGCTGCCCACGGCACGACGAGCGTCCCGTCCTCGACAAAAGACAGAGGGCTCGACCGAAGCTCCGCCCCGTCGATGTCGAGGAGCCGGGCGAGACGATCCAGATCGTGGATCGAGATGACGCCCGCGGCGTCGTTGTACCCGATGCTGGCGATCTCGTCCGGAACGCAGTCGGTAGACGTTCCCTCAAGAACGCAGCAGGGTTCTCAGCCGCTGACTCCTCCGGTGGGTGCGATACGGACGAGATACCTGATCGTCCGGGTGAACACCACGAATCCCGACTTCTACAACGTCGCCATCTCGGACCTGCAGTTCTACGGAGCCGTCGATCGGGATCAGAAGCCGGTGGCCGGGATCATCTCGGGGCTGCCCGGGACGAGTCAGGTCGCGGCGGCCTCGGCGGCGGACCCCGATTGTGTGCCGCAGTAGGGCTACTCCGCGGCGCCCCGGGACCGCTCGTTCACCAGTTCGCTGATCTGACCGAAGGTGCCGCGTTCCAGAATTTCGATCGCGTCGATCGCCACGCCGAGTTTCTCCTGGATCGCGGCGGCCAGGTGCACGGCCCCGATCGAGGTGCCGCCCTCGGCCACGAAGTCGTCGTCCGGCGCGGCCGCATCGGTGTCGAGCTGGGTCATCCAGATCGAGGCGAGGGTGTCGCGGATATCGGTGGTGCTCATGGTGACCTCCTGGAGTGGGTTGCCCAGTTTGACGTTATCGCCCGTCGGGCACAATACGGGTGATGACTGACCTCTTTGTGAGCGTGGTGCGTTCCTGGCTCGGTCCGCCGCAACCGCTCGACGACCTTCCCGAGTTCGACGGAAGTGAGCAGGCCGAAACCAGCCGGCGCGAGCTGACCGCCGACTTCAGCGCCTACCGGCAGGCCGACGGCGAGATCTGGCGCAGCGGTGCCGCGGCGGCGCGCGACACCCTGGCAGCGGCAACCGGCTCCACGGTGGACGCCCTCGTCTACGTCAGCGAGAACGAGACCGATGCGATCACCGCGCTGCCGGCCCTGCTCGACGACCTGGGCCTGCCGCAGGCAGCAGCCGTGGCGGTCCGGGGTCACGAGTGCGGCAACCTCGGACCGGCCCTGCAGACCGCGGCGGACATGATCGTCGCCGGCCGGGCTGACACGGTGCTGGTGGTTCTCGCCGACCACGCCGGCGACCGGGGGCGGTTGATGAACAACGGCCTTTCGGTGTTCAGCGACGGCGCCGCGGCCCTGCTGCTCGGCCGGCACCGTCCGGCGGTCGCGCACCTCGAACTGCTCGGCATCGACGTCGCGCGCGCGCCGGGCAGCGCCTCTATGTTGGAGGTCGCCCGCGCGGCCCAGGCATCGGTCGCCGGGATCCTGCGGCGGTGCGAGCTGACCCCGGCCGACATCGAGGCCGTGGCGTTCGCGAACTACCGCTGGGACGCCCAGCGCTTTCTCGCCGCCGCCACCCGGCTGCCGGTGGAGCGGGTGCTGCGCCCGGACGTGACGGACGTGGCGCACTGCTTCTCTGCCGATGTCCCGGTGAAGCTGGCCGGCGCGCTCGACGGCCTGCCCGACGGCGCCTCGGTACTCGGCCTGGTCACCGGACCGTGGAGCTGGTCGACGATCGCCCTGCGCGCGAATCACCCGCGCTGACCCGGTCACGGCAGGTACACCGGACGGTCGGTGAGCACGTCCGCCGCGCGGCGCAGGTCGCGGGCGACACTGCGCAGGGTGACCGGCGCGGTGAAGTGCCGCGACCCGAGCCCCGTCCAGCCGCGGCGTGCCAGCACCTCGACAACGGCGGGGGAGCGCAGCAGCCGTCCGCCCGAGCCCAGATAGGTCTGCGTCAGATCGATGTCGTCCGCGCCGAGGACCTCATGCAGCGCCGCGGCCAGCTCCCGCTCCGCGACCGTCGTCGGCGCCAGCTCCGGCCAACCGGCAGCGACGTCGACCGCCTGCCCGTCTGTGAGGACGTAGCGGGCGGGCGCGGTCACATCGAGGTGCTCCTGCAGCGCGGCGAGGACGTGCTCGTGGACGTCGAAGGGCACAACGCCGGCCCCGCCCAGCTCGGCGACGACGCGTTCGTCGGCAACCCGGCAGGTCGCCGACGACACCCCGGGTGCCGTGCGCAGGACGGCCTCCAGCGCGGCCAGGTTCGCCCAGGAGCCACCGACCCGGGCGAGCCTCGGTGCGGCGGCGACGATCTGCGGCCCGAGCACCTCATCGAGGGTGTGCAGTGGCGCGTCCGGGCGGGCGGCGATGTGTTCCAGCACCGCAGGTAGCCGGGTCATTGCCTCGTGCAGGAACCCCACCGGCAGCATCGCGGCGTCCACGTCGAACTCCAGCGTCACCACGTCGCCGGTGACGTAGATCCACATCATGCTCGACCAGGCCCGGCCCAGACAGTCCCATTCGTCGGTGATCTCCAGCCGCGGCTCGACGGACGCCAGGGTCGGTGGGTCGCTCACCGTGGCCTGGTAGTTCACGAACATCGGCACGATCGCGGCCTGACCGCGGGCGGCCGCGGCGAGGGCTCGTAGATCCGGTGACACGGCGCCGTCGCGCAGGTCGCGCGCGTACTCGCCGAGCGCGGCCAGGCAAGCGGCCCGCAGCGTCGCGGCGATGGTGCGATCCGGGTCGAGATCGAGCACGAGATTGATCGGACGCATCCGGCACTCGATGCCGCGGTCGCCGCGCTCGCGGTCGGCGATGTAGGTAGAGACGTGGACACCGGTGACATCGGCGAAACGGGCCAGCACCGTCGCGAGCACCACCGTCAGCAGCTGCGACCGGGACGCCGGCGACACCGCGGTCGCCGCGTCGAGCACCGGCAACAACCCCTCGAACCGGCCGCGCGTCACTACGTACCGCGGTCCCTCGGGCAGCGCACCTGCCGTGGCCAGCACCTGGGGCGCGCGCAGGTCGACGCCGCTGTTCGGCAGCGCGAGGTCGTCCGGTGCGCCCGGCTCGGTCTCGGCGTGGTCCAGCGGCTGCTTGTCCGGGGCGGCCACCTCGTCGCCGGCGGCCAGGGCGAGGAACTGCTCGTACCAGGTCCGCAGGCCGGTCCCGTCGCTGAGGATGTGGTCGAACTCCAAGACGACCTGGCGAACCCGGTCCCCGTCGACGAACAGCCGCACCGACCACAGCGGCAGCGCCGTCCGCACACCGATCATCTGCGCGTTCGCGGAGTGCTCCGGGTCGTCGGCGGTCGCGGCGGGCAGCACACTCAGCGGCAGCCGGAAGTCGTCCGCGGCGAGCACCACCTGCATCGGGTCGCCGTCCGGCCCGATCTCGAAACGGGTCCGCAGGATCTCGTGCCGCAGGGCCAAGCCCGCGAAGGCGCGCCGGGCGCCGGCGACGTCGATGTCGTGGCCGGTGAGATCCCACCGGCGTACCCAACCCGGAAACAGTTCACCGTGCCCGCGCCAGTAGCTGCGCAGCCACATCCTGCGCTGTGCTGCGGTCAGCGGGCCGGAGCGCTCGATCACGGGGCGTGCGGTGCGCCCGTACGGCCGGCACCCACCTGCTCGTCGGCCGCGAGCTGCCGTGCGCGCTCGGCGACAGCGCGGATGCCGGCGTGGTCGGCGGGCTGATGACCGTTGAGCACCACGTGCCGGACGCCGCGCCGCAGGTAGCAAGCCAGCCGCTCGGCGACCTCCTCGGTCGAGCCCACCAGGAAGGGGGCACTGGCCGCGCCGTTGCTGAAGGCACCCAACCAGTAGGGGTCCGTGGTCGGATCGTCGGTGGCGGCCAGCGACCGCGTCGCGAGATCGCGGGACCAGGAGTTGGTGGAGCGGGTCTTGAGCTTGGTTTCCTGGTTGCCCAGCCAGGTCTCGGGGAACCGCTGGCGAGCCTCGGCCCAGGCCTCGTCCCGGTCCGGCCGGGCCAGGATGCCGATCCGGATACCGACTTCGCCGTCGAAGCCCGCGACGGCCAGCGGCTGCACGAACTGGGTCTCCCAGTCGGCCACCGGCGCCGGATGGGAGATCACCACATCGGCGTGCCCGACGGCCATCGCGCGGCTGGCCTCCGACGACCCCGCCACGAAGAACCGGCACTGCGCGAGGACTTCCGGGCAGGGCTCCAGGCGGTGACCGGCGTACCGGTAGTACGTGCCGTCACCGACGATCTTCTCCCCGTGCAGCAGTGCCCGGGTCAGCCCGGCGAACGCGGCCAGCCGCTGGTAGCGCAGGTCGTGCTCCAGGTCGTCGCCGATCGCCGCCATCTCGTCCTCACGGGCACCGGCCACCAGGTTGAACAGCAGCGGCCTGCGGTACAGGACGGCGAAGGCCGCGGCCATGGAGGCCGCCGTGTGCGGCGCCATGGTGGCCGGCTGCACCGCGATGAGCGGCAGCAGCGACTCACTGGCGGCACCGATCTCGCCGGCCACGAGCCACGGGTCGATCTCGTGCATGTTCTGCGGCACGAGCATGCCCGTGCAGCCGATGCGGTCGGCGGCTGCAATCTCCTCGTGCAGGCGCTCGCGAAAGCCGACGCCGTCCGGGTCGGCGGCGTTCACCGACTCCGGCGTCGTCGAGTACAGGTTCAGTTCGGGCAGGCCGGCCACCACGGCTCAGGTCCGGGACGAGCCTGCGGCGTCCGCGGCCAGCACGCTGACGGGATCGTGCGCACTGCCCTGGGGACGCAGGTCCTCGGGCTCGGCGTAGTCACGGATCCGGCGTACCAGCGTCAGGCTGTTCTGCCCGAACTTGTGCGGCTCCACCAGGTTGGTGATCTCGAGCCGGCCCTTGTCCGGCCCGGCCAGCGACCGCAGGTAGTGCTGGACGGCCCGGCCCTCGGGATAGGTCATCAAATAGTGCACGGCGAGCACGCCACCGGCGGCATCGATGATCGGCCAGTATTCGCGCACGAAGGCCAGGGTGTCCCAGGTGTCGATCCAGGCGAAGTCGACCGTGCCGAACCGCTCGGCGACCGCCGGTGAACTACCCCGCAGGTCACCCTCGATGACGCTGGTGTAGCGGTCCAGGCCCAGATCCTGCAGCACCCGGTAGGCGCGCGGTGCCGAGGAGGCCGTGTCGGCCATCCGGTCGATGCACATCAGGTGCGGGTCGTAGCTCTCGTCGTAGTACGGGCGGTGCGACATCGGGTTCGTCTCGGCGAATTCGCTGTCGTTCAGCCGCTCCCGCTCGCTGGCGTCGGCGGCGACGTTGTCGGCCAGCGCCTGCGCGAGGTACGCCGTGCTGAAACCCATACCGACCTCGAGCGCACGCCGGGGCCGCAGGGTGCGCACCAACCAATACAGCATCGGGGCGATGGATTCGGTGCCCATCTCGGGTACGTAGAGCTCTTGGGCTCGTGCCACAAAGGCGTCGTCCAGCATGACCCGGACCCTATCAGGCTACTGTCGAGTACGTCATCTTAACATGGTTATTATGGCGCTATGGTGAGCCTGTAACCGATCCGACCGCCTTATCCAGCCGCCCTCCCGGCCAGTCTGATAGCTTATGAGGCAGTTGATTCGCCGCCACGCATGAGCCGAACAGCTCGCACCGGCCGAACGATCCGAGTCCGCCCACCACCACCGCCGCACCGGAGGGTTCATCCTTGCCCGCGCCGACGACCACGATCTCTGACGTCCTCGCCGACTCGCAGCGGTTGCACCCGCCGGCCACCCCGCGGAACAGCCCCTCACCGGACGACGGACCGCCCACCGCGCCCGTCACGCCGCGGCGGCTGTTCGCTCAGCTCGCCCGCCCGTTGACCGGCTCGCTGGTGACCGGGATGCTCGCCGGCATCGTCGGAACGGTGTGCGCGGCCCTGGTGCCGCTGGCGACCGGCGTGGCCATCGACCGGGGCGTGGTGCCGCGCGATACCGGCTCGGTCACCGTGTGGTCGCTGCTCATCCTCATCCTCATCCTCGTCCGGAGCGGCGCGACCGTGGTGCAGGAGCGCCGCGACCTCGCCGCGACCATCCGCTCGGCCTACCGCGCGGCCGAGATTGTCAACAGCCACGCCGCCGACCTCGGCGCGGGGCTGCGCCGCCACATCAACGCCGGTGACCTAATCAGCATCGGGGTCGGCGACGTCTCACCCATCGGTTTCGCGCTGGCGTCGACGTCGCGGGGCGCCGGGGCCGTCGCCTCGATCGCGGTCGTCGCGGTGATCATGCTCGTCCAGGCCTGGCCGCTCGGTTTGATCGTCCTGTTCGGGGTGCCGGCCATCTTCTGGTCGATCAACCAGACGCTGCGCCCGTTCCGGGCCCGCCAACGCGCCCTGCGTCAGACCCAGGGCGAACTGACCGGCATCGCGGTCGACATCGCCACCGGCCTGCGCATCATCACCGGCCTGGGTGCGCAGCGGTTCTTCAGCCGCAAGTACCACGAGCGCTCCCAGCAGACCCGCGACCAGGCGACCGTGACCGCGCGCTACGAGGCGTTGGTCTCCTCGTCCCGGGTGCTGCTCGCCGGCATCCTCACCACCGCTGTCGTCTGCGTCGGTGCCCGGGAGGTGCTCGACGGCAACCTACAGGCCGGCCAGCTGGTCGCGTTCTACGGGTACGCGATCTTCCTGATGACCCCGCTGCGCTGGCTCACCGACACCGCCGAGTTCCTGAACCGGGGGTGGGTGTCGCTCGAGCGTGTGGCCGGCTTCCTGTCCGTCATGCCGGCGCCACCGGCCGCCGAGGCCGCGCCGCTGCGCGCCGCCGACCTGGAACTGCACGACCTGGCGACGGGGCTGCGCGCCCGGCCCGGACGGTTGCTCGCCGTCATCTGCTCCTCCGAACGGGAGAGCGACGACGTCGCCGCCGGTCTGCAGCCTGGTGCCGGGGTACTGATCGCCGGGCGGCCCGGCAGCGACTACGACGCCGACCAACTGCGTCGCCGGGTGCTCGGGGTGCCGGGGGACGACTACCTCTTCGCCGGGACGTTGACCGAGACACTGGACCCGCTCGGCGCCGCGGCACCCGGTTCCTTGGCCGCGCACCTGCGCACCGCGTCCGTCGACGACGTGGTGGACGCACTGCCCGACGGCCTGGGCACCCGGGTGCAGTCCGGCGGAACCAGCTTCTCCGGGGGCGAGCGGCAGCGGTTGCGGCTGGTCCGCGCGCTGGTCGCCGACCCCGAGATCCTGATCCTGGTGGAGCCGACGAGCGCCCTGGACGCCACCACCGAGAGCCAGGTGATGCAGCGGCTGAAAGTAGCGCGGGCCGGGCGAACCACCATCGTCATCACCACCAGCCCGACCGTCGTCGCCGAGGCCGACGATGTCGCGGTCATCGCCGACGGCACGCTGGTGGCCGAGGGTGAACGCGGCGAGGTACTCGACCATCCTGCGGTCCGCGCGGTCATGGTCTCCCGAACGGAGGCAATGCTGTGACCGCCGCAGCCATCGGCGGCCCGGTCGCGCCGTCGGCGATCGTGGTGCTGCCCACCGCGTCGGCGGCCACCGTCCGGCAGCACGCCCGGCGCAGCCTGCTGCGCTACCCCGGCGAACTCGCCGTCGTCCTCATACTGTTCCTGCTGTCGTCGGCCGCCGGCCTGGTGACGCCGTGGCTGCTCGGGCTACTAGTCTCCCAGGTCCAGCGCGGCGTCGACCACGTCATCCGGATGGGCTCGCTCATCCTGGTGTTCTTCGTCGTGCAGGCCGTGGTGCTCGCCGTTGCCACCGGGGCCTCCGCCCGGCTCGCCGAGAAGATCGCGGCCGAGTTGCGCGAGGACTTCATCGACGACGTGCTCGCCCTGCCGTTGGCCCGGATCGAGGCCACCGGGACGGGTGACCTGATCACCCGGTCCAGCGCGGACGTCGACGCCCTGATCCAGGTCGCGCGCAGCTCCGTCCCGAGTGTGCTGGTCACCTCGATCACCCTGCTGGCGTTCCCGATCGCGCTGCTGCTCACCGGGCCCGTGTTCCTGCTGCCGCCGCTGGTGGCGCTGCCGTTCGTGATCCCGGCGGCGCGCTGGTACCTGCGCAACTCCCGTCCGGGCTACGTCCGGGAGCGGGAGGCAGGCTCCCAGGTGACCCAGGCGCTCACCGAGACGGTGGCCGGCGCGCGGGCGGTGGAGGCGTTCGGCCTCGCCTCGTGGCGCCGCGACCGGATGGGTGACGCGGTGAACGGTGCCTACCGCGCCGAGTGGTACACCCTCTGGCTGCGCAGCATCTTCCTGCCGATCACCGACACCGCGATCGCGCTGCCGACGGTGGCCGCGCTGATCCTGGGCGGCATCGGGTACAGCCACGGCTGGGCCACGCTGTCGGCCGTGACGGCGGCAACCGTGTACGTGCAGCAGATGGCCGGTCAGATCGACGTCCTGCTGTACCAGCAGGACAAACTGCAGGTCGGCAGTGCCGCGATGGCCCGGTTGCTGGGGTTGCGCGACGGCGCCGACCGGACCGGCGCGCCCGTCGAACCGGTGGCGCTGACCGGCCCGCGCGACCTGCGGCTGGCCGATGTCAGCTTCCGCTACCAACCCGACCGGGACGCGCTGCGCGACATCGACCTGACCGTCGCCGAGGGTGAACGGGTCGCGATCGTCGGGGCGTCCGGGGCCGGCAAGACCACCCTGGCCCGGTTGCTGGCCGGCATCGACGTCCCGAGCGAGGGCCGGGTCAGCCTGGCGGGGGTCGATCTCCGGACGATCCCGCGGGAGCAGTTGTGCCGCGAGGTCGTGTTGCTGACGCAGGAGGCGCACGTCTTCCGCGGCTCGATCCGGGACAACCTGGCGATCGCGGCACCCGATTCCGACGACGTCCAGCTGCGGTCGGCGCTGCAGTTGGTCGGGGCAGAGTCCTGGGCCGACGAGGTCGGTTGGGAAGCGCCGATCGGGGCCGGTGCCTATCAGCTGTCACCGGGGCAGAGCCAGCAGCTCTCGCTGGCCCGGCTCGCACTCAGCGACCCGCGGGTGCTGGTGCTCGACGAGGCAACCTCCCTGCTCGACCCGGGGGCGGCCCGCTCCCTGGAACAGGCGCTGGCCACCCTGATGCGTGGCCGTACGGTCGTCTTCATCGCGCACCGGTTGCACACCGCGCGTGACGCCGACCGCGTCGTCCTGATGGAACGCGGCCGCATCGTCGAGTCCGGCCCGCACGACACGCTGCTGGCGGCCGACGGCGCGTACGCCCGGCTCTGGCGGAACTGGCAGGGGGACGCAACCTCGACGCCGGGGGACGCCGGCGACCACGAGGTGGTCTCGTGAGTGGCGCCGGGACCGGTCGCGTCCTGATGATCGAGCCGATGACCTCGGCCGTCACCATGCTGCAGGCGGCCGCCGGGCTGGGCTGGTCGACGGCCGCGGCGACCTGGGACGCCGGCGACCGGCGCATGCCCGATCACGTTCGGGCCGGTGTGGACACGCTGATTGTGATCGACCCGAACGACGAGCAGGCGCTGTGGACGGCGGTACTGGCCGAGCACCGCATCGCGCCGTTCACCGCGGTGCTGCCCGGCATCGAGTTCTACGTCGCGACCGCGGCGCGGCTGGCCGACCGGCTGGGCCTGCCCGGCCTGCCGGTGGACCGGGTCGACGCGCTGCGCGACAAGGTGCTGATGCGGTCCGTGCTCGCCGAGGCCGGCCTGCCGGGGCCGGCGACCGCGTGCATCGACGAGGCCGGCGACCTCGCCGGGGCCGCCGCGCACGTCGGGTTCCCGGCCGTGTTCAAGCCCCGCGACTCGGCGGGCAGCATTCACGTCAGCCGGGTCGACGATGTGGCGCAGCTGGACAGCGCCTACGCCGCGATGGTCGCCGACCCGCGTCCGGACGACGTGGGCCGCCCGATCGGCAGCCGCGCCGTGCTTGAGGGCTACCTCGAAGGCCCCGAGGTCAGCGCGGACGGCTACATCGGCCCCGACGGCGCGGTGGTGCTGTCGGTGACCCACAAGGTGCTGTCCGAGGAACCGCACTTCGTCGAGATCGGGCACTCGGTCGCCGGCCACGCGGACCCCTTCGACGCGGCGGAGCTGCGCGCCCGCATCCTGAACTACACCGACCGGGTGTGCCGCGCGCTCGGTGCGACGGCCGGGCCGTTCCACTGCGAGCTGCGATTGCCCGGCGGAGAGCCGACCCTCGTCGAGATCGGGGCCCGGTTGCCCGGCGGTCGCATCGTCGCGCTCATCGAATGGACGACCGGGGTGCAGCTGCCGGTGCTGGCCCTGACCGCGGCGGCCGGACTGCCTCTGGGCTCGCTGGGCGGTTTCGGCCGGCCCGACACGCCGTTCGCCGGCGTCCACAACTTCACCGCCCCGCACCTGGATGTCGTCCGCGCCGTCATCGGCGTCGAGTGGCTGCGCAGCCAGGACTGGGTCCGCGAAGTGACCATCGACGTCGAGCCTGGCGACTCGGTGCCCGAGTTCGGCGACTTCCGGTGCCGGCTGGGGCAGGCGCTGTTCGTGGCGGACTCCCGCGACGAGCTGCAGCAGCGGCGGTTGCAGGTGGCCAGGGCGGTGCGTTTTGGCTGAGCAGCATCAGCCCGCCCGGCCCGCCCATGTCGTCGTTCTGAACCGGTTCGAGGACGAGTGCGGCGCCTACCACGACTTCGCCGCCGGGCTGGACCTCGAGCTGTCGTTCGTCACCCTCGCCGACGGGCTCTGCGTGATCGATCCCAGCCGCAGCCGCGAGGTCGTCGTGGTCGAGGATCTCAGCGTCGAGACCGTGCTCCCGGCGGTGGCCGGGATCATCGAGCGGAACGGTCCGATCAACGGGCTCACGGGACTGTCGGAGAAGGATGTGGTGGCCAGCGCGCAGCTGCGCGAGAAGCTGGGGTTGCCCGGCTGGTCGGTCGAACTCGCGACCCGGTTCAAGGACAAGGTCGTCATGAAGCACACCGTCGCGGCGGCGGAACTGCGTACGCCCCGGTTCCACGGCCTCACCGAGCTCGCCGACGACCTGCACAGCACGGACCCGGCCGTGCTCGCCGCCGCTCTGGTGGACCGGCTCGGGCTGCCGGTCGTACTCAAGCCCCTCGCGGAGGGTGCCTCGCGGGGCATCACAGTGCACGCCGACGTCGCGGGCCTGGCCAGGCAGCTGTCCGAGATCGACCTCGGGGGGTACGAGGCCGAGGAGTTCGTGACCGGCCCGATCGCGCACGTCGACGGCATCCTGCGGTCGGGTGAGGTCTTCTTCGTCAGCGCCTCGGTGTACGTCGGGACATGCCTGGGCTATGCGCACGGCGAGATCCTGGGTTCGACCCTGCTGGATCCGGGTCCGGCACGGGAGGCGACGATCGGCTTCGCCCTGGACGCGCTGGCGGCGCTCGGGCTGACCCACGGCCCGTTCCATCTCGAGGTGATCCTGTCCGGCGGGACGAACGCCGACCTCAGTGACGCCGAACCTGTCTTTCTCGAGGTGGGACTGCGGCCGGGCGGCGGTGACGTGCCGTTCGTCCTCGCCGACGTCAGCGGTATCGACCTGTTCGCCGAGGCCTTCCGCTGCAGCCTCGGCCTGCCCGCCCAGGCCGACCCGGCCGGCTTCGGCCCGGCCCAGGGCGCCGGCTGGCTGAACGTTCCGGAGCCGTCGCCGCGCCCGTGCCGGCTGGTCGCGCGCAACTCCCTCGCCGGGGTGCTGCCCGGGGTGTACGCCGAACTGCTGCCCGAGGTCGGGCACGTGTTCCGTGGCACCGGCGGTTACGACATCGTCGGTGGCCGGTTCCGGATCCGGGGCGCCGACCGGGCCGAGGTGGAGCAGCGGGTGTGGGCCGCCGTCGAGGCCTACGACGTCGTCGTGGAGGACGCGTCGTGACGACCGACAGCATCGACCGGAACACGCTCACCCATCTGTACGCCGACCGGGTGCGTCCACCCGGACCGGCCGAGGCGAGTGCTGTCGTCGAGGTGGCCGCCGACGGACCATTCGCTGCCGATGTGCTGATCGCCGCGGTCGCCGCGACCCTGTGGCGCCACACCGGGGAGCGCGGCGTCTCGCTGGCGCTGCTCGACCCGGCCTCCGATACCCGCACCCGGGCCGGGTTCGACCTCGAACCGGACGTACCGGGCGCCGACCTGCTCGAAGCCGCGCGTGCCGAGCGGGAGCGGGCCGTCATCGTGGCCGCGGACCTCGGGGTGCTGGTGGTGCTCGGATCGGATCCGGCTCCTGCCGAGGGCGCGGAACTCGTCGTGAGCCGCGGGCCGGCGAGGCTGCGGTTGGCCTATGACCCCCGGGTATTCGACGCCGCCACCGTGGAGTGGCTGGCCGCCGATCTCGCCGCTGCCGAACGGGTGCTGGCCGACCGTGCCGAGGTCGGGCTCGCCCAGATCTGGACGGCACCGGACGACGAACCCACCACGGACGACGCGGTTACATCCGAGGATGCGCCGGATCTGGTCGCCCGGTTCGCCGCCGCCTGGCCCGATGCCGAGTCCGTCGCGGTCGCCGACGCCGACCGCCAGCTGACCGCGGCCGAGCTGGACCGCCGGACCCGCGGGCTGGCGACGCGGCTGACTGCCCGCCGGGTCTCCGGCCGCCGGGTCGGTGTGCTGGTCGAGCACGGCGTCGACGGTCCGATCGCGGTCTGGGCGGTGCTGCGGGCCGGCGCCACCTACGTCCCGCTCGACCCGCGGCAACCGGACGCCCGGCTGTCGCGCATTCTCGCCGACGCCGACGTGAGCGCCGTCGTCAGTTCGGCCACGCTGACCCGGCGGGCCCGCACCGTCGCCCGCGCCGCGCCCGTGCTCGAGATCGACCCAGAGTCCGACGTCGAACCCGGCGCCGCCGGTCAGGGGCCGGTACCGGATCCCGACCAGGCCGCGTACCTGCTGCACACCTCGGGGACGACCGGGCGGCCGAAGGCGATCGTCCAGAGTCTCGGCAACGTAGCCGCCCACGCCCACGTTTACGCCGAGTCCATCGGGCTCGGGCCGGACGACCGGGTCGCGCTGCTCGCGCCGATCACGTTCGACGCCGCCGTGATGGACCTGTTCGGGTCGGCGCTGGCCGGCGCGAGCCTGCACGTCGTCGACCCGGTGCAACCCGCGCCGGCGCTGATCGAGGAGCTCGCCCGCCACCGGGTCACGGTGCTGCACTGCACCCCTACCCTGGCGCGTCACCTGCTTTCGGCACCTGCGACGGCGGGAGCCGGGTGGGTGCCACGGGTCGTCGTGCTCGGCGGTGAGCAGGTCGGCCCGGACGACGTGCGCCTGCTGCGACGGAGATTTCCCCGCGCTGAGCTGGTCAATGGGCTCGGGCCGAGCGAGTGCACGATGGCCCTTCAGCATCGGATCTCCGATGCCGACGCGCAGGCGGCGGCGGTACCGGTCGGACGTCCGGTGCCCGGGGTCGGCGTCGAACTCCTCGATGCCGACGGCCGGCCGGCGGCGGTGGTCGGCGAGCTCGTCCTGGTCTGCGACCACGTCGCCACCGAGTACTGGCGACTGCCGGAGCTGACCGCGCAGGTGTTCTCTGCCGGATCCGACGGCCGGCGCCGGTATCGCAGCGGTGACGTGGTCCGCCGGCACGCCGACGGCGAGCTCCGCTTTCTCGGGCGGCGCGACCGGCAGGTCAAGATCCGCGGCCACCGCGTCGAACCGGCCGAGGTCGAGGCGGTGCTGCGGTCCCACCCGACGGTCGCGCAGGCGGCGGTGGTGCCGATCGCGGACCCCGAGCCACGGTTGGTCGCCTACGCGACGCCGGCGACGGTGTTCGCCGTGGTCCCGAAGGAGCTGCGGGAGTTCCTGACCCGGCAGCTGCCCTCGTACGCGGTGCCGGCCGAGATCATCGTGCTGACCCAGATGCCGCTCGGGCCGACCGGCAAGCTCGACCGCGCCCGCCTGCCCGCGCCCGACGACGCCGCGGCGAAGACGGACGCGGCACCGCGCAGCCCGGACGAGCGGCGGGTGGCCGAGCTGTGGCATAACGTGCTGCGCGTGGGCCGCATCGACGTCGACGCCGATTTCCTTGCCAACGGTGGTGATTCGCTGTCGATGATGACCATGCTCGCCGAGGTCGAACAGCGGTGGGGTGTCACCGTCGAGCTGGCCGACTTCATCGTCGACCCCCGGATCTCCACCATTGCCGCCGCGCTCGCGGAGCCGGCCCAGGCCAGAGGAGGCAGCACATGACGCGGGTACTCATCGGTAACGACTTCATCGAGGACGTGCGGGAGGACCGCGGCTGGACGGGCTGGTGGGTGCAACGCATCGCCTGGTTCGCCCGCGCCGGCGACGTGCTGGTGCTGCCGACCGAACCGGACCCGGACTTCTTCGCCTACGTCGGCCGGCTGACCGGGGTTGACCCGAGCAGCTGGCAGGTCGTGGTGCCCCCGGAGCTGGGCGCGCCGGGGCTGCTCGGGCCGCAACGCCTGGCCAGTCCGGAACTGGAGAAGGCCCTGCTCGACGCCGGTGACATCGACGAGATCCTCTCGCTTTGGCCGGACATGGCGGTGGCCCGGCTCGCCCGCCGGCTCGGTCTCGCGCACGCCCTGCCCGGTTACGGCTTCGTCGAACAGGCCGGCGGCGTGCTCGTCAACAGCAAGTCGGCCTTTCGTACTGTGGCCGCCGGTGTGGGCGTGCCGCTGCCGGACGGCGCGGTGTGCACCAGCCGCGCGGAGCTGGTCCGGGCCGCGGTTGAGCTGCTCGAGACCGGTGAGGCCGTAGTGGCCAAGCACGACTGGATGTCGGGCGGGCGGGGCAACGAGATCCTCAGCGTGGCCTCCGACGACCTGCGGCCGATCGGGGCGCGCCGGGTGGTGCGGGTCTCCGGCCAGGCCGACATCCAGGCGTGGGCCGACGAGCGCTGGGACTGGCTCAGCGACCACGGCCGCGGCCGGCCGGTCGTCGAGCACTACTTGCGGGACAGCTCGGCGTACTTCACCGAGTTCAACGTCAGCGACGACGGCGTCGAGTTCCGCGGCGACGGCGAACTGCTGTCGGCGCCGTACGCGGTGGGCCAGGTGATGCCGGCGCAGGGGCTGGGGCCCGACGTCCGTGACCAGATCGTCGAGGGCGGTCGCCGGTTGGCCGTCGCCCTGCAGGCGATGGGCTACCGCGGAAACCTCGGCCCGGACGCGATCGTCACCCCGCTGGGCGAGGTGATGTTCACCGAGTGGAACGGCCGGGTGACCGGGTCGACCCACATCTACGGCGAGATCGGTGCCACTGTCGTCGGTGCGGAGTTCGGGTCCACCCGCATGATCCTGGAACGGGTCTGGCCGCGGGGCTGGTCGGTCACCGGCTTCGCCGACGCGCTGGCCCGGCTGCAGGCGTCCGGCCTGGGTTACGACAGCGAGCGGCGCGAGGGCGTGGTGTTCACCAACGCCTTCGACGGCGAGAACGGCGTCATGTTCTGCATCGTGGCACCCTCGGTCGACCGGGCCTGGGCCGTGGATCGCGAACTGGCCGGGGTGTTCGGCGGTGGCACGTGAGCGCACCGGACCTGCACGACCCGGTCGCGCTGCCCACCAGCCGGGTGAACCCGATCGACCCGCCGCCGGGGTTGCGCGCCCTGCACGAGCAGGCCCCGCTTCGGCCGCTGCGCTACCCGGACGGCCACGTCGGCTGGCTGGTGACCGGGTACGAGCTGGCCCGTGCGGTGCTGTCGGACGCACGTTTGAGCGCGCGCTCGGAGCTCAAGCGGGTTCCGGTGAGCCGGCCCGGCGCCGACCCGTTCATCGGGCAGCCGGCGCTGCCCGGCTGGTTCGTCGACCTCGATCCGCCGGAACACTCGCGGATCCGGCGCACCCTGACCGGGCGGTTCACGGTACGCCGGATCGCCGAACTGAGCGGGCTGGTCGAGCGGGTCGCGGCCGAGCAGCTGGACCGGTTCTCCGACGGCGCCGCGGCCGGCGGGCCGGCGGACCTCGTCGCGGGGTACGCCCTGCCGCTGCCGTCGATGGTGATCAGCGAGCTGCTCGGGGTGCCCTACGCCGACGCGGACATGTTCCAGCGGCAGAGCACCGTCCTGTTCGATCTGGAGGCTTCGGCCGAAGAGGCCGAGGTGGCCATGCAGGTGCTCACCGACTACCTGCTCGGGCTGGTCCGGCAGCAGCGCGCCCGACCCGGGCCCGGGCTGATCGGCGTGATGGCCGCGGCGGAGGACCTCACCGACCTCGAGATCGCCGGCGCCGGCGTCCTGCTGCTCACCGCTGGGCACGAGACGGTGGCGAGCATGCTCGGCCTGAGCGCGTTCACGCTGCTCACCCATCCACAGCTACTGGCGGCGACGTTGTCCGGGGAGCCGACCTGGACCGAGACCGTGGACGAGCTGCTGCGCTATCTGACGATCTTCCAGTTCGGGGTGCCGCGCAGCCCGCTGGAGGTGGTGGAGCTGGCCGGGCAGATGGTGCGTCCGGGTGAGACGGTCACGGTCAGCCTGCCGGCCGCCAACCGGGACGCCACCCAGTTCGACTTTCCCGACGAGCTGCGACCGGGCAGGCACCGGCGTTCCCATCTGGCGTTCGGCTTCGGGCCGCACCAGTGCATCGGCCAGCACCTGGCGCGGCTGGAGCTGCGGATCGGGCTCGATGCGCTGTTCCGCCGGTTGCCGGATCTGGCCCTCGCCGTGCCGGCCGGCGACCTGCACTTCCACGACGACGTGGGTTTCTACGGGGTGCACCAGTTGCCGGTGCGGTGGGGAAGCCGATGACTGCACAGATCTATTCACATAGTACTTATAAGGCAAGTAACGTCTTAGTGTGGCTATCACTTGATAGCCACTGAATTCTAGTTATGTTAACATCTGGTGCATCTCCTGAACGGTGGAGATCATCTGGAATCTGTCTCTCGAAGGAGTTTCTCGTGCAGTTGAACAGCTACGACGAGTGGTCGCCGCTGAAGGAGATCGTGGTCGGCTCCGCGAAGAACTACACGTCCCACGAACGGGAACTGTCCTTCGACCTTTTCTTCCACGACAACCTCAACAACGACAATCCCGAGAGCGCCGGCCGTTCGGAGTGGTACTATCCGCGTCTGCACACCGGCGAGGAGCTGGAGCGCTCCGGGCGTCGGGCGATCAAGCAGCGCTACGTCGACGAACTCGTCGAGGACGTCGAGGGCATCGCCGCCACCCTGGCCGGGCTCGGTGTCACCGTGCACCGCCCGATGGATCTGCAGCCCGACACCACCGAGGTCACCACCCTGGCCTGGTCGGCCGGTGTGGTGCCACCGCTGAACCTACGCGACAACACGCTGATCGTCGGCGACGAGATCATCGAGACTCCGCCGATGGTCCGGTCGCGGTACTTCGAGACCCGGTTCCTGCAGCCGGTGTTCATGAACTACTTCTCCCAGGGCGCGCGCTGGTCGACCATGCCCCGCCCGATCATGACGGGTTCGTCCTTCGACCTGTCCTACGTCTCCGACGCCGGTGGGCCGACCGAGCCAATCGCCGACCCCAAGGCGCACCCTTACGACGTCGGCCTGGAGCTGATGATCGACGGCGCCCAGTGCCTGCGGCTGGGCCGCGACATCATCGTCAACGTCTCCACCCGGAACCACGAGCTCGCCTGTGACTGGTTGGAGCGGCACCTGCAGGACCGGTTCCGCATCCACCGCGTGCACAAGCTCAGCGACAGCCACATCGACAGCATGCTGCTCGCGCTGCGTCCCGGAATGCTGTTGGTCCGCAACGAGAAGGTCGCCGACTACCTGCCGGAGTCGCTGCAGAAGTGGAACATGATCGTGCCGCCGCCGCCGGGGGAGAACAACTTTCCCGACTACGACGACGACGACCTCATCCTGACCAGCCGCTACATCGACCTCAACCTGCTGTCCATCGACGAGCAGACGGTCATGGTCAACGAGGCCTGTCCCGAGCTGATCAAACTGCTGGAGACCCTGAAGTTCACCGTGGTGCCCGTGCGGCACCGGCACCGTCGGCTGTTCGGCGGTGGGTTCCACTGCTTCACGCTCGACACGGTGCGCGCCGGTGGTCCGGAGGACTACCTGAGCTGACCCGGCGGCACCGCGGACCCGGCGGCAGGCCCGCCGGTCGTGTCGGCCCGGTGCGCGGATGTGCCCAGCCGCTCCGGTGATCCCGCAGTCACGCGTTGCGCCGTGACTGCACCAGTGAGACAAGAGGAAGTCGCTCATGGAACAAACTCGTTCTGCGGCACTGCACGCCGAGCATGCCGCCATCGCGGTACAGGACGCGGCGCCGGCCCGGCCGCGCATCGTGTCGGTGGCGACCAGCACGCCGCCGCACTCTTACACCCAGGACGAGGTGCTCGCCGAGTTCGACATCACCGACCCGAAGGTGGTGTCGGTCTTCCGGGGCAGCGCCATCGAGCGCCGTCATCTCGTCCTGCCGCCTCAGACGCCGGAGGGCAGCCGGGCGGACGAGGACCAGGCGCACCTGCTGGCCAAGCAGCGTCAGGTCGGCCTGGAGATCGGTGCCGAGGCTGTGGCCGGCGCCCTGAAGCGGGCCGGGCTGGAACCGCGTGACGTCGACTACCTGTGCTGCGTGACCTCGACCGGCCTGATGACGCCCGGGTTCAGCGCCCTGCTGCTTAAGCAGCTGGGCATGCGTACCGACACCTCGCGGCTCGACGTCGTCGGCATGGGGTGCAACGCGGGGCTCAATGCGATGGCGCCGCTGGTGTCCTGGGCCGAGACGCACCCCGGGCACATCGCGGTCATGGTGTGCATCGAGATCTGCTCGGCCGCCTACGCCTTCGACGCCACGATGCGCACGTCCGTGGTAAACAGCCTGTTCGGCGACGGCGCCGCCGCCATCGTGGTGAGCACCGATCCGGACGTGGGCCTCGACGGGTTCGGCCCGGAGATCCTGCACACCCGCAGCCACATCATTCCCGAGGCCATCGAGGCGATGCGTTTCGACTGGGACTCCCAGCACGAGCGCTACAGCTTCTACCTCGACCCGGAGGTGCCCTACGTCGTCGGCGCCAACATCGAGCAGGCGCTGGGCCAGCTGCTCGACGGCACCGGCCTGGGCCGCGGCGACATCACGCACTGGCTGATCCACTCCGGGGGCAAAAAGGTCATCGACTCGCTGCGGGTGAACATCAATCTCAGCCGGCACGACGTTCGGCACACCCTCGGCGTGCTCCGCGACTACGGCAACGTCTCCAGCGGGTCGTTCCTGTTCTCCTACGAACGGCTCTGCGAGGAAGGGTGCGCCCGGCCGGGTGACTACGGCGTCATGATCACGATGGGGCCGGGTTCGACGATCGAGACGGCGCTGCTGCGATGGTGAGCCCGACCGCCCGCCCCGCCTACGATCTCGATGTCGAGGTGTTCCGGCTGCACGGCACCGTGCCCGAACTGCTCGATGAGTTGACCGCGGTCTGCGCCCGGGTCGAGGACGCCCGGGTGCGGCCGGTGCTGCACCTGGCGGGCGATCCGGCCCCCGGCACGGCCGAGTCGGCGACAGCCGGGTCCGCCTGGCCGGAGGAGGAGCTGACCATCCGGACGGTCACCCGCTGGGAACGGGTGCTGCGCCGGCTCGAGCGCGTTCCCGCCGCCACGGTCGCCGTCGCCACCGGCGAGGTCGGCCCGGCCGCGTTGGAGATCCTGCTCTGCACGGACTGGCGGGTCAGCGGTGCCGACACCGTGTTCGCCCTGGCCGAACGGCCCTGGCCGGGCGCCGGACTGTTCCGGATGGCCCGGCAACTCGGCCACGCGGCCACCCGCCGGCTCACCGTGTTCCCGGCTGCCCTGCCGGCGTCCCGCGCCCAGGAGATCGGTCTGGTGGACGAGGTCCGCGGCGGTGACATCGCCGCCGTCCTCGCCAGCGCCGCCTCCGCCGCACAGGCCATCGCCGTCGACGACCTGGACGCGGCCGTGCTGCGGCAGTTGCACGACGAGGCGGCCTCGGCCCAGTACGACGACGCGATCGGTGCCCATCTGGCCGCCTGCGACCGGGTGCTGCGCCGCCGTGCCACGGCTGCGGTGCGACCGTGAGCGTGGGCGTCACCGAGATTGCCGCGACCGACAGCCCGGCGCGCCGGTGGCTCGACCGACCGGAAACCGACCCGCAGCCGGGCACCGATCGGGGCGCTGGACTCGCCGATCTCGCCCGGGGCCGCGCGCTGCTGGCGCAACTGCCGGCGCCCGGGCATCGTGAGCCGGCCGAGGCCGCGCTCGCCGGGCAGTTGGCCGCGGCCGTGCGGGATCGCCTGGAGGTCTTTCTCGACGTGCACGCCCCGGCGATCTACGCCGAGCTGACCGCCGCCGGTCGCCTGCCGCTGGTAGCCCTCGTCGACGCGGCCGCCGCCGGGTACCCGGGGCTGCTGCCCGGACCCGCCGCGCGCGCCGCCGATCTCGACGCCCCGCCGGCCGAGCGGGATCTCACCGATCTGGACTCCGGTCTGTTCCTGCGTGCCGTCCTGCGGCACCCGGTGGCCGGCAATCACCTGCTGGACACCCTGCGCGCGCCGACGCCGCGCGGCCGGGAGGCCGCCTGCGAGCTGGAGGACACCGGACGGCTGCGCCTGGGCACCGTCGAGGTCGAGCGGGTCGGGCGCGTCGGGCAGGTGAGCCTGGCCAACGTCGACACGCTCAACGCCGAGGACGACGCGCTCATGGTCGATCTCGAGGTGGCCGTCGACGCGGTGATGCTGGCGCCCAGCACGGCCGCCGGTGTGTTGCGCGGCGCGGTCATGCGGCATCCGCGCTACGCCGGCCGGCGGGTCTTCTCCGCGGGCATCAACCTCAAGTACCTGGCCGCGGGCCGCATCTCCTACCTGGAATTCCTCGTCCAGCGCGAGCTCGGGTTGCTGAGCAAGATGGTGCGTGGCCTGGCGATGCCGGGCGGGCCTGTCCCTACGCCGTGGGTCGCGGTCGTCGACGGCTTCGCCATCGGCGGCGGCATGCAGATCGTGCTGGCCGCCGACCACGTGCTGGCCGCCGAGGACGCCTGGTTCAGCCTGCCCGCGGCGCAGGAGGGCATCGTGCCCGGCGTGGCGAACCTGCGCCTGGCCCGGGTGGCCGGCACCCGGATCGCCCGCTCGATGGTGCTGCGCGGCGTGCGGGTGGCCGCGACCGACCCGGACGCACGCCCCTTCTGCGACGAGGTGCTCGCCGAGCCGGCGCTGACGGCCCGCGCGCAGCAGGTCGCCACCGAGCTCACCGCCCCGGCCGTGGTGCCGAACAAGCTGATGCTGGCGTTGGCGGAGGAACCGCAGGACCTCCTCCGCGGGTACGCCGCCGAGTTCTGCGCCGTCCAGGCACGACGCATGTACAGCCCCGACGTGCTCGGCAAGGTCGGGGCGTTCGCCCGGCGGAACGACCGGGCATGAGCGCTCTGAACCTGGTGCCGGCCGACCTGCACCCGTCCCTGTCCGACCCGGTCCTGAACTCGATCGGCTTTCTCAACGAGGTGATGACCCGGTACCCGCAGGCGATCTCGTTCGCGCCCGGGGCGCCGTACCTACGACACCTGGAGGACGCCGACCTCGATTCCTACGTCCGGCGGGGTGCGGAGTACCTTGGCCGCGAACGCGATCTCGACGCCGCGGGCATGCGGCGGCTGATGCTGGAGTACGGCCCGAGCCGTGGGTTGATCAACGGCCTGGTCGCCGACGGGCTTTGCCAGGACCTCAGCGTCGACGTCGATCCGCGCTCGGTGGTGATCACCGTCGGCGCGCAGGAGGCGCTACTGCTCACCCTGCGGGCAATCACCCGTCCCGGTCGCGATCTGCTCGGCGTGATCACCCCGAGTTTCCCGGGCATCCTGGGTGCTGCGCGGCTGCTGGACGTGGACGTGTGTTGCTTCCGCGACCGCGCCGACGTCGAGTTGGACGGTGGTACCGGGGTGCTCGCCGGGCCGGATCTCGACGAGGTACGCGCGGTGTGCGCGACCGAGCCCCGGCTGCGTGCGCTCTACGTCGCGCCGGACTACGCCAATCCCTCCGGTGGACGGATGAGTGTGGCGGCCCGGCAGGAGCTGCTCGATCTCGCCGACGCCGAGGACCTGCTGCTCATCGAGGACAACGCCTACGGTTTCACCGCCGCCGACGGTGACGAGCTGCCGCCGCTGTGGGCGCTGCGCCCGGACCGGGTGGTGCTGGTCGGCACGTTCTCCAAGATCTGCCTGCCGGGCGCCCGGGTCGGCTTCGCGGTCGCCGCGCAGCCGGTGGGTGCCGGTCCCGAACCGCAGGCACTGCTCGCCGACTCTCTCGCCGCGGCCAAAAGCATGGTCACCGTCAACACCCCGCCGCTCTGCCAGGCGCTGGTCGCCGGTCTGCTGCTCGAGCGGCAGGGCTCGCTGCGGGCGGTCGGTGCGGCGAACGCCGAGCACTACCGCGGCAGCCTGGCGTGGCTGGTGGCCCAGCTCGACGCTCAGCTCGCCCCGCGCCTGCCCGCCGATTCCGGCGTCAGCTGGAACCGGCCCGGTGGCGGCTTCTTCGTCCTGATGCAACTGCCGGTACCCACGGACGAGGCGCAGCTGGACCGGTGCGCACGCGAGCACCGGGTCATCTGGACGCCTATGGCCGAGTTCTACCCCGGCGGGGGCGGCGAGTTCCGGCTGCGGCTGTCCTGCAGCTACCTCACGCGCGCGCAGATCACCGAGGGCGTGCGCCGGCTGACCGAATTCGTGCTCGACACCATCGGTACCGACACCGATCCCGTGGTGCCCTCGACCCGGACCCGAATGGGGATGCGATGACCACCACCGACACCACACCCGGCCGCTATGACGGGCTCCGCGCCGGCTTCGAGGACCCGCTGTTCGACCGGTTCTCCCTCATCGTCAATGCACCGGCCCTGTTCAACGCCATCGTCACCGGCATCGAGCTCGGGGTGTTCGACGAACTGGAGCGTGAGCCGGGCACCGAGCTGAGCGCGCTGGAGTCGGTGACCGGCGTCGGCGTGGGCAAGCTCCGGGCACTGATGCTGGCGCTGTGCGCGACCGGGCTCGTCGAGCGGCGCGACGGCGGTTACGCCAACTCCACCCTGGCGCAGACGTTGCTGATCGGGGACGGCCCGAGCAGCTGGCGCGACATTCTCATCGGCTGGCAGCGCATCTACTACCCGGCGTTCGGACAGCTCACCGAGGCGTTGCGCTCGGGTACGAACAGCGCGCTGGACGCCTACCGCGGTGAGGGTGACACGCTCTACCAGCGGTTGGAGAGCTCGCCGGAGACCGAGCAGGTGCTGCACCGGGCGATGTCGGCGTTCACCGTGCAGTCGCTGCCGGGGCTGCTCGACAACGCCGGCCTGCAGTCGGCGCGCAGGTTGCTCGACATCGGCGGCGGCGACGGGACGACGGCCCGGGCCCTGGCCGAGCTGAATCCGCAGCTGGAGATCACCCTGTTCGACCTGCCCGGAGTGGCCGGTCTGGCCGAGACCCAGTCCGCGGACGTGAGCCGGATCCGGACCGTGCAGGGCGATGTTTTCACCGATCCCTTTCCCGAGGGTTTCGACGCGGTGCTGTTCAGCCACATCCTCGAGGTGTTCTCCGGCGCGGAGATCGTGCGACTTGCCCGCAAGGCCCACGACGTGCTCTCCCCCGGCGGGCGGGTGCTGATCTACGGCTTCACGCCGCCGGCCGACGAGAGCGCCGGCATCTACTCGTCCCGGCTGGCCCTGTACCTGACCGCGCTGGCCACCGGCAAGGGCATGACCTATCCCGCCGAAGACTACGAAAGCTGGTTGCGCGAGGCCGGTTTCGTCGATGTACACACGGTGTCAGGGCTGCCGTTCGAGCACGGCCTGACCGTCGGAACGCGGCGCGAGGAGCCATGACGACGACGCTCGACGCCGTGGCCACCGACGCCGTCCGGGACGCGGCGGCCGGTTCGCTGGCCCGGCGGGTGCGCGCGACGAGCACCGCCGGCCGGCGTGCAACCGACCGGTGGGCGGCCCGGTTGGGGCCCGGGGGTGCGCGGGTCGCCGCGCTGGCCGGGGTGCCGCGACTGTTCGGCGCGCCGTCTGCCGGCGGGCCCGGCCACTCACCGGCCGACGGCGGGGTGGCGGTCGAGCTGCCCGGCCCGCTCGCCCGGGCGTGGGCGGCCGCCGTCGGGACGGACCGCACCCGCCTGCTCGCCACCCTGGTGCTGGTCGCCGGCACGGTCACCGCACGTTACGAACGCCGGGACGACCTGCTGGTCGGGGTGCTCACCGAGGCCGGCGGCCTGGTGCCGGTCCGGGTCACCGAGCCCGGGGACGGCGCGGACACCGCAGCCTGGCTGACCGCGGCCTCGGACGAGGTCGTCGCGGCGCTGGCCGACGCCGGCTGGGTGACCGAGGACGCGGCCGCGCTGGTGGCCGACGGCATCGTCGTGGCGGCCGGCGGTGAACCCGGTCTGCTGCCCACACCGTTCCTGCTCGCCGCCGAGACCGGCGGCGACCTGCTGCGGCTGACCCTGCGCCACCGCGGCGATGTCGGTCCCGAGATCGTCGGCCGGGTGCGCGACCATCTCGCGGCAGCGGCGCGCGGCCTGCTCGACGCCGACCGGCGGCGGCCGGCCGACGTCAGCCTCCTCGGCGAGTCCGAGCTCCGACAGCTGGCGGCTCTCGTCGGGCCGGACGACCCCGCGTGGCCCGATCCGGTGCTGTTGCCCGACCGGGTGCGCGAGTTCGCCCGCCGGAATCCCGCCGGCCTCGCGGTGAGCTGGCCGGGAACGACGACGTCCGGCGCCGGGCCAACGGCCGCGCTGCGACTGACCTACGCCCAGCTGGTCCAGGCCGCGGACGAACTCGGCGCCCGGTTGACCGGGGTCGGCCTGCGCAGCGGTGACCGGGTCGCGGTGCTGGCCGAGCGTGGACCGGCGCTGATCGTGGCCGTCCTGGCCTGCCTGGACCGCGGCCTGTGCTACCTGCCGCTGGACCCGGCGCACCCGCCGCAGCGGCTGCACTCGCTGATCGCCGACGCCGGGGTCGCGGCCGTCCTCACCCAGGAATCCCTGCAGGACGTGCCGGCCGTCGACGGCCCACGCACGGTGCTCCTGCCCGCCGACGTCGCACCGGCCGAATACCCGGCGGTGGCGCCGGCCCCGCAACCACGCCCGGACGCCGGCACCCCGGCGTACGCGATCTACACCTCCGGTTCGACCGGCGCACCCAAGGCGGTGCTGGTGCCGCACGGTGCGTACGCCACGACCTGTGAGGCCTACACCCGCCGGCTCGGTCTCGGCGGGCCCGGCGCGGCGCCGGTGGAACTGCAGGTGGCGGCGTTCACGTTCGACGTGTTCTGCGGGGCCCTGGCCCGCGCGCTCTACCACGGCGGCACGCTGGTGCTCTGCCCGGACGAGCTGCGCGCGGACCCCGAGGCGGTCGCCGAGCTCATCGCGGCCCACGGCGTCGCCATGATCGAGGGCACCCCCGCCCTGATCAACCCGCTGGCCGACGTGCTGGCCGGCCGCGGCGTGCCGGCCGCGCTTCGGGTCGTGCTTTGCGGCTCGGACGCCTGGACCGGTGCCCAGGCGATGCGGGTGCGCTCGGCGCTCGGGCCCGACGTGGCGCTCTACAACACCTACGGGGTCACCGAGGCTGCGATCGACTCGACGTACTACCTGGTCCCCGAGCTGCCGCCCGGGGTGTCCTCGGTGCCGATCGGATCGCCGCTGGCGCGGGTACGCCTGCTCGTGCTCGACCACCGCGGCCGGCCGGTGCCGCCCGGCATCCCCGGTGAGCTCTGCATCGCCGGGCCCGCGGTGGCCGCGGGTTACCTCGGGCGTCCGGAGCTGACCGCACAGCGGTTCATCCCCGACGCCGACCGGCCGCCCGGCCGGCGCTACCGGACCGGTGACCTGGTCCGCCTCGGCAGCGACGGCACGGTGCAGTTCCTCGGCCGCATCGACAACCAGCTCAAGGTCAACGGCGTCCGGGTCGAACCGGGGGAGATCGAGCAGGTGGTCGCCGAACACCCCCGGGTCGCGCAGGCGGTGGTGCTGGCGCTGCCCGGCACCGGCGGCGTGCGCCTGGTCGGGTACGTGGTGCCGGTCAGCGAGCCGGCGGACGCACCGGCGCCGCCCGCGGTGCCCGACGACCTGCGGGCCCACTGCCGGCAACGGTTGCCCGCCGGGCTCGTCCCGTCGGCGTTCGTCGCGTTGCCCCGATTACCGTTGAGCGCCAACGGCAAACTGGATCGTTCGGCGCTGCCCGCGCCACGAGCCGACACCGGGCCGTACGCGGCCCCGCGCGGTGACCTCGAACAGCTGCTCGCCCGGCTGTGGTCCGACGAGCTGGGCCAGGCCCGGATCGGCCGCGACGACGATTTCTTCGCACTCGGCGGGCATTCACTCGCCGCGGCCCGGGTGCTGTCGCAGCTGCACCGCGCCACCGGCGTCCGGCTGAGCCTGCGCGCGCTGTTCGACGCGCCGACGATCACCGGTCTCGCGGTGGCCACCGCGGACGCGGCGCGCCTGCGTGCCTCCGACGGCGCGGACGTCCCGGTCGTGGCACTCGGGGCCGCCGACGGCACGCCCGCGGATCGTCCGCCGGAACCGATCGCCCCGGCGCAGGCGCGGTTGTGGTTCCTGGAACTGCTGCATCCGGAGACCTCGGCGTACACGGTGCCGGTCGTCCTGCGGCTGACCGGATCGCTCGACGTCCCGGCGCTGCGGCAGTGCCTGGACGCCTGGGTGCGCCGGCACGACGCCCTGCGTACGACCTATCGCCAGCTCCGCGGCGAACCGGTCGCGGTCATCGCGGCAGCGGCGGACCAGCCCTCGATGCCGCTGCCGATGACCGATCTGCGGGGCAGCCGCGACGCCGCGGACGTCACCGCGGGGACCCGTCCGGCGGAGGTGCTCGCCGACGTCCGAGCGGTGCTCGACCCGCCGTTCGACCTGGAGGCCGGGCCGGTGCTGCGCGCCGGGCTGGTGCGGGTCGGCGACGAAACGCACATCCTGGCCGTCGCCATCCACCACCTCGCCTGCGACGGCACTTCGGTCAGCACGCTGCTGCGCGAGCTGGCCGCGGACTACCCCCGTGCCGTGGCCGGCCGGCCGCCGGCGATCGAGCCACGCCTGGGGTACGCGGACTTCAGCCGCTGGCAGCGCGAGATCGCCCGGTCCCACCACGACGACGACATCGCCTTCTGGGTCCAGCGGCTGGCCGGTGTGCCCGACCTGGCGTTGCCCTACGACATCGCGCCCGCCGGTCTGACGCCGCCGGCGGCCCGGCGCTGCAGTACCGCGCTGCCGGGCGCGGCACTCGAGGCCGCCGCCCGCGCCCAGGCCACCACCCCGTTCGTCCTGGTGGTCGCCGCGGTGCAGGCCGCCCTGTGGCGCTGGTGCGGACAGGACCGCTTCGCCGTCGGCACGGTGACCTCCGGGCGCGTCCGGCCGGAGTTCGCCGACGTCGTCGGCTACTTCGTGACGACGGTCGCGCTGCCGGCGGACCTGTCCGCGCGGCCGAGCTTCACCGAGCTGGTGACCGCGGCCAGACACAGCGTGCGCGACGCGCACAGCCACGAGCAAACGCCGTTCGACCAGGTGGTCACGGCGCTGGGCCGGGCCGGTGACGCCGCGATCCCACCGGTGTTCGGAGTCTGTCTGACGCTGGAGGACACCACCACCTCGCCCCGGACGATCGGTCCGCTGGCGGCGGTCGAACTTCAACCCACGCAGCAGACCGCGCGGTTCGACCTGACGCTGGACGTCACCGTCGGTGACGACGGTTACCGGCTGACCACCATCTACGCCGCCGACCGGTTCGAGGAGGTGACGGTGCAGCGCTGGCAGCGCAGCCTGCTCACCGTGCTCGAGGCGGCCCTGGCCGACCCGGAGCGCAGCGTCGCCGACCTGCCGTTCGTCGCGGCCGAGGACCGGGCACTGCAGCGCCGGTGGGGCACCGGCGGAGTGCACGAGGCCGCACCCGGCACGGTGTACGGGCCGGTGCTGGAGCAGGCGCGGCGCAACCCGGACGCGCTCGCGCTCATCGCCGGTACCGACCGGGTTAGCTACGGACAGTTCGTGGCGAACGCGGCTGCCACCGCGCAGGCCCTGCCGGTGCCGGCCGCGGCGGACTCCGCGGCGCTCGAGGCGTCCGTGGTGGCGGTCTGCCTGCCGCGCGGCGTCGCCCAGCTCACCGCCGTGCTGGCCGTGCTCATCGCCGGTCACGCCTACCTGCCGGTGGAACCGGACCTGCCCGCGGACCGGGCGCTGGCGCTGATCCGTGCCGCCGGGGCACGCGCGGTGCTGACCAGCGCCGAGCTGCGTCCGCGGTTCGCCGACCTCGACGTGCCGCTGATGGAGCCGCTGACCGCACCGGCCGGCTCCGCGCTGCCCGCACCGCCGGAGCCGGTCGCCGACCGTCCGGCCTACGTCATGTACACCTCGGGCTCGACTGGAACGCCGAAGGGCGTCCTCGTCGGGCACGACGCGGTCGACAACCGGCTCTCCTGGGGCGCCCGGACGTACCCCAGCCGGCCGGAGGACCGGTTCCTGTTCAAGACCGCCTTCGGTTTTGACATCTCGGTCACTGAGATGTTCTGGCCGCTGCGCAGCGGGCTGCCGCTGGTCATCGCCGACCCGGGCGGTCAGCGCGATCCGGCCTACCTCGCCGAGCTGATCCGCACCCACCGGATCACCACGGTGCACTTCGTGCCGTCGCTGCTCGGGGCGTTCCTGGCCGAGCCCGCCGCGGTGTCGTGCCGGGGCATCGTCCGCCGCGTCTTCTGCAGCGGCGAGACCCTGCCGGAGGCGCTGCTGGCGCGGTGCAGGGAGGTGCTCGGCGTACCGGTGCAGAACCAGTACGGCCCGACCGAGACGACGATCGAAGTGACGGCCTGGGATCCCGACCGGCACCCCGGCAGACCCATCGCGATCGGCCGTCCGGTCGACAACAGCTGGGTTCGGGTGCTGGACGAGAGGCAACGCGAGCTGCCGATCGGCGCTTCCGGCGAACTGTGTGTCGGGGGTCGTCAGCTCGCGCTCGGCTACCTCGGACAGCCCGCGCTCACCGCGGAGAAGTTCCTCACCGCCGCGGGCGGCGAGCGGATGTACCGCACCGGTGACCAGGTGCGGTGGGGCCATGACGGCGAGCTGATCTCGCTCGGCCGGCTCGACGACCAGGTCAAGATCGACGGCCGGCGGGTCGAACTGGGCGAGATCTCGGCGACGCTGGAACTGCACCCGGACGTCACCGACGCCGCCGTGGTATTCCGTCCCGACCGGCAGGGGCCGGGGCGGTTGGTCGGCTACTACGTACCCCGTGCCGGGCAGGCACCGGAGGACCTGCACGGCTACCTGCGGTCCCGGCTGCCGGAGTACATGACACCGGCCGCGCTGATCGCGCTGGACAAGCTGCCGGTGACGAGCAACGGCAAGCTCGATCGGGCCGCACTGCCGGAGCCGTCGGATCGGGGCGCCACCGCGGTCCGCGACTATGTGCCCCCGCGCACGGAGCGGGAGACCGAGGTCGCGCAGCTGTGGGCGCAGGTGCTGCGCCTGGATCGGGTGGGTGCCTCCGACGACTTCTTCGCACTCGGCGGCCACTCGCTGCTGGCCATCCGGATGCTGGCCGAGCTCAGCGAACGAACCGGCGCCCGGATCGCCGTCCGGACGTTGTTCGCCGGGCCGACGGTGGCCCAGCTGGCCCGGGTCGTGGAGGAGCTGGGCCAGGCCGCGGGGCGTCCCGACGAGGCCACCCCCGCCGCGGCCGGCCGGTCGCGCCCGATACCGCGCCGGCACGAGCGGGACCGGTACCGCGCCGTTGCCGAGGACGCGCCCGCCCCGGGAGAGCCGCGATGACCGGCGGGACGGCCGAGGTGCGGGAGGTGCCGGCGACCAGTGCCCAGCGCGGCCTGTGGCTGAGCGAGTCGCTGGACCCGGAGCGGTCGGCCTACGTCGTCGTCCGGGGGTACGTGCTGGACGGTCCGCTGGACGCCGATGCGCTGGACTCCGCCGTCACCGCGCTGGTGCGACGCCACGACGCGCTGCGGACGGCCCTGGTCGCCGATGGTGACCGGCTGCGGCAGCTGATCTACCCCGAGGTGGCGGGTCCGGTGCTCGAGCACCGGGACCTGACCTCGGCCGCGGACCCCGACACCGCGGCGACCGCCCTGGTCGTCGGCGAGACCGCGCTGCCCTTCGACCTCGGCGCGGCGCCGCTGCTGCGCGCCTGGCTGGCCCGGCTCGCACCGCAGCGACACGTCCTCTGCCTGACCCTGCATCACGCGGTGATCGACGAACGGTCCCTGGAGATCCTGTTCTCCGAACTCGGCACGCTCTACGCCGGCGGCGTGCTCGCCGCGGCCGGGCAGTACGCCGATGCCGCGGAGCGCGAAGCGGCGTGGCTGGACACGCCGGACTTCGCGCGGCGGCTGGAACAGCGCCGCAGCGAGCTCGCCGACGCGCCGGCGGCACTGGCGTTGCCCGAGCTGGAACCGGGCACGTCGGCCGGCCGGCGCGCCGGATTCCTCGACGCGCTGCTGCGCGAACCCGCCGTCGCGGACGTGGTGGCGCTCGGCCGCACGCTGGGCGCGACGCCGTTCGTCACGCTGGCCACCGTCGTGTACGCGGTGCTGTACCGGTGGACCGGCGAGCCGGATCTCACGGTCGGCGTGCCGGTTTCGATCCGCGACGAGACGGACGCCGCGAGCCCCGTCGGCCTGCTGATCAACACCGTCCCGGTGCGCACCGCCTGGCACGACAACCCGGGCTGGTCGCAGGCGGTGACCCGGGTGCGCGGCGCGACGCTGCGGGCGCTCGGTGCCCGGGGCGTCCCGTTCGAACGGCTGGTCGCGGCCCTGCCGCAGTTGCGGGTGCCGGGCCGGGCGCCCGTCGTGCAACTGTCGTTCGGTTACTCCGAGGTCGGCCAGGCCATGCCGCTGACGTTGCGCGGGGTCGACGCCCGCCCGCTGCCGATCGCGGCCGGTTCGCCGAAGTTCGACCTCAGCGTCGACTGCTCGCTGGCGCCCGAGGGCCTGCGGCTGACGGTCGAGTGGGACCCGCGCTTCTTCGATGAGCAACTGGCCCGGCTGCTGGTGGCCGATCTGGGCGTTGCCTTCCGGCACGCAACCGCGGACCCGGCCGCGCCGATCGGGGACTGGCCGTTGCACGCCGGCCCGGACGCCGAGGCGCCGGCGGCCACCGGTCCGCCGGACCCGGCCGCCGATGCCGCCTGGCAGGCGTTCCTGACCGGGGTGCCGCAATGACGGACCTCTGGAGCCGGCCCGATGTGACCGGGGCATCCGCCGCGGCGCCGGAGGACCCGCGCACCCTCACCGGCATGGTGGCCGACGTGATCGCCCGGACACCGGACGCGGTCGCGGTCCGGTGCGGTGCCCGGGCGATGACCTGGCGCGAACTCGACACCGCGGCGAGCGGGCTGGCCGCCCGGCTCACCGGACGGGGTCTTGGCCGCGGCAGCTTCGCCGGGATCCACCTGCCCCGCGGGCCGGAGTTCGTGGTGGCGATGCTGGCGGTGCTCAGGACGGGCGCGGGCTACGTCCCGGTGCCGCTCGGGCTGCCGCCGGACCGCCTGCGGACGCAACTGACGCTCGCGGGCGTCGAGGTGGTGATCGATGACGCGGCCGAGCACGGGGTGCCGACGCTGCCGGTCTCCGGGGGACCGGCGCCGGACGATGCGATACCCGGGAGCGGTCCGGCCGAGCCGTCGGACCCCGCCTACATCATCTTCACCTCCGGCTCGACCGGTGAGCCCAAGGGCGTACTCGTCTCCCACGCCGCGGTGATCGGTCTGGTCTCGGACCCCGGGCTGCTGCCGTCCGGCCCGGCGGACCGGGTGGCCCAGGTCGCCTCGGTCGGCTTCGACGCGGCCGTGATCGAGATGTGGACGGCGCTGCTCACCGGTGCCGAGCTGGTGGTGTTCGACGACGACACCCGGATCGACCCGGCCCGCCTGCGTGCCGCCTTCGCCGCCGCGGGCATCACCCTGTCCCTCGTCCCGACGCCGCTGCTGGCCTCGTTCACCGAGCCGCTGCCGGCGGCCGGGCGCCCGCTGCGCCAGCTCGCGTTCGGCGGCGACACCGCGGACCCGGTCACCGTCGCGGCCGTGCTCGCCGCAGGTGTCGCCGAGGAACTCGTCAACGCCTACGGCCCCACCGAGACGACGGTCGTCAGCACCTACCACCGGGTGAGCGGGCCGGGAGGACGCAGCGTGCCCATCGGCCGCGCCCGCCGCGGGCTGACCGTCCGGGTCCTCGACCCGTACCGGCAGCTGGTGCCGATCGGGGTCCGCGGCGAGATCCACGTCGGCGGGGACGGGCTGGCCCTGGGCTACGTCGGGGATCCCGAGCGGACCGCCGACCGCTTCGTGCCGGACCCGTTCGGCCCGCCCGGCGCGCGGCTCTACCGCACCGGCGACATCGGTCACCTCCGTCCGGACGGGGAGCTGGAGTTCGGCGGCCGGCTGGACGAACAGGTGAAGATCCGCGGCCATCGCATCGAGCCGGGGGAGGTGCGGTCGGCACTCAGCGCGCACCCCGGCATCGCCGGGGTCGAGGTGCTGGCCCGTCCGGCGGCCTCCGGGCTGCGGCTCGTCGGGTATTACACCGCCGCGGCCGAGCTGTCGGTGGCCGGGCTGCGACGGTACCTTGGGCGCCGGATGCCGGAGTACATGATTCCGTCCGCGTTCGTCCGGGTCGAGTTAATGCCCTTGACCGGTAACGGCAAAGTCGATCGGGAGGCATTGGAGCGGCTGCCTGTGCAGTCCGACACCGCGGTGCCGGTCGGGCAGCCGGCGTCGCCCCGGGTGCAGAAACTGCAGGCGATCTGGGCCGACGTGCTGGGATTGCCGTCGGTCGACCCGGACGCCGACTTCTTCGACCTGGGCGGTGACTCGCTGACCGCGGTGGCGGTGACGCGCCTGGCGACCCAGGCCGGCATCGCCGTCAGCATCGGTGAGTTGCTGCGGCTGCAGACGCTGAACGCGGTGGACGTCGAACTCGATGCCGAGGCCGATGCCCCGCCCGTCCGGCCGCGTCCGGCGGCATCGCCGGACGCCGACGTTCTCGCCCCGTTCACGCCCATCCAGCGGTGGTTCCTGGACCAGCCGCTGGCCGATCATGCCGGTTACGTGTCGGTCGAGGTGTTCGCGGCCGCCGAGCGCCTGGACCGGCGAGTGCTGCGTGGCGCGCTGCGGCACCTCGCCGAGCGGCACGAGCTGCTGCGGGCGCATCGCGATCCGGACGGTCGTGGCCTCGTCGTCGCCGCCGGTACCCCTGACGTACCGCTGGCCGAGTTCGACCTCGCCGAGGCGCCGGCCGCCTGCGAGCGGCTGCTGGCCGCGATCGACCTGGGAGCGGGCCGGGTCTGGTCGGTCGGGCTGTGCGACCGCGGCCCGGACCGGGGACAGTTGCTGGTCGTGCTCGCCCACCACCTGATCGTCGACGCCGTGTCGTTCGCGGTGCTGGCGCACGACCTGGAGCGGTTGTACGAGCTCGAGCGCACCGGCGGCAGCGACTCCGCGGCGCCGGCGGATTCCTGGCTCGGCTGGGGTCGACAACTGGCGGAGCTGGCCGGGTCGGCGACGGTGCGCGCGGAGCTGCCGCGCTGGGCCGACGCGGTGGCCGGGAATCCGGCGCTGCCGCTTGACCGTGACGAGCCGCCGACCGCGGATCTGCTGCGCTGGATGCACGCCCGCTGCGTCCCCGCCCACGACCCGGCCGCGGTGATCCTGACCGCGGTGGCCGACTCGATGGCCGCCCGGGACGGTGGCCCGCGGACCGTGGTCGACGTGCAGCACCACGGCCGGGTGGACGTGCCGGGACATCCGGCGCCGTGGGACGGTGTCGGCTGGTTCACCTCGATGAGCCCGATCGGCGTCCCCGCCGGCGCCGCGGTCGCCGACGTCGCCGCCGAGCTGCGGGCGCGCCCGCGCGGCGGGTTGGACTACGGCCTGCTGCGCTACCTCGATCCCGATCCGGCCGTCCGGGCGCGCCTGCAGGGCCGCGCCGGGGTGCTGCTCAACTACCGCGGGCGGCGGGCGAAGCTGGTCGAGGGCAACGCGCTGCTGCGGATCGCCGAGGATTCCGAGCAGGACCAGGTACTGCCCGCGTCGGTCCAGTGGCGCCGGGTCGGCGGTGTTCGCGGGCACGACCTGGAGATCATCGCCGAGGCCACCGACGACGCGACCGAGGTCAGCCTCGGCTACAGCACCAACCAACTGGACGAGGATTCGGCGAGCCGGCTGCTAGCCGACATCGGTGCCGCGCTCAGCCGCGCCGGATCGAGGTCGGCCCAGTGAACGACGCCTTCGTCTACCCGGTGTCGGGCAACCAGCTGCAACTCTGGTTGCAGCTGGCCACGGCCGACGTGGACCGCGCCTACGTCGTTAGCGCCCTGGTGCGGGTGCACGCCGCGCCGGACGCCCCCGCGCTGACCCAGGCTCTGGGTTGGCTGATCACCCGGCACGACGGCCTGCGGACCGCCGTTCGCGAACAGGGTGACGAGCTCGTCCAGGTGGTCTACGACGACCTCGACCCGGACGCCGTCGCCGGTGCGCTGGAGTGGCTCGATCCGACGGCGACGCCCGCGGACCTGGAAGCGGCCGCAGACCGTCCGCTGGACGTGACCGCGGCACCGCTGATCGGCGTCACGGGACTGCGCACGGGTGCGACCGAGCACCTGCTCGCCATCCGGATGCACCACATCATCTGCGACGGCTGGTCTCTGGAGATCGTCGTCAACGAGCTGCTCGCCGCCTACTCCGCCTTCGCGGCCGGCCGCAGCCCGGTGGCCGAGCCGGTCGCGCTGCAGTTCCCGGACTTCGCGCTCTGGCTCCACGACTCCGAGACCGAGGCATCCCGGGCGGATCGGCTGCGGTTCTGGCAGCAGGAGCTCGCGGGTATGCCGCCGGAGCTGGACGTGCCGCGCAACCGACCCCGTCCGCCGGTGCTCGACCATCGCAGCCGGGGCCTACGGCGCACCGTGCCGGCCGGGCTCACCGCGCGCATCGAGGGCGTCGCCGCGGCGCACGGCGCAACCGTGCAGCAGCTGCTGCTGGCCGGCCTGCAGGTCGTGCTGGGACGGTACTGCCGGCAGGAACTGTTCGCGATGGCCACGGTCAGCGCCCGCCGGGACGAGCCCGAGTTCGCCGGTACGGTCGGTTTCCTGGCCAACCTCATCCCGGTGCGCGCCGACCTGCGCGGTGAGCCGACCTTCGAGCAGCTGCTAGCGCGCGTGCGGGCGCACACCGCCGCGGCGATGGCGCACCAGGACGTCGCCCTGCCCGACCTGCTGGCGGGCCTCGGTGTGCCGCGGGTCGCCGGTGTGCCACCGCTGATGCAGGTCGGCCTGCAGCTGCTGTACGAAGTCGGCCAGGACGGGTCCGCCGGCTACGGCGAGGCGGGCGGTCGGGCGATGCCGTGGACCCGCGTCCCGCCTCCGGAGGCCATCGCCGGCGAAAGCCCGCTGGACATCGCGGTCACCGCCGTGCGGGGTCAGGCGTTGCAGCTGCGGGTCGAGTACGTCACCGCGCTCTACGACGCCGGGTTCATCGCCAACCTGATCGACAACTTCATCACCCTGCTCGACGCGGCCACGACGACGCCGGACGCGGTCATCTGGCGACTCGATCTGCTCCACGACGCCGAGCGACGCCAGGTGCTGGAGTGGTCGCTGCCGGGCCCGGCGTCTGTGGCTCTGGCTCCGGCCTCTGGAGCCCCGCAGGTTCCGGTGGCAGGCCGATGAGCGGGCCCGGCGGCGGCCTGACTGGACTGACCCGGGTCCGGCTGGACAAGAGCGGGCACCTGGCCACGATCACCCTGGACCGGCCGGCGGTGCTCAACGCGATGGACCGGCAGATGCACGTCGAACTCGGCCGGGTCTGGGACGACATCGAGTCCGACGACACGATCTGGGCGTCGATGATCTGCGGCGCCGGCGACCGGGCGTTCTCGATAGGTCAGGATCTCAAGGAACTGGCCGCGCTCGACGCCGGCGAGAACCCGGCGGTGTCGAGCTTCGGCAGCGTCGGCAAGCCGGGGGCACCACGGTTCACCGACCGGTTCGACCTCACCAAGCCGGTGCTCGCGAAGGTGCACGGCTACGCCATTGGCGGCGGTTTCGAGCTGGCGATGGCCTGCGATCTGGTCGTGGCCGGCGACGACGCGGTATTCGCTCTGACCGAGGCGCGGTTGGGCTTGATCGCCGGCGCCGGCGGGGTGTTCCGGCTGCCGCGCCAGGTTCCCTACCGGGTGGCGATGGGACACCTGCTGACCGGACGTCCGATGTCGGCGGCCCGCGCGTACGAACTCGGGCTGGTGAACGAGGTGGTGCCGCGGGCCGAGCTGGACGAGTGCGCGGCCGGCTGGCTGGCCGATCTGCTGGCCTGTGCGCCGCTGGCGGTACGGGCCGCCAAGCAGGCCGCGGCCCGATCCGTCGACCTGCCGCTGCCGGAGGCGTTCCGGACCGAGTATCCGGCCGAGGTGGTGCGCTCGCACAGCGCCGATGCCGTCGAGGGGCCGCGGGCGTTTGCGGCGAAGCGTCCGCCGCGCTGGCTGGGTCGCTGACCCTGGCGCACCGGGCGCCGGGCCACGGAGAAAACCGAGGCGCACAGTTACGTCGACAATCTGGTCGTGTCCGCCCATCTGGAGACACTCTTCGGATGAGACTGCCGATTTCGTCGGTAATGCAAAGGAAATCTGCTCCGGTCGAATCGATTTCGAGGTTGACCACGACCTCCTCCGGTTCGATCCTGACGCGCGCGTCGTGCGCGGATCGAACATGATCAGTTGGGTATTCGCATGTAGGTTGACTACCGCACCATCCGGGACCTGCAGACCGCCGACGACGCGGTGATCGTGGTCGGCTCCGGTGCGGCCGGTCTGGTGCTGGCCGAACGGGTATCGGCGACCGGACGCCGGGTACTGCTGCTCGAAGCGGGCGGCGACCTGCGCTCACCCGAGGGTGAACTGGCCGACATCGCCGACCTTAATCACGGTGTGAACCGCGGTTTGCCCTATTCGGCTTGGAAAACGGCCGGTCACGCAACTTCGGCGGCACGACCCAGCTGTGGCACGGCCAGCGCATGCGCCCGCACGGGCTGGACCTGCAGGCCCGGCCCTGGGTGGCCGATCGACCTGGCCGAGCTCGACCAGCCCTACGCCGAGGCCGAGCATCCGAAGCTCGCGCCGCTGGACTGGAATCCCGAGTTCCTGCAACATAATTTCACCGAATACACCCCTAAACCGATGCTCGGCCGGGCACACCGCACCACGCTGGTCGACGATCCGCTGGTGCAGGTGGTGGTCAACACCACGGTCGGGCGCGTGGTGCTCGACGGTGATCGGGTCGCGGGCGTCGAGGTGATCGCGCCGGGGCGCGAGCCGCTGACGCTGACTGCATCGCAGGTCGTGCTGTGCGCCGGGGCGATCGAGAACGCCCGGTTGCTGCAGCTCGGCGACCCTGCCGGTGTCGGCGTGGGTACCGGTCGCGACACACCGGGCGCTACCTGCAGGACCACCCGATCATCCGCACCGCACGGGTGATCGCCGACGACTACCGGGTACTGCAGGACCGCTACATCGCCCTGCACCGTGGCCATCGGCGGTTGTTCCCCAAGGTACGGCTCAGTGCGCAGGCGCAGGAACAGTACGGTTTGGTCGACGCCACCGCGGTGTTCATCCACGACCACGACGCCGCCGGCCTGGCCGCGGCCCGCCGGTTGCTGATCGCCGCCCGCACCCGGAAGGCACCGGAGCACCTGCTGCGTGACGCGCTGGCCGCGCTGCGTGCGCCGGCACCGGTGTTGCGCGACGTCTACCGCACAAGTGGAAGAACAAGGTCGAGGGCGGTAGCCGGGCCTCGAATACGGCAGACACGAAAGCGGAGGCTCAGGCAAAGGGCCGCGAGATGGCCAAGGACCGCGGTGTCGAGCACATCATCCGAAACAAGGACGGTGAAATCGGCGCCTGCAATACGTACCCGCGAAGCCGGGATCCGCGTAGCTCCAAGGGGTAAGCCCACCCCCAGACGCGACCACCGATGTCCGACCCCCACCGAGACACCTCATATCCCGTCACGTCCCGGGGTTCGCTACTGATGGCACGTGTCATTTACGGGCCGCGTTGACTCTCCGCGTCGACCGTAGGTTGACCGCACCGTCTCGGGTGGAGGATTCCTGGAGGATCGATCTGCGGGCAATGGCGCGGGACTGCATTCAACGGCAGTCAACCGCACCAGCTGTGTCCCGGTAGATGCGTATACCCCAGCAAATTTGGGGACTGTAGAGGGGCGGACGTTCGGCCTGGCAGATGGAGGCTCCATCTAGCGCGGCGAGGGATCTCTAGGCCCGTATTGCCGGGCTTTGCGGGTTGACCCGGCGGCTTGACCCCCACACCGAAATCTGACCCTATTTCGATACAGGGTCAGCAGTCTGGAGCGTGGCTTGGACATCGCCCCTGCAGATCACAAATCGGGCTGGCCCGACAGCCACGCTGGACCACTGAAGATAGACCTCGAGGCGGAGTCCCTTGTCACTTCCGATGAGGCTTCACACCGCGCGGGACCACGGATGTTTGCGGGCTTGTGGTCAGGCCGGGCCGGTTATGAGATGGGCATGCGGCGGGGGTCGGGGAAGCCGAGGCTGGTGTAGCCGGGGGCGCGTTTGGCCAGCGAGGAGGCGAGCACGCCGGTGAGGATGTCGTGGTAGTCGTGGACCTCGGCGGTGGTCTTGGCAGGGTAGGGGCGCAGGACGCGGCCGGCGTACTGCACGAGCCTGCCTTTGAAAGCGATCGGTGCGGCGAGGAAGAGGGTGTCGAGCGCGGGGCAGTCGAAGCCTTCGCCGACGTAGGAGCCGGTGGCGACGATCAGCAGCGGTGGCTCGCCCAGGGCCGGTTGGAGTCGGGTGTGGGCGGCGGTGCGGGCTTTGGCGCCCATGCCGCCGCGCAGGACGACCGGCTCCTGCCCGAGCTCTATCAGAGCATGCGTGATCGTTTCGAGGTGGTCGGTGCGTTGGGTGAGGATCAGGCAGTGCCGGCCGCGCTGCAGGGCAGCGGTGACGTCGCCGATGATCTGGCTGGTTCGAGTGGGGTCGGCGGCGAGGTCGCGGTGGACGGCGGCGATGCCGCCGGGTGCGGAGGGGTCGAGGTCGCCGGTGTAGCGGAATCCGGTGGTGTGCAGGTGCAGCACCGGTTCGGGTGCTGTTGCCTCGGGTGACCTGGTCGAGAGGGTTCCGGTGACGGCTTGGCTGATGGTGTGTCGGGTGGGGCCGAGTTGCAGGGCGATGAGGTCGTCGAGTTGGTCGCGCCGGTAGGGGGTGGCGGTGAGGCCGAGCCAGCGGCGGGCCGGGATCTGGCCGACGGCGTGTTCGAACGCGGCGGCCGGCACGTGGTGGCACTCGTCGACCACGACCAGTCCGTAGCTGGCGGTGAGATCGGCGAGGTCGTCTCGTCGCGCCAGCGTTTGCAGGGTGGCGATGTCGATGACGCCGGTGGTCTTGGTGCGTCCGCCGCCGCGCTGGCCGGCCTTGATACCGAGCAGGTCGCCGATGCGGGCGCGCCACTGGTCGGCCAGCGTCTTGCGGTCGACGAGCACGAGCGTGGATACGTTGTGGGTGGCGATGAGGGCGCAGGCGATGACGGTCTTGCCGGCACCCGGTGGCGCGACGAGCACCGCGAGATCGTGGCCGAGCACGGCATCGTGCGCGGCCTGCTGCTCGGGTTCCAACCGGGCGGCGAACTCGAATGTGTGCGGCTGTCCGCTGCTGCGATTGTCGGTGATCTGCAGGCGGCTGCCGGCCTGGGTGATCAGGGCGTCGAGCCGGTCGAGCAGGCCGCGGGGCAGGACCAGGTCACCGTCGAGGGTCTCGTCGTAGCTGCGCAGGAACCGCGGGGTGTCCCAGGTCGAGGCGCGGCGGCGCTGGCGTTCATAGAAGATCGGATTGGGCATCGACGCCGCGTGCTTAAGCGTCGCCAACAGCGCCGGCGGCAGGTCCGCGCCGCCAACGGTGATCTTCGCGCCCAGCCTCGCGCGCACCACCGGTGGTGGGGACACGGTGATCTTGGTGGCGGTCGCGGCGCGCAACCGGTCCACTTCAGCGCCAACAGCGACGGCCCCCACCCGCTGAACCAGCCGAGTGACCTCCCGCGGGGTCAGGCGGTCAAGGCTGGACAGGTAGGCCCACTGATCCTCATGCGGCTCCATGGTCGCCAGGTCGAGGAACACGGTCGCGCCGCGGCGCCGAGCCCGCCCGGACAGCGGAGCGGCGATCAAGTTACCTAGACCGCCAGCCTGCAGCACGTCCTGAGACGGGAACAGTCGGTCGTAACTGGACAGGTCCATCCGACCCCGCTGGGCGATCGCCTCGCGCAACAGACCGGTGCCGACCCGCCGCGCGGTCGCCGCCGGGATCGGGGAAGTGAAGAACAACCAGGCGTGCGCCCCGAGGCCCGAGCGGGACACCTCCAGGGCCGCGGGCGCGCCGACCGCCCGTGCGGCTTTCAGGTAGGCCAGCGCGTCGAGCATCGCCGCGGGTCCGTCGAAGTCCGCAGCCAGCCACCGGCACCGGTCACCGTCGAGCATCGGATAGAGCCCGATCTCGATCTCGCCAGACAGGTGCGCGGTCAATACCTCACTGGTGAGTGGCAGATACTCCCGCTCTGAGGCAGGGACGCCTTTGCGCCACCCGCCTCGCACCGCCGGCATCCACCCCGAGCGGCCGGTGCGGGCGTTGTCCCACCGCAGCGCGTACACGTCGGTGCGGGCACCGAACAACGCCGCATAGAACGCCACCTTCGCCGCTGGCGAAGAGTCGACGCCGACGGCACCGGGCGCCGCGTCGAAGATCGCCGTCTGCGTCGGCCCAGGAGGGCGCGCCTGGCGCGGAGTCAGCTCCAGCAGCCGCAGCAGCCGGGTGTTCTCCGCCCGCAGCCGCACCACCTCACCACGCAGAGCGTCCAACTCGTCGTCCAATGCGGCGACTGCGCGGTTCTCGCCGGGTGGCTCGGTTTCTGTCGGCACCAGTCCATACTCTCGCGAGCATGACACCACTACCGGCCGGCCAGCTCGAGGAGATGATCGAGCAGGCCACCGTCGACTGCTACAACGACTCGGAACAGGCCTTCGGCCTGTTCACCCTGCTCGAGGACGCGTTAGCCATGCCGTTCGAGACTACCGTGCTCGGTGCCCCGGTTACCGTGACCAAGGTGGATCTGACGGCCGACGACCAGATCGTGGCGCACGTCCGCCGCGGTGGTGGTGGTGGTCGGCAGCGCATCCCGCTGCTGGACCTGCCGCTGCCAAATCCAGCACCGGCGGGGTGGGAGTGGATCGTGGCCTACCGGCACTGGGCGAGCCGAAGCGGCGGTGCGTAAGGCGGATGAGTGAGTACCAGTACTACGAGTTCGCCGCTCTCGACCGCTCCCTGGACGCTCGCCAGCAGGCCGAGCTACGGGCCATCTCCACCCGGGCGACGATCACGCCGGCCAGCTTCGTCAACACCTACGAGTGGGGCGACCTGAAAGCCGACCCCCGCCAGCTAGTCGAGCGCTATTTCGACGCATTCCTCTACCTGTCCAACTGGGGCACCCACCGGCTGATGTTCCGCATACCGGGCACGCTGCTGGCCGAGCAGACCGCCGCCGCATACTGCGTCGGCGACGCCACGAGCGCGTGGACCACCGGTGAGCACACCGTGCTCGATCTGATCGCCGAGGATGAGGACGGCGTGTACGAGGAGGACTGGGCCGAGGGCGGTGGCGAGGGCCGCTTGGCAGCTATGGTCGCCGCCCGGACCGAGTTGGCCGGCGGTGACCGGCGACTGCTGTATCTAGCGTGGCTGCTGTGCGTGCAGGCCGGGCAGGTTCCTGATCAGAACGTCGAACCTCCGGTGCCTCCCGGCCTCGGCCAGCTGAACGCGGCACTGCGCAGCGCCACCACCTTCCTGCGAATCGACGAGCACCTGGTCACCGCCGCAGCAACGGCCAGCACTGACGGTGAGAGCGACGCTGACCGGGCATCCCGGCTCCACAACAAGCTCGCGTCTATCCCGCAGGCAGACAAGGACGAGATGCTGCTGCGGGTCGCTGTCGGCGATGCCCAGCGCGTGCGGGCCGAACTCCTCGCGCGCGGTGTCGTCCGACGGATTCGGTCGCCGAACGGCCGGCGAGGTTGTCGCGCTGGCCCAGGCCTATCGAGACGACCGGCTACGCGCGCGACACCGACAGCAAGCCCGGTGCGAGGCCGAGCAAGATCGGGCGGTCGCGGCGGTCCGCGAGCAACGCCTCGCCACGCTGGCCACCCGGCAAGAGCAAGCATGGCGGCAGGTCGAAGACCTGATCGAGGCCCGCAAAGGAGCCGGCTACGACGCCGCGGTTGCCCTTCTGCAGGACCTCGGCGAGATCAGCCGCCGCGACAAGCGGGCCGGCATGTACCAGCAGCGGGTGGCGCAGCTGCGCCACGCCCACCGTCGCAAGACCACACTCATCAATCGCCTGAACCGTGCCGACTTGGGCCGCATCGGGTCGAGCTGATCCGACAACCGGCGGCCCGGGCTACGGAAGCAACGTCAGCGTCTTGACGTGGCGTGGTCGAACCACCGTGAAGTGTCGGCGGTCGAGGGTGGCAACCTGGGACAGCCCGAGCCGCTCACACAGGGCGATGACGGTGGCGTCAGTCGTTCCTAACGGCAGGTCCTGGTAGGTCAGCACGAGTTCGGCCGAGCGCCGGTAGTCCGCGGCGGTGAGCTCTACCGGCCAGAAGTTCCCGTCGGCCAGTGACGTCAGGAACTGCGCCTCGACGCGTGCCCCGCCCTCGCGGGCGAGGAGATAGCCGACTTCGGCGATGACCGGACCCGGAATCAGGATGCGCCGGCCCGCCAGATGCAGTGCCGTGAACAGATCGACGCACTGGCGGTGATGTGTGTCGTCCTGGATGGCGGCGGCTACCAGCGGCCCCGTGTCGCAGACGATCACCGACTAGCGACCGAAGCCCTCAGCCAGCAATTCATCGACACGTTCAGAGGTGTCCGTGCGACCTGCTGTGACCGCCCCGAACCACGCCGGCGGCCACGGCGACTTCTCATCGGCGCTCGCCAGCCGCTGCACTTCGATGAGGGCAGCCGGCACCTGATCCTCGGGCAGTTGCTCGACCAAGCGGAGGAGCTCGTCGCGGGCGGCGGTCATGCCCATCATGATACGAGCCAGCTCTCCGAACGGGCCGCAAGTCACGCCGCCTGCCCGAGCACGGCCCGTCGGCGGTGACCGGCCTTCACACCATTCTCGGGTGGAGGAGATCTGGAGGATCGATCTGCACGCAACGGTTCCGAACGGCGTTCAACGGCAGTCAACCGCACCAGGTATGTCCCGGTAGGCGCGTATACCCCAGCAAACACGGGGCCTGTAGAAGGGCGGACGTTCGGCCTGGCAGTGTGGGGGTCAGGGGTTCGAATCCCCTCAGCTCCACCCATCTCGACCACAATATGTGGTATCTATGGTCTTGTTTAGCGCTGTATGTTGTGTTCGGCTCTCGTGGGTGTCACGGGCTTTTCGGCTACCTGGAGCGAAACTGGAGGATTGAATCTCCGGGCTCCAAATAGGGTCACGATCGCGCTCCACAAATCGAGGTGAAGTAGTCTCGCGCCGAGCGGGGCGCGCCCGTCCCTCATCTTTGGCGGCATCGGCAGCGTTGCCTGCATGGCTGCTCCTCCGGTCTTGTCACAGCTACCCAGTGATTCTGCGGCGCCCACGGGGCATCCAACGATCCAAGACGAGGGCTACTAGCCCCGCTAATGAGGCAGTGCGTGGCGACCCTGACGATGCCCGCACGACGAGCTTCCCTCCAACCGGATCGTATTGAGTTCGCGAGTCGTTCCGGCCGGCATCAGCCAAGTCGGCCTGACCCAACCGGAGCACCAGTTCCCAAGTCAGCGGGTCCAACGCGAACACCTGTGACGGCAGGGCATCCAGCGCGCACTCCTCCGGCTGGTGTCGATGCAGACGCGCCGGGCCAACCCTCAAGGGAACGGGGTGAGCCTAATGGGATTGCATCGCGCTGGTTCTGTCAGTGTGGTGTCTGAGTCCGCCGGTGGGTGAGCACTGTTGGAGCCCGGCCTTCGAGGTCTATGGCTAGATCGTGCCCCCACCGGTGAACGAGGA
>JAABUS010000577.1_pt1 | contig 91749 bp, 96 predicted proteins | sample 5560161 | NCBI WGS metagenome assembly JAABUS01 (sample SAMN10711885, study PRJNA513376) | rock metagenome | isolation source: Antarctica rocks | place: Antarctica: Victoria Land, Trio Nunatak nord | collected 2016-01-04
GTTACTAGTGTTGTTTGGGGGGAGGAGGAGGTGGGTGATTATTGATGGAGGAGGTGGTTGCATGCGACGGAAAGATGTAGGTGCAAAAGATAGCTGAATATCAATCTCTGATTCGGTGAAAATTTGGTGGTTTCTGCTCCTAAATGGTCTTCCCATTTCAATGGAAATTGAGAAAGCTTTTATGGATTTCTAAAGTACTAGATCTCCATATCAGAGTACTGTACTGGTGACCAAGGACGGCGACAAATCGACTGTAATACTAGGGCTGATAGGGAAGACCTAGGAGCAGAGTGTTTGAGGGCATTGAACATATTGCATTTCGGAATTAGCATCATTAAATTTATATATATAGCATAACGTGAACAAAGCTTGCGTAAACTCGGACGTATGCCAAGAAATTAGGAGTATCACGTCCACAACAACTTCAGAGGGGTACGAGTACATCAGACATACAATCGGTCAACATACTTACAACCACACCATAACCATCCCCATGCTTACACATCCCACCAACCAAAGCACCATAACCCCATCAACCCTCCTCTCAGCAGCGCTCACCGCCCCCACCTGCACACTACTGGAAGACCCTGTAGCAGTAGTTCCCCCAGCTTTCGCTGCCGTAGCAGTCGTAGGCCCAGGATTATCAAAGCCCGGCGCCGTGAACGCGCTCGGAAACGTCACTTCGGCGCTGATACTGGCGAATTGCCTACTCGCGGCAGCACTATTAGTGTTGTAGACGGAGATTGTAGTGGTGGTGGTAACGCGGGAGGATGTTTGCGTTGTAGTGTCGAAGGGGATGGTCGTAACAAAGTAGCTGTAGTAGAACCATGTCCAGGTGAAGGTGTAGTAGCTGAAGTTGATGCGGTCGGTGGGCACGACAACGGGTGTGGGGAGGGTGACGGAGGGTAAGGTGATGGATTCGAAGTTTAGAGAGGGGAAGGTTATTGGCGTCAAGGATATGGGCGTAAACGATATGCGTGTGAATGAGAAGGGCGTGAAAGATATTGGTGTAAATGATATTGGCTTGACAGTAAACGAGGGTATCGCCGCACCGTCGCCGCCGCTGTTGTCAAAGCTGCTGCAGTCGTAGTTCTCGCAGCAGCCTCGAACGCCGTCTAGGATCACGCAGTGAAGACCAGCGTCGCAGGACGTCCTGCCGTCACAGCATTCTCCACCTTCTGGCGCGCAATGCTCGTCTCCGCAGCATTTGTATCCTGGAGGGCAACTCCAATCGTCGGTACAGCAGGTATTCTCTTGGGGCTTGCAACCTAAAGGGCAGCAGTCTTGACCGTTAGGGCAGGACCCGCCGGTGGTGCAGCAGGTCTCGCCGGACGTTGCGCAGGTACCGTCATTGCAGCATTCCCCATTGCCGTCGCTATCTGGACAGCATCGTTGCGAAACTTCCGGACTGTAAGCTAGATCTCGCGGACCAAGACGAACTTGGGGACTGGGAACGCACCATCGCACAGAGCGTACCCGGCATCACAAGTGCCCTGTCGAGCACCTAACATGGTTCTCTTTACCTTTGCAGGGCTAGAATTGGCACCAAGCCGTTCCCCAAGCGGCTGTGCTGCATATCTTGTCCGAGGCAGTGGTACCATGCGAGGCTCAAAATCACTACGCGGTTTGATCATGACATTGTGTAGATCAACGGAAGCTGGCAATTGGACTGCAGCATGTGGAGCGCGTGGCAGAATTTTGGTGGCTGAACAAAGAAGAGTGGAAGCAAGGGTTGTGGGGAAGAGGGCAGATTTCAAATGCATATTGTGTGCGCAGAATACAGCAAGAAGAGACGTGGTGACTTTGTGTTGGAAGAATTGAGTTGAGATCGTTGAGCGTGCACAGACGAAGGCAACCCAAATATGTGTAAAAGCAGTCACTCACAGTAATCTCAGCTTCCGCAGAATGTCATGCGGGCAGCTTACTGCTCAAGTTTCAGCCTCGTTCTCAACCTCCAAGTCGCGAACAAGCGTGACATCGGGCTCCTTGGCGACAGAATTACGGGTTCGTTCAACGCTCCTAGCTGATCAACAAAGGCGGAGATCCTCACCAAGATCCAAAGACGACCCAATCACAAAGATCCAAATGGGCTGCCAAGGTGAGCCAAATACGACCGTTGCTGTCACAACATGTTTATTGGAGGGAGCGGAACGGCGGACCCCAATGCCAAGTGCGCCTTTGAAGGCAGGAAGAATGTTCGTCGTCTTGGGTTTCAACGAATATACGGAACTAATGCAAGTAATACATCTTTTCGCCAAAGTACACTGCCTTAGGAAGGGGTAAGAACGTGTAGATATTGTAGGGCTGTTGGAAAGGACTTCAACTTGGATATAATTCTCAAAAGCCAAGTGATCGCTTGGGATGTTCCCTCAGTAGAGCTGACCGTTATATAAAACACGCATAGCCGGGCAATGATTATGTGGCTCAGCGGAAGACACTGCTGACTCTTGGGGAGCAATTTGATGACAGGCAGGACGAGGTAGATAAGAAAGAAAGCGCCAAGAGATTGAGCGAGCGCCGGGTAGCTGGTGTGAAGATTTTCGGTCAATTTTCTGCCTAATCGACGTCATGGAGTAATCGTAGCACCTAACTAAGCCAAGCTTAGTAGTGGCTACCCGAGTATCGCGACTAGCCGAGTAATATAAATCTTTAAAATATTACCCTCTAATTTACGAAAATTACTACTCTCTTTATAATAAATTAATCCTATTTAATTATTAAATTAAGAATAAATAACGTTATAATTTTTATTAATAAAAATCCTAACGTCTCTATTATTTAAATTACACGCGATTTCGATATTCCTTTTAAATATATATAACGGCGGGTTTAAATAAACTACTCTAGGAAAATATTTATATTTAATAATATAATATTTACCCCGGCCTAGGAATTTACTATTATCGAGTTTATTAAATTATATAATTTATTCGATATATTAATAAGGCTAGGGGTACTCCGAGGGTATATAAATTTTATTTTTATAAAAAATAAATTTTAAAGAAGAGTTAATTAATTCTTTAGTCTATAAAGGGTAGTATTATTATAATATAGTAAATATATTAATTAACCCTAGAGTTTAAAAATAATAATAAAGTATAAATCGAAAAAACTATATATAAATTATAATTTAATATAGTTTACTAGAAGGGGGGCTAGGTTACTATAGAAGTTATAAAGTATATAAATATATAAAAGGAATTAAATAATCGAATAAAGATTACTCGGGCCGTTAAATAGGCCTAAAAGTAATTAATAAAAATCGATACCGTAGTTAAGAAAAAGTTTTAAAATATTAAATAAAACGCCTCAATCCGATAAGATAAGAGAAATAAGGTTTATAATATTTTTTAGAATATTTAACGTAAGCGTTAGTTAGCTAGTAATAAAAGTAGGAAATAAATAGTATTTATGCGTCACTCGGCTAGTCGCGACACTCGGGTGGCCACTACTAAGCTTGGCTTAGTTAGGTGCTACGATTACGCATTGCTCTACTTGAATTTGCTTCGGGCCATATCAATACTGAACTATTCCACGGCGCAATCCTGCCAGCCTTTTCCTGCTGCCTGAAGCTGAGCCTCAGCCTTTGTTGTTTTGAGACATATGGTATTGGCACATTACTCCGTACTCACTGCAGAATCAGTTCAATTCTCGAAAGAGCGCATTTCTCTCTGTAGTCACCATACACAATGGACCAAACCGCAGAGCGTCTGGGAGGTTTTCGCCTTTTAGACCTGCACAAGGATCACTCATGATAAGCTATGAGTATGGACTCAAAAAGACATCCGCTCGAATGTGCCCTGTCAAGGAAGATGGAGCTGCCGATTTCGGTGTGGGGGCCAGCTGAATACTAGTGCGTGAAGCTGATGCAGCTAATCACTAGTTCACGATAGGCTTCTGGTCAGGCTGGGGTTCGTGGCAGCTTGGATCCATGGCAGTAACGAAATCTCCAGTGAAGAGACTCTTAGTTACAGACAAGAGTAGCATCCGTACCGAAAGATGATCGATAACAGTTCGTGTTGAAAATTTAGTGCAAGATGTACTTCAGGATCGACTGCGACTCATCTCGGAACCCCCAGCCTTGATGTTTGCAAGCCTATGAATAAACCAATGACACACAGCGGCTGGGCCGCATTGGACTGCGGGCATAAGTACACTAGGGCTATTGGAAGAGAGTGTTGCCGTGCCAACTCTGAAGGACTTTCAGCGAAAAAGCGAATAGAGGATAGTTTCATGTCGTTTTTTTCAAAGCATGAGAGATAAGATGGAATTAAGCGAGCGCAGGGTAGCTCGAGTGAAAATCCTGGCTCAACTATTTTAGAAACAAAAACCCTTACATGCTCGACAATGGCAGCCCCAAAGCCCACTCACTTCGAGCCAAGTGAGCTGGGCACAAAACAATAGTTCGCACCCTCATCCAACCAATCCTAGGCCCCGCGCTGACCGTTCCCCAGCTGGGACACAACCTACACCTCCGACCTGAGCACCCATGCCTCAACCCCAAACCATATCGGTCAGACCTGGTTCGAGGACGTCAATGCCTCCCAGAAAATCCTCAAATACCTGACCTCGGCCCAAGTGGGTCTCGATAGGGAGACAACCACCTTCCTAGACCTCGGCACAGGAAATGGCGAAATGCTATTCCTGCTCCGCGAGAATGGCGGCTTCAAAGGCAGAGTCGTAGGCGTCGACTACTCCCCCGCTAGCATACATTTATGCAGGCAAATCGCCATGAAAAAGGGCTATGCCCTCGGCCCCAGCTTGCGGGGTGGCATGGAGTTTACGCAATGGGATATCATGAACATGGCGCCGCCGCCGCAATGGATCGAGGGTTGGGACGTGGTGCTTGACAAAGGAACATTTGATGCTGTGAGTTTGAGCGCGGAGACGGATGGGCAGGGGAGGAGGGTGTGTGAGGGGTATCGAGAGAAGGCCGAGGGATTAGTGAAGAAGGGCGGGTTGCTGCTGGTCACGAGCTGTAATTGGACGGAGGAGGAATTAAAGGGGTGGTTTGGGGGAAGGGAATTGGAGGTGGTGGGCAGGGTGGAGTATCCGGCCTTCAAATTTGGGGGAATGACGGGCCAGAGTGTTTGTAGTGTTTGTTTCAGGAAGAAGAATTGACTACAATGCCTCAAAAGTGGTTTCTGTACTTTCGAGCTTCCTGGTGTGGGTTTACGTTTTCCATCCCTTCTCCTGGTCCGAGAGGTCTGTCCGGCAGATGTCGATTTGGAGTGTACAACGAGCAAGTGGCCAAGCATTGCTATACCTTGAGTTTACACTCGACTAAAAAAATAGATCGGAGGACGTCGGCATAGTTTTAGCGGAGTATATCATTGTTGAGACTAATTTGGCTACAGCCAGAGAATGCCGAAATTCATGCCACCTTATCAAGACTTGTACAAAACCCATACTGGCAGTCTCGTCATGGATACTGTAAAGTCCAAAAGTTCATTCTCCCATCTCGCAGTCGCGTTCACATTCCAGAAAATTCCATCTGGTCATACAATAGAATTATCACCACCCCTTGATGAAAATGACCATGCCTGGTGCCTCCGACATCTCGCGCTGACATCTAAAGACCAAATCTCAACCCACAAAAAGCATCACTCAGACTGCGTCTAGATTTTGGCTTTCTTCCTCTGCCCGGGAAACTTGCGAGCAGAGCAAATCTTGACGAGTCAACCTTCTCGTCATCGGACCAATGAGAGGTTTCCATTTCCTCTTGATGTGAAATTGGCGGAGTTTCACGACTTGGGCAGTATGATCCTCGCCTTGGCCATGTCTGCACGCTGCTTGGTGCGAGCTCAATGGTTGAGGGTACGATGTTTGGGGTGACAGTCGAGCTGCTGAGTATTGGAGAGGAGAATTGCCTGTCGGAAACGGAAGATTCTGCCACTGATGCATTCTCGTATGAGTCGGATGTGATATGTTCCTTACGGGTCCTAGACCTGATGGTGAAACGCTTCCTACTGCTCGGCGCCTCATTCGAAAGAGTACCAACGTAGCTGCATCTTGACGAGGGTAGCCCGGACGCAGTGACGATAGTCGTAGTGTCATCGTTGAATTCATCATAATGGCGAGCATAAAGGTGGGCCTGTAGATGCGATTTGGCGTCCTGTTTGGTGCCAAAAGTCTGGAAGCAGTCTTGCCACAAGCAAATCCACCTGTTATCTGAGTCGGAACATATGAACGTTGCTGTCTCATCGCCTATCGCATCCAATACCTCGCAAAGGTCTTCTTCGGGCTCTTCGTCTTCGTCGTTAATGGACAATACTCTGCGTAAGGGCGTCGGCGTGGGCCTGAATACCCACTCGTCCAGAGATAGAAATTTATTATTCGGGATTGCTTCGTGGCTGAACCCTCCTTGTGGAAACACCTTTGGTGATGGTGGAGGGGCAGGGGCTTTTCGGCATATCCCGTGATCGATCAAGGTGTCAGCCTGAAGCAGAGTGTCAGGTTCAGCCCAATATGCTGGTGCCCAGAGTGGGTCCTGGCGATGCGGGCCATGATCGAGGCAAGACATTGACTTGTATTACAGTAGCTGACAACAGATCCTCCCATTAGTGTTATTAAATTATTTCGCGCGGTGCAAGACGCGGATTAAGAGAGCAGAAGGCGAGGATGTTTCTACCAGCAAGGACGAGCGCGCTGAGGACTGTTATATATTGCTACCCGTTCTCAACTTACAGCGGGAGGCATCGGCAGCATTCCCCACAGATCCCCACAGATTGGCCTGGTGGGGTGCGAGCCTACCAATCAAGTCAAACAATCAAATGAAGCAAGGAGGCAGAAGCGCTCGCAAGGTTTGATCCTGTGCCAGATTCAAAATTCTCGGGGAGATGGAAAGTCGCAGAAAGTGCAAGGAAGGGCAATCGAATTGCCCTTCCTTGCACTGTGTAAATCGATAGAACGCAGCGACAATAGACTGAATCAGTAGGAACAATTGCGGAGAACACTTATTCGTGCACCACGATCAGACTCGAGTTGATGTTGACAAGGAGAGATGGAAGCGCAGAATAGTGTGACGAACGTGTCTTGAATCATGAAGTTTCTCCGTAAAGAAGGATACTGTGTCCGATGGAAGGAAGGCCATAAGATTGCTGCTGGTACAGTGTAACTTACCGCATAATGGGATCGAGCTGGCATGGTGCCAGGTCCCTAGTTTGACATACACCTCATCATATCAGGATGTTTTAAGCAAGGTGCGTATGGAGGAAGATCTTGGTGAGAAGAGAGGTCGTTGAGAGATCTTTCCCAGCCATCTTTTCTGCGCCTCATCTTGCCCAAGGCGCTAGCGGCTGCCAGCACATTCAGCCCAAATTTGAAGAGATGAGAGGGACAGCGCGAAGAATCATGACCCCTTCCAACGAAGGTACCATTGTATTACCACTTCATTGTGGCAGATCGACTCGTCAAGGTGATGTGCAGCTTCATGTATGTCCATATTCAGCCCCCGACTGCCAAGGAAATGCTACTCGACTTTCTCGGAATGCGGTGAAGCTCCGAGCTTCAAGAGCGCCGATCTGCCATTGCGGCCGCAACATTCACTGAATGACGCCCAAATCTCTTCCAAGTTCTTGTCAAACATCGGGCTCCTTATCCCAGTTTTCGTGCCGTTCTTAAAGACCTCCGAAAAAGTGCGCAGTGGGGGAGTCGGGGAAAAGCGCAAGCTGAGTGCAAGGAAAGACAATCCGAAGGACACCGAACAAAGCTTCAGAAGCTTCCTGTATCGTTGCGAAACATTTAGCACGGGCGATTGCAGCTCCAATTGACTCTGCCGTAAGCTTCCCGAGTTCTCTGAATCGCCTCGAGTGTGTTTGCACGCTTGTATACCAGCCTCGCTTTTTTCCAGCCATCTTTAGTACCACAACCAAACTTTCGGCGCACCTCCCAACCTTTACCTACTAAGACATTTGCAGACTTCGCATGACTCTCACGCAGTCTCGGCATTCCCGGCGACCGCGTGTGAGCGCAACGTGCCTTTGCGCCCATACAGCCAAGAGCTCTTCGAGCTTCTCATTGTCATTGAGGGCACATAGCTCTTCAACCAAATCCTGCCAGTTGCCTACAAGGTTCTTGCCGTCATCTTAGTCGCCTGCCCTGTCTCGACGAATTTCACGCCCGACTGACGAGTTCGACGACATTTACGAACCTACATCACGATCGCAACGCCAGCAGCGTCAGCAACCACTATCCCAACAACCTCACTCACGAGCTTCGAGCTCATCTGGAAGCACTCGTACCCTCAGGAGAACCCTAAGACTCGAGCCGCGGAGTGTCTCTAGCAATCGCACCCAGAGTGAGGCTTCTCAAGAGCGTCAGAGCTCAACGCCTCGAGCACGCGAACCCGCTTTACCGCCACTTATCCCCTTCAGGGAGAATCTTGAGACTTCATCAACACCTAGCTCATCCATCGCACAGGATCTTCTTGCCTCTTACTGGCCCAGGAGAACAACACGAGTCTCAAAGAACACCGCAAACGCGATTCGCTACGCCCTTGAGGCTATAAGAGGTGATCCCGAAGGTACATATCCTGTCGTTGACGGACAGCCTCTGCCACGGTGGACACCCAGACCCTTCACAACAGATTTCGTCGAATTGAACGCCTCAATGTCCGACCTGGCGGGCGGTGCCGTGAGTAATGGGCGCACACAGAACGGGGGCTCTCGAGCTCCTGGGCCCGTGCCCCAACCATATGCTGGTGAAAACCGTGTTCGAACTCCGACAGATATCATGAGAGAGCGTAGGGACCGGGAAGCCAGAAAAAAAGCAGAGAGCGATCGACGGCAAAGAGAAGAGGAACTGCGACAAGTTCAAGAGGAGGAAAATATGGAACAAGATAGGATACCTGTCACTGCTGGCGTTGCTATTGGTATTGAGCGAACAAGCAATCGAAGATCAGGAGAGGTTAGGAGGTCTGGGGTTGACCCTTCGATCCAGGAACGAGGCGGAAGAAAACCGGGTGACCGTGGAAGTGGCGTTACCAGAGCGGACCTACTCTCGTCGACGACTCAACCACCGAATGGTCGTTATGAGAGGCCATCTGTCGCCCCTGAGGAAACCCCAGCCGACGTTGGTAGCATAACACAGCCCAGGGCAAGACCACGAGGGGCAACGCTCTCTACTGGCCAGCCAAGGCCTGTTGAAGCAAAACCGAGACAGACGCCACGAGCCGTCTCGGCGTCAGCGGCAGCCAGCAATACTAAGGAGACGCTACCTCAATACAAGAATTCATCGGTCAATGCAACCGCAGGCGCCTCTCAACCACGGGTGGATCGTCAAGGGATACCCTCGACTGGCCAACCACGACCAGCACAAGACCCTGCAGAAGGTTCACAACAGCGCACTAATACTTCTTCCTTCCCTCATGCCTTTGAAAGATGGGAGACTTTGTCCTCACACTGGGAAGGCCTGACTTCTTTTTGGATACGTCGACTTGAACAAAACAAAGAGGACTTCGAGCGAGAGCCTCTCAATGCGCAAATGGCTCGTCAAGTGACTGATTTGTCTGCTGCTGGGGCTAATCTATTTCACGCTGTTGTCGAGTTACAGCGACTTCGGGCTTCCTCTGAGCGCAAGTTTCAGCGCTGGTTTTTTGAGACTAGAGCAGAGCAAGAACGCTTCCGGGAAAACCAGGGGAAATTCGACGAAAGACTGCTCGAGGAGCGATCAGCCCGCGAAGCTGCTACGGAGGAGCTTGCACGTATGAGGAATGAGAAAAGCTCAGTCTACTCCGAGAGGAGAGTTGCGGACTTGAGAGTCAAAGAAATGACACGTGAGTTGACGATCGCTAAAGATGAGGCTCGAAGAGCATGGGAAGAGCTTGGACGAAGGGAGCAAGAAGAGCGAGACCGAACACAATCACTCAAGAATGGAGAAGTGACCATTGTGGGCGGGGTTCAAGTGGTACCAATGGTGCAGGGTGCGAGTAGACAAGGAAGCATGAATCGACCATCAACCCGAGATGGACCAGGGTCTACTACCACACAATTGCCCGCTGCACAGATGGAAAGCCCAATGGAGGAGCAGCTTGGCTATACAACCTACGATTCTGCTAGATCCGAGACAGATACTGATCCATTCACCGAAGGAGGAAGCCAACGACCAGGGCAACCACAAACAGCACCACTACCGTACCAGCAAACCTCGAACTCGTCAGCAGCCGCAATCCAAGCAGCTCGAGCAGCCTCATCTTCAGCGCCTGAGACAAACGCGCAGCAGCCCAGAAACACACTTGCTTCGTCCGCACCAGGCGGCACATATCTCTCCTACGGACCCGACGGGCCAGTGCCTCCCAGGTCACAACAGCCAGGCGGCTCGGCTTTCTATCAACACGAAGGTACCGTCCTCCAGGGTCAGGCTCGTGTCACTGAAGCTGACGAACGATCCTACGTCCCTTCTATCGGAGACACCTTGAGCGAAGAAGACTACGATCTAGATGAGAACGGCGAAGTCCGTCGCGATGCTCAGGGCCAGCCAATCGTTATTCGTCGTCGCCTTGGCTCCGAAGGCAGCGACGAATACGACGTGCAAGACCAGCTTGAGCGTGAACGTATGTACAGTCGAAACTACGGTTCGAGCATGAGCGGCGTGGAGTATGGGTCTGGTCCTGCCGTTGCTCCCGCTCGTCAGGCGCCAGAGGCACCCGCAGATTACTCAGGGAGTGGATTTGGTGCTGGTTGGGAGGCTATGCCTAGACATCATCATCCTACGCGATTGAGTGATGTGTTGGAAGAGGATGAAAGGAGTCGGACGAGTCCGAGTCGCGCGAGCCAGAATAGTAGGGGCATTAGGTGAGGAAATGCGTGTGTTTAATCATGGGGGGTCATATACCACTCCTCTGGCGGGCCTCGCACTCTTCGTGGAGAGGAAAAGCATCTTGACGGCTCTTCTGCATATCTCTAGCATATGAGCGAGTGATGCACTTCAGCGATGGGTGTTTGAGGGGATATCTGACTTCACTTCTAGAGGATTACTTTTCGCATCGCGGTCAGAGCGTGACCGGAGACCTTTGTCGTATATACAAAAGTTGTAGCCTCAAGAAGCTGTTACCATTTCACTGTATCATTAGCGCTTTCCCTACTAAGTCTCTGATTTGCTGGAGGGTATCGTCTGAACTTCACTTCGAAGGTCGAGAGCGCTAAGGGCAAAAAAACATGCGCTAACCATATACGATCATCACCTCAAAAACCTAAGTCGTTCCATCTTGCTACTTTTTGGCTCTCCGATAATGCAGCGGCCCCTAATGTTATCCCTCTGTCCACGGGCTTCCGTACCTGCAAGAGCTATCTCTTCTATCCCAGCCCGCCATGCCAGTTCTTCCGCATTCCGATGCGTGCAAAACCCTTGGCCAACGCGCCAGTGCTCTGCCCTCCCCAGTACTCCAACAGCAGCACGCCCGTCTCGCACCTTCACTAAATCTCCTCGCCGCTCATTAAATAAAACAATCGAGCAAGCCAACTCAAAAGCTCGCTCAGGCGTACGAACTCTCCATCCCTACCCGCAGATCAAATCACCATCTCTAACCAGAAATCCAACGTAGCCCTTCTCCGCCAAATCAGCGATTCTATTCCTCACCGCTGGCGCATGCATGTTATTCTATTTCCGTTATGAAAAAGATCGTGTGGAAAGGCAAAGAATTGCGGGAATGGCGAAGGGAGTGGGGAAGCCGAAGGTGGGCGGGAAGTTTGAGTTGGTGGATCAGGAGGGGAAAGTGTTTACCGATGAGGATTTGAAGGGAGGCTATAGTCTGGTGAGTGTATCTTGGTTGGAATCTACCTCACCAGAAGAATTGGCCGCGGGAGAGACCTATAGGCAGAATTGGAGAAGGAATTTTAGTCATGCGAAGCCAGGGCATCCTGCAGCGCAGTTTGAGGACAATGGACCTACACCGGGTTTCTAGTGGAGAGAAAGCTGACGAGGTCTATCTGCAGGTCTACTTCGGCTTCTCCCACTGCCCCGACATCTGCCCCGAAGAACTTGACAAGATGGCACAAATGATCGACCTCGTCGCCTCCACCACGCAAAGCCGCATCGGCAGCATGTCCTTCGTCGACCCCTCGACCCGCAAAGCCCCCCTACTCCCCATATTCATAACCTGTGACCCCGCGCGCGACACCCCTGCCGTCCTTAAGAGTTATTTAGCGGAGTTCCACCCAGGAATTGTGGGATTGACGGGCGCTTGGGCGCAGGTTAAGGATGTTTGTAAGAGGTATAGGGTCTATTTTAGTACGCCAGAGGGGGTGAAGCCGGGGATGGATTACTTGGTAGATCATAGCATTTATTTCTACTTGATGGGTGAGTGGGATGCGCTTGCATTTGGGTGGTATTATGGCTGACAATCTCGGTAGATCCGGAAGGCGATTTCGTGGAAGCGATTGGGAGGCAGCATAGTGCGGAGAGAGCGGCGAAAGTTATTCTTGATCATATGTCTGATTGGAAGGGGCCCAAGGTGCGGTAGCAGGGCTACAGAGGTTGAGGTACGTCATAATATGTATAGAAACAGGCGCCAGACGTTAGTCTCTCAGCTCCAGGTATGAATTACTGTCACTGTACAGGCCAATGTCTTAGCTGCATCGTCCAAAGGACTTTGTGACGACTCAGAAGATCTCAATGGATATGGTGTATGCCATTCAGGCTTTTGCTTGTTACCGAAAAGCTAATGATCTGTATGTTGGGTTCGAGCATCTAAGAATCCTCGATTTCATTCTTGTTTTTATTTTGATAGCATTGGATCTCGTCAAGGAAAAGTACGATTCCTTAACCACATCGACAACGGTTCTCCACAGGGAGTATTTCAGCCTTCTAAGTCTCAGAAGTTGACGGATCCTTGATGCTGAGATTGGATCCTACATCTTGTGTTTCGCTGCGGAGCTGTTGTTGAACATTTGAAACTCGTTGCCACGGAAATTCCAGCCAAGCTGTCAGCCCAACAAGTTTCACAAACAAGGGAAACCCCAGCTACCGAATCAGCGTAAGCCATGCGAAGCACGTGCTATATAAGGCTATGGGACCTGATGATCGTAAAGATCCTGAGCCTCGCTGATACTGCAATAGCCACGCCGTCATCACTGCCCGATCCAGACGCGGACATACCTAGAGATACGTAGTACCAACATATCATCGCTGTTTCACCAGGACGGAGAGACGAAGGCGAAGTTGTTGACGTTCGCCAAGGCACGCATCACAAATATAAGGCATGCTGTGAGGCTTTTCGGCCCTGTCCTTTGAAGAGTACTTATATGACCGCACCCTGTTTTTCGCAGCAACCGCCATGACCATCTTGGCTCTATTGAAGATGAAGATAAGCCAGGTCTCAGGCCTAGTAGTCCGGACTTGCTGCGTTGTAAGACCTACTTCGCGATGCGCCGCGAACTAGAGGCCTCATTGACCATGATTTAGTGAGATGCCGCGACCTGTGCTAGTGATAGTGATGAGGCTGTTGCTGGGGGGTGCATTGGACGGTGTCTTTGATTGATATTAGTTCGCAGCCGATGCTGATTCTTGATGTCTAGTGCTTTGAGTGGTAGCGTCGGCAGCTGGAATTGTTGACTCGTCGAGTGGGATTGTTCATCTCTCATCTGATAGGTGCAATGAAAGAGGTGATAGAAGCCCTTGCGTGAAGGCGTTCTTACAAGGTAGCAAGCGCGCTGTGGTGGCCTAGTTCGTAATAGCGACCATGCACATTTGGCAATTGCACAAATTTGGAGAAATGGAATGGCCAGAAGCAAAGTTACAAAATGAACTCAGAAATATCGGTCTCGCTGTAATGAAACCAAAAATTAGTGCTGTGACACAGTAAGTCTATCTCGATGAAAACGAAAATACCTGATCAGCTCGTGCTACTCCTGTGTGTGAATCCTGACTGGGGCATGCGAAAGAACGAAATTTCCTAATACCAAATCGACCGTAGCCAATACAACTATCGCCAATGAAATTGCACGCTTCCCGTACCTCAAATCTGTCTGGACAAAATCAAACGCGTCTTGGATATCAGATATAGTTTTCACGCTCGTTGCTGCTTCTCGAGATTTAGCAACTGCCTTCCCAAACCCACAAAAGTTTCGGTCGCATCTCTATATCTAATCCCCAGGAGATTTTCAGAGAGCGAGCTATCGGCCTTGTACGCGTTTGCCGGGAGTCCCCTTGAACCAGGCTTCCCAATCGGTGTTCTTGTCTCCAGCTCTGCAATGTTCTCGCGCAGAATATCGGCAAGCTGCTGTGAAGATATCTGGCCTTGAGAGACGACAAAACGTCTGTTCGAGGCTTCCTTTACCATCATTGCTTGGACATGGGCAGCTGCGATATCCCTAACATTGACAAATAGGTACAGGCCATTGGGAGGTAGTTCATCGTCTTTCGAGGACTTTACAAAACCCTGATAGATCCGATTGTTTGACTGATTTAAGTCTTCGGTGCTCGCAATAGTGTGAGAAAGGGGCCCATAGATCATAGGAGGACGCAAGGCCACCAAGTCAAAATTTGGTTTTTCTTTCTCGACGAAACCCCAGGCTATTGCAATAGTCACAATCGCCTCTATGCTAACAGAAATTTGACTATGCAATCGGACTTACCAGCCTTCTCCGCATACTTCTTGCTGCCTCGATATGCCTCCCCCTTATCACCATTGAGAGCCTCCTCCCACGTCGTCGGGTTCCAATCTTCCTCCGTATAAACCTTCCCATCATCTCCCGCCTTCCAATCAAGCACAGCAGCACAGCTACTCGTAAGTACAACCCTCCTAACGCTAGGGGCGTAGGCTTTTATCCCTTTCAAGATCTCCTCCGTGCCTTTGACAGCTGGGACCAAGAAGTCGCTCTCATTATCATCGGCGACCTTGAACAAGAACGGCGACGCCTGATGGAGGACTACATCGAAGGGCGGGGCTGCTTTGATAACTTCGTCGAACGCGCCTGGGGTGGTGATGTCGGGCACGATGCCATCTTCGAGGTTTTTGCCTGGAGATGGCTTGTCTTTCCGTACTTGGTCGGCTTTGGCTTGTGATCGGACGATGCCGCGAACAGAAAAATCCTTTGCTAGGAGTTACGAAAGAATGTGGCTACGGAGGAAGCCATTGCAGCCGGTCAGAACGACTCTTTTCACCCTTTTCTGTGTTTGATTAGTTTCGAGACAAGGTCGTGTCTGCAGCATGAGGTTTGAGCAGGGAGACTTTCTTGGGGCTCTGATGGATCTCGAAAGAAGCTGAGGGGTGGCTATCGCTCTTATGTATCCTGCTGACTTATTTCAACCGCGCTATTCGGACTTTGCCCAATATCCATTGCTTTTATCCCGAAATGGGATTTTTAGTATTCGTGAGATTCTCATACACGATCGAATTGACTTTGCCGTTTTAAGGGAGTTAGTATCTTGCCCGCAGAGTGCAGTAAAATCATCTACAGGGACGAAAGGTGAGAAGATTTGATTGGCTTCTGGTAGAGAAGGGCGCTGTTGTCCTGTGTGAGGAAGCATCTCGCATGAGTCAGTCCCATGACACCGAACTAGCTCCTAATCAAGCTAGAATGAATTGAGAAGGTGGACCACCTCGACGGCCTCACGGCGTTGAGTGGAGTACTCGAATTTACAAACATATCAACATTTCCCATTCGTCAAAGCCAGCAAGCCGTAACTTCAAGCCTCCACTCCAAATGTCCCAATCACATATTTGTAAGAGCCATGAGTTCTACCTAGAGGATCTCAGCACCGTTATTGAGCACCTGCGAAGCATCCATGGCCTCCACACCGCCCATGGCCCAAAATTCATAGATCGACTCGCACTCGGCAAGTCTGACTCTCATGGCAATAGTTGGTACTGCTATGGATGTAGCGAAGAATCTCGTAAAAACCCTAGAAGTTTCACGTCGGACATGGCTATGTGGGATCACCTTTGTGAGCGCCAACGATTCTTGTCTGGACGATATCTTCAAAGTGGACAATTGAAACCCTGCCATTTGTGAAAAGCCTTTGCATGTTGAAATTGAAATTGCAATTCGATGAAGAAGGATCCAGAGGTAACTATAAGTACCAAACGGATAAGCCAAGCTGATATGCAAGGTGCAGGAATATGATCGAGCGTGACTTCTAGTTTGAAATTATTCTAAGGGGTCTATTGAAGTCTTTCGGTCACCCACAACATGGACACGCATGTTCAAGAGTATGAAAGAGTTGACGACTCAAAGAGAGTACAGCGTACGAAGGACAAGGGAAAACAGAGAAGCAGGGTGGAAGACGGTAATGATGGCGACGGTTGTGGATAATTTGTTGAAATTCTGCGAAACCTGTGAGAAGCTATTGAACATAGGAGCAATGCTATGATCAGACCTCAATATCCGGCATTATCATCATCAGTCTCCTCGTCTTCGCTCTCGTCGTCCTCCTCCAAAATATTTGCTCTACGTTCATTGCCCGTGTCAGAATTCGATTCTTCCCCACTCTCGCCACCGTATTTCCATCCTCTACCACCGCCCCAACGGCCGACCCGCTCCCTCTCATAGTTTGAGTCATTGAGCGACCAGTACTCGTCTTTCCAGCCGGCGACAGTTTCCGAGGAGACTGGATTGCGCGAACTAGCTTTATCGAGTTTTCCCACGAGATCGAAATGTCCGAGACAATTCCAGTACATGCTGCCAGTAAACTTCCCGTTTCCAAGAAATTTGAATTTTGCCACATTGTCTTCGCCATATGTTGATTCACCTTCGCCAGTTTCGCGGCCGCGCCAAAGGAAATGAATGGTGTTGTCCTTGGGCGTGGTTGAGGAACATGAGCGGAGCGTTCCTTCGAAGACGTCGAAGTCGAAAGAGCCCCAGATGTGCGATCCGGTTGACGACGGAGCAAGCGTGAGGGTGAGAGGATCGCCGCAGTCCCAGCCGTTCGAGACCGCAGGGGCAGCGATAGTGTAGGTGCCTTGAAGCGTTGCTATTCCCAGAGCCTTGGTAGGCTATGGTACGGTGTAAGTTCTGGGGTCATCAATGACCTGCCTAGACACGAAACCTACATCATTTGGCTTAGACTTCTTTGCACCGTTACCGCTTGTGCTAGGATCTCCTAGGACCTCAGCCAGCAATTCCTCATCTGCCCTCTTGCGTTTCTTCCGTTGCCCCTCCTCTTCCTCTTTTTGAAGCTTTCGCTTTTCACGGGACTCCTTCTCCGCGACTATATTCTTTTCCTTGTACTCATCCGCTAGGTTCCTCTCAATTCGGAAGATATTTTCCGGCACAGTCAACCCATTCGCTGATGCTTCGTGGGCAGACAACAAAGCCTTCTTGGCCGCTTGTTTCGACTTGAATGGGTTCAAGCCGTAGTGAACACATTGGGCTGTGTAAAAGTTCTGTGGCTCATCTCTATGCTTGGGTGGTTGGTGGATTTTGAGCTGCCCGGCTTTGGTATAGGCTGGCCCTGGGTCCTCATAGGTGAGGAGCTCGTAAAGTCTAGTGCTACTGCATCGTCGGTGTCGCCCTTCATAGACTGGGGTGTCGACGTAGAGACCAGTGAAGGAAGTGTACTTGAAGGGCGGTGATGAGACTGGAGAAGCATGTTCTGACATGACCGAAAGATGAGAAGTAGCTTTTTCCAATGATCCGGGCGTCGGACTGTGCAATTAATAGTGCGTTTATGTCAACATGCAGCCAATTAGACCTGGGATAATTTTCTGTCCTCGACGCTCGGCAACCAGGCAGCTTCCCCCAAAGTAACAGGTCGTAAATCCGGTCATGAAAGGCGAGCCTGAAGATCTGCCGGTTCTAGCGGTTGCTAGGCTTCTTAGCGCCTGACATACCCAGGCGTGCCAGTGTTCCTGACCCCCCGAGTCGGCCACACCCCTAAGTCGGCCACCCTTTAGGGCTGAGTACCCGAGATTTCTTACTCCCGGTTCTAGCTCTAGGGATCTCTTGGAGGGCAAACGGTCGAATACCATAATTTTCAAACCATACTATTATGAAACAAGGGGCTCGGTACGAAAGTTGTAGGAATTATTGATTACTAAAAATCTGTATGCGGAATGATAACATCAAAACCGACAGTTGTGGAATTATCGCAGGATGGCCGACTCAGGGATTGGCAAACTTGTGGGTGAACCCTTCTAGTTCTAGGTCCGTTTTCCCCAATCAAGTGTCCCCAAGCTGCCCTGCCCGTCAAAAATGGCATTAGGCAACGAATGCTCAAATGGACAGTGATTTCACAATGCAAATACCGAGCTCACGTCTACAATATCAATACTCCATATGAAGTTTCGGCTTGCCCTCCTATTCGGAGAAACTCGAGAGGAGTCAAAGGCCCAAAACGGCCAGGGTCCCAGCCTCTTTCTATTGTCGGCCAGTCAGAGGCCTGTCCCAAGGCCCATTGCTTACACATCCTTGTCGTCCCGCTGCATGCACAGATCAGCAGCGATGAGAGCTTGCGAATCAATCTTTATCAACCCTGTCAAATTGAGGATTGTTGGGCGGGGTTTTATGCCTTCCCCACCTGCAACGTCATCAACTCTGGTATTTCTTACTGTATCAATCTTTCCTGCCTGACACCTTTGTCTTGAACTACTGTCTCCGATTTTGCTGCGAGTAAATGGAATAGCTTTGCTTTGCAGCCTTTCGTATTTTCGACTGCACTTCTCATATTACTGTATCTCTCTAGAGGGGTTCGAAAGATACAAGTCAGCTCTGAAGGAATAGATGTGACTTTACCAACACTAACGAAGGGATTCCGGACCCTATTGAGCATTTGGCCTGTTTGTCTGAAAGATTGCTGTGTCTAGCTTAAGGACCGAGCATCTCACGCTGGAGCTCAGACCTGCTAATCCCGTCTGATTGCTACTCTGAAGCTTTCTCGCCACTATCAGCCACATCTATCGGACTATGGGTCGCCGAGCAGCTTTCTTCTCGGATGAGAAGTCTCAGGATTTGGAAAATCCTGAGATGACAGACGGCAAGAAAGCTAAAGAGCAACTTGCATTGACGGACTCGGAAAATCACTTTTCGTTAGCTAAAGCAGTTGTCAAATGGATCCTCATAAGTATCGCTGTCATGATGGCAGTGGGCTACCTAGTTGAGGCTCTAGACAGCAAGGCACGTTTTAGTCTTGGGAGTCTTTGACAGCCACTGACCAATCCCAGAGTCTCAATCTTCACCGTGACGACCACAATGGATCTCATAAACTGGACCACGTTTGCCCTAACCACCGCCACGAGACGACGCTGAGTTTTGAATATAAGGAACCATCAAAGTTCGCGTTCGAACAACAGTCTCAAGGGGCCGACGGACTCGCATTACTGGCTATGGGAAAGCACGTACGCACTGGGGGCGAGATCCGAGTCCGGCCCATGAAGGAACGTTCAGAGACCAAGATACGGGTTGACCTCGACATTCGCGCCTCAGACCCCAAGCTTTTCAAATCCGAGTCTTTAAGCATCGCTGAAAAGGGTTCCACGTTGACTGTCAAGACTCCCAAAGAATTGAACGATAAAGAGCCGTCAAAGCATGCAAAGGAGAGTCCGTGCCTCTACATCCTCGCAACTGTTTGGATATCTCCAGGGACGACTCTCGAGACTCTAGGCATTCACTCCGAGATGCTTTCTGTTATCTTTGATCCTGGCCTTGACTATGCCATTCTCAGAAAAACTGAAGTCAGTGCACACTCCGCTTCATTGTCTATTGACGGAGTCAAGCCACCTTTGGCCATGACTCTGTATTCCCGGGAAACAGTCATCAACGTGAATTCAGCCTCCGTGACTGGCTCATACCCTCTGTACGATCTCCTCACCATCCACACCAACTCAGGCTCGATCGATATCACGATCGATCCGAAAGTAGCCAGTAAAGACAACGTCAAACCTGCTGTCCTTCGCTTGACGTCTAACAGCGGCTCCATTCGAGCGACGACTTCAACCACGTCCGTGCCTGATCGCGACTACCGTACGGATATATCCACGTCAGACGGATCAATGGATCTTGCACTGCTGCATGGCCTCCGTACCTCTTTGCGGTCTATTAATGGACGGATGACTGTCGACTTGTACCCTTACGGACACAACAATTCTCGCACAGATATCGAAACACATAGTAACAGTGGTAGCACAGACATCACGGTACACCGGTCAATATCTCACCCGACAGCACCGTTGAAAGAGCTTTTTGCATTCTACCATGCGGACTCGGGTAGTATGCAACTCTGGTATCCCGCACAATGGCAGGGCACGGTCCAGGGGACTACATCGAGTGGCAGTATCAATCTTGATTGGGACGGCTTGAAGATAGTGAAGGATGAGAAGAGAGGTTGGACGAAACGAGCAATCGAAGCTGTTAGGGGCGATGGGGAGGCTAAGTTGTTTTTTACTGAGAGTTCTGGGAGCATGACGCTGGGTGGGGAGAGCGGCTCAGGCATTTACATTGGTGAGAGACGTTCTCGAAAGAACGTGTGAGCTGAGCTTTGACCAGAGGATTTGCCCAATGCAAGAAGAGGAGGGATACAATCAAAGAAGGACGAATCAATGGGACTACGAGGAACGATATTCATGGCCAGTGGTAGAAGAAGACTGCCTCGACGATGATATCAAGCGAGGGTAAGGGAAGGGATATTTGATTTGTTTCATTGAAGGACAGTATATCTAGGCATACTACTCAAGTGATTAAGCCAACGGAATGTCCCTATTAATTGTTAAAATGAAAACAAACAAGTGATAAGATTGGAAGTTTCCAGAATCCAAACAAAGTTTGCCAGCCCTGTCGGCGATCCTCAAGCACAAACCACCTGTGACTTCAAAATTAGTTCGGGGTGACATCTGTTGACAAGCAAGCTTGATATAAAACCTCCGAAACTGAGAACTAACACACAGAGCTTTTCCCGGAAGCGTGAGTCCGGGTCTCAGCCCTTACGCCCTTAACGAAAGTATCTTCCTAGGTGCTATCGCTCCCGGCACCATCGTCATCCATGGTCCTCCCAAACTTCTTCAACAAATCTTCGCAAAAGAAGCGATCGGACTCTGACACAAAGGAAAACAAACGATCCTCACCACGCCCATCATCGAGAAAGTCTCCGTCAAAATCCCCCACCAAGGCACCCTCTTCAAGGTCGCCAACGAAATCTTTGAGGAGCGAAGAATACTCTAGTAGACGAGGATCAAGGGCTACACTGGGCAGGTACTATCCTGAGGACACACACCCTTTGAATCTCCCGCCCGACGAGCGGGAGCGGAGATTTTCGGCGATGTCTACAAGCAGCGATAGCCCTGGGGCGTATCCCACCGATGATGATACAGAAATGGAATATTCAACACCGCAAGATTCCAATGGAATGAATGGCCATGTACAGGACAACGGGGACAGTAGTCCTGCTCCTCCTCCACATAAGGCTCCGTCCGCCCCACCGAAGCCAGATCTCGACCCCGAGGCGTGCAAGGCCATGGGCAACAAATATTTCAAGGCTAAGGACTACTCAAAAGCTGTGGAGGAGTATACAAAAGGTAAGGAAATAATTCGGCCTCCTACTGCCTGCGTTCCCTTTGCCCAGGTACAGACACAGCTAATCTCCGGTGCCTGCTTCAGCTCTTAGTGTTGAACCCCAATCAGTCACATACCTATCCAACCGAGCCGCTGCTTACATGTCTGCAAACAAATATGAAGAGGCACTAGAAGACTCGAAAGCCGCAGATGAATTGGAGCCGCAGAACCCAAAAGTCCTAAACCGACTAGCACGGATATACACGAGTATTGGACGACCATCAGAAGCCCTTGAAACCCTCGATCGCATCTCAAAATTCTCTACAGTGAGCCCGCAAGATAGATCACCAGCGTTATCAATGCAGACACATCTAAAGCAGGCCGAGGACGTATTACGAGAAGGAAGCACAGGATCTATGGCAATCCACGCACTAGATCAAGCAGAGCGAGGATTAGGCCCCAGTGTTCAGAGACCTAGGAAGTGGTGGCTAATGCGTGGAGAGGCCTTTTTGAAGATGGGCAACGTCAATGCTCTTGGTGATGCACAAAACGTGGCTATGACATTACTGCGAAAGAACGGCCAAGATCCAGAAGCATTGGTCATGAGGGGGAGAGCGCTGTATGCACAGGGGGATAACGATAAGGCCATTCAGCATTTCCGACAAGCTTTGAGCTGCGATCCAGATTTTAAAGATGCTGTGAAGTATCTACGGATGGTACAGAAGCTGGATCGGATGAAGGACGAAGGCAACGTGGCATTTAAAGGAGGCAGACATAAGCAGGCCGTTGAGATCTACACCAAGGCTCTGGAGGTTGACCCCAATAATAAGGGTACCAACTCGAAATTGTTACAGAATAGAGCCATGGCATCGATTAAGGTAAGTTTATGTTTTTCTCTTTACTACCTTGACCTGGCAATTCCTAACACCATCCTCAGCTCAAAGACTACAAATATGCCATCAACGACTGCACCCGCGCCCTCCAACTCGACCCCACTTACATCAAAGCCCGCAAAACCAAAGCCCGCGCCCTCGGCGAATCCGGCGACTGGGAGACCGCATGTCGTGAATTTAAAGCCATCCAAGAATCCAACCCCGAAGAGCCTGGCATTGCTAAAGACATCCGCAACGCAGAGATGGAATTGAAGAAGAGCAAGCGAAAAGACTACTACAAGATTCTAGGCATAGAGAAAGATGCCACGGATCACGAGATTAAGAAAGCGTATAGGAAGCTAGCGATCATACATCATCCGGATAAGAATCCTGAGGATGAGGGGGCGGCAGAGAGGTTTAAGGACGTGGGGGAGGCGTATGAGACTTTGAGTGATCCGGAGAAGAGGGCGAGATATGATAGTGGGGAAGATCTAGTTGATCCGGCGGAGATGTTTGCGCAGCAGGGCGGAGGGTTCCCAATGGGTGGAATGGGGGGTGGTGGTGGCATGAACATTAGCCCTGAGATGTTGTTTAACATGATGGGTGGTCAAGGCGGTGGCGGAGGTGGAGGCTTTACATTTACGACTGGAGGTGGTATGGGAGGCGGCAGTCCATTTGGTGCTGCTAGTGGAGGAGGAGGAAGGTCAAGACAGAGGGGTGGCGGATTCCCCAGTGGCTTTGGCCTCTAGGAAAGCGAGCGGATATAAAGAGGATTAAGAGTGTATCTTGAAATGGTTGGCTCACGGTCACATCTTGCATAGGTCCCATATCTTGCATACGAACCAGGCGTAACGAGGCGGGGATTCTAGACGGTGCTTTGTTATGTCATCGCAAGGTGATCAATGTACACATCTCGTCGTGAAAGAGATACTAAGAGGCACTTTCTAGACCATGAATGAACAAAATTTCCAAAACCAAAACTGCGTCTAAGACCAATTAGCAAACTCGGGGCCTAGCTGCATTCAACAAGGATCTTTGCCATGGATAATAGAAACGTGAAAAGCACCGCACTCTAACGTGCACAAGGCTCCTAGTCGATAAGCTGTGCGAATCAATCTCATTACAGACCAAGCATAGGCTGCTACAATAGGCACTGAGGCTCGGTAATGGCTCCTAGAGCTATCCCCACGAAATCCTGTAGGGTTTCGATCAAATCTTTCAGACGAGTTCTGCACTGCCCCCTTCAAAGATATAGCTGTTCTCGGCATCCTCGCATCAGATCTTGATGCCAAGAGATCTTTCCGTAAACAGGCCAAGGGCACCTACCCGAAAGCCCCAGCCTCGCCGGCTTCGATTTCATCATCATTGGTTTCCAGGAACGCGTTTTGAATCAGCATGGCTTTCGCACTCCAATTCTCCGTATCTTTTCAATTGCTCTCCGCCAGGTTTCTGCCTTTGTTTAGAAAAGACCCTCCATAAGTATTGCGCTTTATCTGTCAACATTGATTGATCGAGTAACCCTGTCAAGAAAGCCATTCCCTTCCTAAGTATCGGCGCATTGCGTCCCATTGCAAATCCTCTCGGGCCATTCGCTTCATACAAAACTCCTGCTATGGCTTCCTCAAAGCCAAGAGTAATCTACTGGTTCCGAACAGACTTGCGATTACACGACTCGCCCGCTTTGAAAGCTGCCCTAGACCTGAAGCCTGAATGCCTGTATCCTGTGTGGTGCTGGGATCCGCATTATGTTTACCGCGCACGTGTGGGACCAAATAGATGGCAGTATCTGTAAGTAATGCTCCTTAACATACCTTCTCAGAGCGAGAGTCTGTGCTAACTCAAATGGCGCTTTCACCCAGACTCGACTGTCAATCCGACCTCTCCTCTTCAATCACGAAAGTGAACTCCAAGTCCAAGCTCTTTGTCGTCAGAGAAGCACCGCAAACCGTCCTCGTCAAGCTGTTCAAAGCGTGGAAGATTACCCACTTGGTCTTCGAAAAGGATACAGATGCATACGCGAGAGAAAGAGACGAACATATTATGCAGCAGGCAAAGAAGGCAAACGTGGAAGTCATCATCAAGATGGGTAGGACGCTTTATGATCCTGATGAATTGGTCAAGAAAAATGGGGGCAAGCCAACAATGAGCATCACGCAGGTGCAACATGTAAGGCCATCTGTGCTAGAAGTATAGGAATCATAGTGCTAATGTTATCTTGCCAGGCAGCCGAAAAATTAGGAGAAGTTGCGAAGCCTATACTAAAACCCAAGTCTCTTCCTGATCCCGGCAATACTACCCTCGACTTCGAGCACGTCCAGCCTTCCCCTAAGCCTGATATCAACGATATACAACGAGACTCGGACGAAACATCCTACACATCTCTCGCCGGCCCGAATGGAGACTTTGCCGTCCCCACAGTCGAGGAGCTTGGCCTCAAACCCGCGACAACCCAACATCGCGGCGGCGAAACCCTTGCTCTGAAGGCCCTCGACGATATCATCTCTAACACGGCCTACACTGCTACATTCTCCAAGCCTGATACCGCTCCCACAGCCTTCAATCCCCAATCTACCACCCTCCTCTCCCCACATCAGCACTTCGGCTCCCTAAGCGTTCGCCTCTTCTATTGGCGCGTCATGGACGTCCTGAAAGACTACCCAAAGAGCAAGCAGTCCACCATACCAACGAACCTGATTGGCCAATTACTCTTCAGAGATATGTACTTCGGCGCTCAAGTATCCCTCGGCTACTCTTTCGCCCAAACGTACGGAAATAGCCACTGCAGGTTCATACCCTGGCATCTGCCCTCAAAGGTCGACCCAGCCAACGGCCTCATCACAGGCGACCACCACATCGACATTCAAGAAGCCGAAGCCTGGTTCGACCGCTGGAAATGGGGCCGAACAGGTTTCCCCTGGATCGACGCCCTTATGCGCCAGCTTCGTCAGGAAGGCTGGATACACCATCTAGGCCGTCACGCCGTAGCCTGCTTCTTGACTCGCGGTGGTTGCTATGTTGATTGGGAGCGCGGTGCAGAAGTATTTGAGGAGTGGTTGATTGATCACGAAGTGGCGTGCAATACTGGGAATTGGCAGTGGCTGTCTTGCACTGCTTTCTACTCGCAATTCTTCCGCTGCTACTCGCCAATTGCTTTTCCCAAGAAGACGGATTCGAAGGGCGCTTTTGTACGGCATTACTGCCCCGAGTTGAAAGACTTTCCAGACAAATTCATCTACGAACCATGGAAAACGCCTATCGCTGACCAGAAGAAAGCTGGCTGCTTGATTCAGGGAGACGGAAGCGAGGCTGGAAGTGAAGGCGATATCAAGACTTACCCCAAACCAATGTTCGACTTCAACGCCCGCCGCACTATCTGCATCGACGCCATAAAGTCCGCCTATAAAATGAAACTTTATGGTGATAACCCGAAGGTCAAGGACGGGACATGGAGGGAATTCTTCCCTGATAGTGCTGAGGGGCCTACAGAGGGGAAGACGGAAGAGGATGCGACTGTCAATGGTGGGGGGAAGAAGAAGAGGGTCAAGAGTGGCGAAGAGGCTAGTGGCGATATGGGGGTTGATCAGGATGAGGGGGAGGCGGCGGAGGTGGGTGGGGAGAGTAAGGGTGGTGATCATCAGGATGGAGAGGATGGGGTTGGGAAGAGGAAGAGGGGGAAGGGGAAGGGGCAGGGGCAGGGGACTTTGGATGGGCATTTTGGGGGGAAGAAGGCTAGGACGAAGAAGTAGTAGAATTTTGACGGAAGAATTTGTTGAAAGCATGCGTTTCTTTGCTATTGGATTCCGTGAAGTATGCCTTCCTTTTCCATCAGCAAGGCCCAATTGATAATGTTGGCGTTTCGATGGTTCCGGCTCTGTTGTGGAAGAAAATCCAAGCCTGGACTTGCATATTCGATGACGAGGCTTCGTAAGGTATGAGTATTTTGTTCGCAGTCTGCTGGTAAGTCATCCGTAGGACGAAACTAAACATTCGTGGTGATGTATCTCTAGCTGTGAGACAAGTAGATGAAAAATCCGAATGTGTTGGGTTTGCTGATGTATGGTTTGTAGACGTTCATCTCTTCGACAAGCCCGCAATGTTTCTCAATAGCAACAGTGCGGCAATAACATGTCATCGCTCTTTTGAAAGCCTAGCTTCAAATATCTCGGCTTCATCTGCGCAAATATCCTTCATCTTAAGTCCTCAATGTAGTATTCTCCGTTCAGTTGCTACTCACCTGTACGTGCTCACCATTTAGTACTCACTAATTGGCGCTGTCCGTGACGATGATGCGGCGGTCGAGCTCCACCAATTCGGCCCTCACCAAGCACATCTTAGCCTTCTATTTTGATGGGACGCTTGACGAATTGTAATGAGCCTGTCAGGGAACTTGACCTCGAATATGCCTCAATCTAATGTATCCGGCGCCGTGGTACAAAAATCATCTTTTGGATTATTCTCAGCTTTTCTAAGCCCCTTCGATCCTGAGTTTGTAGCGTCAAACAAGGCTCTAGCCGTTTGCTGAAGTAAGGTAGGTTTCAATACTATCGGGATAGCTTTAAATAGCTAGTATCGTAGATATTTAGGAGAGCTACAAATACTACGCAACGAGTGACCCGATCAAGATTTTTGAGCGACAAGATTATACATCGTATAATGTTCTATTACTTTTGTGTATAAAGTTCATTCTTGAGAGGGTTTGATGAGGATTCATAAGTAGATTACGTTGAGTCAAGACTGGTGTTTCAGCGCCAAAAATTGCTGGTATGATGCTTGCTATCTTAAAATTACACCGATAGTACTTTACCATATTAGGTTCGATTCCTAATAGCGCTGGTACAATGGTGTTATGGTCTTGTTCGTACTCTTTCTAGCTTGCAGAAAGCCAGCTATGATTATCCATCTCCTGTAGTTGAGCGCCGGTGCACCAAATTGCGCGTTTGATCGTGGGACCATCAACATCCAGAAGTCTGATCCTTCGAAACTAGAAAGCTGCAGAGGTGAAGTCCGCTTCATCTGATTTTGCCCTTCCCTTCTCCTCAAGCGTAGCGACAAGCCTCGTGAAATGGCAACTTCCTCATCGCCCTCGTAAAGGACTGAGCGTCTCGTAGCCAGATACTATTACACCCGGGTGAACGCCACGCACTAAGTTCTTGAACCCTCGAAGCATGCTCAACGGTTCCAAAATTTTCGATCGGCCACCTCGTATGACAATCCGAACGTATTCCAGATGGTAAATTTGAAATCACAACCCACGACAACAGATGTCCCGAACAGGAGCTCAAGCAGAGTCATGGCAAACGCTCCCAACGTTTCAGGCGCCACCACAAGCTGCCTCTTCTCGTTGCCCTCAACATCGGGACACTTCAAGTCAATTGTCATCGCCATCTTCTTGCAAACTTCAGCTCTCTAGGTGAGTATCACCAAGAACATCTGCTGCTCGAGTAGCGATTCCAGCGTGTCAAGCTTGTTGGGCCGAATCATCACAAAGCGATTGATGCCGTAGAAGATGGAAGATGCTTCTTCGTGGATTCGTCGGTTCATACAGACAAGTGAGATGGGAAAGGCGTAGGCTTGGGGAGGTTGAAGATCTCAAAGCGCAGCTTGCGATCTATTGCGGCGAGAGAAAAGAGCGTCATGGTAGATGTCATTGCGTACTCCGCCATGAAGGTCAAGAAAGCTGACCAATTTAGTTGGTTGCGGATCTGCAAAGTTCTCATCAGCTCGATATTCCTGCCATATATGTAGCAGACCGCCTTAACTGCCCGAGGCTTGTCCATTCCTTTGGACGTGGTGGATCCTATTTTCCATGCTGGAGGTGGAAGGAGTTAAGATGCCATTGTTGGGATCCTACGATGAGCCTGTGTCTCTCAATCTCAGTAACGTTTTACTTTGACGCATAGAGCAGACCCTATTCACCGAACGCTGTTTGGGTTCTGCACAGGAGCTGACCTTTAAAAGTGTTTAGAAATCTTGCTGTTGTATCTCAACTTGGAGAGACGACCTTCGAAGGCTGGGTGGCCTTGTCTATGCAGAGGATGAACGGTTGCCAACACACTTTACTCTAGGTGAGAGCAGTGTAGTTTGGGTTGGGCTGTTGAAGGTGGTGAAGTGTAGAGAGTGAGGTTGCGAGCAAACGGAATATCGGGATGGTGAATAGTGAATGTTTACGGCGAAGTAAAGTCTTGGCGCAGATACTTGCATTAGTGACTGATTTCATTATGGTCATTCCAATCGTCTATAAAGATCAATGCATGTGATTTCGTCCATATCATCCAGGCTGTCCAATCATCCCCCTAGTGTCCCCATGTCTCCCCACCGCCTCCCCAATATCTCCATTCACTTAGATCCCAGCCCCTGAGCGCCCAGAAACTGCTGAATGACAGTATAACCCGCTGTAGCATTATGATGCAAATTAACAGCATGCCCAGTATTGGGCTGCAGATGCGCCACAAATGCCTTCGCGGCAGGAAAAGCCATCTTAGTCAAAGCGGGGATAGATTCGAGCTCAGGGTTGCCAGTGGCGGTACAATCACCACCGCAAAAGATGGCATCTTGCACTTTTAAAGGTCAGCATCATCTCTCACTAAGTGCGTAAGAGCGGTCAACGTCACCTACCCCCAGTGAATACCATAACGGGTCCCTTGAAGTCAGGCGCCCCTTGTGGCCCGCCACCTAGAGTCAGAACTTCGCCGATTGTGAATGGGAATTTGTTGGCCTCGGCATATTGCAGTATCTGCGGGTCGAAGGCGCCTGGGTACAGGAAAGCAAATTGGTTGCACCCGGCGTCAGTCCAGGTGAGGTATCCAGGGGGGAGGTTTTGCTGATGTAGCGTACTGTCGGCGTCGATACCAGCCATGAGATTGGCGAAGTCGGTGGTTGAGAATATGGACTGCAAGATTGGCTGAGTCATTCCTATACCTTGAAGGGTGCCGCCCAAGGCCTCTATGGTGGCGTGAATGGCCGATGCAGGGTTAACGTTGCCGAAGCGGTATGGCTGGTTCAGAGAGGCGAGTTTCAAGTTAAAGGCAGCAAATGTGGTGCCGAAGAATGATGCATTGGGAGCGAAGCCTGTGAGGATGAGACCATCGCTGGCGTTAGGGTAGGCTGCTACAAGGTTGAAGTTGAGAATGGATCCGAAGGAGTGGCCAACGTGGACAACCTTTGTGAAGGCTTGAGATACATTTGGGAGCTTGCCTTGTCGTAGCATCATGGTGATCTCGTAGAGTGCGGACAGCTCAGCAGGTGCTTGGACGATGTTCAATGGATCTGCGATAGACGATTCGCCGATCCCGAAACGATCGATGGCAAGCGTGGAGAAGCCATATTGGTCAACGGCTACATCGACGTAGCTGTAAGTGCAATTGTCGAAGGGTAGGTCCCAGTATCTGAGTACTCATTAACCATGTTTCGAGCCCCAAAGTCACAGAAAACAGGTGCAGAAGAGCAGAGGTGTGGGTTATTCTGGGCTACCAGCCCGAAAACTGAACCCAAAATAGGAGGACTTACGTTTTATCAAAGCCAATACCATGAGTGAGGAGCTGCACTGTGGGCTCAGCGCAGGGATGATCCGGGTGGCAGTATACTACACTGATGCCATAAAGCCCGCTAACATTCTGGTTTCCAGTGAGGAGCTCCTCCGCGAAATTGCCTTTGATGTTATTGATGAGCTGCGCGAAAGCTACTGCATCCAAGTTGCTCTCAATGCTTGGGAGGTTGAAAACGCCGTTCAGAGCATTGATATTGACGGGTCTAGGATTCGAAATTAGCGATTCTCCTAGGGAAATGGGCAGCATACTAAGAATGGGACATAGAATTGAGAGGGTAACTTACACTGTAAAGTCCTGACACTGCTTCGCTACCGACGAGGCAGCGAAGAGGCACCAAGCAAGAAAAGAGCAGAGAAACATGATGAAGGCCAAACGCGTACTTGCTAAATGTTGTCAAGGGTCAAGAGCAGATGGAGATCTTGAAGAAAGCTACAGGGTAATAAGCCTATGCCCGAAGAAGAGAGAAATGTTGTTGTATGTTGCACCGAAGAAGAATGAGGGGGGGAAGAGGAAGGGAAACTTATACCTACGCCTGAGAGCTACGCATGCAACGTCCGTGAAGACTCTGGTTCTTCACTCCAAATCAGTCAGATGCTGTTCTTAGTCGTCCTCACCGCCTCAAGATTTTAAATGCCTTCATCTCTAGAAATTCACCATGACACCGACCAATCTCGTGCTCGCCGTAGGCTATGATATCTGTTTTAGGCTAGTGAAGCGAGGATAGCTTCAAGATCTCTAGGGCACATGGCGTAGAACGACTTTCGGAGTGCGGGTAGGCTCGGAAAAAGTCTTCGGCATCGGTGGTGATCCTGCAGAAGCAGACCTCAAAGCGAAAAAAAAACCATCAGATACCGCGGACTTTTGCGAATCCCAAAAAGTGTTATGAAGCCATATCGTGCACATTCCAGACTCAGAGCTTCTCTAGCAATCGAGCCTACGCATGACAAAGGAGACAGACGTACTTTCACTACAGTAATCGACACCGTCATAGCTTGCCTTACCTCTAGAGCTTTTGATATAAACGATCGAGTTTTTGCGACGGATACTGCAGAAGATAGAGACGAGGAGATGAGACGCTGTTCCTTCTAGCAGGGTGGAGGTAAGCAAGCTTTCTTATCCTAAAACTTGGTAAAATGCACATCTGGCCTAGGGGATATCCTCTTGCTGCTGCGATTGCGCTTCGTAGCACCGGTTCACTAAACATTGGTCTGTGCAAGCGCAACATGAGGCATACTTTCTCAAACTTTTGATAGCTCGGCAAGCGACAGTGGATCGTAGCATAGGTGTTTGGCTCCACTAGCTGCTTACTGCCTTGAACCTGTGCAGTGTCTTTCAATACTAAGATCTCTTGAGTACTGGACTTCTTGGCAGAAAAGTGGGGACGAGCGATGAAGCCGAGATTGATCGGAGAAATAGAGCATGATATCGAAGCTGCAGATCAGTGAGTCAAAAAGTCGAGTCTTGTTGCCTGTCCCCAGATACCGCACCACATCGAAAGCATGCCTCGGAGGCTAAGAGAGCAAACAATTATATTCAACGCGCTTAGCCCTAATTCTACGCTGTACGAGTACATAGTCCTCCAGCGCCTTGCTGTGCTATTTTCGAGCGCTTTTCCATATATTCTACACCTTCCCAGAATCCAAGCCCAAGACCAATATGGATGTCCTGAATTCCTATCCCACACTCCGCCTCTTCCCCACCGGCATCCTGCCCGGGTCCTGCAAGGTCGCCCTCCTCCTTTCACCCTTTTCAACAGACTTCTCAGCCCTTCTCCCAACCACCCGCTCTGGCTTCGCCCACGGCACACTCGTGCTCTTCTCCCTCCCCTCCCCTCCCCCGCCTGCCTCTTCCCCAGTCTCCTCCATCCCAAACCCCAGTCCCGCCCCCAAATCCAGACTATCAGCGATCTCCTGCACCCTCCTCTTCTCCCCCTCCGTCCCCTCGACTCCTGTATGGGCCGGCGCCGGCGCAGCCACAACTCCCTTTGGCAGTCCCAACCTCTTCTTCCTTTCAAATGACTTTTTCTGCTTTTCTACTGGGCCATTTTTGGACATCGAATCACTGGGGCTGGTAGTGGCCGAGGAGGCGAATTCCGAGGGAATATTGCCGTCGGCGTAGATGGTTGTTAGGGTTGGGGCGGCGCCAGGGGGGTTGAGGGGGGCGGAGCGTGGGTCGATGCGTATGAAGCCTGTAAAGGGGTTAATCGTGTACGCTGCTTAGGATTGCAGAAGTGAGCCACCCACACATTGCGGCTGTAAGGACTCATGAGCTGGAGAGCTAGACTGCAAAGGGGACAAAGGAGTAGCTGGAAGATAAGAGAGAGGGAGATCGAGCATGCAGGGACTCGAATCCTGTAGAATGGAGATCGCTCAAATGAAATTGAGAAGCCCAATAGAGGGCCCGAGGGGCTCTTGAACAAGATATACACAGATTATTGCAAGTTAAAAATCCAATTCGAAGACGTAAGCATAGCGCTCACGGCGGCCGCTTGTAGATGTGAAAAGTAGAACTATCGAAAGCACACGCCATGTGGATGTTGTTAGATCCAGATGTATAATGCAGATCGATGCGATGGGAGGCGCTCAGCCTGATCCAACAATTGTAAATTGACACGGTGCCGTGTGGCACGGACCGTTACAGGCGCTTTAAAATTGCCTCGATGCGTGGAGTGGTTCAGGGTTCGTTACCAGTCGGAGAATTTTTGACATGGGTATTAGCGATCGAGGCTATTGACGCACGCGCTAAAGGCCCAGACTCTGGGGAAACTGTCCCCTGTCAGCATTCTCAGATGCATGTTGATAAAGACCTCATTAGGTACCATGATGGTGCAGTAAAAATTGCTGCTTTTGTTGATTGTCTATGTATTGTACAGAGAAAAGATGACCTACAAAGCTTCAACTTTTCGGAGGGCGAAATAATGTATAACCCAAAAGATCGAAGCGTTGACCCAATCCCGTATACCAGCTCGTATATATTCCCCAAGAATACCTATCCCGTGAAGCGCAAGCATATCCGTGCTCTCGCTCTTAAAACCTCTCCAACCGATTTTACCCCAATACGCCAGCACATCCCAAGATAGCCGCATGCGCACCCGCTTCAACCGCTTGTCCCAGACCCACCGAGTCTTCGTCCGAACTCGCCACCCTCGCCACCTGTCTCGGGTGGGTTGAGGTTGAATGGCATGATCCACGCATTCGTCTGCAAGTCACCCATATAGCCTGCCGAACCTAGCATCTGTTGCTGCTGATGGGGTGAAAGGTCTAGAGGGTTATTCCACATCTGGCTTGGATCGCTCATGGCATGAGTCGTCGGATCCTGTTGGCCGTGAGTCAGTGCGCTGAGTGCTGACGCAGAAGAAGATCCCTTGGGGTCGTGACCTGCGTAGGCGCCGTAGACAAGGTGGCGATCGAGCTGCGGAAGGAGAGCGGTATTCGCTGGGGTGGAAAGGGGAAGTAGATCGTTGGCTTGAGGATAGGAGTTGTTGCAGGGTTGTGGATAGAGCTGGGCATGCTGAGCTGAGAAAGATGAAGGGTCCATGGGAGATTGTGTGTTCGGAACAGAGATTGGCAGCAAGCCTTGTTGAGCAGCATCGGTCTGAAAGCCGCCAGGTTGTTGAAGCTTTGGTTGGAGATCTTCTGCATGGGTGGCGATCTTGGCATTCTTCTTCGTCGACTTGTGGGGCTTCGTTGTTCGAGAAGGCGGAGACTGCGTGTGGAAAAAGTCTTCTACGCTTTGTAAGTCTGACTTGTGACTCAGAGCGGCGTCACCATCTGGCTCTTTCTTGATCTGTGGGACTGCAGGGTCCTGGTAATCTGTCTCTGAAACGCCATGAGGGTACTTATTAAACCAGTCACCGTATTGGAAGATAGTGTCATTTTGAGCGGTAACCTCGCCAGAACCTTTTAATGACGCATCTGCGTGCTGACGGTAAATGTCCTTGAGATTTTCTGTCATGAAGTGGAACATTCCCCAGTATTTCTTCATCTTTCCCAGATATTTAACATTACTTGCAAGATGTCTTTTGCATGTCGTCTCCAAAGATTTGTTTTTGGAGAAGATGCCCCAAACGTGTATGGTGCTCGAAACGAAGGCAGAGTATCCGAGGAACGGCGCGACAGCGTGATGCTCTACTGCCTCCGTGAGCAGTGCTGATATATGGCTTGCAGCTTCAACGGCTGCAGGCCCTGCTTCAGAGAGGAAGGAATTTGGCATCTCCAATGGATTTCGTCCTCCTGGTGCCGTAGGTATAGCAAAACGATTGAGGTATAAGGCAACCATATTAGATGCTATGTGTAGGAAGATGAATTGATTTCCCAACTTCTCGGCAGCATGGTTCTTCAAGTTATCCGCAGTGTTCTCCAGGTCTGCCGGTAACGATGTTCCGAAATCATTGGCTTGCTTCCTGAGTTTGGTAAATTGAGACTGAGGGTCCCATATAGGAAATTGATCTCGCTCTTTGCCGCCCATATTGAGGTACTTGATGACTTGACCCCACAGCGCAACAATGCGGATCATATACGCAGCTACTCCCATGTTGCGCTTAGGGTCCAATTGGTCACCCTGGTCGCTGTTGACTGGATTTGGTACACGACCATCCAGGCATTCGGTAGGACCTGGTATTTCCATCTGAAAATTAGATTCTTTGACTGGGAGCTGAATCTTGATGGTCTCTTCGTCGGCAAGCATTGGCCGTTCTGTACCCGAAGAATTGAAGCGGTCCATGACAAAGCAAGACCACATGGTCCGTCTTCGAATTTCCCTGTCTACGAAGCTGAGTTCGGACTTCTTGTCGTTTTTCTGCCCAAAGGGGTCATGATCCAGTTCCCGGTGTAATTGAAGTGCATAAGCCATTCTCGTGGCCATACCAGCAAACATCCAACTCCGCCCACCCTGACAAGTTCCAAACTCGTGGAGACCAAGCAGTATATATACGGTCAGCGTCGTAATGTTAGGCTCGTCGTACCGCCTCAAAGCAATGTCTCGAGCAGACTTCGCCCATGCCTCACCACGAAGGAAAGCAGGCTCTGTCCTCAATTGAGGGTGTGTAGAAAACCGAGCAGACATAGCACACACAGCGAGAACAAGGACAGGAGGTAAAGTTCCAGCACTTGGAACTATCAGCGAGCGTCTTCCAAATCACTCTAAGACTTTCGTTTGCTTACCGTAGCCTCCTTATATAGCTCGGCTTATGTAGAAGATGGTACGACTGTCCATACACAATATCAAAAAAGACTTCCGACAAATGTTCTTGGATTTCTGCTGATGGTAGGAACTCCGCCCCTTCGGTGCTGACTTTGCTCTCGTCGGTACTTCGAGCGTTGACTGGTACACTTGAAGCCTTTCCGTTTGTCCACTCGTCCAATTGCGGTCCAAAAGCTTCTTCGGCACCCCTTTTCTTTCCAGCGTTGGACTGAAAAGCAGCTGAAGGTTTGATGATCGCTCTTGGAATTGCAGATGATTCTGCCAATTCATCTTTAGGAATGATCTTGATGACGCGTTCCTCCATCCGCTTCAGTCGTTTATCCAGCATAGCCATATAGTCGGTCCTTGGCGCTGCTTTTCTGGCGGTAACCTTGTATACGCATATACGCGATCGCATGCAATGCTTGCAAGATGGCTTCTCGCCTGAACATCTTATCTTCTTCCTCCTGCACGCTATACAAGCCAATGGCAGCCTCTTCCGTTCCTTCCCTGCTTTCGTCTTAAGTTCGCTCCACGGAGGCCTCCTATCAGATTCGTCCTTGATCTCTTGCTGTCCTGTCGCGTCATTGCTAGAGCGGTGCGTCCATGATCCGCCTTCGTCGGTTTGGCGTTTGTTGAAGCCTCGGGTGCTCACGGGGCTTGTGGGTTCGGATCCCTCGATCCCGCCGCTGTGCCTGTGTCCTGGCTCATTCTGTCCCACGCGACCAGTGTTTGGTCGGTTCTTGCCGGAAGTACTTGAGTTGTGGCCTTGAGGTGAGTCTGAAAACGAATCTCTTGCTTGTCGATCGAACTGCTTCGCGATATCGCAGGGCGATGACAGGAAAGTGTTGAAGACTTGGGACTGCTCTTGTCCGCTCGCCGGCTGGAAAAGGTGTGTGAATTGCGTAGTATAAGGCTGTATTTGAACTGCTGGTATTTGGCTCATGTGATTCTGCGATGGAGTGCTTTCGAGGCTATAATTGTTATGGACATCCGGCATCGCGAAGCCATTGAGAGCCTGTGAGTTGGTTCTGGCAGAGCGCGAGTGCTGCAACATGCTCTCCGCAGCAGCATACTCTTGGGCCTCTATGGAGGACCATTCTGGAGCGTTGGACGATGCCATACCCGAGAAAAGCTGGTGATCGTGGGGTTCAGGGAAGGCAGTGGCGAGCTCGGCGATTATTTTCTCCGGACCTCTTAGCGTGCCTGATGTAGTCCTAGTGCGAACTGCTATGTTGTGGATCTCCACGAAACGCCATGCTTAACGGTTATACTGTACTACGCCTTAGATGGAAACAACCTAGCCTGCTGTATGCTAGATACCTTATGATGTTAAAGTGTGTGACACCGAGATCCCCAGCCCGGTATCGACCAGCAAAAACGTATTTTGAGAGTTTGCGTGGGAAGATCAGGAACGCATAAGGCTCAAGATGTTGTAAAAAGTCTCTTGGCGAGGCCAATTGGCATATCATTCCAGGCTGTGTCTTTTGAGAAGACGGCTAGCTTTTTCATTCTATCAATATGAGTACAGTTTATGCCAAAAACATCGAGCATTCAGCAGCGAAGGCCTCCTAGAGATCAGACGAACCATGTTCGCTTCCCCATGGCACGCATTTGGAGGAGACTAATAATCGGAAGTAAATGATTTTAATCAGGACATGCACCAAATACGAACCATCCTTTACATCTATTTTTCCCCAAGACTATCCCATATCCGTCCATGAAGCTTGCTCGCTTCCTCCCCTGTCTTCTTAAGCCCCTTCTTAGCCATCTCCCAAACACTTTCTTCCTCTCCGAACCCAGCATTGCTGCTCTTCCTCGCGTGATCATTGTATCCCAATGAGGGCAACGTATCAGACTCATTCTGCCGCTGCTCGGCCGCCAATCGATGAGTTGGCGTCATATCTGAAGCGTATGGATTCTGTACGTAGCCAGGAGGATGCTCAAGACTTGCCCGTCCCGCCGGTGCGTCTGACGTTGGAAGCGTGGTAGGAGGGCAATAGTTGGGGTAAGAAGCAGCTGTCGTAGTGGATGTCGTAGAGCCTGGTGGTACGCCATAGGGAGCTTGTCCAAGTGGAGGTTGTGACATCTGAGACGGGTATGGCTGCGAATGTGCAGGCTGTGCGGGTGTAGATTGGACTGGAGCGTAGTGTTCTGGTGGCATCGGCCTCTCGCCTGCTTTAGGTGGTGGTGGGAGGGTAGCTTTTGCTGTGGTTGTTGGTGGGGTGGGAACAGGTACTGCTCCTGGCTGCGGTGGAGACGGGCCGTAGGTAGAGCTTGACGCTACCGTGCTTGTCGGCGTAGGTGCAGCAGCTCCAGGCCGTGCAAGGGCATACCCATTGGAGGGTGCAGTAGTTGTCGAAGGTTGTGATGGGGTTTGCGAATCTTCTTCTGGACTTATCGGGTCTTGCGTGTGGATTTGTATGCCAGACATCTCGATAGTGTCTGTGTCGAAGCTCGAGGATCTTGTCACTTGCAATGATGTTCGGGTAGAGAGAGGTCTCAATCGTTTTCGGTGAAAGGGAGGCGCTGGATGCAGACTTGGCGCGCAATTACTCCCTTAATGAACGCTGAAGCCAGGTGAAGCAAGGGATGAATGACAGTGAATTTAAGTACGTCACTTTGCATTGCACACGAAACCATGCGTGGCCGTTTCAGGATTGTTTGGTAGCGAGTCTGAAGGTCGCGTGTTACGCGTTGATTAGCCGCTTCAGGTACCGCAAATCCTACCTTACTGGTCAAACCACAAGTGCACATTCTTGGCAAGATGAGGATTAGAACCGATGAGGCTGCTTATCTCTATGCATCCTATTTCCATATGACGTGTAGACCGATAAAAGGAAGAAGAATCAAGCGGGGTTTGATATCGCAAGATACAAAAGTACAGGTTTATGAAAATTGCCAGTGAATAGTACAGCATCAGGAGCGCCAGCTGTACCGCCTGATTGATGAACGACCCCTCCTCAGCCTTCGAGCACCACCATTTTCCCCCCTTGCACAACTCGCTCAGCTACGACAGAACACGGCACCTTTCAGTGTTGGTAATCCATCCACTTTACTTGAAGGCCTTTCCGAACATGAGCAGCTGGACCTTGTCGTAGATCGAGAGCACACCGGCACCAGCAACACCACGTAGGATGTTGGCACCTGCACCCTTGAACAAAGACTTTGTACCCTCGGTGGCGATGATTTGACGGGCGGCATCCAGGGAAGACTTGTACTTGACGGCCTATTGGACATGGTTAGCAAAGGGGCCCTCGAATTAGATGCTTCCAGGGGCAACTTACTTCACCAGAAGTCATCATCATACGCCTACGGACGGTGTCGAGCGGGTACGAAGCGATACCGGCACCGGTGGTGACAGTCCATCCGAGCAAGAACGAGGCGAAGAAGTTGCCCTCAAGAGGACCGACAAGGACGACAGGCTTGAGGGAGTCGTACATGCCGAAGTATAGACCACGGTAGACAATGATACCGGCGACTGAGGGGCCAAAACCACGGTACAGTCCAAGGATACCATCGGAGGCGAGGGTCTTTTTGTAGACATCGACCAGGCCGTTGAATTGACGGTCGCCACCAGTCTTGGCGTTCTTAGCATCGTTCGCAAGACGAGTACGGGCGTAGTCTAACGAGTAGACAAAAAGAAGGGAAGTAGCACCGGCGGCCTATCACAGTCAGCTTGTAGCCCGCCATACGTGCATCATTATCAGCACTTACACCACCAGACGCCAAATTGCCCATCATCCACTTGGCATAACCATCACGCTCCTTCTTGTAGGCGAACATCGACTTGTAGGTATCACGGAAGGCGAAGTTGAGAGCTTGCGTAGGGAAGTATCGGATGACGTTGGCGGTGTTACCTCTCCACAGCGAGACCCAGCCTTCGTTCTTGATTGTGCGGCTGAAGCACTCGCCGATACCATCGTACTTGCGGTCAAGACGACCAGTCTTCAACATCTCATCCTATTGTGCGAAGCGAATCAGTATATGCTCTACGTTGGTGAAAAATTCCGGAATGATCAGGAGGGATTGAGGTCGAGAATTTGAGCGGAAGCACAGTCAGACCCAAAAGAGCAGTGAGAGAACTGATATTGCGGATTGCCAGATACATAAGTATCTTATATCGCGCTGACTTATATTGCGCTTGATTGTAGGAAGATGTAGGCTAAGTGCAGGAGTGATGTGAGAAACGACATACCTGATTTTGGATGAGGAGCTTGACTCGCTCAATAGGAGCAGCTGCTGTCTTCGAGACGGCGGCTGAAACACCACCCACTACATTTCACAGTCAATCAGACATGGTCCTTCAAAACCAAATATGCACTCGTAATGAGGTTCACGGCACGTGGTGCCTCTGAATTATTTTCGCCTTGAATCTTTGTTGGGTTCGTGGGACGATCGTGGTACGTACTCAAAAAATCAACAACGAAACCCTGTTATCACAGCTTGCGTTAGCTCTATGCTCTCCTCTTCGTGTCGCAATGATCAATGGTCAATGACAACGACAATCTCATTAAAGCGATCGATTGTGCCATTGCGGTAGGTTGCAAAGGCGCTGAACTCGATGTCATAGGAAGCTGCAAGCTTTCTCGAAGCTGACGTGCTCGAATGACAATGCCAGAGACTCGGCCAAATCAGTCCGGGAGAACGGGGAGGGACGTACTGGCATGCCCATGAAGGACTTCTTCGATTGGATGATTTCTCCTTCCGGCATGATAGCGGTGTTATTAGGAGATCGATTGAGTGGAGTGGTTCAATGTAAGGTGGTTGTGAGGTAGGAAAGTAAGTGGTCGTTGCCCTGCAAGATTCTTTTTCGATTTTCACTTGGCGCGCTAGTCCAGACTAGGTATAGTCGGAAATGAAAGCCGCAACATTCCGACATAAGAATGCCCTCATACTATCTATGAATACCTAGAAGTCCGCAGAAGCCAGCTGTCAAGCAATTGAGAGGGTTCCGATTTTGTGAAGCATTTCACTGTTACACGAGGTATCGCTGAGCAAAGCTCACTCTGATTGATGCTACTACAATGGATATCAAGCCCCGATAGGAGAAAAAACTTGAGCTCTACGAAGCTTTGGCTTTCCTTGAGCGAGGCTTCCTTTTCTTACCCTGATTGATACCAATGCCACCGTCAGTCTTAGAATTTGCTTCACTTTCTGCCATATCTTTCCCCGCGAGAACATTAGCCAGTGTCTTTTGAGGTCCCTGTTCGTTACCGAAGGTATCCTTTCTCCATTGGCGGAGTCGTGCCTTTTTCCCAAGACGCTTCTTGTCCTTTCTCTTCTTATCCGAGTCTCTGAATGCAGCCATCTTCTTCAAGCCCGCGTACTGATTTAGTTGGCTGTCAGAAGCCATCAAGATATCCTGGGCCGTTAGGCCGTACCCCGTGGGGGACGTTTCTCGGTAGCGGAAATGGCCATTATGCTTCTTGCTGAAATGGGACAACGTTTCGTCAACATTCATGCGCTCGTCAACGACGCGCTCAATCTTGCGGCGCTCTTGACGAGCCGTTTTTTTCTGCTCGTCCTTTTCTCGGTTCCGCTTGGACTTTTTCTTCGATTTAATAGGTTCATTGAAATTTTCGCCACCAGAAATTTCAATGTCGGTGCCCCGGACTGGAGCTCCGCCAGCAATGGACTCGTCGTCTGTCAAAGAGAACTGTGGTTTATCTTCTTCGCCCTCGTCAGAAATATGCACGAGGTCACCAATATCAATGTCGTCCTCCCACTTAGGCTTCTTCACTTTTCGCTTTCCTCTACTCTCCTCACCGTTGCCTTCCTCTATGTCATAATCTGCATAATATTCATCTCCGAAACGCTTTTGCATCTCTTGCTCCCAGCGGTCATCGTCCCACCCTTCGTCGAGGAAAGCTAACCAGTCTTCTTCCTGCAGAGACTTGCCCCGCAATCCTGCAGCATCTTTGATCTTCTTGATCTTGACTTCAGCTTCAGCAACCCTCAACTTTCGGAGACGAGCTTTCTCCTCCTCACGAATCTCCTTCGCGGCCTCTTTCTTTGCTCGTTCGGCCTGTCGAGCCTTTTTACGAGGGTTCATATCCTCTTTGCGGACAGAGTACTTGGCTGCGGCATCTCTGGCGTGTGACAATAGCTTTTCATTCGAAGTCTTTGGGTCCTCGAAACGCAAATTGTAGGCCTCCTCGAAGAGCTCGGCCCGACGGTCGTCTTCCTCATCATCAGATTCGAATGGCTGAAATCGAGTGCCGTCCGCCGGGACCCACGCTCTTGCCGACATGAAATTGGACAGATAAGTCTCGGGATCCTTGTCGCCAGCTTCAACATCCTCTACTTCAAACTTCCGGGTGGCTTTGTTGTGACTGGCGTCATCTCGTTTCTTAGGCGGCTTCTGAACAAGAAATTCATCAACATTTTGTCCGTCACTGAACCCTTCGTCGCCAGAGCGTTGGTCGCCGTTCGCAGCTGCATGCATCTCCTTCACAATGACGTTCTTCAAGTCATCTTGCTGCTGCGCATAAGTCGTGGGTTTATCCCCTGGTGCATTGGCGGTAGCAGCGTCCTCGAGTAGATTCTTCCGGTGATAATCGCTGAGATATAAGGGCCTCTCCTTCTTCGTCTCCTGCATAATCCCATTTGGAACCTCTTCGTCTAGCTCCGTGTAAAATGAAACCTTCGCATCGTAGACGCGAGGGTCTTTCCTCCGGATAGCTTCCAGTGTATCTTGGATTTGCGCATCCAGAACCTCCGATGCCAGAACACCCTCATCATCCTCCTCTTCAAAATCACTAGAAGACTCAGAGTCTCTCTCCTCGACTTTGGTTCTAGGCTTTCTCTCAGGATAGTTCTCTTCTAGTTTCTGAAGCTCTTCTCGTTTTTTGTTGTGCTCAAAGCGTCGTGCAAATTCCTGGTTCACGGTAAAGCCATGGCCATTGGAAGATGATACCTCCTCTTTCACTGGTACTCCTCCAGCGCTGGAGATGCTGTCTTCCTCACCAGAAGAATTGTCGTCCAAAAGCGCTTTGATTCTTTTCTGTGGGCGCTCCTCCTGCAATTTCTCCGGTAGCCCCCTTCTGACGCCGTTTGGATGAGCTGGCTGCTGATCAGAGTTTGACTTTGCCATCATGGGAGCCGTCCAGGTATACCGCCTAGTGATGCACAAGAGACTGAATATTTCTACACTGTCGGGCATCAAAAAGTTTGCCCGACATGTCGGCGTTTATACACCCTGTAACGCCGCCATCTTAAGGCTGGCCGAGGTGACGCGCTTGACGATGATTCACGGAACGAACAAGTGCAACTTTCATATCGTAACAGCCGTCATCTTACTGCAGAAGTATTACCATATTTCGTTCGGGGTGCTGAATAGGTATCTAGCCGAGAAAGCTGCGAACAGAGTGATTGGTAATCGTCTACCATCTCAAGGTCTGGAGGCAAGCCGCCCTTAGACGCACACACAGATGGCGGACATGGCGCTTCTCGTACCAGTGGGAAAGCCAATAACTCTGATGTGTGTTATATCACTTTCACAAAACTCATCTGCTAATTCACCTCAGACCCGTTGGTCTCAAAGAAGCCGCCCTTGATTCCCCTACATTTAGATCTGGCTTTACTCATTTCTCGGAGCAATTGGAACTCGTCGAGAAATGGCTCGAAGGGTACATAAGATGCATCACCAAATTATCTCATGAGGTTGGGACTTTCGAGTCCTTGGTGACGGGGTTCCTCGGACAAAGTATACCGCCTACCCACATCTCGGAGGCAGTCCTAGACCATGACTACACACTACTGGCGATGAAGAGATATGGCGATGGTGCAAAGGAATTCTGGACGGCTACCATCTTGGGGCTTAAGAGAATGGAGACCAACATGGTGGAGCCCATCAAAGCGTTCCTCCATAACGACCTCCGATCATTTAGAGAGACTCGACGGAACCTCGATCAGTCACAGAAGCACCTAGACAGTTCACAATCCCGCTACTCTGCGCAAGCAAAGACTAAGGAAGCCTCATCTTTGCGAGAGGATGCATTTCAGCTACATGAAGCACGCAAAGCATACTTGAAGGCGTCAATGGACTTTAGCGTGGTCGCTCCACAGCTCCGGATGGCATTAGACAAGATGCTCGTCAGAGTCTTTGCAGACCAATGGCGTGACATGCGGAATCCCCAGCAAAAGATCAGCAGCTCGGTCGAGAAGTGGGGAAGTGACATTGACCGTGTCAGGGGATGGAGTCGTGAATTGGAGACTGGAGAAAGAGCTCTCCGCCGAGAGCTACAGAATGCAAGAAATCAAATTGAAGAAAGCGCTGAGGCTGCTTTTCGCCCTTCCCGCGAGCTTGAGGATTACGCTATAGGGTCAGCCTCAGCATCCGCTTCAAGAGGGCCGTCAACGACAAATCTGCAAACTCCAGGTGGTAAATCACGACCTACTAGATCCGAGAAGCAAGGCTGGCTAAATCTGCGCACTGTCTCAGGCAAGCCTTCACGCACTGTATGGCTCAGGAGGTGGTTCTACGTAAAGAACGGCATCTTTGGTTGGCTCGTTCAGGGGTCTCGATCTGGCGGCGTTGAGGAGAGTGAGAGGATTGGCGTTTTGCTTTGCAATATCAAGCCTGGTAACTCAGACGATCGGCGATATGTCTTTGAAGTGAAGACTAAAGACACTACCATCGTCCTTCAGGCCGAAACCCAGCCAGAATTGAACGAGTGGCTCGCAGCCTTCGACGTGGCGAAACGGAAGGCTCTTGAAGACCCAGCGAGCACTGAATCACCAGGTTTTGGGCCACGGCCTCAAGATCCAGCTTTCGCTATTTCGCCCCCCAGCGCCCCAGAGTTCGCGGCCAGTGCAGCTGACTCGGGCATGCCGCAACATACCGATGAAAGCTCAGTCGGCAATGGAGTGGATCGAAGCTCTACCCTTCCCGTGCCTGGGGGAGATCTCTCTGTCAATAGGAGCAGCTTCGATGTAGGCAGTCACCGACGGTCCTTTGCCGAGAAGGACGTTGACACTAGTCGCGACCCAACTTCGAGAATCATTCAGAAGCTAGATCTGCATAGAAAGTCTGGCGATCGCCAAGTATCCGGATCAGCTGCTAGCCCTGGGCTTTCTGGAGGAGGCATTGCAAGTCTTATATCTGCTAGCCACAGCTCGATGCCCGTGGGGCCTGGAGCTCTCCCACCACCACCGCCAGAGACGCCAACCCTACAGAAGTCAAATCTGCCAATGCCTTCCATACGGGATTTGCCCACAAGTACTTTGGCCCCAAATACTTTGGCCAATCCACCCGCACCAACAAATCTTAGTACGGCAGCAGTTATCGTCAACGGGGAAAGGGGTATTGGGGTCGGACGCACAGATACTTCAGGTGGAATGCCGAGCGGAATAATGGCTAACATTTGGGGAAGCACGAACTGGGGACATCTCAATAGGCTGGCCCGCGGCGAAGTGAAAACATCGCAGGATCAATCTTTCAAGCTATCGAACCCTCCATCCATCTCTGGCTCCCCTCCCAAGGCGGCTACAGCTTTCAGTGTCAAGGATTCGACTTCAAGCCCCGTCGAACTAGACAAGACATCTATCAAGTCGGCCGTGCCATCTCCGCATCGAAAGACGTTAGGTCTTGATGCAGACGAGAAACCCGAAGTTAACCCACCCGACTTTCCAAAATACTATCCATTGCAGCTTAGAACGCAAGACGCCCAGTTTCGCCTTCTCTTCCCCAACGTGCGGCGTGACGAGAAAGTCGTCATGGTCTTCAAGGCTACGTGGAATCCTAACGACCAACAAGAATTCCCAGGAAGAGTTTATGTCACAGCAAAGGAGGTTTATTTCTATAGCAATCACTGTGGCATGACACTCATAACGAGCATTGGCCTGGAATCGATCTCAGAGATCACCGCGGCGACTGGAAAGGACTGTGACTTCCTATTCTGTCACCTGAAAGAGGGTCAAGATCTTTCTGGATACACTCGCATTACTATCAAAACTTTCCTTGAGCCTCTCAACCTCCTTCGACGTAGACTGAACTTCCTGGTTCGCATTCGTACTTCACAGGGGTTGAGCACTGAGGAGATCATGAAAAATTTGATACGAATGGAGCAGGACGACCCGGAGAACAGCCCAAGCACGGACAGTTGGGAAAATGTTTCCATCCACACTCCTACTGATGGCGACTCAACGCCCCGGCGCAAAGCTTTTGCAAGAGATAATCGCGATCTTAGGACAAACGTACTCATCGACCGCGGACTCTATGGTGATAGTTCTTTGCAGCTCGACGGCATGGGCGACAACAACAAAACTTTCAAGCTCCCGAAGCAGCCTGTTATCTACACGCCTAGTGGCATGGACAAGATGGCCGTCGAGAAAGAATTCAACGTTAGTCCCAAGGCGCTCTTCCACGTCATGTTTGGAGACAAAAGTGTTGTTTGGCAGCTGCTCTACCATGAACGTCGGGCTCAGCACATAAAGCAAGGACCTTGGGTTCAGTCGGACAACGGTCATCTTCGACGAGACTTCATGTACGAGATCGAGTACCTGGATGTGCTTAGACGGACACGCCAGGCCAGAGTGGAGGACCACCAAATGGTCGACGTAGCGAATGAGCATCTACTCTACGTCGTCTCTGATAGAAAGAGACCCTGGCATCTTCCACATCGAAACGACTTCCTCCTTCTCACCAAGGTCGTTATTACTCATCTTGCTAAGTCGAAATGCAAATTGACTGTGTACATCAAGGTAGACTGGACCAAGCCTTCTCCATATGCACAGCGCATTATAAGCGACGCCGCGTTGAGCGATCTTGAGCTTGACGCGTTGGATTTGACTGATGTCATAGCAGAGCAGGTGCGTAATTTCGCTAGTGCTCATGGTCGAACCAAGAAAGCCATCCAGATCTTTGGCCAGGTAGGGGCTCAGACACAGGTTTTGGAATTTGCTGGCAGTGATGCGCCTATAAAGGCTCAGCTACGTCGCTCAATAAAAACCCGTACGATGACTGCACTGGCCTTCGAGTCCTTGGCATCAATGGCGGAGAGCGTCGTAACTTCTGCAGCGCAGGTGATCTTGCGGGTCATCCATTGGATCTGGAACACAATTAGTGCTAACAGTGTCATACTCACGGTTTTGGGGATTAGTATTCTCTTGAATCTCATCTTCTCATCAAGTGGTACTTCGGAGTGGTGGAGAGAGCGAAAGGCTAGGAAGTTCATGACGAGACTGGGGATTGTTCCCAATCTGGCCATGAGTAAATCTATCTATATGAGTGATCTTGAGGAGGCCACCGGCTTAGACGTAGGGTCTTTTGGGTCATCTGGGAACCAGTGGTAAGCTCCTAAACTTTCCAACTTTGGTGAGACACTCGAATAATAATTAATTCAGTCGTGACACGTTCAACGGCATCATGAATCTGGCGGAGAGGGATACACCTCTCCAGGCCTCCCAGTCCAAACCTCGCCAGACCTCAACCGCCCGCCGGTTACAGAAGAGCAGACAACACCTAGGCTCGCAGCGACATGACCTGCTTGTGGCTATGCGAGTGGTCAATAGCATCGAGCGTGAAACGGTTCAAGCGGAGTGGGAGGGTTGGCTTATGGAGGAGAACGCGAGATGCGAGCAACTAGGAGCCTTGATCCGTCAAAACACCACTGCGATGTCAGCCGGGAAAAACCACAGCGAGCAGAAGACCTTGGGCGCGGACTTTGTCCGCCTCGAAGAAGTTCGAGCCTGGCATAAAGAGTACTGTGACAGCTGCAGCAAAGAACAGGCGTTGATCGGGATTTGAAAGCGCGGTGTGTCCGGCCGCAGCCGGGTACTTGGTGTCCATTCGCTCCAATATCTAAAGTTGAGCGCACGTCTTTAGAGCGCGGACAATGGTGGACATCATCTAACAACATGCAACGAGGTAAGTCGAGGATGCTGCCCTCCATGGAGCTGACCTTGCTCTGGTACGACCCAGCAATATGGTCAAACATATGGATCTTTGAGCTCCAACAGGATAGTGATATTGGTATCAGACCCTTGCACAAGACATAGTCAAAAGGGCCAGTAAGCCCACGCTCACCCGGCGAGATTGCTCTTTAAGTGACGGTTTCGGCGGTGAAAGCCTGGACCTCTGCCAACAAGCCTATCCTACTTGAAAAAACAACAGAGCCTTAAGGAATGCTACTGATGCACTAGCTTGCTTCGGCGAGCGGCTCCTGATACATTCTTCATATAACTTTTCACAAGACGGTTGACTTCACAAATCTTCTCCGATCATGATCCCTTCCTGTATGAAATGGAGTTTGCTGTCCGTGCGTCGGGCATTCCAACGTTTCGTTCTCCTTCTCCCCGAGACATTAGCCCAGACGCGGCCACTCTCAGGAGTGCGTACATGGGTACTTGCATGTGCTACGGTGTCGCCGCGTGTCATGACTCGTGAACGGAGCGGACATCTCTCCGTTTACTTAAACACACCTTCGGCCCCGCCATGACGCGCTTTTCATAGCCTTGCAGCCTTCTTGTCTTTGTGTCTATGTCTCATCTACAGGATTGGCGCTGGCTTGGTGGATCCGACAAAGATCGGTCTGCATTGGACCCCATGTACCATCCATCGAGCCTCTCTATCATGGGTGGCATATGGACAGGGGGCGACTGCCCTGCGACCTAAACATCAGACGAGAGATGTAGACGGCGCTTCCCTTTCAACGATTGTAACCCATTCAACTCCGGTGCATACGTATCCTATGGTTACAGAGTCCATGGGGCATACGTTAGTAGACTGGCCCCAGTTTACCACTGTGACTTTTAAACCTCTTTGCTGTTAGGCTTGACGACCAATTCTCGGTGCGGGTGGAGTTCTCGGTGACTAGGTTTGCAGCGGACTACGAAACCGCGTCTTCAGCAACTAACACCAGCTATGATGGAACATCTACGGTACAGTTGGCGGAGGATGAGGCAGAGCATCAGACTTAGCTTTACGATCTCTTATCCCGGGTTTCTGGTTCACCTCCTTCCGAAAATATTGCAAGTAGAACGACCTCTCATCTCTTCTAGACGTTCGTACTCGATACGAGCACACCTATTCCCATGGGAATGTCCTCGGTTACGGCTCCTCCTTTAGATTCGAGACTGCCCAGGACTTTCACCACAATGGCCCTAGAGTACTAAGCAGCGGCAGGAATTCCATATCATCAGTTCCTCATAGCTTTCGAACATCGCCATACCCAGCACCGACGCGTAGCCGAAGCTACTCGGATGGCTTGTTAGCCTTTTCGAGAACTCAACGCACCTCTCACTCGATGAATGATGTCATTGACGGGTCTAACTATGCAAGACACAATTCAGGGTTTTCGATGGCCTCCGAGTCTACATTAAGCACGAGCTATACCCCTGTAGAAGCCCCTTACTAGTGGCGACCCTCTCGTCCCAGCCGGAATTTGTCTGCGAATGACCGAGGCATCCCAACACTCGCTCCAAACCCCGGCTACCAGACGCCAGATCTATCTCTTAATGGTCTACCAATAACATCACATACATCCTATTTCACCAATGCTGACGGGGCACCCAATGATCCGCATGCCTTGGCCTCTCCCAACCTCTTCGCCTCCCTTCTTTCAAGCCCAAGCTCCCCACAGCCTTCTCCCTCCAATCGACCTCAAGGACTTCGCTTCCCAGGCGATCTCTATACTCCGAGCTTCATACGCAAGCAAGGCCCTAAGCGCGAAAGGTGGTGCGGGCTCTGCCAGCCAGGACGCTGGCTTGTGCTCAAGAATAGCGCTTTTTGGTACGACAAGAGCTTTACGTGAGTCGCATTTTCAAATTTGATTTTTCTCTATCCGTGTGAAGACATTTAGATCCCTAGACATATTCCACAACTCACATTGTATCAGATTACGAAGCATACTCCAAAGCCATCTAGGCACGGCATTAGCGCTGCCATAGGCGCACCTTTCGCTGGCCCCACGGAAACCAGGAGAGGTGCGAAGGAGATGTGGGAGGGGCTGTGTTGGGGATGTGGGAAATGGATCGCGCTTGTTGCGGGGAAGAAGGGGGGCGTGCCGTGGTTCAGGCATGCTTACAAGGTGAGTTCTTGGAATTGAGCGGTATTTATGTGGTTGTTGATGAAGGTAGTGTCATGGCCAAACGAAAAGCAAGAATGGGGCGAAACAGTGGCGGGAGATTCTTCAGATGCCAGTCTAAGTCAGTGCGGAGATCGCTGGGGAGTCGGGTGTATTTTCCGTCCTATGAAGAATGAATGATTTAGGAACACTGGGTGTTCTTGATTGCGAACTTTCCCCCCTAATACACACACACAACCTCGGATGAATGTTTGTTCGCACGAAACTGGCTGGACTTGCTATTGAGACCAAACTTTCCATGATTCTACGTGATGAAATCAAGACTGCTCCAAAATCCTCTCGAAACTCTGACAGTGTCCGCATCTGGAAATATCCGGTATTAGCACTGCTCTTGCTGAATGGAGGTTAAGTAGTAAGACAAGTCTAATAACCATGAGTAAAACATAAGGATGCGTGGCCTCCGATAGGTGACTTACCAGGATTTTGGATTCTTCCTCATCCCTCCATAGAAACCGGATACAACAAGTATCAAGCAAGTGTTACGAGGGTGTACGCAAGGATCTTCCTGCATGGTCCTGGCTTGTCCCTCCTGCGACTGTGGGGTTGGTCCCATGGAAGTAAGTCATGGCGGAGTATGAGTGTACTATAATCTGGTGGTGGATAGCTTCGTGCTGCTAGACTGCATCCGTGACTTGATCAGGATTTGACATTGTCCTCTCGGATAGTAGTTCGAAGATGGAGAAGCAGTCAAATTATTTGAAAAGCTAGGTAGATCGCAATAGATAGGAATGGAGCGTACGTTGAAAGGAGAAGGAGAGTACCGACCCCGAAATGTAGTTGAGGTTGGGTGCTTAGAAGTGTGCCACATTCTTGCTGAGGCGTCTTCGATCCTGTGTAAAATATCCGAAGCTTGCAAGGACGCTGAAGTATTGCAGAGAAGCGTCCTTCTTGACACGGCAACAGTGGTGCTCGACTTCTCTTGACGATATTAGATGGAAAAGACTAGAACTTTACAGAGGACTATTGCCCCATCGTTGACACGTCGTGAAAAGCCCTTGAACGTAACATGCTGGGTGTCTAGTCCCCTCATAGGTTCTTGGACATAGTCAGACAGAATTTGATAGACTAAGCAAATCCTGGGTAGACGAAAAAAAGGTATCAACAACTTTGTCGGCTAAGTCAGACGATAAGTGGCAGTAACAGAGCAGAGGCCGGGGTTCAAGATAAGTGGCAGTCGACCCTTAACAACATCTTGTTCTAGTTTATCAGCAACAACAGCTATAAGAAAATTCTGTTCATACACCTATTACTTTGCTGAGTGAAATCTACACTGTTGCCACCAAGTAATCTCTCATAGAAGTCTGCCTGGCAGGCCACTCCGTTTCGACGCTAAGTCGGCCCAAATTCGGTAGATCATACCCCACTAAAGAAAGGACCATCATTCGAGATTCTCTACGCTTCTAAATCTTCTGTAGGAGCAACAATTCTCACACAGTACATTCAAGATGGCGACTACGGTAGATAAAGTATGTGTGCTACGTCTAAGCCTAGGGATCTAGTTGGCTAACATTTTACCCACTAGATCAAAGGCATCGAGGAGGAGATGGCGAAGACGCAGAAGAACAAGGCCACAAGTTATCACTTGGGTCAACTGAAGGCGAAGCTTGCTAAGTTAAAGAGAGAGCTTCTTACACCGTCATCCAGTGGAGGCGGAGGAGGCTGTAAGATCACATGAAATCTATGGGAGATACAGATTTTGATGTTCGTAGCTGGCTTCGATGTTGCTCGAACAGGTGTTGCCAGTGTGGGATTTATAGGGTTTCCTTCTGTTGGCAAGAGCACACTTATGAGCAAATTAACGGGACAATATTCAGAAGGTCTGGCTTGTTGCATTGGCATGGAAGGCGGAAAATGCTGACCTTGGCAAAGCTGCTGCGTACGAGTTCACAACCTTGACCACTGTACCAGGTCAAGTGCAGTATAATGGTGCAGCCATCCAAATGCTCGATCTACCCGGTATCATTCAAGGAGCCAAAGATGGCAAAGGTCGAGGTCGTCAAGTCATAGCTGTTGCGAAGACATGCCATCTCATTTTTATTGTTCTTGATGTCAACAAGCCCTTGACCGACAAAAGAGTCATCGAGACCGAGCTCGAAGGCTTCGGTATCAGAATCAACAAGGAGCCGCCCAACATTGTCTTCAAGAAGAAGGACAAAGGAGGGATCAGTGTAACGAACACTGTTCCTATGACCCAGATCAGCCATGAAGTTATTCATCCTTCACTCGTCGGAGGAATCGTGCTAAGTCGGTGACGTAGGAGGTGAAAGCAGTGATGGGCGAGTACAAGATATCGTCCGCTGACATTGCTATTCGCTGTGATGCAACGATAGATGACTTGATCGATGTCTTGGAAGCAAAGAGCAGAAGCTATATCCCCGTGATATATGCCCTAAACAAGATTGATTCGATCTCCATTGAGGAGTTGGACCTAATATATAGGATTCCTAACGCATGTCCCATCAGCGCCGAACATGGCTGGAACGTCGATGAGCTGCTGGCACAGATGTGGGAGAAGCTGGAGCTCCGACGAATATACACAAAGCCCAAGGGCAAGTCCCCTGACTATAGCACGCCCGTTGTGCTGAGAAAAAGCGCGTGCTCTGTTGAGGACTTCGTAGGTAGGCCCGTCCGTTCGAGAGGTAGACACTGACAAACCATTAGTGCAATGCCATCCACAAGACTATTGTTGAGCAATTCAAGCACGCAATCGTGTATGGACAGTCTGTGAAGCATCAACCGCAAAGGGTGGGCCTCTCGCACGAGCTTGCAGACGAGGACATCAGTAAGTGCCATTAACTCTCAAAGGCGTGTTCAGGATGCTCATTGTTTACAGTAACAATCATTAAACGATAGTGCCTAGACTAAGCTGCTAAAGGAGAGATATCGAAAATGTTGCAAGCTAGCAAAGTACGCATCAGTGGCGTCAATGAGATGACCAGCATCAAGTCCTCAGTGCAATTTCATCGGACATGAGATGGATCAGATCTAGCTGCGAAAGATCTTGACTTAGGTGAATGGATCAATGATTGCGTTGACTATCAACCTCGGAAGCCGGAGTCCCACGTCAATGTCACCGGCGCAAGATTCGCGGCCGAAGGGATTGTCTACTACACGGGATGAAGCTCGACATGTGCACAGCAATAGCTTCATTCTCCAGGATCGCCCATTTCGTACTTCCTATGCAGGAGCGAATGACTTGCATCAGGATGTGCAGAGGCATGTAATTCGACAAGCAAAACTTCTGCTATTTAATATTAGTGTGGCGGATGCTCCGCTTGGGTCAAGTGGTATTTTATAGCAGGCCACTCTCTCAGTCAGCATAGGCCAACATCTCGTGTAAATGCTGACTAGCTTTCCACCGAAGCGGTATCGGTCTTGCCATTAAGTCTAAGTGGATTTGCTAGCCTGCTAGGTCCGAATCTGAGACTGGCAGGCTTCTTGCCTTGAAGGCTCGACCGCTAAAAGGCGGATCAGCAGGAAACAGGTGCGCCGCACAACGGCCAGTAAGCGGGCCTTAATGGGATCACAGTGCGATCATTCGTCCTAACAGCTGTCACCTGCCCGTGTCTGGCGGACCGGTCTTTCGAAGTATGATATGGCATTCTTTCTTCGACGTCCTATCGAGCCTTTTCCACTGACTGGATTTAATTCCGTTATTCGGAATTTATTTTCATCCCACGTCTTATCCTGGAAATGCAGGCCTGATAACCCAACTAAAATGTTTAGCAATGAGAAATGGATTTGAGAAGGATCCTAGCAAGCACTAACATTTGGGCATCGATCCCATTCGTTAAAATGGGCAATGGCTGCCGCGATTGACAGGGCTGGATAGCCAGTCAAGGCCAGTCAAGGGCAGCCGAGAGAGCGAGGCTTTTTCCTAGCAGATCATCTTCTTCAGATCTTCAAGGCGAGAGCCAAAGCCAAAAGGGTTGAGGCGAGTTTACTTTTCTTTTTCGCCTCCAAACGTGGGATTTTTCGAAACTCTTTATTATTGAAATTTGAGTTTATTGGGTTATCGCATTTTCTTTTGGTTGACAGCGTGGGATTTTGTAGTTTCCGTCCAATTTATTTTGATTTATCGTCGGCAGAGGCTTGCGAATGATTGACCTTTTTTCTCAGGGAAGGGGAGCAGCCCCCGAACGAGACCCGTTCCGCAAGCAAAAAAAAACGTCCCCGCTGTACGGCAGGCCATAGACCGCTGCCAAAGTTTAAAATACTGTACCGGCACTACCACCTTCACTACCTACCTTAGGGGAGCCATTTTAGTAAGCCGTCGATTATTACCCCCCCGAAAGCATCCCTATACCATCCCCTAACCATGCAAATGCATGAGACCCATGCGAAATGCCTAGAGTACCTTCCTGCAGAGCTAGAATACCTACCTTACTTAGCCCAGGTAGCTCCCCACTCCAACTTCGAGTCCAACTACACCTCATTCTCGTCCACAACATGCATACAACAATTAACAACTGACACTTCAAGGTCTTGCACGACTTCACTGTTTGCAGCAGGTCAGCTCCCCAGCAAGATGTCATGCCTGCGCTTAAAACCCATCTGCAATTCGCGCATATACTAAATGGTTGGCAGGTACCTCGAGTCTTCAACTGCTTCCACCTGCCCTAATGTGCTGCATCCTGGTCGCTCACGACATTCTGCCGAGACGCATTCCGATGAAGCGTTGTCCTGCGTCTGCCATTCCCCATCTGGTCCATCTCTCGGGTCAATGCTCGCATACCACGAGAACGGCTACTTGCTACCAGGAACCTCTCAAGACGACTTAGACTGCTGTCACATAATGCATGACTCTTTCGTGGATATCAAGATGGAACAGCATTATGGACTACATCATGAAGACGACTTTGGAGGAGGGCACATGGTCGACATCCATGCGGATCAAGCGCCGCATCACTCTCCACCGAATGAATATGGTGACTTTCAATTTGGTTCTACACATGCACATTTGGATCCGTTGTATAATCGGCCAATGCAGTCTTCTTTTTCAAGTCCTCAACCTCTGCATCCTCTCGTTACCATGCCGCAATGGCCTAGCCAGATTACCAATCCCTCGGAGAACAGCCCTCCTACCACAATGCCATCACATAGGCCAATTCTACCGCTTTCAAAGACAACCGACGCCGTTCCTAAGCTCAATGCTTCTCCTGCCCCGGATAAGAGGCCTGCGCATCCAACATCCACTTCTAGGAGGACCCTGACAGATAGCGACCGCCGGCGAATGTGCGAGTACCATAGCGATAATCCCAATGTCAAGCAGACAGAGATTGGAGGTGAGCGCAGTCAGTCAAAAACACAGGGACGTCACTGACCAGATATTCCAGCCATGTTTGGTGTCGAACGGAGGTTTGTTAGCTACGAGTCATGTCTCTAGCAATACTCTTACTAACTATTTTCTTTCAAGTACTGTATCAAAAGTCCTGCGAAACAAAGAAAAATATCTCCTACCAGAAGAAGGCAGTCGTTCGCCCATCAGGCGCACCAAAAGTAAATTCCCAGATATTGAACGCACCCTGTCGCAATGGGCGAAGAATCGTCTCAGTCAGCGACTGCCACTTGACGACAATACCATTAGAGACCAAGCAAGAATTTTTGCAACGACTGTCGGCAGTTCTGAATGCCATAATCAAGTCAACGACCCAGCTTGGTTGGAGCAATTCAAGCAGAAGAATCGACTACCTGGTGCGAAGCCACGCGACATCAAGCACGAGCGCGATGATTCACGATCCGGGTCGCAGACTCCCAATGGCGTTTCTCCCGTCGGTTGGGACGGTCTCCCCATCAGCCCAGCGAAAGATAATATGAAGACCTTGAGCCCAGACGATTATATGACTTCGTCTGATTACGGGCATTCGCAAAGCACAGCATCCATGGGAAGTTGCTTCTCCGATCTCTCATCCTTCGCCAGCGACTTCAGAAGCCCGACTTCACCCTTCTTCTCTCCAATGTCAAGCTGCGGCCCCAGTCCATCCCTACCGGCTCAAAAGATGGCACGCCTGCCTCCTCTCGCACCAGCCAGCTCGCTTCGCCGTCGACAAACCGTACCGCTAATGGGCAACGACTCCTCGCCCGAATCGGTAACCTCCAAGCAACTCCCACAATCCATGGCCTCCTCATCCCTGGAATCACCCCACGAAGAAATGGAAGTCTCACCCCTCAGCGCGACCGACTCATCCATCCACCACTCCAGCCGCAGCAACACCATCCCAACACCCATCACCAACCCATCTCCCCTATCCATGGCGCCACCCTCCAATTTAAGCGCCAACACCAGTCCCATCATCGGCAGCCATTCGCCCACTTCACCCCCATCACAAGACGAAGCTCGTGCAGCACTGTCCACATTGATGACGTTCATCAAGCACCAACCCAACGGCGCCGTAGATCCACACGACTATCTTGTCATGGGCAAGTGGATGCACATGCTCAAGCTCGAGACGGGCGAGCTGCCGGGCGGTATGCACACTATTCCGATGAGTGAGAGGGCGGATGGTACACTGCCAATTGGGCGGAAGAGGAGCGAGCATTCGCTTTCCTAACGTCGAAAAAGGGGGCCAGTATACGATGATGGCCCCATCCATCACTTGCAGAGATCATCTTCGTATTTCTCGCATATTATTCCATACTGTCCTTAAGCGCCGCTTTTCCATTGTTTCATACTGTTTTTTGTTTTTGTTTTTTGGTCATAGCATCTGGCGGCATACTCATTTATTTGTTTACAGCGACAACGAGCGGACGAGCCGGTGGGAAGAATTGGGAAGGGATGGATGGATATACATACAGGACCAGCCGGTTGGTCGGAGTTTCCTGCTTCCATCTTCTCTCGTTCTCGTGGCTCGAGTTCGAGTGATGATGTTGGATGAAAAGGGCCTTGGGTGCATCACCGGAAAGAAACAGAAACCCTAGAAATACCCCAAGCCTCGCGGCTTCAGAAGATGTGGAGGGAAAGAAATTTTGGTTAATATTTTGGGCGGCATATATCTGGAGGTCTTTTGCATTGTTCGGTTGGGTTATGTGTATTTATCTATCTACATTGAGTATCTACGGATGGGGATTAGGGGGAATGTATGACCTTGACGAAGGATTATGGATGAACTTTTTGTGTGGATTTGAAATGTCTTTGGGTATTTGGATTTCGCTATGTTATGCTAAGAGTCGCCGAGTCTTTCCTTCATCAACTCCTCTACGCGCTTCTCGGCCAGCTCAGGCAATACCCTCACGATGATGAGTTCAAGAACAGCATACGCTACATACTTGTTCATGTACTCGTCACTCCAAACATCCAGCTCTACCTCAACATCTCCAGCCCACTGGTTCTGGTCCTCAGTACCGAAGAATTTTCGGGACACAGCAGGGGGCAGCAGTGAAAGTATTGATGAGGCGCATGTGCGTTTGATGTCCTCGAACTCGCTTGCAGAAGGGGGAGGTGGTGCCGGTGGCGGCAGCGTAGAATTCGGAAACAGGGTCCGGCGGCCCAAAGCCAGGATCTGGGGTAATAAAGTCGGAGGATCAAGTTGCGTCAAGATGAGATAATGGATGTACCTGCGGTGGTGGCACGGATATCAGTATCGGCATAACTCTGATTGAATACAGAAGCCAAGAATTGGGAAGGAATATCATGCTAGTCAAAACACGACTTCTGCAGTCAGATCTGAAACAGGAAGGTGGTGGAAAATTTGTGGAAATTGAAGTGCAGGATTGAATACGAGGTAACGAATCTGAGACGCTTTGGGCAGCCTTGCTGCGGGCATCCTTGAGAACGAGGCTTCGCCCCCAACATGATGCCATCCTTTGAAGGAGGCTCATCTGGCAGGGCTTGTTACCGATGATCAAGTGTGGAGGAGAAACTGCTGGAAAGGGAAGAGAGCGGTGGGGAAAGATCATGCAGATTAGGGTCTGCGAGGGCCGATCCTTCTGATTGTTCTCGGTCAAGGGATTTGCCGGGCGCTTAAGCACTGCTGTTACGAAGCAGAGCAAGGCCGAGGAAGCATCATCGCCTCCATTCTGCAGATTGAAGACATTGAGGATCAGGAGCAGGGAAAATTGCACCAATTCCCACCATAGAGCTAACCAAAAGCAGGAAAAGAATTAATTTGACAGGTAAATCCAAAAAAAAGTCGAAAAGTCAATTCTTGTGTGGAGCGAAAGCGGTAAGGATGGGGGAAAATCTAGGCTTCGGTTGGTAGGCCGTGTGGCTTGACAGGGAAAGTGGAGTCATGCATGACCTTCTTTAGTGCCACAGACTAGAAATGCATCCTGCAACACGATAACGGGGCGAAGCCATCTTCCTCCCCCGCGCGCCCTAAGCAGTAGACCAAAGCAGGTTAAGACGAAAGTTAGGCCAAAGCTAGGGCAAGCTAGGGCCATCCCACTTCCTGCGCGCATGCATCCATTTCGAAGTCATCTGACTGAAATCTCATGCGGGACTAACAGAAGTCTCGGGACACAAAGGACCAACGACGTGGCAGAAGAGACATGAGCATCACTTACTGGTCTATCATCCCGTCTGTGGCTCCGACTCTCAGAGGACCGTGGATCAGGTGGTGTTGGAGTAACGCGAGTGATCCAGATAACCAGGGCATGCGACGGGGAAGATCGAGAAGAATCGAGAATAGTGAGAGCACTCTGAAACTCAGGATTGGGCGAGTCATGCGAGACATTTTCACACGACCTTCCATTGGTGATTTTTCTCCTGTGCTTCCAGTCTTTGACGTCGTCAATGAACGCAAGGGTCGCGAGTATGATGCGGAGAAGCCGAGAATGGCAAATCTAACGGTAAGAAAGGTCAAGTAGCCGTATTGCAATACTCGCCAGAATACAGACGAGAACGTAGACCATCTTCGCTCTTTGCTTGGTTCCTTGTTGTCGTTCCTGTCGACAAGTAGACCAAACTTCTCGAGCCGGCTGCGGGTGTCGACCTCGATCTGTTCACCTGTTGCTTTGGGCTCGGCCTTCGCTTTGACCACCTCGATGAGCTTTGTGATGCTACCCCAAATGAACCAGCCCTCGCAGACCTTGCCGCCGATCGAGTTGCCTAGGATAGTCTCCGCAATGACATCCGCAACCAAAGTTCGGAGGCAAGCGTTCTCTAGGTCTTCCGTAGGTAGCAGCACCGCTAGCGCTCCTTGCACCAAAAGCTGCCTGTAGTCTGCTTCATGCTCCTGCTGCACAGTCGATGTTGCTGGGATAGCGGGATTGGGCACTGGTGATAGCGCTGGATGTGGATGTAAATTGTGGTAGATGACTCGCGGATCTGTAGAGAGAGGTGAAGGGTGTCTGGGCGGATGACTGACTCGGTATGCTGTTACGTGCGTTAGTTAATGCTACGTCTGGCACAATCCTTGAGTCATGAGCGCGCTGACCATTGATGTGGCTCTCCACGATTTCCGGTATCTCATCAAAGACCAAGGCTTCCAGATCAACCGTCCTCAACCTGCTTTCCAATTGCGTGGTACAATGGGCCACAATACGTACCACCTCCTCCACAAAGCTTTGATCGGGTGTAATCTTCCCATACCAGCTCTGAACCAGGTCCTTCACAACAACGGCAATAATGGCATACAGCTGCAGGTCGACATCGTTGCTGCTGGTCAAGGGCGGTAAGAGCTCGTTGATAGGACGATGTTCGCCATGGCTTTGGGGGCAAAGTACGCGTCCGATGAGGGCAGCTGTTGCTTTGTCGGAGACATCAGAGACCCCTGTCGAGCGGACTGGTGAGGACTGGCGGTTTCGAGACGAAGATCTTGAGAGCTGGGGTGTTGTTGATATTGGGGATGCAGCTAGGGAAGTGCTGCTGAAGGTAGGCACAGCTTTGGGGCGAGGTTGGAGGTTTGTTGGAGGGCGAAGAGAAGGTTGTGTCATCGTCTAGGAACGCCGAAACAGCACGTCATTCCCGTGACAATTGATCATGTACGCATCGTTGCAATGGCAGTCCCCAGTTGTAGAAAGAGCTTTGGCCAGAGCGAAGTTCTCGCTCTAGCGTGTCTAGATTAATGTCCGGGTCCGGTCCCTAAGGATTTGTCTTAAATACACCAAAGAATACTTTATTCGGACCGAACCGCTAAGGACCCATTACATCCCTCGCGGGTGACAGCCCTTTCGCCCTAAGGACCAACCTCTCTAAATCTCCAATGAGCAGGTTTAAGAAAATATTTGAGCTGTAAAGATGTAGAGCGATTATTTCTAGATACTTTATAGCCCAAAATACTTCGAGTGAAACGAATGGTTGCTAATCTAACATAATCTGAAGTATATAGAAGTCTTGGCAAAGGGCCAGCTTTTCTGTCACCCGCGAGCATCCTAGTCACAACTATTCGCATCGCTTTGCTACTTACTAGTGCTGTTTTGATCCGTACTTGTAACCTCTTTCTTCTGACTTACGTGCTCCTCATAAATTAACTTAGCGCACCATATCATTGCTTTATCTGCAATGGCGGACCCTACAATTCACCATGCACTTACTGCCGATGCCGCGACCAGCACAGTAGGTATGAATACCACGAGTGTAAGCTCTCGATATTGTATTTTGTGCGAGAAATACCCGTTCACTCACGCAGTCTAGCACTTACATCATCACAACACACATCACCACAGTCACCCCACACGAGACCCGGCAACCGATGCAGCTCTAACGATACCTTCATACCCACGTCCAGACTACTCGGCTGTGGGCTATGATACTGATTAGCCACCATACAATTACCGCCGACCGGAGGATGTTACATGTTCCATCGTTGCCTTCGTGTTCTTTGACGTTTGAGCATTTGTTTTTGGATTGATTCTCTACGTCGCAATTAAGATATGGTCTGGGTTCGGGTGTTTTCCTGGACAGCATCCAGGCCGCAATTGTTGAAGTCAGTCCAGCAAGCTACAAGAGCATGATCCTAAAGGTCTATTACTTAGACGAGTGGTTTCCCAGATCCAGATCACTGAAAACGGCCCCCTTGGGAACGCAGTGCTATGGGCTCAACACGGAGAGTTCACGAGAGATGAAGACGTAATTCGCAAATAATCAATCGGATACAGTTCCTGTATCAATCCGAGACAGCAATCAAATCGAAACGGTTCCTGTTGTTAGCATAGCCTTCACTTTGATTATTTTGCATTCTCTCGGAAATGTCTTTGCGTTCCACAAGAAGCCAAGCTACAGATATCACCATTGAAATCTTCTATGCCGCAAACTTGCATTGGATGAAAGAACATTCTAAGGACGACACGAGGAAAGTATGTCAGACACAACTGCTGAATACACGGGCGCTCCAGAGGATAAGAGTATGAGATGCCAAACATGGTATACATTCACTATTACGTGAACGTCATTGCGGAGATGCCCAAAATCACAATTACTAAGCTACTTTGCTATGCGAACAATCCTGCACAAACTTCTACATGTTCACAAACGTCTCATTCTTGACTTCTACTATGGCACTGGCCGTATAAGTGATTCATTCGGTGTATTGCAGAACTCGCTCCGCACCCACTATCGATCGCGAAACTTATACCAGATGTCAGAAGACCATTCCATCAATTCAGAATACAGCAAAAGCTCAAAACCTGCATTCAAGATATCATCCTGCTCACGAGCACCCGGTCTCAATAACCTTGGTTTGACCATCCTCCACTGTGAGCCTCTTGGCCATGCTTCTGTCAGTATGATCTCCTCTTTCCCCAAAGCTGACCAGATCGTAAGGCGAAGAGCGCTCCTCTTACAGTAGCAGAGTATGTGGGAGGCAACGGCTGAAAGCGATCGATTGATCCCAATGTCAAAACAGTTCTTGAAGACACAAGACCTACGACACATCGAAATCATGCACCAAAATTTTCCACAGTTCTCTGTCACTGCCTGCGCCATCGCATACGCACTCAAAGGCGGAGTAGACGATGTTATTGTTGACACACTTCAACTCCTTGCGGGCCTTCCTGTTTCTAGCGTCGAGGAGGCCGCCGCAGGTTTCCGACCAATATTGCTCTAAGAGTGCCATATAAGAGTACTCTCACATAAACATCAGTAATTTGTTTCCTTTCCAGATTGTGCCTGCCGGCATGATCGGGATGCCCTGGGGAGTGACAGCGTACAGCCCTATGAGCTGATGATGACGGCCCTGGGAATCTACCAATTCCGCGCGATATTACTATGTTTTTAAAAATTTGACTACCGGAATAGTGTCGGAGTAGAGGGAACACTTAAGGAGAGGTCATTTGATACTGGCTCTGTCCTCTCTTAAGATATATGATTGTGCCATATCACAAATCCTGAGCATTGAAAGGACCGCTATAAATGAATCGGGTGATGAATTCTACTTTCATTATCTTTGGATCTACAACGATTACTTCTATTAACTTATCTTCGCCGACAGAAATATAGATTAAGGCCTTATCTATGATTTTACTTTAGAGTCTTTTTACTCAAACTTAATAATTGCTGAAGTATATCAAGTCTACATAAGGATCGGTACTCGTGGAAATGCCTCCGCCAGAATCGACGGTTTTTTTATTCCTCTAGAATTCCGCGCTACATTCTCTCGAAACTGAGCGTGGAATTGTACCGAGATCGACCAAGTCTGAATCTATCGGCAAAAGGGTGCTCAAATTCCCAATGTCAGAAAAGCCCAAGGAAAAATTGGAGACTCTAAAGTTCAAGCTAATGGCGAGCTTCGTGAGTTGGCAATGGGAAACACCGAGGTGGGCAAAGGCGTACAGAACCTAGAGATGCGATGCGGATGGACTTGGGAGGAGGTCATAGCAGCAATGGAGTGGACTGTGCCCGGATCTTTCCTACTGCTCGAGGAACAAATATAGCATTATGATTTTGCTTCTTTAAACCTTGTAGAAGTCTACAAACTTATGGCAGAAGAGAGCACGATCACAAATTACTCTTCATTGATGAACTTCATACAAACCTTAGCGAACGAAGTCGTGCTTCTTGCGGAAGCAATCGTATACCCACTTTTCGGTTCATTAGCTTCCGCTAAACACGAGGCTATCAGACTACCAAGTCTAGCTCCTGTGGACTAAGAGAGAGTAATCCGCTATGAGATTGGCGAGCATATGGGAGACTAGACGGCCACTGCGGTATGGATCGATGGTTTCAGTAAGGTATTTTCAGGTTGTTGATCAAAGACAGACCCTCAATCTTCTTCACCCCTACTGCCTCCGCCAACGCTGCTCTTGCTTCATTGCCGCATTCTTATTATCGTGCTCTTTCAAGCTTGCATCTTCCATCGTCTAATTGAGTGTTTTCGAAAAGCTTTGATTGAGCCTAGCACTAAATCTTTGTATAGGACTTGTCAACAGACTACTAAATCTTTGCATGTGCTAAATAGCCCATGCAAGGACAGACGCAAAGAATGCAACTTTTTGAACGCATCGACGAAGGAGTTTTGTGAATGGACCACGTAACAGCCTGCTCGGTCCACCTCTCGACATTGAAGCGAACGAACGTACCATGCTAGTCATGCCTTCTCGACAGCATTGAGACTGGAAAGAAACAAGCCAAGGCAGCTGAGGAGACCGCAAAGACCCTGACTCTGTGCCTGTACGCAAGGAAGACCGTAAGAAGCCAGTTGCCAAATTCGAGCAACAAGTTCATGGTAAGGGCCCCAAGGATCATAAGCCGACTGCTTTCCAGAGAACCTCAGCTGATTTACGATGTTAGACGAGCAATATGACGAACCAGACCCCGTCCGCTATGGGCAAAACCCGTGTCCAGTCTTGAGCTTATCTCACATAAACTTTCCTCATCTCGGCTAGTATGATGGTGGGCATATGTGGCGGACGTTACGAAAAGCTTCAATTTTCGGTCGAGGCACTCTCGGATCGCACAAAGAAATCACGACTCCCTTCCCGGCCTTCCCGCCTCTGCTGCCCATCTCCTCACGATACGTCTGCACCATCGCCTTTGCATCGAAAACGACCGTCCAAAGACCTTCAGAACCCCTTTGCATTCTGACCACTCTCATCATCATCACACCATAAACCACCAGCCAAGCTCGCCCCTATGGACTCCCTCGAAAAGACGCCTTTCCTCAATCGTTCAGGCAGTCACCGTCTTTCTGCGCAAACAGCAAATTGCCTCGCCACCTCCCCCCTCAACTGTCCCTTCAACTGCTTCGTCGAAACCCATAGACACCTACACAGCGCTCGAGTGCGAAGCTGCAAAGCAGCCATGTGCCCTCCCTCCGAGCAGCATGAATTGGAGGTAGAGGATCACACCCTGCCAGAGATAAAAGCTTCGTCGGAGCGTAAGGTGAGGATTGTTTCAGATGTGCTGGCTGTAGAGGGGAAGAAGGCTGTGATTGAGGGAAAGGAAGAGGTCGAGCGGGCGGAGTTGGTGCTGGGTATGGACGATGAGGAGGAGGAAGAGGGGAAGGTGGAGGAGGAGCGGAAGGAGTTGGTGCTGAGGGTGGAGGATGATGAGGAGGAAGAGGGGAAGGCGTGGGGCCTGGAGACATTTGAGAGGAAGACGATGATTTACCACGGCGTGCTGGTTTTTGTTGGGGCGGCATCTCTGGCGATAATCCTTCTTAGTGAGGAGGCTTCGATGTAGTGGTTGAGGGAGTAAAGGCGTATAACGTTTGACAATTTCTCGATATATCGAGATGGTTCCACCTAAATGGTCATCGTAAAGTGCTCCCTTAAAAAGCTTGCTGAACTCTGGATAGCGGGACACGCCCCAATCATACCGTCGACCGTCCTGCTGTTCTTTTTCAGCTTGAACAGCTTCAGTCGAAGTTAGCGATGGCGCTATCGGACGTTGAGAATTGGGATTTTCTTGGTGGATAAATCGTTGCCCAACTTCTCCACCACCAAGCTTTCTCTTCGCAAGCCAAAGGCTTAAGCCGTGAAGGGAGCCCGATCCATTCTCATATCAGATCTCAGATCTATGCCAGGAAAGCGCTCTAACATAATTAAAACAGAACGTTGATAAGCATCAATATGGAATATACCCACCCTGGCCGCCTGGCCATCGCGATAGTAATATGCAAAATTCACGCGAAATAGAAAGCCGATGGGGTAAAACGGGCACTGTATGCAGAACAGCCAAAGACCATTGTCGATATCGAGAATCCTCACCCCGGCCGCTCCCCCAGCGCGATACAAATCTGCAAAACTCACGCGAAGAGGAAAGCCGACGGGATGACAGGGGTATTATATGCGGAAGATCAAGTATCAAGAACTCATCATAGTCTTTCAACGTCATCACTTCCATTCAAGTTTGAGGACTATGGGTATCAAACACCTGAACCCCTCCTACCACCGTACAGCAGCAAAGACATCAGCACACTCTCAACCTCAAGGTCTCCACTAGCCACAACACCAAAGTTTGACACCAGACCATCTCTCTGCAACAGAAAGAACTAGAGAGCTACCGTTCGTGCCTGGAATGTGCTGGCAACTCCTGCTGTACTGCTTGCCGATTTTGTGGTGAACCTACATATCCAAGCGGTCTATCCGGTGGGCGCAGTCTCTTCGAGCTCTGCGTCGCCCTCTTCAAATGCTGTGGGCAGGTCGATTGTAGTGGCTCGTGCGATGGCGATGTTTGTGGATGCTGCGTCTGCGTTTGCCAACTATGTGTAGCTTGCGCGGATTCTTGAGGGGTTATGGGGGGGTTTCTTGTGGTGAGGCGATGGGTGTGAGATGGGAATTGGAGTAAACAGGATTGTGGCGGGAATTGATTGGACAAACGAGGAGTTTGGTGTCATCGCGGATGGCGAATAATATTTTGCGAGGTCTGCGGCTTGATGATAACATTGATCGACCAAGTCCATATGCACACGCTGGTGGGACGGCTTACGCCCTTTGGCGACTCTGTACACAGATATATTTCTATTGGGTCGAAATGCCCCGATAGTTGTGGATCATTTGCCTCTAAAGGCGCCTTCACCCCACTTACTATGGGCATCTCCCGGGTTGGAAGCTGTTTGAGCCGCTTGGAAGCGTGGGATACGCGGAGGATTTTGCTGGAGCGCGAAAATAGGCTGTACCTCCGATCATCTCCAGCATAGCTTTTTATATGACGAAGAACACTTTTGCATCCATCTGCAGAAGGAGGCGTAGATCCTGTCCAACCGCCTTTGTGTGCCTGTAGATCACCGTATCGTGCATCTAAAATGAACATTGACTTCTTGATAGCGTGGTGGATACGTCCGTACTTGCGCCAAATTTACTTACCATTGTTGTTAACAGGAGTCTGAGCCATGTCTCTTTGACTACTGATTCTTACTGCTGCTGCCATTATTCCTACCGACACAATGCAGCCTGCTATCTTCGGCCACGCCAATCACGGAATAAGCAGCCCCGGGCGGAACATCTGTGCTAGAGCTTTCGGATGTCCCAACAGTGCTTAATAAGGCAAGCGTTGGAGCCGCGGAGGTCATTGACGATCAGATCCCCGGCACGATGCAAGAAGCCAGAGCGTCGCACAAGGTAGACTATACAAGGCTGAGTGACTGCGACACTTCAGTACCTCAATCCACTTTACCCTACACCAACCTCTTGATCCAGGGGCTATTCGCTTGCCATCCATTCCGTGTATTTATTCGTTCAAAAAGTCATGGCAATCAAAGGCGACGGCCCTCTTCCCCCTGGTGAAGATCCATTCGTTTACAACCAGCGTCATGGCGCCTTTGTTGAGGCATGGTCCACTCCTGGCCACAAAATGACTTGGATTCTGTTGGAAGGTGTCGCGGTAGGGTTGTGGAACGCTTTATATCTGAGGGAAAAGTATAGGGTTGGAAATTTTACGATTTGGGTTGGAGGAACGGATATGGTCGGCGTCGGAAACTTGTGTGCTGACAACGAACGTGCCTTTCTCCTGAATACGACAGCGAAGCTTACTGGCAACGTCATTTAAAATCCCAAGACCGACAATCCGCTCTCAGAGGAGGTAGCGTAGAACGAGAAGCAAAAAAGGTCTGCATTACTCGCAGTGACTTGTACATCAATTGAGATAGTACGCAGACGATTCTCCAACAAACGTCGAAACATGTGACATCGAATAGTACACGCTGTTCTTCGAGGGTGGCTTCTTGCAAAAGCTTTCTTTGTTTTTGGTCAGGCGCGAAGCGCACATGGTTCCTTTCAAACGGGGCGATCCGGACCGCAGCCCAGACTTCATAGGCTTCCACGTCCCTCCTTCGTGCACGCTTATCTTCCTAAATATTTTCGAATTTTTTGTTATCTTCATCTTCCAGAAGATAGGTTCTCTTCGAAGCAATAGGACATCGTAGGTCTAGCCACCCCAAATCTCGTTGACCATGCCTATCGCAATTTCACCAGACGTCAGTCAGAGCTCGATGGCTACACCAAAGCAGCGACTTGACACTTTCCAGCATCTGGCACAGAATCTGGGCGAAACCCTGGCAGGATCCCCATGTGTGAGCTTCTCAGATATAGAGCCGAAACGCATCATCAAATCAATGACAGATTACACTTCCAACGACCAAGACTGGAACGAGTATGCACACAGGGATCACAAAAAGTGTTTCACGAGGAATCTCGTGGACCCTGGGGATGGCAAGTACAATCTAGTAGGTTGCAAGGATCGAAATAAATAACACTCAGCATGGAAACTGACCATCTGCGTAAGCTCATCCTTGTGTGGACTCCTGGCAAAGAAAGCCCGATCCATGACCACGTTGGATCCCACTGCATCATGAAGGTACAGATCCTGACAAATGTGGAAACAAATGTGCTAAGTTCAGGTCAGATGCTCCAAGGATCATTGAGAGAGACCCAATATGACTGGCCAGATCGCAAGGCCGTAGAGGAAGGCCACCTCTCACCTCTGCGACCTAGAAAAGAATCGATCTTGTTTCGAGACGAGGTCACGTACATTTCCGACAGTGTAAGTTCTCGGGCCTACTAATGAGTCCGTTAATAAATGGTCCAGCATGGCTTACACAAAGTCTCGAATCCCCATCCCACGGAGTACGCTATATCCTTACACCGTAAGTTTCCCTAATACCTGCTGCTCGCGCCAAATACCTGACGAATACAGTATACACGCCTCCGAACGCCGCAAGAGAGGGCTGCGACGTCTTTGATGTGAGAACAGGGCAGGCAACTCATGTAGTCCAATATGATCTCTTCTCGGAAATGGGCCGCGTCAAAACCAAGTAGTCAACGTTGACGCGTAGGGAGAGTCGTCCATGGAGCGGCCACCAACTAATTCGGGTATGTACGAGTACATAGTAACGAGATGATTGGTCTCATTGGATCCTTGTAAGGGGCCTTCGTCTTTTTCAACGTGTTTCCGTGTGCGTACAAGTCCAACACCCTTTTCAACCTTGTGAACATCTACTTTTCTGAACTCCATATCCTCATTCTCCAGAATGATTCTGCTCTAGGTTGATGTGCCCCTTTTGTACGAACCTTGAGGATTTGGGAAGCCACCGAAGGCGACGCGAGACCATAGATAGGTTGCACAACGAGAAGGAGGTAGAGAACATCTCGCAGCCTCGCTATCGACTTAGCTCTGATTTCAGAAGATGGCAAAATCCTGTACTCACCGATGTTGATATGAAGGGGTAGATCATGAACATCGATGCATGGAACAAGGAGTGGGGTAGCCCGCCAAGGCCGCATCCCTGTCTTTGCTAGAGAAGGAAGCCGTTTTGGCCCCAGAAGTGATTGCGACCGGCAACAGGTTACCTTACTCAACCTTCTCAAAAATCTTTCACAATCCATTCTCTGGCGACTCTTCTCTACTTGTCGTTGTCGAAATCAATTGAAAGAGGCTCTAAAATAATAGGGTTCGACTCAGCGCGCCAATAGGCCCACCTTGAATATAGAACACGATTGATTGCTTGTCTGCGCATAAGACAAGGCAACAAGACTCGAAAGACACAACGGCCCACCATGGGAACACTTCAAGCGAAATTCAGAGAGCGGTCGAGATGAGCAATGATACCTCGATATCGAAGCCTGACAACACTGGCGAAAATGGAACACAGCCAGATCCAGCGAATGGGTCGCACACTGTAAAGACTGCGCCCGTGTCTCGAGGCTCTCCAGCATCTTCGGTGGTCCGAGTGACTAATGGAATCCTAGCAGATCGTAGCCATGGGGATCCAAGTGTTGACAAGAGCGATTCTGAGGCCGAGACAGTCGTTTTGTCTGGCAAAGAGGAGGACCAAGAGCATAAGAAGAGCAAAGCCGCGGAACTGGTAGACGTGGATGAAGCCAAAACAGTCGTGGAAGGGAAATCAGAGGATTCACGAAATACGAAGGACGAACAAAGTGAAGGCAGCAAGGAATCTAGCAGTCGCAAGCCGTCGCTGAAACGGAAAAGGACGACACAAGACCCTCCCAGCGACCTACCTGAAGGCGGAATTTCGAGTAATCTGAGCTCCACCATCTCATCCCCAGTGCAAGAGGCACACTCTTCCAAGGCCTCCAACGCCGCTTCTGATCGGTCCCGGTCATCGCCACCCTTCGACGACGTGGCGCAACAACAACAACAACAACAACAACAACATGGAAGAGCCAACAAACAAAGACCCAGCGTCAAGACACGCCATCATTCCCACCAGGAAGGCAAGGGTGATCGTGACACTGAGCGGGTGAGTGCAAGAAAGCGACGCGATACCAGAAGTGCAACACACTACGATGACTCCACCCACCGATCAGAAACTCCACCTCAACACAACATCAGAGGACAATCAATACAGCCAATTCTGCCTCATGCGGGGGTGACGAAGCGAAGGAAAGCCCCTGCGGCACTACACGTCGAACCTCAAAGGAAGGCCTCTGAAGACACTCATCTTGAGTCGGACGATAGCAGCTCAGTACATAGTCACCACCACCTACAAAGGTTTGCCTCTACCGATAACAACGCCATGTCACCAGCCAAAATGGTATCGCATAAGAAGAATAGAGATAGAAATGGGCGGACACTGCTTGCACGCGCTTGTGCTCAAGACGCAGTAGAAGTTGAACGATGGTTGAAGGATCGCCCACAGGATCTTAACGTACCGGATAACGCAGGGAATACACCTTTGCAGATCGCCGCCCTCGAGGGAGACACAGAGATTGTTCGACTCCTCTTGAACGCTGGATGTGACATCACCTGCAAGAACATCGACAAGGACACTCCTCTCATCGATGCTGTGGAGAACGGACACGTTGAGGTAGTCAAGATACTTTTAAAAGCTGGCCTTGATCCACGAATCGGAAATGCGAGGGGGAGAGAGCCTCTAGATCTAGTCCCCGAAGATGATGAAGATGGCGAGGGAATACGATCAGCGCTTTTAGCGAGCAAGAAGGAAAAGGAATTGTTGCGAAGACCTTCAGAAGACCACAGCAGGCAACACAATACAGGTTTGCGGGACGTGGAGATGACCGGTACAAGCCCTGTCCACAGCACCCGAAGTCCACCTCCACCAGGTCCAGGAGCGAGGAGAAGGACTGCAAGGAGTCAACCGACCGACGATGCACTTCTCTGGGTCAACGCTACCCCAGCGAGACTTCGTGATGCTGCTGGCAAAGGAGACTTGAACATCGTTGATCACATCCTCAAGATGCGCCCAGAAGCCGACACGGAGTCCGTCCTCGCAGCAGCGCGAGGTGGTCATGAAGTAGTACTCGGACTGTTACTGGCTATCGCAAAACCAGACCCAGATCCGGAGCCTTTACGCTCAGGAGAGTACAAGCTCGGATACAACACTCCTATGCTTGCAGCGATTGGACGAGGCAACGCTAGTATCATCAAGTTGTTGTTAGAACAGCCTGGCTTCGATCCTACGAGGCGGCTCTTCAAAGCCCTTACATACTATGAGATTGCTAGAGAAAGAAAAGGATCCGAGTGGGAAGACGAGGTTGAAATGCTCAAAGAAGCCTATGACAATTACAAACACAGTGGAGGTCGGAAGAGCAACAGCAACTCCCCTCGCAAGGTACGGACTAAACGGGCAGATTCAACAAAAACTTCTGAGCCGTCATCATCTCCACACGAGGCGCGGAAGGCAAGGAGACCCATGAATCTAGAGGAAGAAGAATCACCTGATCTAGTCAGACGCGAAACACACAAGGATGACTCGCTGCTTCCCGATGCGAATTCGCATTCACATGCACATGCAAAATTCACAAAAAAGGTTTCGTCCACCGATACTTCAGATCGGGAGAGGGATTCATTAGGACCACCAAAATCGAAATCAAAGGGGGGCAGATCTGGTGCTGATGCAGAACACCTCACCGTCAAACCCGCACACAGCCTCAAACCTAAGCGCAGACTAATGTCTGGTAACGAGCGGAGGGCCAGCCTTGCTGCTGAGGCCTCACTAGAGCTCAAACGCAAGTCCGGCGACTCAGTTTATGGAGATGACAATATACAGCGTAGGTCAAGCGATGCTTCCGAGTCTACAGCAAATTTTACATCGGAAGAGCAATCACACGTCAAGGGTGAACCTGGCAAGAAGCGTCATCGAATGAGCGTTAGTCCTCAAGCCAGCAGGTCTAATCCAGCTGTGAATATTGACCCCGTCAAGAAAAAGAAGCGACAGAAAGTTGACTCTCCGGGCAATGCGATTGATCCAGACCACGACCACTTCTTTCGACCTGGACCTGCTATGGTAGCCAACATGATAGCAAGCTCGAGTACTGTTGCATCTCCTACCCTTTCTCAAGGAACTGCGCCTGTGGCATTCATGGGTAGCAACGTCGCTTCGCCTGTCACCAAATCTCCCACTGACCTTCGACCTGATTCCGCAATGATCTCGCCTGTTACCAGTATAGACCAAGCCCTTCAAAGGCGACCCGGTTCAGAGGATACGCCAGCACAAAGACAGGTTGATGAAGACAAGCTTCGTCATGAAAATTTGGAGAGGGAACGTGATCGTCAAGCTGCGAGGGAAGAGGAAGAACGGCTCGCAAAACTCGAAGCTGAGAAGCAAAAGCAGCTTCAAGCTGAACATGAGGCTCAGGCCCGCGCTCGCGCTGAGAGAGAAGCAGCTGAAAGCAAGGCTTGTATTGCTCGTGAAGAGGAAGAAGCCCGCGTCGAGGCCCAACGGCAAGCTGAAAAGCAGCTGCAACAGGAGCGAGAAGAAGAGGAAGCTCGTGTAGCGAAGAAAAAGCGCGATGAGGAGATACAGAAACGGCGGAAGGAGGACCAGGAACGAAGACGCCGTGAACAAGAAGAGCGCGAGAGCTTACGCCGCATCAGAGAACAAGAAAATGAGGAGCGTCTACGTCGGGCGTCTCTACCCAATGGCTTGAGAAGAGCTGCTGAGCTGCGCCCCGAGGAAGCAAAGACCGCAAAGGAGATCACCAAATGGCTGCCATTGCGGACAGTGACGACTCAAGAGCTTGACCCTGAAAGGTACTATGATCCGACAGCTGCCGAAGAGAGGTGGATTGCGAACATACAAGGGGCGCCGATACTCGCCATCACAGATCTAGGGCTCTCGCAGTGTAAAGTCCCTGTCCCCCCAACATCATATGCAAATACCCTGACACCCGATACAGATACAGCCTGGACCCGTATCCCCGCCAGCATTGACCACCAAGGGTCTCTATGGCGCCAGCTCCGCAATCCCATGTCCCAAGCAACTCCTCTCGCTCTGCTCAGCCCCGAGGAAGTCTTCAGCCTCGACGGCGAAACTCGCCCCAAGTTCTTCGCCCTCAAACCGGTCTTCTGGCTCAGGTTATCTGACTTTATGGATATCGTACCGAGGCACCAGCACTTGACTGGCCTGCAATTGAAGACCCGAGCCATAGTGCTACATGAGTTTCCATTTGGAAGAGGTGGAACAGTGGACAGGCCCGCTGGTGCAGAGGGCGCGGTCAAGCAGGAGGCAATGAGCCCTGTTATGAATGGAAATATGACGAATGGATTTCGATAATGCGAGTGTACAGGACTGCATAAGGAGTATATCAGAAGATCCTATTTACAGCGTGTTGCTGAAGCTAGGGACGATTTCGGGCTTGGATGGCTGAGCTCGTGTTGAGTTGTAGATTACCCTGTTGTCAGAGCGAAAGCGAGACGTGCACATATTGCTTGAATCAATGACCCTTTACGAAATATCTTGTGTGCACATCCACGACCATCAAAGACATTCAAAGTGATTACGCAGAAGCCTGGAATGACATCCACCTACCTCAAGCAAAACGGCACATGGAACATCATTTGCAAGCTTGAATTGTTTCTGCTGAGCCTATGAACGCAGATGATGCCAATCTCGAGCTCTCAAGATACACGACCAGCAAGTTCCTTTCACAGCGGCCACCTCCTCGTCATCACACTCATTCCCATCTCAGCCCCCTACTCCTGCCCAAATTTATCCTCCCCCTGCTCTCCACCCTGCTCCTGCTGTTCCTGTAACCTCTGCTGCTCAGCCGCTTGCTGCGCAGCCACTGCCTTTGCGCCATAGTCTTGGCTCATGGGCTGCACGACCGTCTGCTCCTCCTTTGGCTCGATGATGGTGACGGAGTCTGGTAGAGATTTCTGAGGGCCGGATTTGCCTTCTGGGTCTGAGCCGCGCATGATTTTGACTTTGATGCCGAGGACACCTTGACGGAGGAGGACGTGGCGGGTCGCGGAGTCGATGAAGTCTTTGGCGGGTTGGCCGGAGTGAATCATGAAGCCATCCTGATTACTTCAATTAGTATATTTCCTTCCCCTGTACCCTAAGCGCCCGCAGCACGTACAGTAAACTTCATGCTCTTAGCACGGGCAGCTCGTAGCTTTCCAGATACCACCACCTCGCATCCCTTTGCACCGCTCTCCATAATGAACCTCAGCACACCGTAGCAGGCTCTCCTCACAGCCAATCCATTGAGTAACTTGTAGCGGAGGGATTCGCACTGAGCGACGGCAGAGAGACCACGGTTCTGAACCTTGGCGGCGTAGAGGGAGACGGAGTTCTCAGGGAACTTGAAGCGCTTTTGAATGAGGGATGTGAGCTCACGGATGCGACGACCCTGCTCGCCGAGGACTTCTTGAGTGTGTGTTGCGCGAATGACTGGACCAACTTTAGAAAAGCGATAGAAGAGGAGAGATTGTCTAATGGGGCGTACTGATATCAGTCACAGTGGGCGTGACACGGACTTCGACACCTGAGTATCCCTCCTCTGCCAGCTCGCGCTGGAAGAATTCGTTCAACTCGGCGTAGAAGACACCGTCGGCGACGAACTTCCTACGCTTCGAGATCGAGGCTCCGGGTGCAGTGGCCATGATTGCGGTATAGTGGAGGATTGGAAGCTTGAGAAGAGGCTCGTTTGTTGAAGTTGCGGATTGATATTCTTAGTGGGGCCGAAGTGTGTGGGCTCGGCTCGCTTCGTATGGAGAGGACGATATCTTCGAGGAATGACGCCTGCTGCCAAACAGCTCAGCTCATCAAGGGAATTGCACCAGAACTTGGTTGCATTGTCCCAATGAGGCACTCGTCCCTATCTTAGCAGACCTGGTTGTCTTTTGATTGGCTTTTCGAGCGACAGACCGCAGCTTTCTACGATTCCCTGGTACAGCGACCGTACGCCCGCAAATACCAGGAATGGCTTGAAAGCGCTGAGCTGCGATGGAAAGAACACGGATTGCTAAGGTGGTTTTACGCTACGAACGAGTATTGCGACACCAGCTTACCATCCCCAGGTAGACGACGTCAAGCTCGTCCGAAGAGGCGAGCAGGTCGAAGGAACCCTCCACCTAACGCCCCACCACCTCATCTTCTGCCATACCCCACCTGCCACAACCGACGACGTCAAAGTAAGGCCTCGAGAGCTATGGATTACCTACCCAATCATACAGACGTGTACTTTGCGACCGTCGCCCCCAGCATCACATCTACCATCCTCAATGCGACTAAGATGCAGGGACTTTACCTTTGTCTGCTTTTGTTTTACGGATGAGAAGAAGGCGCGAGATGTTTATGATAGCATAAAGGCGTGGACGGTTAAATTAGGGAAGATAGAGAAGCTGTATGCTTTCATGTATCAGCCTCAGCAGCCGGAGAAAGACGTCAATGGGTGGACAATCTATGATGCGCGGAGAGAATGGAAGAGGCTTGGGATCAGTGAGAAGGGTACGGGTAGAGCCTGGAGGATATCAAGAGTCAATACGGATTATGGTGTAAGTCGGCAAGCTTGAAGGTGATAGGGTGGGTGCTCACCAGATATGCAGTTCTCGCCTACATATCCTGCCCTTCTGCCTGTACCCGCGGCGATATCTGACAATACCCTCAACTACGCCGGGAAATATCGTTCGCGAGTACGGCTACCAGTACTGACATATCTACACCCCGTCAACAACTGTTCGATTACCCGTTGTGCCCAGCCTCTGGTAGGGATCAAAGGCAATAGAAGCATACAAGATGAGAAACTGCTCCTGGCAATTTTTTCAACTTCTCATTCAGATCCGAACAACTCAGAGCCCTCTTCAAGACCTCGAAGTCCACAGTCGCTCAGATCAGAAGGAGAAGACTTTGCGCCAACGAATCCTGTGCCAACGAGTTCGGATCCTCCCCCTACGGATGCAGAAACCCTTGAAGATGAGATAATAAACCGTACCGGCAGCGATGAGAAGTCAGATGAGCCGAAGATATATGGGGCCCAGCAACACAACCTGATTGTCGACGCCCGACCGACTGTGAATGCATTGGCTATGCAGGCGGTAGGACTGGGCTCTGAGAATATGGACAATTACCGCTTCGCAACCAAGGCTTACTTGGGAATTGACAATATTCACGTGATGAGAGATTCGCTCCAGAAAGTCATTGATACACTGAAAGAATCGGACGTGACGCCTTTGGCGCCCAATAGAGAAGCTTTAGCGAAGAGCAATTGGTTAAGACACATCGGTGGCCTTCTTGATGGAACCGGCATCATCGCCAGACAGGTGGCGCTTCAGCATTCACATGTGCTAATACACTGTTCAGACGGATGGGACCGGACTAGTCAGCTTAGTGCTCTGAGTCAACTTTGTCTCGACCCCTATTACCGCACTCTGGAGGGCTTCATCGTTCTTGTCGAGAAAGATTGGCTTTCATTTGGCCACCAATTCGCGCATCGATCTGGATACCTCTCGAGCGAGAAGTGGTTTAACATCGAAAATGAGCGCGTAGGCGGTGATACCAACAAACAACCAGGGTTGCCTGGACAGGGCAGTGGAGCAGGCCAAGCACTCGAGAATGCTCTCCTGAGCGCCAAAGGTTTCTTTAACAAGGATAACAAGAGTCGAGACTCAATCGTTGATTCTGACGGTGAGTTGCAGCCTTATGATCTGGGCTCTCCGACGTCAAGGAAAGCCATTCCTGCTAGCAAAGAAACCGAGAAAAATACCACGAAAGTCAAGGAGACTAGCCCAGTGTTCCATCAATTCCTTGATGCTACATACCAGCTGCTGTACCGCCATCCTACTCGCTTTGAGTTCAACGAGAGATTCTTGCGACGCCTTCTTTACCACTTGTACTCATGTCAATACGGGACTTTCCTGTACAATAACGAGAAAGACCGCGTTGAGGCTCGTGTTAGCGAGAAGACGAGAAGTGTTTGGGATTACTTCATTTCGCGGAAAGAGCAATTTATGAATGACCGATATGACGAAATGATCGATGATAACGTACGCGGCAAGGAACGACTCGTACTACCAGGAAGCGGCCAGCTGAGGTGGTGGAATGAGCTCTTTGGCCGGACGGATGCCGAGATGAATGGTCCTCCAAGACTCTTTGCTCATGCTGGAACTGATGGAGAGAGTGACACTGGCGATTCGACGGTACTCACTGGTGTCGAGACAGCACATTCTGCTGTTGGAGCTGGAGCGCCCGGTAATACGCTACCCAATGGAGATGCTTCTGGCTTATCTGCCTTGACAGCTGGCCTTGGAGGAATTGGACTTAGCAAGAGCAAGGGCGATGAGCCTCGGAAGAGCACTTCGAGTATAAGGCAGGAGATGGAAGTCGAGATGCAGTGACGTGGCTTGTCGCCCAAGGGTTCGGTATAGCTTTTGGCATGCATTAGCGTGGTGCTCTGGTCTGGTATACCAATCCGCTCAATCTCTGGCGTGAGTAAGGTAGTGGCTACACTCGTTGTAGCATGCAGAACTACAAATGTCTATTCTATGCAAAAAGCTAAGCCTCGATACAACACATTGACGCCAGCAGGCAAGATTGAATCCTCGCTTCTGAGATTTAAAAGGCTGTCATTCAATTAACCTGCATCTCTCGCATTCTAGCACCTTGACATAGTGGCCGTGGTGGTAAATTCAAGTGGATAGTTGATATTGAGGATGGTTGTGAACATCTAAAGTAACAAAGCTGTCGACAATAGCTTGTAGTCTAAAAAGCCATTTTGGATTTACCGCGACTGTTGATTCCTGTAAAGATTGGGAAAGGAATGTTCAGGCCGTGTCTTACTTTCAGTTGCCAATATGACTTTCAAATATTCTTAGGCATAGGACCCGCGGAAATTTAAGCGAGATTTTGCACACGACATCAAACATTGAGAGCTTCTCGAAGACATGGACTGCTACATCCACGTTTGAAACAACCACGCTCTTTGAGGATATCCGACAACCTACACTGACTAAATACACACTCAGTCAAAATGGTACGCCGTCCATCCCCTTATTACCCCTGACACCCACTGCCTTAGCCTTCGCACTGCCCTCACCCCATGCCCACGTCTCACTGCATCTACTAACACAACCCAGTCGGACGGAGAAGAGCCCGCCTCGCCCGTCGCCGAGGCGGAAGAGCCCAGCGTGCCGGCAGACACCCCAGCGGGCGGCAGCTCCCAAATGACCGTCCTCGAAGCCCTCAAAGGCGTCCTCAAGCTCGCGCTCATCCACGACGGCCTCGCCCGCGGTCTTCGCGAAGCTAGCAAAGCGCTCGATCGGCGTCAGGCGCATATGTGTGTCCTCAATGAAGGGTGTGAGGAGGAGGCGTATAAGAAGTTGGTGGTGGCGCTTTGTGGGGAGCATGGGATTCCGTTGATTAAGGTGCCGGACGGGAAGATGTTAGGGGAGTGGGCTGGGTTGTGTGAGTGACAGCTTTCTACTGGGCAAGTCTATGGGTGGGAGGCTGATTGGGATGGTGTAGGTGTGCTCGATCGTGAAGGCAATGCGAGAAAGGTTGTTAATTGTTCTTGCGTTGTGGTGAGGGATTGGGGTGAGGAGAGCCAGGAGAGAAGCATCTTGCTCAACTACTTCCAGACTGAGCAATAGATGTTGGAAAGCCTTGTCTCTACGATTCTGATTAAAGGGAACTAACAGGGACGAAGAGAAAAGGGGTAGTCGAGAATGCACGGAAGGACTTTCGGACGTAGAGAGGTGGCTTAAAATCCTTTCTGCTCAGCATGTCCAGGCTTGCATAGATGGCATCACAAAATACTATTTGTACTCTACTTCCATACCAAGCATGCCCTCGTTTCACAGGTCCGAACAAAAGATAGCAATCGATTCTGTTCTAGGCATGCCAAATTGGCTTGAAATTTCAACATTCACTCTTCGTATCCGTGTTCGGACTGTAAGATTCTGATCAACACAGGCTTCTTATCATTTGCATCCGGGCCTTCAACTATTTCAAGCTCACCACCTATGCCAGTGCACCCGGTTATCAAGCCTAAACCGGATAAACAAACAAACAATATGCCTCCACCTCCAGATATACCGGTTATCGATCTTACCAAACTAGACGAGCACACAGAAGACAAGCACACAGAAGAGAACGAGCCGCCTGGACGCACACCAATTATCGACCTCGAGGACGTAGATGAAAATGATCCTGCTCTTCTAGAACGCCCAGCTCGCATTATTCCGGTCACAAACCCACACAACGCGTCGAACAATAATTCAAACTCAGCACCAGTCGGCCTGTTAGATGGGATAGTATGGTATGCAAATCAGCAATCAACACCGTTGACACGCGAGAATCCTGCAAATACCTCACAATACGTGTCTCCATACGGGCCAGCACCACCTCCCACGCGCACAATGCCCCAACACCTTGGCTTGCCGTTCAATCAGCCTCGCCAGCAAATGCCACTTTCAGTGGGCAGAGTTCAACAGCATAGCTTACCTCGTGTGGCACCATACCAGCCGCAATTTCCTACGCCCGGTTTACACCAGCCCCATCGACTTGCGCAATATCCAGTAGACAACCGAGCGAACGCACTTGTCCCGGCTCGAGCCCCAATTCATCAATTCCATCGACCCCAGCAATCTCCAGTAGCCAACCAACCAAACACACATGGCCCGGCTCGAGCCCCAGTTCACCAACCTCAGCAATCTCTGGTAGCCAGCCGACAAAATGCACATGCCCCAGCTCGAGCCCCAGTTCACCAGCCTCCAACTTACGGATCTGTACCTTTCGAGCCTTACCAGCCGCTCGGCAGCCTACCAGCCCCTCGGCCCCGGCCTCAGCCTTCGCTTCAGGTGCTAATCCGTCAAGTCCTCTTGTGTGCGCGAGCCTGGCCCTTTGAGCTCATTGCTGAGTATCTAGGGGCTAACGGATTCCCGGGATTGAATGCGAGGGTGGTGGAGGAGATTTGGGATACATACCAGGATCGGGCGGAGATGACGAGGGAGGGTGTGGTGCCAATACAGGAGGGGCAGGGGCAGGGACAGGGACAGGGACGAGGGAATTTTTCAGGAGGGATGTGATGTGGACGTCGGGTGCTTTGTGGATCGTTTTGTGTTGGAAATACCCAGGACAGAGCGACGTTGGCATAGAGAAAGCGAGTGCGGATACTCTAAGTAGAGCAGCAGTAGCATAACGCAATGAGGCGCAATCAATTTGAGTGGATGCAAAGACTGGTCAATGATTTATGTAGGTATCACAGGATGCGTCTAAAACCCAATGAACCTAGAAATGAAGAGCAAAGCTACATACGTAAAGCTCACGATTACGGCGATGTAGCCATCTGATCGCCTTCTATGCTCTGGGCAGCCGTTGTCGCGAAATACCTCACATCTACGTCGTCATCTTGCTGGAGCTTTTCAAGGTTTGGTAGGATGTTTTGCTGGATGAGATGCTGGCCAGCGGAGGAGGGCTGAAGCGATTGACCCGACTTCTCAAGATCGAAAATGGTTCCTTCTGCAGGCAAGCGCTTCAGGATGTCGATAAGTATTGTGTATGACTTGGCGACGTTGAAGCGAATATTTGGAATGTCGTCGGAGACTAGCTCATCCATCATGGGCAGGATAGACTTTTCGATGACCTCAAGATTTATTGCTGGTGCGAGGGTCTGAATATAGGGATCAGCAACATGGAAAGCAAGTGTGAAGCGTTTTGAAGCCATACCGATATCGCAAAGCACGTGGTCATTCGGTAGAGATAGTTGGGGTGTTTGCCCATAGCCGTCACCTTGGGAATGATCGCGTCGCTCGCCCATTCAACACCAAAGACCTCAGTCAGTTTTTTAAGATTCTTTGTGGCGGCTTCTCTTATCGAAAAGACGGTATCGCCAAGCCAGCTCATGCATAGAGTGCTGAGCTTGTCGTCGAAGAATTGCACTCCTAGTTGACCAGCGAGCAGTGGAATATACTCGATGATCGCCAACCGAACACGCCATTGCTTATCTTCGGCCAGCTGAACGATTGCAGGAAGCAGAGATTGGGACAGGAGCTCAATGCCGATGACTAGATATGTTCAGCGATATTTAGCATGCGAATAATGACGGGTGTTACCTTTGTTAACGAGCTCAAGTTTTGAGATTATATGCAATCGTACATCAGGAAATTCGTCTTTGAGCATCTGCAGGAACATAGGGAGGAGGTGTGCAATGGTCCTAAACAGCTGTCAATCAAAGACGACGAACAGCAGGGCCATGATTGCTTACTCTTCTTTGCCCAAAATTGGTGCTAAACCGCTGATCTGTGTCCCAAGTGCAGCACGCACGTGCTGCGATGTATCTGACACCAAGTCTTCAATGCTCGTCATGATTTCGTTAAGCAAGGTCTCGCGATCTAGCAACTTGCAAAATCCTATCAAAATTAGCAATCCCGCCTGTTATGATTGTCTAGGAAAATGACTCCTTACCAGGAATTTGTCCGGCTATAGCGGTACGTACTTCAGCTTCAGTGTCTTTCAGGAGCTTTACGAACGCAGGGACTAGGTCGCGGTTCACAGTCTCTTCATCTACAGCCTTTGCAATCTATACGAGCCAAAAGTCAGCCTCTCTCATGCCCCATAGCCAAGTAATCTTATATTACCTTTTCAAAACGATCTGCTACCATATATCTGACTCTCCAGCTCTTGTCCTCGAACAGACTCCGTAGTGCTGTCAAGAGCGTCCCATGACTCGTTTGCTGCTCTTTGGGAATTACCTCCGCGATCGCGATCAGAATTTCTACCGTCAACAGGCGAACGCTGTCTTGGTCGTCGCCTGCTAAGTGCTGGAATAATGGTATCATCTCGTCAATGACTATCTGAGGGGGCATCTCTTTTACGAATTTGGCAAGGTTGTTCGCGGCCTGCCGTCTAACCATGGGGGTATCATCATGCACGAGTTGTGTAAATTGCTGCCGAAGACCTTCCTGGGATGGGGGTGTAGCTTTGCTGTAGGGGACATTGTAGAGTCCAGTAGCGGAGATCTTCGAGGTAAACCAGTCGGCTTTTGAGAGGCGGACAGCGAGGGGGATGAAGAAGTCTTCGACTTTCTGTTGCGATAGCTCCTTGCAGATTTTGTTCAGTGACTCCACTGCCTTCTCCCGCACTAGTGGCTCTTCGATTCCAGCGAGGTTTTCCAAAGGTGAGAGGAGCACGTGCCCAAACTCTGGACCACCAACGTACTCGACGAAGCCTCCAAGCTCATCACTCAGTGCAGTTAGCACCTCGTCTTCGTCCTCGACGGACTCTGCAACCACGTTAGCAGCCATTTGGGGGCCACGAAGCTATTTTCCTTGGGCACACTGACCATCGAGGAAGGGAATCAGCTCATCCCTTGTTCGTTCAGGGCCCAACGCTAGAGCTATTGTCGAGAGTCTGTGTATGGCATTAAGGCGGAGAAGGACATCATCGTGCTGGTGGAAATCCATGTCTTAACAGCTGAATACAGAAGCAGAGGCTAGTGGGAAAATTGGTTGAAAGAATACCTTGAGCTCATCTATTAACACGGCGATGGGAAAGAGAGGGTCATTCTGTGCTTGATCCTCCATGTTACACGAAAAGAATCAGGTGCGCAGGCGCTGAGAAGCAGAGGGCCGATTTCCGTAAAAGGGCGTATGTTGCCGTGTTGACGTCGCGAGCGCTGTTAAGTCAGAGCTGATTGTTCCTGGACACGGGCATCAAAGACAAGCTTGTAGACTATCAAAAAGTGTTAGTTGAGCACGAGGTCCCAGTATCGAAAGGGAAGCTCCTTCACTGGTATTCTATGCATGGGAAAGGTGTAGGCGGACGTTATTGGTTACCGCTAGGTTGGGGAACAGGAAAGCTGACCTTTCCGATTGAAGACTCTGGTAACACCTGGGAGTCAGCCTATGTTATAGGCAATTGATGTTGATGAGGTCGTTTATATCGTGTGCTTCCATTACTTGGTAGCTGATCTGACGCAGGGAATCCCGCGGTTGGTGTTGTAAGGCTTTGCGCCTAGCCAATTTATCAGCCCTACGGACGTCGAATTATTTTGGGCCTTGAGTCAACCTTTGGACTGCGTGTCCTGGTGAAGAACAACTTTTACGCAAACTTCTAAGTTGTTACAGCAGAGGTATCTCGCTTCCGCTAAATACCTCAGTCCCTCGAGGAGCCGCCAAAATGCCTACCATATCGGTAGACAAAGCAGCGCTCTTTGAAGCCCTCGGTCGAGAGTAGGTAAATGACCACGAACACCGAAGTGAGACAATTGTGGGTTGCTGATGTGTTTGCTATTACTAGCTACACGACTGAGGAATTCGATGAGCTATGTTTCGAATTTGGTGAGCAGGAGCAGACGAGGTTGAGAGGCGGATTATGCTGACGGCTGATAGGTATTGAGCTCGACGAGGATGTACGTAGCGAACCCATTATGCCTATACAAACTTGGCTAAGGAAGCGCTCAGACTTCAACGACCGAGCGACCGGTGATTAATGGCAAGCAAGAACCAGCGCAGCTCAAGATTGAGATACCAGCAAACAGGTCAGACACACCCGGCATGCAAGGAAACAGCCAATTGACCGAGCTGTGTGAGCAGATATGATATGCTATGTTTCGAGGGTATATCTTTGATGTTGAACATTTTCCGTGGGAAGCAATCGTCGCCAAGCTATCGACTGGTACCACCTCCTAGTGGAAAATTAGAGGTCCTTACTTGCCATGACTCGGTCAGTGGCAGCAGCTCAACGATTTTCGGATCGCGCTGAACAATCTGCAGACGTCCAGAGTTCGGCCATATGTCTCCGGAGCGATCTTGAGGAACGTTAGATTTACTCAAGCGAGATACGAGTCCTTCATTGCTCTACAAGACAAGCTACACCAGAACTTGGCTCGACAGCGAACACTTGTGGCAATAGGGACGCACGACCTGGATACACTACAAGGACCTTTTACATATGAGGCACTACCGCCGGAAGACATCAAATTTGTCCCGTTGAACCAGACAAAGTCCATGAACGCCGTCGAGCTCATGAAGTTTTACGAGGTACCCAACACGCGAGTCGAATTATTGGAAGGTAAAGGGGCTGACAATTTCAGTAGAATGACAAGCACCTTTCACGGCACCTCCACATCATACGGGACTCCCCAGTCTACCCCGTAATTCTTGACGCGAACCGAACAGTCTGCTCAATGCCTCCAATAATTAACTCCAATCACTCCAAAATCAGCACAAAAACCCGCAACGTCTTCATCGACATAACGGCGACGGACAAGACGAAAGCTGAGATAGTAAACAACATCCTCGTCTCCATGATCTCACAGTACACCGAGGAACCCTTCACAGTCGAGCCCATCGAAATCCGCTCCCCTCACAACCACCAGTCCCGCATCGCTCCTGACCTCACGCCCCGAGAGACCCAGGCATCAATATCCTACATAAACGCCTGCTGCGGTCTCTCCCTCACCGCCGATGAGATCTGCTCCCTCCTCAAACGCATGTCCTATACCGCTTCTCCCTCATCCGCTGGTCCCGACCTCATAGACGTCCACGTCCCTCCAACCCGCGCAGATGTCCTCCACCAAGCCGACATTATGGAAGACGTAGCCATCGCCTACGGCTTCAACCGCCTCCCACGCGCCTTCCCCGAGATCTCAGGCACAGTCGCCCAACCCCTCGCCATTAACAAACTCAGCGACATAGTCCGGCTAGAAGCCGCAATGGCAGGCTGGTCCGAAGTGCTTCCCCTAATTCTCTGCTCGCACGCCGAGAACTTCTCCCATCTGAACCGCATCGATGATGGTACCACGGCCGTCAGACTCGCCAATCCAAAGACAGCAGAGTACCAAGTCGTGCGAACATCTCTGCTCCCTGGCCTGCTAAAGACGCTACGTGAGAACAAACACCACAGCGTCCCTATAAAAATTTTCGAAGTAAGCGACGTCGCCTTCAAAGCTCCCCACCTCGAACGTAAATCCCGCAACGAGCGGCACTTCGCCGCCGCCTTCCTAGGCAAAAACAGCGGTTTCGAAGTCGTGCACGGTCTCATGGATCGCGTCATGCTAATGCTAAAATCCGCTTTCATGACTAGCGAAGAAGGGTTAAAGGGCAAGGCTGCGGGGGAGACTGCGTATTGGATTACGGAGGTTGATGATAAGACCTTCTTGCCGGGGCATGCGGCAGCTATTAATTTGAGGATGGGAGGGCGAGAGCAGGTGATTGGGGTGTTTGGGATTTTGCATCCGAGTGTGCTGGAGAAATTTGAGTTGAAGTATCCGGTTAGTACGTTGGAGATGAATATTGAGGTCTTCTTGTGAGGAGAAGGGCTACTGTTGGTAGAACGATGCAGTACGGAGCTCATAGCGCCGATGCTTGTAGCTATCGAAAACCTTCAGTGCCCTCAAGCCGTGACTTCGTTCACACCAATGGACGTGGCTTTTGTGGGACTCAATCTCTTATTTAACAGCTAATGATGGGTATCTAGCGAACCATCGCTCATACAGTCTCGGCGCATAATCGATAGTGGCCACCCATATATGCAAGTATTAATTACAACAAAATGCGAAGCCTACAGAAAAAACAATCAATCGTAATGCGAATTCAACAACGAAACGAGCAACAGTGAAGATGCAAGATCGAAAGGAAATTGTAGTGCATGCAACTCTTTGGCAGTGAACCGCAGTAGATATGCATGCAAATGATGGAGGAGCCAACGAGTCCTGTCAACATTAAAATGGTGCGACCTCAGCGGCCTGCCCCTTCATCTTGCATACCAAGTGTGAATAGCGCTTGGCAGGCAGTGGTCGCTCTCAAGTTTCAGTCGGTGCCAACCCGCCCTTTTTCCCCTCATTTCGTATTCAAGAAATGAACGGCCATCAGCAGTCAGTCACCCCTCTCAAGACTCAGTCGGCGCAACCTCAATACTCCTCCCCCTCTGCTCTTCCGCCGGATGTCCTCGGCTATAATCAACAGTCTGGAAACTACTCGGCATATCTGGATCACTTCTACTCGCCGCCAGCTCCTCCGTCGCCTCTCCCTCCTCCCTAACCTCACTCATAGGCATACTCGCACTGCCTGGCAGATCGCGGTCTGGGATCGACCTTGATGAGCCTGAGCTGCTGGGACCTTGGGACAATACTTCCGACTGCTTCCTCGACAGTTCCTGCAATTTAGCTACTGGATCCCACTCGCTCTGTTCAGGCACGCCTGCTGCACCGGGCAAATCACCTGCAGCGTTACGCTCGGCACCCCAGAATGAGAGTCTGTGGACTGGAGCGGGGGTGACGGGGAGAGAGGGCCGTTCAATTTCGGTGGGAAAGTCGGTGAGTTTCATTGAGGGGCGGCGGTCTCGTCCTGTTGGGCCGTCTTCGAGGCCGGGGGATGAAACTGCTTCGGTGTTGGATTGGGCGGCTACGTTGTTGAGAAGGACTTGTACTTTGGCGCGGCGGTTCTGTGGGAGGTTGCTGATGTAGCGTTCTATTTCTGGGATTTCGTCCCATGCATTCGTGCGTTGGTAGGGGATTGTGGCGACGGGTGGCCCTGTAGGCGTCGGAGGTGATATGGTTTCCGTCTGGTCGTCGTCGTCGTCGGTGGTTACTGAGGGCGTTATTTCTGATGGAGTGGAGGGCAGGTCGTCTGCGAACACTCGAGTGGGTTTCGGTGCGGTAGTTTCCCATGGGAAGATTGGCTTTGGACGTTCAAAAACGGGTGGTGTTGACGGGACTTCATAGTACATGCCTTTGGGAGGCTCGGGGTTCTTGGGTGCCTGAAATAATCTTGTGTCTGCGGACATATTGTATTGTTCGTTGGGAAAGTTGGGAGCCTCCGGTCTAGAGTTGGCTGGTGGTGCATGACTACACGTAGATTAGTATTGCCTCATGGCCATATGTGAGCTACTCTTTGTACGTACTGTATTGGGTCCCAGTCGACAGAGAAGCGCCGCACTTGAGGATTAGGGATAGGCTCGACCTCGCCTTTCTGCAAGTCCTCAGCTGGCTTAGTCTCCTCCGTCAGCAACGGCTCAGAGGTATGAAGAGGAGCTTCAGGCTCCTTGAGCTCTTCCGTCTTCGGTGCCACCGAAGCGAATCCGTAATCTGAGCTCGTCGCTTCGCCCTTGACATACTGTTGTACCGTTTCTGGCTGTTTTGGTCCCTGTCCAGATATGTATGCCGTGGTCTATGAAGCCTCATCAGCATCGTACCAATACCGTCAGTCTAGGGAACCGTACTGGTGTTCTGTAATGCTTATCGTACACAGCCCACCACCTGCCCAACAACTCTTCATAGACTCCAATTGCTCCTTTATACTCTCTACCAACGATCCAGGGCTTTTCATTGCCAATATAATGTACCATGCTGATGCTGCTCTGGAAATGTCTATAAGCAGGCACATACTGGTAATTCCCACTCGGTGTACAATTGTAGGCGAAGCTCAATCTCTGCCAGTCACGGAAATGCATATTCAACAGCCCTTGATCTGCACCGTCGAAGCTTATTCCTCTTTCTGCCAAGGCCAAAAGTGCGTAGTAGTCACCCATGTTGGGCTTCAAGGAGAGGACGCCGCTGTTGAAGCAATCGGGCCATCCTATGTCAGGGGAGGCCGCGAAGGTAGGAGGGTCGATGAATAGCTCATCAGGAGCTCGTAGTGCCACGACATCTGCGTCTATATATACAACGTGCTCGAATTGGGTCTGCCTCCAGAGGGCTATCTTGGTGAAAGTCGAGGAGAGGTCTGGACGATTCATGAGATAGAGTTTGGCAGGAGATTTGTTGGTAATGCGGTCGACCGGTATTATACAGTCGTAGACTTTCTGAATGCCAGTATTAGCAGCTTCTCTTACCCAATTGATTTCCGAGTATACCTTAAGCTCTTCGATGGTTGTGGCATTCAGGCTGTCCAGAGTGACGAGGACCGCCAATTGTTTCTTGGTACCATTATCTCGTAACGAGTGTGCAAGCACTATAGCTCCTGAACGAAGATATCAGCGTTGAGTATCGTTGAGAACCAACTTTTGACTTACCTGGTAAGTATGCATTGCTCATGAGCAGCTAAATCTCGTTAACACAGCTACCTACAAAATGCACGGCTAGATAAGACTCAGAATCGACTTACCGTACAATACGCCTGTTGCCCGGCTGCCGCCATCTTTGTGGACGTATTGGCAGCAAAGTCCTACCAGGACGCTCTCGTGGTGTCGAGGAATGAAGAGCTTCCCCCGCGTCGAAAATGCATTTTGGAGATTTGCGCCTATAGCGTCACATGGCCCCACTTTCGACCCTAAATTGCCGGGTCTTAGGGAGCTAGTGTAGCCGAGACTTGCCCTTATCACGCCCATAAGCCTTATCCTATCCGCAGCTTTCAAAGTACCTGTGTCACTGCAAACATTTTTTTCCGGCAAGGTAATGTTCAGAATATTTGATTTATCTGTACACAAACGGAGGAGCTCTATATCTGTCTCGTAGATCTAAATCAGACAATCCGGATCTTTCACCTCATCTAGTGCTGGAAGCATCTTCAACAGCGAGAACCTTTCCAGAGGAAGTTCGAAAGATCGCTAGAGTAGCTTGCTCTTCCATAGCGTCGAAGAAGTTGTTCGTCCCATCAAGATCTTGGAAAGACATGTTTATCCAATAACTCCTGAAATGCATCAACGAATCCTGCTGGCTTGACCTCTTGCGACTGTGCGCATTCAAGCACTATCTTGCCCGCTTTGTTGGTCGCATTGATGTCTTCGCCTCGAAGTCTAGCAGTTTATATGATCGCGATGGTCCTAAGAACGCCATAGATGGCGACATCATGGAGGATGGGGTCCGCCGTAGTTGTCAGTCTTGGTTTAGTCCGCTTTTCCGTCGCGGAGTAGCTTCAGTGCGTTATGAGCGTTGAAGAAGAGAGTCTCCATTAGAGCAGTATCCCCATCAACATCCACGGCTTCAATGTGAGCTTCGTATTTGAGCAGTGTGGTGACAGCCTCACACTTATCGTTCGATACTGCTTTATTCAGGGCCGAAACTCCTCGCGAATCTCGCGTGTTGATGTCAGCCCCTGCTGCTAGCAGAGGCTTGATACAGCGCACGTCTTCGTTTGTCTTTGCTATCCAACGCTTTGAGTAGTGCTTCGCGGCCTCTGTTGTTCCTGTGAGTGAGGTCTGCGCCAGCCTCGAGCAGGAGCTCCATGCACGTGGCATTTGTCTCTTTCTACGGAGTAGAGCTGAGGAGTTTCTGTGTCCTCCTCGGACTGATCTACGTCAGCTCCGGCTTCAAGAACGAGGTTGACGGCCGTGTGATCCACTCGAAGAGCTGCCGAGGAAAGAGCACTTCGTTCTCTAGTGTTGGCCATATTGATTTCAGCATTACTCGACTTTTGTGTTTCCCCTTGCGAATCGCCAGGCATGACCTCCAAAATAATCCTGTGAAGCCTCGAAAGCTGCAGGTCTTCAACGTAAATCATCACTGGGGAATAGTGTTCTGAAATACTTCAAAGCCCCAAGATCCTCGATCCCAGCAAAAGTAATGTCCCAGAAGGCTTCCTAAGCCGAACTAAAGTGGTCGTTAGTAGTAGTCATTGCTAGCACTGAATCTTAGATGTTTCCAACGTACATTTGGAGACCGTATCTTACTTAAAAATCCTAGAGGAACTGTCAAGACATTTGCGAGGGGACAGCCCTGAAGAACTTACGGCACCAGCTTCGAGGAGGAAACTGCTGATTTCAAAGCTATATTCTCGTACAGCTGCCTGCCAAAGACCCACATATTAGGACACTGTATAGAGAGTATTGCGGTGTGCCAAATTGCGTATCCGGTCGACCTACGTATAAAGCTGTAAAAACATTCTCATAGACATCTTGCGGAGAAGCTTCCCCTTTACTGAATCGCAGTTGTATACTTTTCAGATCATTAGCTTTGATCAGACGTAATGTGTCTGGTCCGCCGGTCGTGACTTTTAAGATGCTTAGGTCGAAAGCCGGGTGGCCCGTTATAGCGATAGTGAGTGTCGTAAATATGTCGAAGAGGAACCATTGCGGAAAGAGGTATTCGACTCGAGCTTTGAAAGTCGACTTGTTTTTGCAAAAGGAAGTAGTGCACTGACCAAGCTCTTTTACAAGGAGGCCATTATTACACAGGGCGAGTGCTGATACCCTTGAACAGAAGTCTTCATCCCGATGATGGGACCCTTTTCTTTGCCTCCAGGCCGAGACAAGATTATACGACTCGCCGGTTCGTGCTTGGCGTTGTAGCATTTCATGGCTACCACGCTGGGATGTCACCTGATGGATGAGCGAAATTGAGTATCCACCGGCTTGCTGCGTATCTCGAGACTCGAGAAAAGTTGGGCTGTGGATAAGATGCCTTGCTGTTTCCTTTTATTGGTTTCGAAACCTAGTACGGTCGTCCTCTAGTTTGCCTGTGACGGTTAAAGCTTCGTCGACGATGAGTTGAATTTGTGATTGTTGCGAGCTGGTCGAAGTTATGAAATACTCGTTCTTGATGCGCTATATGGAGAAGAACCAGCTGATAGTAGTCCGCTGAAGAAGAAGATTACGTCTGATATCTCGAATACCCATTCGCAAACAATTGATCTTGTTCCTGTCTTCTACTCACTGAAGACGCGACACCCAAGCTTGGCTTTTTGAGCCATTGCCCTTGAGGAGATGTTTTTGGACAATTTAGTGAAGAAGGCTCAGACGATCCTCTGCTTTTTGTGTCAAGACCACCAAGTATTTTGAATGCTCGGACCATTCAAGAGACAACAGGGAGCTCATTGCGTAGCTTTCTATACTTTGCAACACGATCGGAAAATCAGAGACTTCATTCGCTAGGGCGAAATTTTCATCTGGGGCGGTAGTAAGGTTGCGTGTCTCTCTCAAAGTCTTTGCCACACCTTCAGCGGCACCAATAACAGCGATGAAGCTAGCGAAGGTAGACAAAGGTTCTGTCATCCCGTTTCATGGCATTTGAATGTAAGATCATCAATGTCTGACACAGAAAGGCGGTGGATAGTGAGAAATCACGAAATTAGAAAGGGGAGCGCCAGTGCAACCCAAAGATAGCCCCAGCTGAAAGTGCATAGCGCAACGTCAAAGGAACATGTGGAGCTTGAAACAGATGGTCCAGGCTGAATCGCTACGAGCTGTCATTGATAAGCAAACGGAAGAGGTCCGCGTACCAATCGGGGCCTCTTGTTCCTAGGCGCATGCGCAGCTGGTTAAGCTGCGAGCACTGGCCAGGAAGCATACATTGAGAAGGCGCTGATAGGAGAAAATGGAGTACTTTGGGATTGCTAGCACTTTCCGAGTGAATGGAAGAGTGCATCGTCGTTAGTCTTTGTATGTTGGAGGGAGGCTAATGATTAATCTGCGTCTAGATATTCGAAGTCGTTGAGGCTGTGGGGCCTAAAGCTGTTTTCAGAGGTCAGCCTCGCATCAAAGTAAAAGGGGGTGTCATGCATGTACCTGACACAACTGCAGCTTAAAGCCGCGCCAATTTTCGCACGAAATACAAATGACCTTGAGGTGGTGAATGATGGACTGATCTTTACTCCTGGAAAGAGCCGGGCGGACGCTTTTACCACGATGGAGAAGGCGTGTACCGTGTCCCCCGAAATCACTTCAAGGGGATAGTCATGGCTCACTCCTCTTTCGCCTCTGCTTTTTGTCAGTCTCGCGAGTGCTTCCGTGTGGACTTGATTCTATGAGAACGCCAAAATGATCGATCCGGCGAATTATTTGCTCGTCATTTCCGTTGTTACATGTTCATTATCCAACTTCAGAAGCCTCATTTACTCGCTCGCTCACAGGCGCCCTCTTGCATCGATAAGATTGTTTCACAATAAGCTGTATGTCACCAAACCAAATGCCTACTCCAGAACGTAGGAGAATATACCCCGTTGAGCTCTTATGTCAAATCAATACCCCCTAGAGCTTATGGCCGGATATCAATTTGTAAAAATAGCCCCCTGAGCTTTTGAAAAGAGATAGTTTCCATTCTTCAGTCTTTCCAGTCCCAAACTTGCCGCAGAAAATGTTCCATGTTGACCTTTTTAGTCTTCATCTCAACCATCCAAGGATGCTCAAGCATGCGCCATGGAGTAGCTCTCCTAGCTGGCTCTTTTTCCAAGCTAAAGGCAAGATTAGCACAATCCGCTCTCTCACAGAACCTTGCACGAGAACGTACCAGCACTCAATAAAGTACTTAAAATTCTCACTCCACTTGATCGAGTTCTCCCCCTCATCCTTGAGTTTTGGAATAGGCTGCCTGACAATGTAGGTCAATAGATCCAACATGCCAATTTTCGGTTGCATCTCCGTGCCATCTGCAGGGAATGGGAAACGGTGTTGGGCTACCTCGAGGAGTGTGACGCCAAGAGACCAGACATCCGAGGTGATAGTGTAGGACTGGCCAGTGATACGTTCTGGGGCCATGTAGTATGATGTGCCGATGAAAGTATTGGCGTCGCCTTTGGTGCCGAATTCACCGCTAACGCCGAAGTCGCAGAGACGGACTTGGCCAGAACGGGTGAGCAGGATGTTCGAGGGTTTGATATCTGCAATCTATTAGCGGAAGGAAGTGTGTCTCGACGTGAGGTTACGTACCTCTATGGATGATCTTTCGGCCGTGCAGATAGGTCAAGCCATTCAGTACGCCCTCTGCTACCTTTCCCAGGACCTTCTCGCCAGTCCTGCCGCCAAGCTTCTTGACTTCTCTGTAGACGCCGTCAAGACTGCCTCCCGCACAGTACTCCATTGCTATTGATATGGTGCCACTAGAGTCGTCCATAAAAGCCCCGTAGTACTGACATATATGTTCCGAAGTACAATCTTTGTTGAATGCCAATTCTCGGACAATCTGTTTCTTCACATCCGGGTTTGGGTCGGTGGTGATGATCTATAGGGTAATGAGCCCGGCCATTTCCTTTGTGGGATCACGATATTACCTTCAGAGCGAACTCAGTCTTCCCACCAACAAGCTTACAGCGTGTAACGGCACCACCAGCCCCTTCCCCTAAGCTACCAATCTCAATGATCTTCTTCTGTTCACTTGCCGCTCTCCATCCATCATCGTCCAAGTCTTCTATATCCAGATCTCTCCCCTTTTCTATCCTCAGGTTGTCGAAGTCTGGTATTATGTGGTT